>Ga0222645_100052_pt1 | contig 77159 bp, 71 predicted proteins | sample AntAcemetagen292_FD_179881 | JGI IMG/M metagenome (GOLD analysis project Ga0222645, IMG submission 179881) | Saline water microbial communities from Ace Lake, Antarctica - #292 | ecosystem: Environmental > Aquatic > Non-marine Saline and Alkaline > Saline | place: Antarctica: Ace Lake | collected...
ACGTGTTGAGACGGAGAATGGACAACCTGCTATGACGAGACGGCTATCGGAGATACACTCCAAGGACGTAACGTCTCTTCACGCGATGCGCGCGGAGCTGGACAAGGCGTTGGAACAGGCTGTGGCACAACGCGAACGTCTGAGGGACCGGCGACTGCAAACGGCGAGGGCGAGCGCCGGGGTCGCCGCACATCACCTTGATGCCCTCGACTCTTCCGTGATGGACCTTTCCGTAGGGGAAAAAGAAGAGGGTACGAACGGTACGTCGTTGGAAAACCAAAGTGTCGTGTTGTCGAGTAATGACAAACACAACGAAACGCGGGTGTCTCCGACCAAGGCGGAAAAAGACAGGGAAATAAAAATGGAAAACCTGAGCGAATCGATCGCGCGCGCGCTGGAACCCGTGCGCGCTTTCTGCGACTCGCGAAACCGTGAACCCGGTTCCGTGTCCGAGCTTGCGCGAGGATTCGAGGAGTTGAAGAAATAAAGTTTAGGGTAGAATTGAAACCGCAACAAACTGAAACACCACCTATAATACTCTACACGTCGATCGAGTCCAGTTTCGGTCCTTCGGTTTCGATGAACTCCCTTCTCGGCGCGACTTTGTCGCTCATAAGCAGCTGGAACGTTTTGTTCGCCCGGGAGGCGTCGTCCACGGTGAGGCGTTTCAGGAGCCGCGTCGCCGGGTTCAGCGTGGTTTGCCACAACTGCTCCGGCATCATCTCCCCGAGGCCTTTGAACCGCTGAATGTTCCGCGTGGCGCCTTCGGGAATCGTGGCAAGGTGCGCGCGCAGCTGCGATTCGTCGTAGCAGTACGTGGGTTTCTTAACGCCTTTCGTTTCGACTTTGTAAAGAGGAGGCACCGCGACGAACACCTTGCCTTGCTCGAAAAGCCCTCTTTGGTACCGGAACAGAAACGTCAACAACAAAGTCCGGATGTGCGCGCCGTCCACGTCGGCGTCGGTGAGAATGACGATCTTTCCGTACCGCAGCGCTGTTGTTGTGAACGAAAAGTGTCAGTCTTTCGTGATGTGTATTAGTAATTACAGGCGGACAATCGGCAGAGGCTAGACGTCCCTTCGCAGGACGAGTATGGGCAAGCAGTGCGCGGTCGGATTTGGGAAAGGCCCAAGGCCGTACCTGAAGCGTCAAACTCGTCGCCTTTTAACCCGAGGCCGAGCGCGGTGACCATGGCTGAGATTTCCGTGTTTTTGTACATGGACGCTTCGTCTTTGCGCTCCACGTTTAAAATTTTGCCTCGCAAAGGAAGCACGGCTTGGAAACGCCGGTCCCGGCCTTGCTTCGCGCTGCCGCCCGCGGAGTCGCCCTCGACTAGGAAAATCTCCGTGCCCGCGGGGTCGCTGGACGAGCAATCGGAAAGCTTCCCAGGCAACGAACCAGAGCGCAACACCGATTTCCGCCGAACAAGCTCGCGCGCGCGCTTCGCAGCCTCCGCGGCTTTCTGCGCGGAGGACGCCTTTTGGAAAATCGAAGCCAGCACTGACGGGTAGAACTCCAGGTGTTCGCTGATCTGTTCTGAAATAACCGCCTCCACCACCCTCCTGACCTCCGGGTTCCCCAACCTTGTTTTCGTCTGGCCCTCAAACTCGGGTTGCGGTACCCACACGGCTAAAACCGCGCTCAGTCCTTCCCTTATATGGTCCCCACCCAGGTTCGTATCGCCGTCCTTCAAAAGCTTCGCCTTCCGCGCCTGAACGTTCACCGCGCGCGTCAAACTAACCTTCAGCCCGTCAAGGTGCGTCCCCCCGTCCCGCGTGTGGATGGAGTTCGCGTACCCCAGAAGCGTGTCCGTGTACGCCTCCTTGGTCCACTGCAACGCGCCTTCCACCTGCACGCCGTCCACCTCCGCCCTGAACGTGATCGGGTCGTGAAGCGGCTCGGCGCCTTGGTTCAGGTAAACCACGTAGTCCTTCAACCCGCCCGGGTACGAAATAACTTCCTCGACGTACTCCACGCCGTTTTCGTCCGTGACCAAGGCGAACGGCGATTTCTGTTCGGGCTCGGATTTCGCGTCGTCGGAGGTGTCGTCGTCGCGGCTGTTTTTCCCGCGCCTGAACCCCTTCAGCTTTTTTGCCAACTCAACCGCGCACCGGAACTTGAACACCGCGGTGCTGTTGAGAAACGCGAGTTCCTTCATGCGGCTCAAGATGATGTTAGGGTCGAAATCCAGTTTCTCTTTGAAGATTTGCGAATCCGGCTTGAAGCGCACTTTGGTACCTTTTTTTGCCAGCCCCGAATCTTTTTTGCGCGCCGCCATCGCCTGCACCGCGGCGCCTCGCGAGAAACTCTGCGTGTACTCGTTTTGCCCTCGCCACACCGTGACTTCCGTTGTTTCCGAAAGCGCGTTGACCACCGAAATCCCCACGCCGTGCAACCCACCTGACACGTGGTACCCGCTCTCGTCCCCGCCGAACTTCCCGCCAGCGTGCAGCACCGTTAGGACGGTTTCCAGGGACGAAACCCCAGTCGCGGGGTGCACGTCTGTTGGAATCCCGCGGCCGTCATCCTCCACGGAAACAAACCCTGACGCCTCCACACAAACCGTGATGCAGCTTGCGTGTCCTGCTTGTACCTCATCCACGCCGTTGTCCAAGACTTCCCAGACTAAATGGTGCAAGCCTTTTGAAGACGTGTTGCCGATGTACATCCCCGGTCGCTTGCGCACGGGTTCTAAACCTTTCAAAACCTGGATGGACCCGGCGCCGTACGTATCCGCGGACCCGGTCGTCGCCGCCGCGGCGGCGCGCGCGGATGCCTTGGCGGCGATGATGTCTCTGTCGACGGAAATAGACGACTCCTTGGTGTCCGCGGAAGCGGAAGACTCCTCGTCGCCGACGGCCACGGCGCCTTGCGAAAACACGGAGAGATGCAGGGCTCTGCGATGACGGGGGGCGAAGCGTTGGGTGGCGGTTGTTTGGAACGCCCCGGGGAACCCCACGACGCGAGGTCGCACCGCACCGGCGCCGCCACAGCACACGGTGGGCGACGGCCCGCCGTGTGGGGCCAGCGCGACGCGCGCGGCGCGGACCAGCGCGCGCGCGCGTGTCGCGCTGCGAAGCGACATGGCGCCCACTCTTCTGCCCCCGAAAAGAGCACTCGCGTCCGTACAAGCCGCCGCGCGAAAGCCTGCGCCCGAGGTGCTCGGTGTCCCTAAACTCCTCTCGCCGACGTGTGGCAACGCGCACAGGTACATCACTCAACACGACGTGTCGCCGCACGAGATGTGACGCCCCGGCGCCGCGGCCGTGGGTTAACGATCTTTTCAAACCACTTTTTTTTCCAAGTGAGAGAGACGTGGAGAGATTTGCTCAAAAATAAAATGCAACTCGTCATGGCAGCATGGACCAAGGCGATGCCGTCTCGTCCTGGAGGCGTGAGGAGAGTTAAAACGCGAATTCGTTTCTTTGAAAATAACAAACTCGCCCCACACTTCGCTACGGTCGGAAGACACCTCACTACGAGCCGTCCTCTTCGCAACCGGCGGAGTTCGGTCACGTTGCCCGCCGAACTCCTTCTATACCCAAACCGTTTTATAAAGCGCACCGGGAGGTGTTCATGGTTTGCGGCGTGCTTCGCCGTGGTTCGCGCTCCGAGTCGCGGGATGATAATCAGCGGCTCATCACGCGGCGAAAGATGACGAGAGAGTACCCTGTTCTTTTGAAACAAGAAACGCACGCTCGTCATCTCTTCACACTCGGTGCGCTTAGGCGCCGAGCGTGGGGAACGCGGAGGCGTCGTCGATCTTCGTGGAGAAGCCGCTTCCGCCGCCGCCGCCGGAGGGGCGGGGGGCGTCGCCACGGCCGCGTCCGCCTCTGCCGCCGTCGCGTCCGCCTCTGCCGCCGTCGCGTCCGCCTCTGCCGCCGTCGCGACCGCCTCTGCCGCCGTCACGTCCGCCTCTGCCGCCCCTGCTGCCGCCGCGGTCGTCGCGGTCGTCCCTGTCGTCGCGGTCGGTGGCGATGGGCGCGGTCTTGAACCCGGTGGCGAGAACTTGCTTGGTCTTGGTTTCCTTCTTGGCTTCTTTCTTGGCCTTCACGTGGAAGCCGGCTTCCACGGAGAACTCGTTCGCGTCAGCCTTGCCTTCGCCGATCTTCAGCCCGGCAAACGCGGAGTCGTCCACGACCTTCGCCACGGCGTCACCCTTCTTCATCAAAACGGCGAGCGCGGCTTTCTTCTCAGCCTTGGCCTTCTCGTAGTCGTCGATGGAGACCTCGTTCACGACGGGTTCGGGCTCGGGGGCGGGGGCGTCGAGGTCGACCGCCGCGTCCGCGCCGGCGCCGGTCTCGTCACCGGGAACGCCCCAGTTGCCTTTGCCGGCGCCGCCGCGGTGTGCGCCTTCGTTGCTGTTACGGAAGAGGGAAACGGGGAAAGGTCAGTCTCGGGTGTTCGTGTGGTTCTTGTGACCGAGAAACACCGAGGATGCGGAGTTGATACACGGAATGCGCGACTGTGTTGATACACTCGATGCACCATCGATACACTTGTCTCTCTGCGAGACGAAGATGATTAATCAACTCATCATTCGTTCGTCTGGTCTGGAAACGCATGGTTCGGGGAAAAACGCCGGCGACACGAATGCCGGGTCCGCGCGCCGTACGCGCGCCGCGCCGCCGCGGTCGCGCTGTGTCTCGGTGCGACACCCTGGGCGGTGCGCGCGCGTGTTGGCGGTGCGGTGAGACGCAAAAAATCGCGCGAAGAACGGGGAAAAGGAACGTGATGTGACCAGAAACGCACCCTCGGCCGCTGCGGTCCGCGCGGTCGTTGCGGCGACCAGGACCGGCTTCGCCTTCCTTGGGCTTGCGCTGGCGATCGGAGTTGCGGGGCCGGGCTTTGGCGCCCTCGGTTCCCACGACTTCGCCTTCGAACTCGCGGGGCGCTCTTGGGGCGCGGGGCTTCCCCTTAGCACCGCCGGCGTTGCCGCCTGGTGTGGAAAGGAACGGGACGGTGGGGGTCAGCGACGGGAAGGGGGGTAAGGGTTTGGGTGATCAAGTCGCGGAGGATTTGATGTTATCCCGTGTGTGTTTTGCGCGATGCGTGTTGTTGCCAATCGAATTGGCCGTCGGGTTCGGCTTGGTGTGCTTCACACGGGCCATTAAATCGAGCTACGTTTGTCGCGTCAATAGCAAAGTACGCACCGGGCTTGTCGGCTTGCCTAGCCACGGGCTTGGCCACGGGCTTCGCGGCGGGCGCGGGCACGGGAACGCGCGCCACCACGGGCTTGGGGCCATCCTCGTCGTCCAAAATGGAAAACATGTTGGCGCCGGTGAAAGCCATGGTGTTCGGTTTTGGTGTGCGTTTTGTTACGGAGCGTTGGTGCCCTGTACGGAACGTGCTTTGCCTTAGTTAGGCTGATAAGACCTCAGCGCATACACGGGACGGACTGTCGCGTGTGGTGCGGGAGAACGATATGGATCGTTTGCGTTTCGATTCCACTTCTGCAAAGCGCTTTTTCCGAGAAGGAAAGGCGGTCTTGGACGACCGGCACGCGAGCGAGCTTGGGCGAAAGTACCGACGAGGGAAGAACTTCCCTTCGACGCACGTAGAGCGACGGACGTGCGAGCACGAACGCGCGAGAGCGGTGTGAGGCGGCCACGAACGAGCGCGAAGGACACGAACGCGTTTCCGGCATCGGAGGGTTTGCCACTTTTTATGCGCAACTAACTGTTCGCAAATTTCCAGTCGTCAGCACACAGCGCGACAGTCAGAAACTTCCGCGCGCGGTTGTTTAAGACTGAAAAGACATACGAGACATAATTCACCTCGTATGAGATGCGGCGAGAGTCGAGCTCCGTCGAAACACCGCCCTTCGTCTTGTTCTTGTGCGGCATTCCTTCCCGCGCACCGCGCCCGGCCCAGCACCTTCATGGAGATCACCCCCGCAGCCGAGACGGCTTCTTCGGACAAGCCTTTCACCTTCAGCGTCGCTGAAACCACGCGCGTGGCGACCAAGCTGACGTGGCACACGGGCAAGGCGGCGTGGGTGTTCGGCACGTCCTTCCTGCTGTTAGTCGTGCCCCTGATCATCCAGCTGCACCGGGAGGAGTCGATGATGGCCCTGGAACAGGAACAACTGAGCGTGTTGAACTCGGGTGGTGGGGTCTCGGAACCGGCGAAGTAAACGCGGTTTGTACAAGCGATACACACCGATCGCGCGAAGGGAACGGCAACACACAAGGCGAACAAAAGTCTTGATTATCTGATTTTGTGCACAACCCTAAATCGACGAAATAGATTAGAAATAGAAACAAGCAAACAGGCACGCTCTGCCTTCCTGCCGGTACGCGGACTCGTTTGGTGGGACGTACCAAGAAACCTTACCAAGATACCTAGCCGGCATCGAGGGACAAAGGGGGGAAAAACTCGAGACGTTTCCTTGAAAAAATGGCGTCTCAAAAAGGCCTACCCTCGGTGCTCGCCCTGTACCGCCAAATCCTGCGAGCGCACCGAAAGCAGTTACCGCCGCCCATGCGCGTGCTCGGGGACGGGTACGCTTCACTTGAATTCAGACAACACCTGGAAGGGAAAACCACGCAAAAGCAGTGGCGCGAGTTCGGGGCGGAGTGGAGCAAGTACTTGGGCGCGATTGATCCCGGGGGCACCGCGGGGGGGGCGGCCAACTTGTCGGGCCAGCTTTCGGCCGAAACAATCGCCAACATGAGTGACGAACAACGCGCGACGCTGGAGAAACTTCGTTTGGAAGCCATGTCGTTCGGGACGGAGACGACCATGGAGGAGGACGAGAAGTAAGAGGCGGCGAAGGAAACGTACCGGGGATACGAGTAACGCGTGATCGATGGGTAGGGTGGATGAAGCGTCGCGTGAGCATCGTGTAATGGAAAAAAAATCACTCTTGTGTTGAAACAATAAAGTCGTCCTTTCGTTGCCATGAAACTCCATTGCGATCGTCGCGGTCAACGCGGTGGCGGGTGCTTTCGGTTGGGTAACGAGGGCGGTTCACTTGGTTTGCGCGAAACTTGTTTTTTCGGAGTCACACAGGACTCGTGCGCCTCGTACCACTGGGCACCAGCTAGACACAAGGCACCATGGACGTCTCCGTCGGGCCGCAGATTCTGGAGCACATAAGCCAGAGCGTGCAGATCACTTCGTACGATGTGAAGTGGATTCCATCCAGCGCGCGGTTCGTGGTGATGGGGTCGTACGCGAGGGCTACCGGGTGTTTACAGGTGTATGAACTAGACGGCACGACCTTGAAACTTCAAAAGGAGGTTGAAACCAAAACCAGCATTAAGTGCGGGACCTTCGGCGCATCCGGTTTGGCCGAGCGCCACCTCGCCACGGGGAACTTCGAAGGGTATTTGCAAATGTGGGATTTGGAAAGGAGCGACAAACCGGTGATGGACGTCAAGGCGCACACGAGCATCGTAAACGCCATTGACGGCGTGGGAGGGACGAACAAAGGGTACGGCGCCCCCGAGATCTGCACGTGCGGCAGGGACGGCGCCGTGCGTGTGTGGGACGCGCGACAGAAAGATGCGCCGGTTGCATCGTTTGAACCGAAAACCGGCGCCGCGGCGCGAGACTGCTGGAGCGTCGCGTTCGGGAACTCGTTCAACGAGCACGAGCGGTGCGTGCTTGCCGGGTACGACAACGGAGACGTGAAGCTGTTTGACCTCCGGACAGGCACGGTGCGGCTGGAAACCAACGTTGGAAACGGGGTTTGCGGGGTCGAGTTTGACCGGAAAGAAATCGCGATGAACAAGTTCGTGGTGACTTGTTTGGAGTCGCAGTTTTCCGTTTACGACGCCCGGACGCTACACCCCCAAAACGGGTTCGCGCACGTAACCGAGAAAGTACCAGTCGGCGCCACGGTGTGGGGCGCGAAACACCTTCCCCAGAACCGGGAAATCTCCATGGTCCTTGGCGGGGACGGCACGTTGATGCTGTACAAGTACCGGTACCCTGATCAGCGGCAAGTCAAGGACGCGGACGGCGCGCCCGTGGGCGTCGCCGGGACGATGGACCTTTTGAACAAACGGAACGTATCAACGCAGCCTATTTCGTCCTGGGACTGGTCCCCGGACAAGGAAGGCCTCGCTGTGTGCGGGTCCTTCGACCAAAGCATCAGGGTGGTCATCGTCACACGACTAAACAAAGTTTGATCGCGTTTGTGTTACTCAAAGACAAAAAAAACTGCAACTCTGACCTCATTTACTCGCCATACCCGCCGACGCTCTTTGCACCATGAACGCCTCCATCATCTTCGAAAGCATCTCGGGGGTCACCTCCTGGTTTTGATCCGCCGCCGCCGCTCCTGTATCCGCCCCAGCCGTCTGCGCTCCCATGATCCCCTCGATCATTTTCCTCATCTCGGGAGTGAGCATCGCTTCCATTGCGGCGTTTTGTTCCGGGGTGGACGCGCCGGTTTCCGGACCCGTTGGGAACCCGTTGAACGAGCTATGCGCGCGCGCGTCCCGGTCGAACCGCCGTTCGTTATCCGCGTGCCTGTACTTCGCGGCCATGTCCGCGGAGGTTCCGCTTTTGGAAAGAACATGGACGAAGTCCGATAGCGTCATCGCGCGTTTCAAGCGTTTTACAGGAACGTCCTCCTCCTCGTCCGCGTCGTGGAAAACGTCATCGCCGTCCAAGTCATCCACCCTCGGCCCGACCACGGGGTTGGTTTTTGTCCGGGTTTGTCCACCAGTTGCTTTTCCAGACGAATGTAGCCCCCTTCCCAGGCCCTTCACATTCACGACGGCTTTTTCCACCCGCCGCGTGCTTTTCTCAACCTGCGCTTTCTGTTCGTCCCGCAGCAAATCCCTAATCGGCCCGTACGCGGCGGCCTTGCAAAGCTCTTTCAAGTCGCTTCCCGAGTATCGCTCCGTGGCGCGTGCTATTTGACACACCGGCGAGTCGCTTGTTAAGTGCAAAAATCCAGGCGCCAACGACTCGGTTTTCAAAATCACGCTCAAAATATCCACGCGCTGTTCGAAAGAAGGCAGCCCAACTGCGATTGGAACCGAAAAGGGTCAGTCGTGTATTGGGCGATGTATGGACAAACAGTGTACTCTGGACAATCGGCAAACAGTCGTGGGATTTGTCCAGTGCAACTGCGTACCTTCGAACGACCGCGGCAGTCGTCTTAAAATCGCGTCGTCCACTTCCCACGGCCGGTTCGTCGCGGCGAGCACCATAACACGCGCGTGTTCGTTCGTTTGGAACCCGTCCCACATGGTCATGAATTCGGTTTTCATTGACGTGTTGGCTTCGTGCTCCGAGGTCTTCCGGGAGCCCAGAAAGCTATCCACCTCGTCGATGAAGATGATGGACGGCTGCAGTTTCCAGGCGAGCGAAAATACCGCGGCGACGAGCTTGTTCGCGTCGCCGAACCACTTCGACTGTAACGTGGAGCACCGGACGTTAATAAAACAGGCTCGGCATTCTTTTGCCAGGGCTTTTGCGAGCAGCGTTTTGCCCGTACCCGGCGGCCCGTATAGCATACACCCCTTTACCGGCCGTAGCAAGTTCCCGCTGGCGAACAACTCGGGTCGGAGGAGTGGTAGTATCACGAGCTCCTGGAGCGCCCGTTTCGTCTCACCGAGGCCGCCAATCTGGTCAAACGTCGTGGTGATTTCCAGTGGATTCGCAACATCACACGCTATGATGTCCTCGTACTGGTTCGTCACGATGTTCGGGCGTCCCAGACGCCGCGCGATGTCTTTTTTCCGCGCAGCCGCGGCTTCCCGTGCCGCGCGATTGGGATCTAAGAGCTTGAACGAAAAATGCAAAGCCAAACCCGCGAGCGACGCCGCGATGGTGCCCGCCAACAGCTCGATGAGCATCTCCTGACCACCCATGCGCTGGCCTGCTCCGCTGCGAGACATGGCTCTCGGATGGGACATGCAGCAGGGGACGCGCCCTCGAAAGTGCCGCAGGGCGAAGGAGATCGATTGCAGAGTGCCTGGTTTCGAGATGACGGGTGACGAAACTCCGCGGCCAAATCATCACGTGGCGGCGATTTTTCGTCATCTGGACGATCGCGTCTCGACACGATCGAGTCGCACGTCCCCTTGCTTGTCACTTCGGAAGCACCGCGGCGCGGGTCCGTCCCTGGGACACGCCTTCTTGGACACCGCACGCGCGAGAGCCGGCGTGTTGTTGTGGACGCTCGCCTTTCGGTTGAGGTTGCCGCGCGTGGTCGCCACGACACATTCTGTGGATCGCGCCACCTGTTTGTGAAGCGCCGCGAATTAGCCCTGGTACGTGTCGCGGCACAGACAAAGCGCGGACAAGGCACAATGGGTCTTCGTGATTTGCTCGGCGTCGGCAAGCGCGGGGAAACCAAACAAGCCGTGTCACCGGTTTCCAAGGGAATGGGTCGGGGGGAGGTGTTAGCGGATGACACCCCGATGTCCAGCGGCGAGGGCGTGAGCTCCGGATTCGCGACACCCGCGGGGATGGTGGGTGACTTGCGTGGCACCTCTTCCACCGCGCCGCTCCCCAGGGGCGCGATCGCGAACCAGCCGTACAACCCGTACACGGGCTTGGGCGGGCCGTTTGATCCGAACATGTCAAAAGCGCTGTACTCCCTGTCCGACTCCCCCGAGTTTCTGTTTGACGAAGAACGCGGGATGAAACGCAGGAGCTGGAGCGAAAATCTCACCTTCCTCACCGGGGTGGGGTACCTCGGCGGCACCCTGGCGGGCGGGGGGATGGGGGCGTACCGTGGAATCGTCGGACCTTCTGCCGGGGCGCAGTCCGTGGGAAACGAAAGCAGAAGACTACTTCTGAACCGGGTTTTGAACACCGGGGGCGCGAAAGGCGCGGCGCTGGGAAACACGTGGGGATGTATCGGTTTATATTACGCCGCGATCGAATCGTTAGCCGGGTACTACCTGGACCAGGAGTACCCCGTAATAACCGCGATCGCAGCGGGCGCGGGAGCAGGAAGTGTGTTCAAAAGCATGCAAGGCCCGCGCGCGATGGCCGTGTACGGAGTCGTCGGGGCGTCACTCTCGGCGGTGAACCAAATCGGACAAGCCGTCGCGGGGAGGTGATTTTGTTGTGGTTCTGTCCAGTGAAATAAGCGTCACTTATTAGGCATGGAACACTACAACTGTAATCAAAATTTGTCTATGTTCATGGGTGACTTTCTTTCAATCCCCCACTACCTACCCACCTCACCCTACCACGACTGGTAATAGGTACTACCACGTCACCACTCGCTCGGCGGGATTCCAACCGCGGCGCACTCCGTCACGAAATCAACCAGCATGCGCTTGACCGAAACTCTGTACGACACGGCGACGGCGTATTGGGAATCGTTTTCGTCTTTTTCTTCGTCTTCGTCGTCTTTCCTTTCCCTTTCCTGCGCCAGTTCTGCCAACAAAACAAGGTCCTCCTCCAGCGACGTTGGGAACTCGGCGAGAAGTTCCACGCACCGCGCCGCGGCTTGCCCCAGCGCGGCGGTGTCCACCGCGTTTCGTTCCGGATCAGCCGGGTTTTCTTTCGCCCGGCGCTCCGCCACGGCGACGGATGATTCACCGCCAGTTTCACAGGCCGTTTTTCGGGATACGACTTGTTCACACTTCGCCGGACCCCACAACCCGCACGGATCCTCCCCAACCCACACGAACGTGCTGTGTCCTATGTGCGGCACGTCGCAGTCCCGGAGTTTCGTTAACGCGGCTTCGCTGGAGTGCATCACGCGCAAACAACCCAACAAGTGCGCCGCGTGCGCGATCCCGCCCGGCCTTACGGCCAGCGGCGCAGCCACCGCCAGGGCGCTCCACATCACCCCTTCGCGCGTCATGGCGCCGTGCACGTCGCCGGCAGTGACGTACCGGTCATCATCAAGCACGTCCTGCACGTCCGTGTAAATTCGCACGAAGTCCCCCGCGTTTGGCGTTGGGAAAAAACCGTACGACGCCAACAGCTCGGCGGAGGTTTCGTGGCCGTACGTGATGAAGACCTCGTCACCGGGTTCGTACGCCCAAATAGAACGCATCTGGAACCAGGAGGTTGCTTGTTTTCCGGATCCTTCTTTTCCGGATTCTTCAGTACCTCCAGTACCTCCAGCACCTTCCTCCCCAGTACCCCAAGCCACGCACCACGGCTCGCTTCCGTTCGAGACGCTCATGCATATTTCCTCGCCGCGCTCGTTCGTCGCGCAGTCTTCGTCGTTGGCCAGGTCGTCGAAGTCGACTTTGGTTTTCTGTCCGACTTTCTCTTTCTTCGTCGTGTCCGCGTGTTTCACCCGCAGCGCGTTTTGCAGAATCCCGTCCGTTTTCCTGGCCTGCGCCGGGGACTCCGGGTTATGGTTGAACAGATCCGCGAACGGCACCAACGCCCTTGCGGTGCCGTTGGGCGTTACCACCGAAAACGACCGGCTGTGCACCAAGCTCAACGCCCACAGGATTTGGTCTTTGGAGTTTTTATCATCCGCGTTTCTGGTGGCATAGCCGTTGAACGCCATCGCCAGCCGCGTGGTTTCCTCCACCGCGTCCGCGTGCTGCAGCTCCTTGATCATGTCCCGGCGCCAAAACGCGGCGGCGCCCGTCGACGACGGCAGCATGGCGCGGTACCTCGCCCAAACCAAAAGCTTTTCGGTAGGGTATTTGTCTTGCTCATTCTGCTCATTCTCATCACGTGCTTTCCCTGCATCTTGCTCACTCTCTTTCCCTGCATCCACGCTCTCAGCAGCTCGGATTACCTTCAGCAGCTCCAGCGCTAGCCTCAAGTCGTCCGGGTCGTCGTACCCGTCTTCAAACACGTGAATCGTGTGCTTCCAGGGAATCTGCATCAAGAGGTCGCCTTCTTTGATTGGCACAAGGGCCACGAGACCGCGGCCGCAGGGCGTTTCTTGTAAAGCAACAGACACGGAGCCTGGCGGGAAGCGCTCGGTGAACATTACCTGCGCGTCAAACGTGGAAACCGCGTATTGCTCCGCGGAAGGGGTCGCGGTCGCGCGTCGTTTGCGGTGGCGGGCAAAACGAGCCACATTGGATGTGGCCAACCTGTTCGCGGAAACACTCGCGACGCGGTCGGAACTACCGAGCCGGTGCCTCGCCCCGAGGTCGCGGCCGGAAACAGACGCCGCGCCAAGGCGCATCGCCGACGTCGGGAACGCGAGCGCCGACATCGGAAGGCGAACGCGCGCGCGCGGCCCGCGCGGGAAGGTGTGATTGTGATACTGGGCACCATCGGGTGCCGAGCCGTTATCACGAGCCGGGAAGCTGAGGCTGGCAGAGCCCACGGAACTGCAGGTGTCCGACTTTTTGGTCGCATCCGAAGACGTTTTCGCGCCGGTTTTTGGAGCCGAGCGAGGGTAGTGGACGGAGTGATCGTAACGGAACGTGTTTGCTACGGTTGATGGCGATTTCTCGATCCGTTACGTACTACGGGTGAACCGTTACGTATTCGAACCTTTACGTACTACTGTCAATAACACGGTTATTCGTGTGGCAATTCGCGCGGCGACCGGTCGAGGTCGTTTACGCGCGCGAAAACAGTCACCCGCTGCAACTCAAAATGGCTCCAGAATCGCAAAAAGAAAACTCAGCGTTCGTCGCCGTGGTCGTTGGCCATGATGCTCGGCCCCGCGGGGGATCGCGGCGGGAGCAAGGAGACGACACCGGCTTCTTCTCCAGCGGTGCCGTCGAGCTCCATCGCGGCACCCAAAGGCGTGGCAATCGCGTCAATCGCGTCCTCCGCCGCCGCCGCCGCCGGCGTTTCGTCGTCGGGCGCGCGCGCGACGGCGGCTTCGCCCAGTTCAAACGTTCCCTCCGCCTCTTCCTTCGCCGTGACGACATCGGCACCACCTCCCGAACCCGGGACAGAAACGGCTTCTTCCCCAAACGTTTCCCCCGGCTCTTCCTTCGCGCCCGCCTTGTGCTTGTCGCCGTCCGTGTCGCCGTCCGAAAACGCGGTCGCGGCGTGGTCCCGCCGCGACGGCTTGTCGTCCACGTCGCCTTAAGATAAATAAAAGAAAGTGTCAGTCTTGTATGGGCAAACAGTCGTTGGATTTGTGAAATAAAATACGTACCTTCGTCCGGGTAGATCGAATCGGGGTTCGCTCTGCGCGCCGCGTTTGCCTCCGCGCCGCCCCCGACTTCGTCCGGGTCCTCCTTCACCTCCATCTGGTCCTCGGTGAACGCATCCGGGGGCACGTCGTGGAACGGCACCGAGGGTTTGGGCGGGATCTTCGACAGGTTCTCCAGGATGCGGTTCCGCACGCCTTCCAAGTACTCCGGTGTGTTCTGGTTCTCCATGTTGCTTGGTTGGATCTGTAACGTGTGCGTCGGGCCGAAGTACTCGGAGTAGTCGTTCGTTGGCATCTTGGAGTTTTGCCAGAAAAGTGTCAGTATGGTATGGTCAAACAGTCGGCGGGATTTGGGAAATGCAAGACTTACCTTGTCCTCCAGCTCGTGCCCCAACAAACACCCGGTTTCGTACGTCCAGCACCGCGCGACGTTGCGAATGGTGTACCCGCCGCCGCCCAGCACCAGCAGGGGAACCTGGAACGTGGTCATGTACTTCAGGCACTCGGCGTGTCCCCTGATCGATAGGTTGAAACAACCCAACCGGTCCCCAGTCAACGAATCCGCGCCGGATTGAAAAACAACCGCATCCGGGGCGTACATCTCCATCACTTTCGCCATGATTGGTTTGAACAAAAGGTTGTAGCTCTCGTCGTCGATGCCGTCTTTCAGGGGGACGTTGACGCTGTAGTACTTGCCTTTGTGCTGCCCCACGTCCTGATTGTAAAAGCCGAAAGTGTCAGTCCCGTGTGGGCAATCGCGAAGGCGGTGTGTGTTCAGTGGGAAAGCGCCGCACCTGTAGATGCCCGGTACCCGGGAAGTACTCGCCGAACTTGTGAAACGAAACCGTCATCACGCGGTCCGTGGTGTAAAACGCCTCCTCCACCCCGTCGCCGTGGTGGATGTCGATGTCGATGTACAGCACTCGCTGGTGCGCTTTCAACAGCTCAAGAATAGCAAGCACGATGTCGTTGATGTAACAGAACCCGGAGGCTTCGTTTTTCTTGGCGTGGTGCAAACCGCCCGCCCAGTTCACCACCGTGTCGGTTTGCTTGTGGTTTAAACGCACCGCGCCGCCCACCGAGCCGCCGGTGTAGATCTGTTTTTGCGCACGAAAAAGGGTTAAAGTCTTGAGTCGGCGAGTACGGGTGTACTGTACTGGGCGATGTATGGACAAACAGTCACCAGCTGAGAGATAAAACAGGGCACTTGTGCTATATTTGTAACAGCCGCGAGTACGCCGTAAGAGTTACCAGTAGTGCACTTCCTTTGGATGACGGGCAGTATTCGAAGAGGGGCATTAAACAGTGTGACGGATTTGGGAAAGCCCCAAGGCCGTACCTGGCAAAAGTTGAACAGCCCGTCGAACACGGGGCAGTCCTCGGCGCAGTTGAACCGCTTGAGCTGCAGTATGTGTTCGTGCTGGTTGTCGGGGGTTATTAACCGCAAAAACTCCACGTACTCGTCGCTGTGGAACTGGGTCATGTCCTCGGCGGATGCCAGGGCGGGGCGGAACAGCTGATTTTTTAGGAGGGGAGGGTGTACGGTGAGGAGAGGTGAGGGGGATGCCGACGCAGGTTTGATTGACGCGCCCGCGGGATTCTTTAAAAAAAGAAATCGTGCGCACAGGCAAACAGTGCGAAAAACGAAGCATTTCATTTTGGCGGTCGAGAAGACTGTCCAGAAACCAGGGTTATCACGGCGTCGCGACGCACCTCCATCTCCTTGTAGATGCCGTAGTGCAGCAGCAGGTTATGGGTCATGCGCACGCGGTGCGGCTTCATCGGGTGTCCCTGGCCGTAGTAGAAGTTGCCCACGTCGGGGTCGTAGAAGTACGAGATCTTCTGCTTGCCCGCCATGGTGTGTGTGCGAACGGTGGACCACGCGGCGCCAGGCGCAGTTGTTCTGTTGACGCGGAAAACGAGATTACAGCAGGTGGTGGTGAGCGGAGGTTGCGCGGTGGCGATGGAAAAAGAGACGCGTGACCGCGGTGCGAACGCGATATCCGCGGTGCGGCGTCGACACGATCACCACGGGGGATACGCGCGACCGGGGTGGACACGCGAAGCGCGAGGTTCGCCCGATCCGCGACGCGATCCTGTGTGCCAACTGCAGGCAGCGGTAGGATCAAATTTAACCCGATTGCACGAAAGAGGAGGGCAGCCGACGGACGGGATCGGTGTTTCGATCGGTCGGGTTGCGTGACTGGGAACGCACCTATCGCGTCGGCGATTCCCTTCGCGCCTCGGGGACAGAGACGAACAAGGCCGTGGTCGCGTGCGTGCCGCGCGCAAGCCTCGTGTGGCGCGTGCCCGACTCGCACGTGCTCACTCAAAGCGCACTCTCGACGAGTTGTTTCGCGCCTAGCTCGTGACAGCCAATGCTTGAAAGAGGACAAAAAGGCAGAACCGCTTTCAAATCCACGTTGTAAATAAATCGACCGAGCTTGTCCCGGTGCTTTGCAAGGGTGAACGCGACAGCAAAATATGGCGTGGAAAGGAAAGTCTTGCTTTTTTTTGCAAAAAGTAGTTTTCTCGGAACAAGTTTCGTTTCTCCGAGGGCGGTCTTGGAAGCACCGACACTCGGGTACCTTCGCGTCGTCCTAGATGATACTCCGTTTCGATTGGGACACGTCATTTCTTTCTTTCTCCACGATTGCGCCGCCTCCACGTGGTTGGCACACGCCATTTCTTTGTTGCCGTCTCCGAGACTCCGCCGCCACTTCTCACCGCACGTCGCTTCCCCCGACGCTTCTCTTCCCAACCATGCCCCGCTTCTTCCGCCCCACGCTCACGCTGCTCCTCGTCGCCGCGCTCGCCTCCTGCACCCTCGGCGCCTGCGCCGAGGAGACCGGCATGGATGCGCGCAGTCTTGAGCAGCCCACCGACCCCGTGGTTCCGGGCGTCGCGACGGACGTCGACGCCTCTGCCGAGGAAAAGCCCAAGTTGCCCAGCGTCCTCGCGGAGAACGACCTTGAGTTCGCCACGCTTCTGGCCGCGGTGCAAGCGGCGGAGAGTGGCGTGATCGCTGAGGATTTGAACAGCGCCGGCCCCTTCACCGTGTTCGCCCCGAACAACGAGGCGTTCAAGACGTTCTTCGAGACTTCCGAGATCACGGTTGCTGAGCTTCTGGCGAACCCCGAGCTCGGGGACATTTTGCGCCGGCACGTGATTAAAGGCAGGTACACCGCCGCGGACGCGCTCGCGTTAGACCTGCCAATCGAAGTCCCCACCCTGGACGGCGAGAACTCGGTGCGGATCGACAAGACCGTGGATGGAGAGCTGCTCGTGGGAGGCGTCAAGGTCATCGCCCCCGACATCGAAGCCGCGAACGGAATCATTCACGGAATGGAAGGTGTCATCGTCGACGTCGTGCCCAACGCCGAAGGCGCGGAAGGCCGGACGCCGGAAGGCGAAGAAACGCCGGAAGAACCCGTGGAAGGCGAAAAAAAGCCGGAAGAACCCGTGGAAGGTGAATCCGCTGAACGCGACATGCCGGGAAAAATGCCGGAAGTCCCCGTAGTGCCGGAAGTGCCCGAAGCGACGGATCCCGAAACGCGCTAAGTTCCAAAAGAACCGCCACCTGCCTGAATTGTTTTGTTTTCCCTGTTTACCCCCGACGCGACGCGCGCTCGGTCACAGAAAATCCGTACTAGACGTACAAACTAGAGATACGCTTGTGATACACAATAAAGACCTTTGCTTGATTCATGAAACCCTTTTGCTTGCGATTGACAAAACTGTACTTGTTTAAGCGCCCGCAGGTCACCTCGGTTTTTCCGCGTGCGTCTTTGTGTCCATCCGGAACTCGTAGTTCCCCGATCGCGTGATGTACCGCACCCACGGCAGGGCCTGGTACCCGCTCTTCTCAATGACCTTCAGGTACCGGACTTGCACTCCTGATACGGTGTAGTACGGAATTTCGTACTTCACCGTGATTGGCGGTTTTTTCCGCCCGGTGTCGTCGTCGAGCGCCGCCGCGACGGACGGCAGGTTGAACTTTGCGCGCATTGAAACCTCCTTCCCGCCTGGGACGGTTTTTATTTTCCAAAGCATGGCTTCTTGTTCGGGGGCGTACGTGACGTTGCCTATTGCTGCTTTCACTTCCGGCGCCACCGCGTCCGGGGGTACCGGGAGCTTGATTTCCACTTGCGTCGCGTTTAGCCGGGGTTTGAACTGTGTTTTCAGGGTCACGGTGTACTCCACCCGCGACCGCGACGGGCAATGCACGTGGCACGTTATCCACAACAGCGGCTTGGTGGGCGCCGTTATGCGGTACGTCATGAGGTCGAAGGTTCCGTCGGGGGGGATGAAGGAAATGGTTCTGTCTGTTTCGAACCGCGCCAGCCGAACGCACTGGTGAAACTTTATATCCTCAAGCTCCACGGATTTCCCCCTCCCCTGTTTCCGCTGGTGCTGAAGCATCACCTTGTCGTTGAGGCCTAGTTTGCATTCGGGCATGCCTGATAGGTGCGTGCGGAGGTTCAGCGCCCCCGCGACTTCGGACACGACAACCTTCCCGTCCGCGTTGACCACCAGGTTGACGTTTTCCAAGACATCAAGAAACACCTCGTTTTTCGGGTACCGAACACCCTCCGAGCGCCAGCTCACCGCGTTCGTGACGGCCATCGGGGCGGTCGGCGCGATCGCCAGCCGGTGCGCGTCTGAGATAAATAAAAGAAAGTGTCAGTCTTGTATGGGCAAATGTGGAGGCGGGATTTGGAGTTGGGAAATACTTACCTGTTTTAATGAACTCGCTCAAAATCTTCGCCTCGGTGAACTGCGGGTACCCGTTGTCGCACACCTCGTCCAGGAGTTCGTAAATGATCACGAAGTTATCCCGAACTGATTCCTCCTCAAGGGTCTGGAAGTAGTGCGTAAGCACTTTAATAAGGGCGTGCAGGAAGCACAGCAAAGCGGTCGCGTTGGCGTTTTGTTTGCTGACGGCGAGGAAGTATAAGTCGGCATGACGAATCCACACAAACGTCACCCCGAGATCGGGATCATGGAAAACCGGCTTCAGCTCTGACTCGGTTTCCGTGTCGTTCAAGTGCGCGGCGAACGCGTCGACGTGCGCGGGGACGCTGTCGCCCCTCCAGTCGCGGTGCAACAGCCGCTTGAAGTTCGCATCCAGAACGTAAAGCGCGCTGCACACCGCGGGGGAGGAGGAACGCGGGCGGTGGGCCATCGTGCCCTTTTTTTTTGTCAATGCGCCCCGGCAGGCCGTGCTCGTCGCGTCGTAGGCCAAGCCAAGAAGCTCTGTGGTCACAACCCGGTGACCTTGCCTACGACAATGCGCGTCTACGCAGACGCCCGACCCAGGGGGGCGCGCGGCGGCGAGCGCGTCGATCGTTGTGCTGAGGTGTGATAGGAGATCGCAAAATTGCGTAAAAACACGGTAAACCTGCCCGGGTCAAAAACTCGCGCCGAGAAAAAGGTGCTGACGCAGCCAAGCAACGAGAAAAGATTTGGCGCGACCATCTCGTCAATAGCTCTGCACGCGGAGCACGTCTTCCCCGTCACCAACAGCATCGAAACCGGCGGCATCAAGTTCAAACGCACACAACTTCCACTCCAACCCGCTCGCGCTTCGACAATACACAAGGCGCAGGGACGCATCTCGGGAAGCGAGAACATTATGCACTGCAACCTGCAGAAAAAGAGGGAATAAAAACATGCCGGCCGTGGTGGCGCCGGACGCACGGGGCGTGCGCGTCGCCGGAGAGGTTCTTGTTGTGCCTCCATTCGAGTGCGCTTGGCTGACCAGTTCCTCGGGAACGGAGGGTGGCGGGGGTGAGCTCATCTTCGAAGCAGTCGCGCGAAGCGACATAACGTGCATCCTTGAAAGAAACCACAGGACTCCCACGAGACGCTTGGACCACTGGTCAGGGAGGCTCGCCGCGAACGACCGCCACTCGCAAAGTGAAACGCAAAACGAAACCTACGTCATCATCATCGGCTCGCACCGTAACTCGCGTTTGTGCATCGAACGCAACGGGTGTGTCGCGCACACGCAGCGAGGCGCGTTCATCGTACCAGGCGCGGATGAAAAATTCGCGCGGTACTGGGTAACCTGGACCGACGACGGGTTGATTTCCGTGGGCATCGGCGGACACGGAGTCCGGCCGAAACGGGTGCACCGCTGGAAAGACCCAAACCCGATACGGAACCTAACTTGCGTGGGTTTAAGCACGTGGGACGACTGGACCCGGTTTCGTAACATCGAGTTGCACCCGCCGCCCGTTTCGTGTGACGTGGACGTGGACGCTCCCTTTGTTGAAGCCGTATCCGACGCCGCGCGAACAACCCCGTCGGGCCAAATGCAAATCAACGGAAACGCAGGAATCCGAAGAGTCGCACCCGCAGAAAAAATCGCCGCGGTTACCGCGACCAGGGAAGACGAGTCCCGAACGAACCTTTGTGACCTGGCGGACGTTTTCGTGTTTCGCCGAAGAGTCGGCGTCGGAAACGAAAAAGGCGTCGCTGAAAAATCGCGCGTCCACGTCACCGCAGCGTTCCACGACGCCGACTTGGATGCAACATGCGTCGGGCCCGTGAAAGCGCACGCCGCGATACTCGCCGCGGCGTGCCCGAAGCTTCGCCAAAAACTGGAACAAGCACGGCGGGTGTTGGAGTTTCGAAACGCAACAACAACGAACGGCGCGACGGCGGACATCGCCGCCGCGCTCGGCATGACTCGTGGCGGATATGAGCCGAGCGACACTACGTCTGGGTCACTGCAGTTCGTAGTCACCGTGAGTGTTGATGAAGATGAGTCATCTGGTCCCGGGCTGGATGGTGACGAGCGCGAAATCGTGCAAACCCTGGATCGGTTCGCCTCCCTCGACGCCGCAAAAAACGAAACAAAACTCAAGAACCTTCTTTCCAAAAATGAGAGTCTCAACGAAGTTGTCGACGATACCTTCACAGACGTGGTGCTCGTGGTGCGTTGCGCGGACGTTTCGGAAGCGCAGGCGTGTGCAAGAACGAGCGGCATTCCAACAACAGTAATTGTATCAGATAACAGGAGTTCTGTTGCTACCTGTAGATCCGATGACAACGACACGACCGAAACCGAAAAAGAACTGGGCGCCGCCGTCGTCGAGTTCCATGCGCACAGACTGGTTCTCGCCGCGCGCGCGTGTTTCTTCCGTGACTTGTTCGGAAGCGGCATGAGGGAAAGTATTGACCGGCGGGTTAGTTTCCGGTTGACTGGTGGATCCACTGTTGACGCTTCGATTGACCCCGCCGCGCTCGCCGCGTTTTTGCGATTCACGTACCACGGATCCTTCCCACCAAACGCGCCGGCGGCGGAAACGCTTTCGCTTTGCCTTCGGTTCCGCGCAAACTCGGCGACGAAGGAAGTGGTCGCCGCGCTTATCGCGGCGGCGGAAAGAGACCCTGTTGATGCGGCGCGGCTTTTAGGGTTAGCACCAGAGTTCGGCGTGGAGCGATACGACGAAACGGATGATGACGAGGAGAATGAAGATGTTGACGAACCTGATGAAACTACGGACGCTCGCCGACGGGTATCGCGTTTGTTTGGAAAGTGCGTGGCTTCCCTGGCGCTTGACGGGTTTAAAAGCGTGGAGTTATCACACGATGCGTTCGCGCAAATCCCCGCACAAGCCCTCGCCGCCGTGATGGCCCGGGATGACCTCAACGTACGGAATGAAGACGCCACCGTTCGTGTCGCCGCCGAATGGGTGCGAGCCGGCGTCCGGACTTTGGAGGACCGGGAACGGGTGGCGCGAGAAATACGGTGGCCTTTTGTTTCCGCTTTAGTGGCGAGCCAAGCGTCCGGCGCTTTCGGGATAGAAAACGTCGCCACGATTGTTTCTCCTGATCGAGACGGCCAAAACCTCGCGGTATCCACGGACGGCGACTCCGTGTGCCTTTCCTTTCCAACACCCAATGGATTTGAATTCTCAGGAGTTGATAACTCATCAAACGAACTACGCCGTACCTTTCGTACACAAAAAAACAGGAGTCACATGAAACAAAGCACCCCGCGTTTGAGTTTCGGCGCGTGCCTCGTTTTCGTGCGCTGCGGCGACCAGAACGGCGTGTTCCGGCACATTGGGTCGAACGGTGGGGCGCGTCATTTTCGGAATCCCGCAGCGACGTTTGATTGCGGCATCAAAGTAACCGCGTCGTCGCCAATCTGTGGCCACACTGACCCAGCCGCGGCGGTGAGCGACGCGTTCACGAGCGTGAACTTCGCGGGACCGCCAAGGGGTTTGAGGTTGACGTTTCCAAGCTGTTTCAGCGGCGGGTGGTGGGTCTTCGACCTCGGCAAATACCGAGGGCTTCGGTGCGACTACTACGCCGTGCGGCACGACGGCACGAACAACTTTCCGCGAAACTGGGAATTGCAAGGGAGGGTTGATTGCGAGGGCGAAGACGCCGCGGATGCTCCTAGTGGTGGTATAACCGACCAGTTCGAGGAATCAGTGCGATGGATTTCTTTGAGCAAACACGTCAACGACAATGCCATTCACGAGCCAGGCGCGTGGGGGTCGTGGTCGGTTCCTACTGATTTGTCAACGCCGCCGGTGCGGTGGTTGCGGTTAGTCTCGACGGGCGCCAACGCGGGAACGGAGGGCCAAGGGAGGTTCCACCTGTGCTCCGTGGAGTTTTACGGACTGCTGACGGGAGGGTAGGTGTACTGATGTAATAATATAACAAAGAGAACGTAACTCGAGTTCCGTACTGAAGTCACGACGTGTGTGTTTCGAGGGGAGGAGAGTAGCGGGGGACCCTGTGACAGGCGAACTTCGGACTTTTCTTGGAATGAAAATTCGTCGAAAAAAACGTCCTCTTCGTCGTCGTGCCCGCCCCCTCCAAGTGTGTGTCATCCCCCCTCCAAGTGTGTGCCACCCCCGCTCCAAGTTGAATCTGAAAGCAGAGTTTGAAAGCGGTTCATCACATTTTTGCTTCGAGCGCTGATTGCAGACACCAGGCGCGCTTTCAACTCGCGACCGTGGCCTACTTCTCCTCCTCGCCGTCGCGGTTCACCGCCTGCATGGCCACACCCGCCGGCCTCAACTTCTCCGCCACGTACTCTGTTTTCATCGTCCGACCTTTCAGTTTGGCGAACTCGAAGTACGGCACGGGGAGGACCACGCGGTGGCGCCTCGCGAAAAAAATGTCGCGCAACTCCGTGCTCATCGTCTTCCTCGTCGAGGCGCGAGACGCGTCGCCTACGCCGCCTGGTGCAGCCCCCTCGCCGCCGTCACAGATCTCGATGAAATGGGACGGCCCGTCAAACTCCAGCAAGACGTCGTCGTTGGGCAGGTAAACGTCGACCGAGAAGTAGCCGTCGTCCGTGAGGCGCTCCACCTCGTTACGAATGCCGAGGTCGCCGAGGATTGACGCGATCTCTTTGACCGCACTGGAAACCGACTCGTCGTCCCGAGCCTGATACATCCATGCATCGCGCGCCTGGTGCATGATCCACGGCGGGAAAGTCACCTCACCCCGCGCAACTCCGCCGACCAGCTCGGTGTGTATCAGGTGCGCGTGAAACAGCATTGAAATTTCGACACGATTGAACGAACGCTCTTTGAACCCACAGGCTGCCTGCCACAGAGAGGGATAGCACGCGGGGAGGGGAACAGCTCGCGTGGCGGCCAGCGAAAGGACACTCCAAAGCGTGTTCGACACCTCCTGAGGAGTCATGTCCGGACCCACCCGCACCACTGCAGCCTCCAGCGCCGCCCGCGCCTCAGCCCCCGGCTCCCACCCGAGCGTCGCGAACGCCCAGATTACGTTCGACACCGCCTGGGGCTTCACGTCCGGGTCCGGAGCCACCCGCACCACCGCAGCTTCCAGCGCCGCCCGCGCCGTCGCCCCCGGCATCAGCCCGAGTGTCGCGAACGCCCATATTGCGTTCGCCGTTTCCTGGGGGTTCATGTGCGAAGCCACGAGCACAACCCGCCCTTCCAGCGCCGCCAGCGTGTCCTAGACATCCGCGTCGTCGGCGGCGAGCTTCCCCGCCGCGCTCATCTTCCCCACGGCGTGCGTGATGTTTGCCACGTTTCGCGCCTGGAGCCGGCCGTCGGCGCACATTGCGCGCGCTAACACCGTCAACCCGCGAAACCTGTCGTCCGCCGCGACGTTGCGTGGAAACGACCTGAAGCTGCAGAGCTTGCCGAGCTTGCTGAACGCGGTGGACACGTTCACGTCACTGAGGTTACCAAGCTCTTCCGCCACCAGGCAAAGCACACCCTCCGGGGTTTCCTCCTGAGTGATGAGGCGGTTCAGCGCAACGCCGGCGGTTCGCCCCCCGCCCCCCCCCGCGCCTTGCGCCGCCGCCTCCCCTCGCATCACGCGTCCCGATGCCAGCCGCCCGCCCTCCCTCGCCGCCCCCCTGCGTCGGCTTCATTGCGCGAGCGGCGCGGGCTGCCGCGAGTTTGTCGTCGTACGAAGAGCCATCGCGGGCATCGCCGGAGCCCAGGGCGCGGGTCGCGGCGGCGGCGCGGCGCGCGTCAACGCCGCCGCCGAGCCGGGCGACCCCGCGGACGGAGCAGGCCAGACCATCCACCGACGCGCCGCGCCCCCCGCGCATCCGCCCCGCGCGGCAACCCTAGCGGACCGCGCTGAGAGCCTCGAGGCGCCACCGGGGGATGGGCGCGGCCTCGGCCCCCGCGGCCCGCCCTCGCAGCGCCCCGCCGGGGCCGCGGAGCGCGCAGCCGCGAACATCATCTCCCGACGCGAGCGAGGGGGGCGCGCGCCGTGCAACCTGCGCACCCGCCAGTGGCTGGAGGTGGCACGAGGCCGCAGTTTCTTCCTCGGGCCTTTCTTCTTCCGTCGTGTCAGGTGTAACGCTTTTCTCGGAAGCCTCGATGCACAACGACGCGCACACGACACCCTCCGCGATGGATGCCTTGAAATGGATGTGCGGTATTTTTACCCGTCCGCGGCTTACTGCCGCGATCGTTGTGCGCAGGTCCTCCCCGCAGGAAGCCTTCCCCGGCCTCCCCGACCACCTCGTGGTCACGCACATTCTCAGATCTGAGCATTTCGACGATCCCGCCGACCTCGCACGGCTCCCAGTGGTGAGCCGCGCGATGCGCGACGCGGTGGCGGAGACGGGGCTTCCGTTTGAGGAGATTGACGAAGATCGTGCCGTGAGGCTCGGATGTTTAAGCGCGGTGCGGCGCATGCAACGGGGAGGTCGCCTGTCGTGTCAAGAATACCTTTGTGCGGCAGCTGCGAGGAGCGGACAGCTCGAAGAGTTGAAGGTGTTGCGCGCAGACGGCTGCCCGTGGGACACGTCGACATGTTGGTCGGCGGCAAGGGGCGGGCACCTCGAGGTGCTGCAGTGGGCGCGCGAGAACGGATGTCCGTGGGACGAGGAGACGTGCGCGGATGCGGCGTATGGCGGGCACCTCGAGGTGCTGCAGTGGGCGCGCGAGAACGGCGCACCGTGGGACGCACGCACGTGTCGTGGGGCGGCGGAGGGCGGGCACTTCGAGGTGCTGCAGTGGGCGCGCGCAGACGGCTGCCCGTGGGACGAGTGGGCGTTATACCTCGCCGCTAAAAAAGGCCACGAGGTTGTGGTGCGGGCGCTGATCGAGTTGGGTGCGAACGTCAACAAGGCGGCGGACGTCGACAAGGCAAAGGCTAACGGCGTCACGCCGCTGTTCATCGCCGCTGAAAAGGGCCACGAGGCAGTAGCGCGGGCGCTGATCGAGGCGGGCGCGGACATCAACAAGGCGATGAATGGCGGCGCGACACCGCTGTACATCGGCGCGTGTAACAGTCACGATGTGGTGGTGAGGGCGCTGATCAAGGCGGGCGCGGACGTCAACAAGGCGATGGATGACGGCGTCACGCCGCTGCACATCGCCGCATGGAAGGGCCGCAAGTCGGTGGTTCGGGCGCTGATCGAGGCGGGCGCTGACGTCAACAAGGCGAAGGATAACGGCCAGACGCCGCTGTTCATCGCCGCTCAAAACGGCCGCGAGGCGATAATGCGGGTGCTGATCGAGTCGGGCGCGGACATCAACAAGGCAAGGGATAACGGCGTCACGCCGCTGCTCATCGCCGCTCAAAACGGCCGCGAGGCGGTGGTGCGGGCGCTGATCAAGGCGGGCGCGGACGTCAACAAGGCAACGGATGGCTGCGCGACGCCGCCGTTTGTCGCCGCTGAAAACGGTCACGAGGCGGTGGTGCGGGCGCTGATCGAGGCGGGCGCTGACGTCAACGAGGCAAGGGATGACGGCGCAACGGCGCTGTTCATCGCCGCTGAAAACGGTCACGAGGCGGTGGTGCGGGCGCTGATCGAGGCGGGCGCGGACTTCAACAAGGCAAGGGATATCGGCGCAACGGCGCTGTTCATCGCCGCTGAAAAGGGCAACGATATGGTTGTGCGGGCACTGATCGAGTCGGGCGCGGATGTCAACAAAGCGAGGGATATCGGCGTGACGCCGCTGTTCATCGCCGCTCTAATCGGCCGCGAGGCGATTGTGCGGGCGCTGATCGAGGCGGGCGCGGACTTCAACAAGGCGATGGATGACGGCGTGACGGCGCTGTTCATCGCCGCTCAAAAGGGCCACGAGGCGATTGTGCGGGCGCTGATCGAGTCGGGCGCAGACGTCAACCAGGCAAAGGATAACGGCGTCACGCCGCTGTTCATCGCCGCTCAAGAGGGCCACGAGGCGATAATGCGAGCGCTGATCCAGGCCGGCGCGGAAATCAACAAGGCAAGGGATATCGGCGTAACGCCGCTGTACATCGCCGCTCAAAACGGCCGCGAGGCGGTGGTGCGGGCGCTGATCGAGACGGGCGCGGACGTCAACAAGGCGAGGAATGACAGCGTGACGGCGCTGTTCATTGCCGCTGAAAAGGGCAACGATATGGTTGTGCGGGCACTGATCGAGTCGGGCGCGGATGTCAACAAAGCGAGGGATATCGGCGCGACGCCGCTGTACATCGCCGCTCAAAAGGGCCACGAGGCGGTGGTGCGGGCGCTGATTGAGGCGGGCGCGGACGTCAACAAGGCGAGAGATACTGGCGCGACGCCGCTGTTCACCGCTGCTGAAAAGGGCCACGAGGCGGTGGTGCGGGCGCTGATTGAGACTGGCGCGGACGTCAACAAGGCGAGGGATAAGGGTGAGACGCCGCTGTCCGTATCAATCACTCCCGTCAATGAAGGGAATCATGCGGCGATTGTTCAGCTTCTCAGGGATGCCGGCGCGGCGTGACGGCATAAACGGCGCGACGCCCCCGCGTAGCGACGCGCGACCCGAGATGCGCGCGCGATTGAATTGAGTGCAAACAATTGGTTGCCAAGTAGTCATACGTGCGGTGCTACATACCTTCAAAGGTACAACCAAACTTGTGTCAGCAACAAAAAAGCAAAACCTACTGGCATTACTTCCAAAGGGCTAAATTTCCTTCCCCCCCACCGTCTCTCCCGTCCAGCTCGCCTTCCGCGCCTTGACGTACCGCAACGTGAGCCCCCCTCCCGGTCCGAATTCGTCCACCACCATCGCGACCCCCACGATTTGCGAATCCGCCTGGTTCGCGGTTCTGCACACCACGTTGAACACGCCGGCGGCGTTTGCTTCCGTGGCGGTGGCTCGCGAGGCGCCGACGAAGACTGCGTTTTCTTTAGCGACGCCCTTGTTGTTAAGAATTTGCGTCAACGAAACCGCGTTGATCACGCTCCGCGTGCTGGTGCAAAACAAACTCGCATCCACGATGACTTGTGAATCAAAAGATTGCCGCTGCAAATCCCCCCCAACCTCCACCGACAGCACCTCGCCCTTTTTTTTGCGCATCGCCATTTGCATCTCCTTCTTCGCCGCTTCCCAAGTTTCGTCGTGCGCGTGCGTGTGGTCCCCGAACGCTTCCAACGAGTCGTCGTGTGGTTCAGACGATGCCGTACTACCCGGGTTTGGTTTACTACCACCTGCCTTTCCCTGAGTCGCGCTGCCCATAGACCCGAGACTGCTGCCGTCGATGATTTCGTTCGCGTCGCTGACAGAAATCGCGGCGGCCCTCAGCGGTCCCATCGCGCGAATCACCGCGTCCAGCACTTTCTCCTCAGGGGCGGATGCGGTGGCGCCTATAATGACAATCTGCGTGTTATCTTCAAGCAAACACTCGTCGATGAAACCTAGCGCGCCTTTGCGAAGCTTCAAACGGTTCTCCCGGACCATCCGAGTGAAGGTTTCGTCTTTCAACTCGATGACGCCCTCGATGAACGCCTCTCGCTTCTGTGCGAGGACCTCTTTGTTCACCGGGTCCCTCTGTGCCGCGGCTTGCGCTGCGGCGGCGCGCGAGGCTAAGCTAGCGTCCGCAAATCCCTCACGAACGATGCCCAAATTCCCGAGAAACGCACCGCCTTGGTCCTGCCCGGGCCCGATGTCGGCGTCGGCGAGCGCGTTTGGGTCGCGAAGCTCGGGGGTGGGGTACCCGTAAAACGCGAAGTACCGCTCCAGCATGCCGTACGCGGTGCCTCCGCCCGACCGAAGCAAGCTGAGGTACTCGTCCGTACTCCACGCGTTGCCTTCCATACCAAGCGCGACGAAGGTCTCGTTGAACGCCTCGCGGTGGCCGTCAAGGTGCACGTCGCAAAGCACGCCGTCGCACTCCACGATCACGAGCAAAGGCTCGGCGGTTTCCGCGGTTCCGACCCTTGAGTGGGCCGCGCGGCAGGTACGGGCGGCGTCGCGTGCTTTACAACTGAACCCTCGGACGCGCGACGCCGTCGATGGCGACACCGTGCCGGTGGACATCGCGAGTAGCATCGTGGCGCGCGCGGTGGACAAGTGATGCGTCGGATGGTGTTAACAATAAATAAAAGGGCGTTTTCGGCGCGTTTTCAACACACATTCGTCCCACTCCGAGACACGCGGTCGCGCGTCGAGGGCGATGCGGCGTCAGATGGATGGTTCGTCGGGCATCGCGCGAGGTGGAGACGCGCCGTTGGGGGGCGACGCTGTGCGCGCCGCGCGTGTCCGCGAGAAGGTGAACCCGCGGTTCCTGAAAAACACCCTGATTGGCGTGCGTTCGGCGAACGAAAGGGAATCGTTTAGGCGCGCGCGAGGTGAACGACCAGCCTTCGTGGATGACAAGAAACAGGACGCCAGCGGAGATGTAGTCGAGGTGACACGTGTGGAACAGGGAAACGATGGGCAAGACGTGGAGGCGGGTGATGCGCGTGCTTCAACGAAACGACAGGGACGGGATGATGAGAACGACGAAGGCGAGAACGTCGATGCATCGGACACATTTCTGACTGCTTTTCTGTAGAAACCGCGAAACAAACGCGGACGCGGCGCTTGTAGTAGCCGCGTCGCGAAGGAAGCCGGGGAATACGACTTGATACCCGAAGTGGATGATACCATATACGTGACTGATGCCAACGCGACCAGCGAAAGAAGCAAGGAAAAGAAGGAGAAGAAGAAGGCGAAGAAGGATCGATTGTGACGCGTTCGTTTCGACAAGCGTTTCAAATCGTTGGCGTTACATTTCTCGCGGCGGTACGTTGGCGTTACATTTCTCGCGGCGGTACCGGTACTTTATACACGTCTTTTGTTTGATATCCTTTCCATTTCCTTCTTCGTTTCCTCGTTACTGCTGGTACTGTTATACATGTCTTTTCCTTGGTGGTTCCTCCTCGTTTCCTTCCTCTTCTTCTTTTCCTCGTCACGAACCGGCACTATTGTTGTCGTCTTTTCTTTGATATCCTCCCCATTTCCTTCCTCTTCTTTTCCTCATCATCCCCACCTCACTTCTGCATATCCCTCTCCGGCGTTTCCCCCAACCGCGTGCGCATACTTTCCCACGCGTTGGACCCCATCAGGTCCCCGCGCGGCGCGGTCGACACCAAGCCGAGCGTGTTTGAAGCGCTCGCCGCCGCGACGAGCCACGCGCCCGCCTCGACTTCCCGGTCCAGCTGCCCGGTGACCCATCCGCAGTACCCCACGAACACGGAGAGGTGTTTCTCGTGCTCCGGGGACACGGCGGCGAAATCGGAGACGTGCCACAGCCCCGGGAACACCTCCGAAGTGGCGTCCTCCAGGGGTACGCGCGAAAGCGCGACGAGGCACCGGCTTCCCTTTTCCGTGCCCATCGGGCCGCCCATTGATACGCGGCGGTCCGCCAACACCTTGTGGTGCGCCTCGGCGTAGTCGATTTCAGACACCACTCTGTGAAGCAGCGCGTTGGTTGGGCGGTTTAAAATCACACCGGTGCTGCCGCCGGCGTCGTGATTCAACACCAAAACCACGCTGTGCCGCCACCACCCTTCCTCGGACGACGGCGCGAGCAAAAGACACCCCGTCTCGGCGGTTGGGAGAACGTGCGCCCAGTCGCTTTGCGTGTAACCGAAAAGTGTCAGTCTTGAGTCTACGGATGTACTGTATGGGGGATTGGGGTCCGAGTAATCGGGCCGAACAGTGCACTTGTGACGTATTACGCAGTTGCCAGTACTGGTAAATGTTACGGAACGTAGTGCACTCAGTAAATGGTCAAAGAGGGGCGGTAAACAGTGTGTTTGGATTTAGGAAACGCGCGGTACGCACCTTTGCGTCTCGCCGTTGCGCGATTTGTTCCTTCGCTGCCGCCGATCGAAAGCGGAAACCACGTGGTTCTTGTGCCCGCCCGTTATGGTCTGGATGTGCTCCTGGTTCACGAGCGCGGCGCTGAGGAGGTTTGTTTTGGGAGGAAGGTTAGCTTTGAGCTTTGGTGGAACGGGCGCGCGCGTGATTTACGTGGAGCGCGTTGGTTGTTATTTCGCGAATTGCGACTCAGATTCCGTCGTGCGCTTCGCTTTTGCTTTCCCCTCGGACGTGGAGAGTCCGCGAGACGTACCGGAACTGTCGCCAGTCCCCCGAGACCTGCGCCAACTCGTCGTCTCCTTTGCCGAGTCGCGATGGCTCGGCGTTGCACTTGACGCCGAGGAGTCGTGGTTTGCGCGCGGTTTGCGAGGCGCGACCTGAACCTCCTCGGACCCCGCGGAGGGGGAGCGTCGGGGCGACCGAAACACCGAGCGCGGTCATTGTCGCGATTTTTCCACAAACGGGTGTGGGAGAAGGGAAGAAACACCGAACACGCGCGTCACCGGGTACGCGGTTCCCGAACTTGCTCAAGAAACAAGCGCCGTCGAGGACGAGTCGTGACTTGCGTGCGGCTCGGAAGTGAGCCGCTCCGTGCTGGTAGCGCAGACGAGATGGTGGTCTCGAAATATCCGGCAATTACACGTGTGACTGATGACTAGACTCGGAAGCTACGATAAAGCGAAAGGAAGATTCTGGTTTTTCAATCAACTAACAACCCTCATCCTACGTTCCCTCCGGCCGTTCCCGCCGCACCCGGTCCACGATTTCCCGGTCCACCGCGGCGTAGCACTTCAGTACCGTCTTGTCGATCTCGTCGCCAACCTGGTCGCCGCATAGTTTGTACAGCCACGCGTCGACCATATCCGCCCCGTGTGTCGCGATTCGGTTTTGAATCTTTTCAACAAACGCGGGCCCGATGACGTACCCCGAAATCCCAGCGGCGTACGGGTTGCGGTACTGGAAGAAATCAATCGAGACTTGATTGACTTCGTCTACCTTGGTGTCAACCCTATTACTTCCCCAAGGGAATCGCGTATCAAGCGCAGGGTCTTCCAGCTTGTTCACAAACAGAATGTCAAAGTCGCTCGGCGCGCTTTGAATCGCGAACTGCAGCGAGGTAAACGGAACCGCCAAGTTGGCGCTCGCGGCGCCGTCGCTCTCGAAAATAACCGAGGTTGGGGTTGTTAACTCGCCATCTTTTGTGTCACCCAAGTTAGCAACCGCTTTATCCTTCGCGAGCTGCCACACCAGCATGTGTGCGAAAAGGCACCCGACGTGGTGGTCGAAGTTCTCGGGCCAGTGGTCGTCGCGCTTAAGGGAGCCGTCGTCGGCGCGTTTCGTGAAGTGGTCGATCCACGGCAGGCTTCGCATCGCGGCGTCGACTTTAGTTTCGACATCCTGTCCTTGTCCTTCGCCTTCCTCTTTTTCCCCACCGTCAGACATCTCCTTGCGCACCCGTGCCTCCACAATCGCCCGAACCCCCTTCAGCGCGTACGCGGCGTACGTCTCGTCTTTCGGCCACTCGCTCGCGACGACGCCTGGCGTTAAAAACGCCTTCGCGGCGACGCTGGCCGCGCTGAACGCGACGCCCAGGTGCCCTACGACGTCCAGCTTCTTCTCCGCGTCCTGGGTGGACAGTAACGCTGGGTCCCCGCCGCCGATCATGATGGCGTACACGTCCGCGGCTGTTAGAGGAGACAGGTTTGCGTCGCGTGACGTGTCGGTGGCGTCGCCGAGACTGCCCACAGCTTCGCCCGCGAGTTTCGCCGCTTCCATCTGTCGTTTTTTTAACGAAGCCACGGCGGAGTTTATGAACTCGGCGGGGATGGCGATGTGCATGTTCTCTGGGAAATCGCCGAGAACGGCGGGAGTTGCGGTAGGCACGGCTTTTTCTGTTTTACTGGAATGGCCCGTATGGCTCGTCGTCTTTCTCGAGACCGTCTTCGTCGCGCCGGCGCCAGATCCAGCGTTTGGGTGTGCCGCGTCGTCGTCTACTCGACGCACGCGATTGCGATCGCCGAGACCGGTCCGTTCGAGTGGGTACGACCACCCAGTCCCCGCGAGCACGCCGAACACACCACACAGAACGAGTACCAGCCCGACGAAGGCCACCGCGACGCGTTCGCGCCGCACGCGGTTGTGTCCGCGCTCGGTGGGTGCACCCAACGCGCCGAGAAGCTCGTCTTTTTCATCGCCCAACGCCCTCGGTTCGGGTAACACCCGGTCGGGGGACACAGACCGTAAACGCCGTCTCGACGGAAGCGTTTCCACGATGTGTGGAACAGGAACACGAGTCATCGCACCAGGAACAAGAGAAACACGCGTGGCGTTTTGCGCGCGCGCGTGCCACAGGCTGTGGCTGCGGTGACCCGCGGAGGGCGAAACACCCTCTCGGAAATCGTGATGAAAAAATTTCTCGGGCCGGAGGCCCATCCGAACCCGCGTGTGTCGTCGAGCATGAAGGACCCGATTACGAAAATGGGCTTCCTGGCCGTCGCGTGTTTTTAACCTGGCGGAAGGGATGCGGAAGGGAAGAAGCAGGGAAGGCACCCGCGTCACGCGGACGTGTGTCGCGTCAAAAAGCGTGTCGGCGGTAATTCTTCCATCGCCTTCGCAGATCGAACGCACCGCGCACGATCGCACCGCGCACTCGGCCGGCCTTGCGAAGAGTAAGACCACCCTTCCGCCAGAAGAACACCACCCTTGCCTCGCGCTTACCCCAACGACACCGTCCACGATGGCGGACGTCAGCGACGCGGAGAAGACCCCGGTGACCATCGTGACCGGTTTTTTGGGTGCGGGGAAAACCACGCTCGTGAACCACATCTTGAAAGGCGATCACGGCAAGATCATCGCGGTTATCGAGAACGAGTTCGGCGCCGTGTCCATCGACGACGCCCTGGTTGGGGAGAACATGAAGGAAAAAGAGGACATCATCACCATGGACAACGGGTGTGTTTGTTGTACCGTGCGCGATGACTTGGTCAGGGCGCTTTTAACGCTAAAAGACCGACCCAAAAAATTCGATCACGTCATCATCGAAACCACCGGCCTAGCGGACCCCGCCCCCGTCGCGTTCACGTTCTTCATCAACCCCGAAATCGCGGACGCGTACAGGATCGACAGCATTCTGTGCCTCGCCGACGCCAAGCACATCGCGATTCACCTGGAGGAAGAGAAACCGGACGGCGCGGTGAACGAAGCGGTTTCGCAAGTCGCGTTTGCGGATCGCATCCTATTAAACAAAATCGATCTAGTCACCGAGGTGGAGCTGCAAAACGTGGTGGACACGATCAAGTCAATCAACGCGGTGGCGGAGGTGATTAAAACAACGAACAGCGTGATCGACTTAAACCGGGTGCTTGGCGTGAACTCGTTTTCCATCGAAAAGACCCTGGAAATGGACCCCGACTTTCTGGACGACGAAGAAGCGCACGCCGAGGCGGACGCGGTTCACGAAGCCGCCGCCGCGGGCGATGATACCACTACCGATACCGGCCACGGACACTCGCACGATGGAGGCAAAACCGAGTGCCACGACGACCACGCACACGGCCACGGCCACGACAAAACCGAGGAGCCGCCTGCGAAGAAACCCAAGAAAAAGAGACACGACCTTTCCGGGGTTTCCTCCGTGGGTATTCTGTGCGAAGGCGAGCTGGATTTCGGGCTAGTCAACACGTTCATGATGAACCTGTTACAGGAAAACGCCCTGAACATCTACCGAAGCAAAGGCGTGATGAAGTTCAAAGACCAAGGCAACGTCAAGTTCGTGTTCCAAGGCGTGCACGAGCAAATCAACTTCGGCCCCTCAAGCGTGGAGTGGGGCGCGGACGAAAAAGTGGTGAACCGCATGGTGTTCATCGGGCGCAACTTGAACAGGAAGGAACTGGAGGACGGGTTCCGGGGGTGTTTGGCGAAGTGAAGTAAGTATATAGTCTAACTAGGGTGTTGAAGGACAAACAGCAGACAGGGTTGGTCGAAAACGCGACCTTTCATGCCTTGAATGAAATAAAATTACATACGATGAACCGCCCGAGACGATTGCGATTGCGAGATCTCGTCGTCCAAATCGCCTTTGTTGCTTGCTTTTTCTCGTTTCGCACAACTAGAGGCTCCAGCGCGGCAGTCTACGTGGCGCGTCACGCCGTCCTCCTCCGACCCGGGTACCTCCACGCCTTGTATTTTGTCATGCCTCGCGCGATGTATCGGCTTTGCCTGGTCTTCGTCGCGTCGCTCGCGCTCTTCGCGGGCGTCCTCGACGCGGCACGCACGACCCCACCGTCACCCGACGAGGTCTCTACCGACCCCCTGGCGGCGTTGGGCGCGCACGCAGCGCTGCCTCGCGAACTGCGGCTTCCTGTAACCACAGCATCCGGTACCCTCGCCAGCGCAGGTCTCGGCCCGCGCGCCGTGGACGCGATCGCTGGATACGGCGGCACAGACCAGGTGCGCGTGCTTTCCCGCGGCACAAGCGGCGTGCTTCTTCTCTTACCTGCGCTCGCCCAAACCTGCCACTCACCCTTTTCCCTGTTGTCGTTCAAACGTGCTTTTCCACCACCACCGCAGGTCGCGCGTGACCTCGCCCTGGTTCTCGCCGCGGCGACCGCTGGGTGCGGCGCGGGCGGTGAAGGCGCTATCCAAGTCCACACCTCAGCTGCGTCCGCGGCGGCAACGGCGCGGTCCCTGAGGGCTGTTTTCGCAGGCCTGGCACACGAGCTGGACCTTCGTTTGTATTCCGCCAAAGTCGCGGCGCCCGACTTGTTCGCGGCGCAAGACCCGTACCGAGTTTACGAAAGGTCACAAAACAACAATGACGACAACAAAGCCACCAACAACCACGACGGCGTCCGGTTCATAGTGGACGAGCTGGATGAAGCCGGTGCTTCCCTGGCGCGAATCGCGGGAGCCGGAAACAAAAACGCAAACGAAACAAGTTCGTGTTTCGCGAGCGCCGGCGGTATCGTCACGCGGACGCTTCGCGCTTTGAACGTTTTGGGCTTGCCTTTCGATGAGCTGGTGGATTTTGTGCATGCGAAATCGAGTGAAGAACTGACTCGGTGCGGGCTCGGTGCGTTCGCGCTGGGAACGGACGAAGAAGCCGCGAAAGAGTACGCATTGGTCGTGGAAGCGGCGACGCGAACTCGCGCGTGTCGCCTCGGCGAAACCGACGGCGCAAACGCTTTGCCATTTTTTGGCGCCAATCTGCGCGACGTCACGCTTCGAATCGCCGCGTCTGACCGCGCGCTGCGAGACGTCGTGCACGCCGAGCGCCGAGCGGGAGATATCGCAGGTGACGGCTTTGAAGGCGCTTTGAATGTTTCGCAACGTGCGAATTCCCGAACGTCGTGCCTGGGCGACTACGCGCCGCCCAGGGATTTGCACTGGAACGCGGAAACCGGTTCGGAACTTCTCACCGCGACGTCCGTGTTCGCCTTCCTGGTCGCCGCCGCCGCTGACGTGACCCTGACCGAAGCGTCATGCGCGCGGTCGCTGGACGCCCCGCCTCGTGTGTTTTTCGCATCCCCCGTGGTGGACATCGTGGCGCAGGAGGCTTGCGAGTCCGGGGTGCTCCACGCGGTGCTCGCCTGGCTCGGCCAAACGCACGCGAACACCGGCTCGGCCGGGTTTGAGTTGTCGGTGGACGAAGTCGCGGGAGCCGCGGAGGTTTGTTCTGCGCAATTCGGTGACACAAGTTCAGAGCAATCCAAAAACGCAACAGAGCAACCCTGGATCAAGGCCGATGCGTCGGCTTTGGACTCGACGATTTCCTTTCTAACTCTAATCGAAGCCGTCACCCTGGGTAACAGGCGCGGCCGGTACGCCTACAGCGCTACCGGGAAGTTGGTGGACACGTTACGCGCGTTTCGTTTGGAACTGGAAAAAGGAGGGTGCTTGAGTTCTGGTTCTTTCGATGGGCGCGATTCACGGAATTCCGGAGACTCGGACGTGACATCTAGTACCGTTCCAGTTTCCACACCAGGACGCGTGGGAGGGATAAAAGCCACGTCTTCGCGAATCGACCCGGCAGGTGAAATTTCGGAAATCGAAATCGTCGAGACGTACTCGAACGACGGAAACGCAGCGCCTGGCGACGACGGCCGCGCCGCGCTGGTTGGTTTCGTCGCGGGCGCGGGTGTTTTCTGCGTCGTCGCTACCGCGGCTGTCGCGTTGAACGCACGGAAGCACAAGCCGAAAAGCCGCGTCGGATTCTTCACCGCAGCACACAACGGATCCGCCCAGTGTTCCAGTGACACCGGTAACAACGCCGACTCCGACACTCCCAGCAACTCCGAGCGCAACGACCAACGAGGCCTTCTCGCCGGCGGCGCCGCGGGAAGCGCCCGGCGTTTTTACCGGCACCTGGAAGCCGGTTCCGCTGGCGACTTGCCGTTGGTGGAGGACCTCGATTTGGTGCCTTCGTTGCCTGGCCAGCGGTCGCCGGGTGGCCGAGGGTCACCTGTAGTGGGAGGGAGCGCGCGGTCCGGATCTCCGCGGCCCACGACGCCGCCGGGACAACAAAACCCGTACGCCTCTCTTTTCTTTGCGCCCACCGCGCGCCGCCGAAGCCACTCCATTTCCGAGCCCCCTGGCTTTCGAGCCGCGCTGCCGCCGCGGCACGAAAGAAGACACACCACGCACGTTGCGAAACCCGATGCGTAATCCGCCTATTCCAGATGACAAGAACCCTGAGATGAGACGAGAAGTTGGCGTACGTGTTAAGAAAATGCACCCTGACTTGTTTTCACGTTTTTCTGTCCTCTTCATTTTTCGTCGCCCGTTCCCCCCCCTATTGCCGCGCGTAACCGCTCCAAACGTTCCCCGTTCCGCTTCGCAATCCGCCGTTGCGTCACCTCCCGTTCCCGTTCCGTTAACTGCGGCCAGTTCGTGATTCGGGACAACGACCCGTCGTGGTTCACCACGACCGGGCCAAGTCCATCGAGTTTCACCGAACCGCCATTCACGTCAAGTTTCGGAATGTTGGGACTCCCGCCGTTCGGGTCGGGGGCGGGTAAACCCTCGCCCCCCACGGCTTCGCGTGCCACGTCATCCGCGTCCGGCTCGTTCGGGAGGACCGTGCCCGTACCGACCGTGGTCTGGTATCCCTGCGAAGCCTCCATGGTGCACGAACCACTGGTGCACCATCGTTTCGGGTTTCGTTTCCAAAATCCCGAACCGAAAGTCTCTTTTCGTTTCGGGACCGAAAGCCGAAAACTGACGAGAGTCGCAGCGTCGCGTCCTCCGAGAGGCCGTGGATTCTGGGAAACGCCGAAAGGCGGGGCATCGGACCTCGAGAGGAGTGCCGAGGAAACGAGGATATTTTTTGCGAAACGCGACCATGACGTCACAACCCCGCGCACGTTCTCTTCCGTGCACCCCCGCCGCGACTTTCGCGACCGAAAACTCACCGACCATGGCTGACGGCGACAAGAACTGGTGGGAGGACAACAAGGAGAAGCTCGGGCCGGGCGCGATCGGCGCGGTTTTGGGCGCGGCTACGGTCGCGGCCGGGATCTGGATCAAGAAGAAAAAGGGCGAGAAGGACGACAAGTAGAGAGGTCGTCGTGCTGAGTCGGTGCGTAACCCCGGGGGGCGAAGTCGCGAGCAACCGCGCGACTTGCTGAAGAAGCGCGAGCGTTTTCGCCGCGGTTTCGCGACCCGGGGGCACCACCGTGGATAGCGCCGCACGTTTACGCGTTCGCGGACGCGACACGACGACACGCACGAACAGGGTCGTCGTTCACCCCAAGACAGACAAACCGGTCGCGTCGTCCGAGAGGAAGTATTCGTCGCGATTCCTAACGAGAGGAGGAGGTAGCGTCGGACCGGACAACTGAAAAGAGACACCCACGAATCTTCGAAAAAAAAAACTAACTCAATCCACATCCAACGTCCCCTCTCGAATCGTTTTCCGTTTCTTCGCGACGTCCGCGCTTCTCTGCTCGTGTGTCTCCAAATTGCGTCGCCGCGCGTCGTCCTCCAACTCCTTCATGGCGTGTTCCTCCACCTCCCTTTCCTGGACCTTGCCGTCCCGGTCCCACGGGTGCGTAGTGGCGCCGGCGGTGAGTCGCCGGAACGCCGCGCCTTTTTCCGCGGCTTTGCCAAATTTTTTGTTCTTCTCCATGTCGGCCTCTTCGTCTGCAATCTCGGCGTGCATCTTTTGGAAGTCCGGGCGCAGCACGAAGTTCCTCTGTTTCACGGCCTTGGAGCTGGGAAACGCGGTTCCAGCGGGGGCGCGGTCGGCGTCGTCGTACAGGTCCTTCGGGAAAAAACCGCGCCTCGCGAAGGAAACCTCGAAGTCGCGCTCCAACTGCACCGCGTGTGCCACAGCGGCGTCTGCTTTTGACGCGACATCTTGGGAAACCGCGCTGCCCGAGTCGTCCCCCCTCGCGCCAGGGCCGGGAAGGACTTCGCCGTGCACCGCGTACTCCATCGCGCGCCACGCAAGTGCGGCGGCGACTCGGGGCGGTGGACGGGCGGTCGCGTCACCGCCGCGCGCCTCGGGATGTCCGCACCAAAAAACGGAAGAAACCGAAATCGAAAAAATCGCCACGTCAGCCTGCAGCGAAATCCGAAAGAGCCGTCGGCGCCTTCGCCACCACCAGACCATCGTGCCCCCCCGGGCGATCGATCCGATCGCGGGACGGGTTGTACGGCCGTGTGCGTGCGTATCGAAAAAATCGAAAAAGCACGGCGCGCCGAAACCCGATTCGGTGAGAACGCGTCGTCGTAGGTCCCATCCGTCGATTTGGAAATCTGGCGCACAACTAACCCACCGACCGATCGCGCGTGATGAGCGCCTTCACGGACCCGAAACCTGCGACAAAACGTTCCCTGTCCTACCGCCTGCACGATACGTTGAACGTCCCTTTGGTGGGCGGTTTGAGCGTGCTTTGTATCGCAGGCTTGCTCGGCGTGATGGACCCGCATCTGATCACCAAGGTTTTCATCACCTACATCGTTTTGGATGCGCTGTGGATTTGCGTCTCGCCGAGCGCGGTGCCGAAACACGCGTGGGCGATCGTTTTGCACCACGTTTTGACTTTCCTAATCCTGCTGCACCCGCTGCGGTACCCGGAGCACGCCATCGAAACCTGCAGGGACGGAATCGTGGAGGTGAACACTTTCTTTCTGATTTTGAGACGCAACACGCGGCGCGGGTCGTTTGCCAATCGCGTTTGCGACGCGGCGTACCACCTCACGTTATCCATCCGGTTCTTCTGGCAGCCGTACCTGATTTACCACTTCCGACACATCACGCACATGACATCCACGGACCGGTTGGGGGGATATCCGGTCATGGAACACGCCATGGTCATGACCAGCCAAATATTCCTGTGCGTGTTCAACATCGGAATCGTGCTACCGGGGCTGCTAAGCAAAAAGAAAAAGAAGAAGGCCGCCTAAAAAGAGGAGCGAATAATATTTATTTCAACGCATCGAAAGCAATCTAAGGCGTTTCCACTTCTTTATCAACCTCTCCCCCCGTCTCTTTGCCAGTAGCGGTTTTCCCACCCCCCGTTTTCTCCCTCTTCTGCTCCGAAATCCGCCGTTCCACGAACTCCTTCGCCGCCCAGGAAAGCCCCAGCCCCTGCGCCGGCCGCGCCGGCCGCAACTCGCCTTCGCGATCCACGTACTCGATGTACGCCATCTGCGCGCTGTCGCTACTGCGCTGGCCGGTTTGAAGCACTCGGGTGAACCCCCCTGCTCTTCCGCTGTACCGCTCCGCGAGTTCCGTGAACAGTTTCTGCACTGCCGCATCCGTGCGCACCACCGCGGTGGCGCGTCTTCGCGCGGACAACGTACCGCGTTTCGCATAAGTCACCACCCGATCCGCGATTTTGCGCAACTCCTTCGCCTTCGCCACCGTGGTTTGTATGCGCTCGTGTTCGATGAGCTGCGTCACCATCGTGCGCATCATCGCCCACCGGTGCGCGCTGTCCCTGCCGAGCTTGCGGAACGTGCTGCCGTGCTTCATGTTGGGGGGTCACGTTTGTGTCGGGGAGTGTCGTAGCGTCGTGCACCTGACCGTATCGAGACGGGGCCCTAATTTCCTGTGCAATCACGATCCCCACGCCGTCACCGCGTGCGTATCCAACGACCGCGTATACCGCTCCTTCCGTGGAACCAGCGAACCTTCGTCACAACCCAAACGTTCGTCACCGCTCGCGTTTCCGATCGAGACGTAACAGCGCGGGAACGGCCACGACGCGTGCGGCACCGCGACGACGTGTGGTGTGCGGGGATGGGGAACCACATCGGTCTTTTGGGTCCGAGAGATGTCGACTGAACGAAGTGCATCGATCAAGTTAGCGATCAAGTTGTTGGTTAGCGATCACGTTGATCGTCGGTAAATGGTGGTTTCATAGACTCCCCCAAAGGTGTCAGTAAATTGCGACGGAAAAGGCGTCGTGTGACGTAGTGGCGACCCTCTGTTGGCGGCGGTCCAACAGATCTGATCGCGCCTCTCCTAGATGACGCGTCGATTCGCGTTGCTCGCGACGCTGATCGCGGCGTCGTTCGTTTCGGCGCACGCGCTGGATTGCGACGATATCCCAGACAGCGTGACCTGCGACCGGTGCACCGGCGACCGCGCGGGACACGGGGTGCGTCATTCACCGTCGAGTCGCTTTTTCGGATCGCTTTTTCGGATCAACCTGAATCCGCTCGCCCCACCCGTATGCCTTTTCCGCCCGGCGGCGCTGCTGTGATTCAACAACCAATATACCTCTTACATCCCTCCGGTGCGAATGCGCCGAGTTCATGGGGAATTCTTGTTCGCTTTTTTGTATGAGCACCGCCGCCGGGACCCATGCCAGTAGCTTTTTTCTTTTCGACGCACCCACCATCCCCGTCCGAAACTTCCCAACATCAACTTCCCACGGCGCAGCCGCTCACCTGTTTCCACCGCTTCCTAACATTGTCCCCCCTCCGCAGTGCATAAACGGCGGGACGTGCAACCCCCCTGATCACCAGGAAACCTGCGCGTGCCCGCGGGATTTCTCCGGGTCGGGGTGTTCCAACGCGGTCACGCGGTGCAGCGGCGGGTTCTTCTGCGACAACAACGGAACCTGCGCGATTCCCGGCCCCGGGTGCGTCTGCCCGGCTGAGTACTCAGGATTCAGGTGCGACGTGGCGAACATGGTGGAGCAGTGCATGCTTACGGATGGGTTTTGTTTGCACGGCGGTGTTTGTTTCGGCAGCGACGAAAACAAACCGTGCAATTGCAGGTACAACCAGGGGGGAAAGAATTGTGAAGTCTTGAACGTGGTGAGGTGCGACGACGACGGGGACGTGTATTGCCAGAACGACGGCGTGTGTAACTCCGCGAACACGGCGTGTACCTGTGCGTTCGGGTTCATGGGCCTGACCTGCGGCGAGGTGAACTACGCGCAAATCAACTCCCGGGGGGGGGGCGGGTCGGACGGAATCGCGGTAAACGTAGCCGCCGCCGTCGCCGTGCCGTTCGCGCTGGTGTTGCTCTGTTTGTGCGGGTTCACAGGGTACGTGGTGCGCAAAGAACGACAAGGGAAGCCTTTGTTCGTCAAGGCACTGGAGATGGAGACACACGTGGAGATGGCGGCGCCGGGCAGGGCGTAGAGGGGTTTAGCAGGGCGACCGATGAAACAATGTTTTTTTTAATCGAACGCGCGGAGATGGCGCGGGCGGGCAGGGCGTAGAGGAGTTTAGCGGGGCGTACTTATGACCAATGAAACAATACTTACAATACAACCGCACGCTTCACCCCCCCCGCCCCCCTGTTCCCAAAAAAAACACCGCACGTCACATTCGCAACATGGACGCCGCCATCCCGGCGGGTCGCGATACTTTGTTCAGCCCCGGAACCGCGGGCGCCGCGGCGGCCGCCGCGGCGGCGGCTCGCCCGCGCGCGAAAAGGTCCACGGCTTCGGGGGGCGGCCTTTGTCGCGACGGCGGCCTTTGCAGCATCTCCAGCCGCCGTGTGGTTTCCGCGCTTGCGCGCACGCCGGACGCGGAGGAGGCTCTTACCGATTGCGCGCGGCGTCGCGTACCCGGCGCGCTTGTCCCTCCGCTTGTTTTCTCGCCGTGACCGCCGACGCCGGCGTTCGCGTTGCCGGCGCCGGCGCTGTCGTGATGGCCCGCACCAGCGCCGCCAACGAAAGACCCACCAGCGTTAGACCCAGCGCCGGGGCGACCGCCTTGGCTGCTTCGTATTTTCCGCGCCGAAGGCACTCTGCGCAACCCCTTCGGCGTGGACATCACCACGAAGTCGTCATCAAGCGGTCGCCGGCGCACGCGCGACAGGGAAGGGCCTTGCGACTCCGAGGCGTCGCGTTGTTCAACGCCGACGCCATTGTCGTCGCCCCATCCAAACCGGTGCGGGTCCAAACCGTTTCCCGCGCCAAGCTCCGTCCCCGCGTCTCCGAACGCGCCGCCATTCGCGTCGCGCGCGTGTTCACGCGCGTCACCCGCCGCGTCGCCAGTCGCGTCACCCGCCGGCTCATCGTCGCTCATCTCCCCCCGCGTCTCTTCGTGCGCGCGTCCCTCCAACGCGTGGTGCGTCGCGTCTCCCCAGTTCTCGTCGTCGTCGCTGTCGTCGTATATGTCGGCGTTGATTCCCGCGAAGTCGCCATCCGCGTCGCCGTCTGAATCGAACCCGCCGCGCGCACAGTCTTTCTCGTTTAAACCGCCGGTCGCCGGTCGCTCTTCGCCGAAAGTCGTGCCTCCAGACACGTCCGATCCGTCGCCAGCGCCGGCGCCGTTACCGCCGCGAGTGCCTTGCCGCGACCACCCTCTTCTTCCCGCCCGGCCCAGGGTTTCGGGCTTGGTCACGGCGTCGGGGGGGGGCGACCACCCTAAGCGCATCGTTTCGCCTTTGTCCGCGGCGCCCGATTCCAACGACGCCGTCGGCGACAACGCCCCCGACACGGACACGCGTTCCGAGTCGGATTCGCTCGTCAGCCCGCCCTCCGCGGCACTCGCGCCAACGCCGTTTTCGCCGCAATCGTCCCCTCCCGCGGCTCGAATAAACGCCCCCGCGCCGAACCCGAAAAACTCATCCGCCAGCGCGGCGCGTTCGTCAAACACGGGCGCTTCGAGCGTGCGCATGTAATCTTGCAGGTTTATGTCTTCGATTTCGCTGATGATGACGTCGTGCGTGTGCGGCACTTCGCCGTCGTCGCTGCCGTCGTCGGAACCGAAGTCGCCGTCCATCTCGTCGTCGGAATACGTCTCCGCGAAAGCCGCGTCTGCGCCGGCGTCGGAAGAAAGCGACCGGGCGTGTGCGCCGTCGGAAGAAAGCGACCGGACGTGCATCATGCTTTTTTCCACGGGGAGACCACTCGGTTCGTTCGCGTCGGTGGTGTTGCCGCCGGTCATCACGACGGTATTCCCCGGAACAACACCGCCTGCGAGGCCGACACCGTTCCCGGTAACACCACTTGTTAGACTCGCAGGCCGCGTCCGGCCGCTCACCGCGGGGCCCTTGATCAGCGACCCGCGGCCTTTGAAGCTCCCTCCGGCTTGGCGCCCGGCACCGGACTCGCCGGGGTGCGAAGAGCCGGTGATGGAAAGGCCTCCGAGACTCTCCAGCCCGGGGGGGCCGCGCGCGGCGCCCGCGGCGGGTCGGCCGCGTGCGTCAGACGCGGCATCGGAACCCCAGCTCCACTCGTTGCCGCCGCGGGACCTGCGAAGTCACAAGAAAGGAGAGACACGGTCAACACGGGCACGCGCGTGTCGGACGGACGGTGTGGACATTGTGGCGGGATTCGACATGGAAAGAGAGGGAGGTCCGAAGCGCACCTCGGGCGGTTCGCGGGCTGCTCGACCGCGCCGAAGTGCCCCGGAGGGGGCTGCCCGAACCCGCTCATGCGTGGTCCGCGACACGCGACACGGACGGCCTCGGGGAGGCGCGCGATCGTGTGGCCCAAGCGAGACGAGGGGGCAAAGGAGTTGGAGGGGACGTAAAACCTCCTTCTGTCGGTCAGCTCTCTTCGGTCAGCGCAGTCTTAAACTTTTGCCACGATCTTTTCGAAAAGAGAGATTTTGTGGAAGAGAAGACCTAGTGCTTTTCCTTTTCACAGCGCGACTGCGCTCTGATACACATGACGAGCACTATATTAAGTACGACTACTGGTGAGACTACCAACGACTACGATACCGTACCAATATGAACGCCGCTAAGACTACTGCCCGTTCACACGGGCCACCGCGAGGACGCGCGCGCGCGGCTCACGAAAACGGCCACCACCCCGTGGGCGGCTTTTTGGCGCTCTCCACCACTGTGACGCGGTACACGAACACCCCTTCCACGGTGGTCTCATCCTCGTCGTGGCCTTCGTCCATTAGTAATGACACCATGTCCCCGTTCATCAACTCGACCTCGTCGTCCATTCCAAGCGCTTGCCACGGCCCGCCCCCGAGCGCGACGCCGCTGCAGTTCTTCGTGCGCATGCCTCGGACCAGCGCGACGCCCGTGTGCGTGTTCGCCACGGCGCTGAGCTGCTTGTGCGAGATCCTTTTGGATGACGACCCGCCGTGCCCCCTGCCGATTGTTTGCGGCCCCCCCGTGAGATAAACCTCCGAGCGGTCCGCGCCTACAAGAACGCAGTGCAAACGCACACCCTGGCTCGCGCTCGTGTCCATCGTGGAAAGGTCCATGGTGTGACGGTTCAAACCGGCTTGTGAAAGATCGCGCGACATGTGGTGCGCCAGCGTGGACAGTTTCAAAATGTCCTTCTGTAACATCTGCAGAAAATCTTTAACCGAGACGTTGGGCATGACCTGCAGATCGTCGTGCTTAAAAGGAACCCCGCTGGTTTCGATGTTCAGAATCATGTGCTCCAGGTGTTGCCGTTCGCCGTCGTCTTCGATCTTGTCATCCTTGAACGAGTCGTAAATGAACGCGCCTATTACGTCCACGATGGCGGTCGCGACGCCCACCATCACCAGACACGACATTAGCGCCATCATCGCCGTGTACCCGTCCGCGACGCCTATCAATCCTTTAGATTGGAATTCAACCTTCACGCCGCGCATCTCAACCTTGGTACCGGTGGAGTCGAAAACCCCGTGCGCTGCGGTATAGTACATATCCGCCCCCGCGCTGACAAACGAACCTTGCGACGTAACACTCACGCTCATCTTGGCCTGCGGCTCGAAGTGAAACGGCCGAGCTTGGGACATCGGGCGGAAGTTCGAAAACGTGAAGTCCACGTTTACCCTGATGCCGGTTAGCCGGTAGGTGGGAAGCGACCCGGTGAAGTTGGAGGAGACGTACACCGGGTTGGCGTCCGCCAGGCTGGCGTTGGCGAGCGCCAGCAACTCGGTTATCGTGAACTTAGGCGTGCGCTTCGTGGCGTCGTCGTCGTAGACGTAGAAGTACGAAATTTCCTTGCCATTAGCGTCCAACGCGAAGATCGTGGTTGGGGGTTCGCTGACTCCCCACGAGGTGACATAAGTAGGGCGAAACTGCAGCGCGATGTTATCCACGTCGGCTGGGAAGTAATTCTTCGCGGGGGCGTCGTCCACCAACACGCACCCGGTGAGCAAAGCGTCGTCCACGCACGTCCGGGTCCAGTCCTGTTGCTGAAGAAACGACCCGATGAACGCGCCTTGGTCGGATAGCCGGGTGACTTGCGACGTCGCGAAGTGCTCAGCGCACTGGTTGTTCAAATACGCCCCTTCCGCTACAAACGTGTCGCCTGCGAAATCCGTATTAGCGGCGTCGCAGTACGCCGTGGTGGCCAACGTGAAATTACTTGAACGCAGCGCGTCGTCCACCGTGGTCGCGACGTACATCACGGGCTTCTCCTTCAGCATGTACGTGTGCGAGCCCACCATGGAAATCACGCTGTATACCAGAATGGACGCCATCAACGTTTTGTGCACGTACGCCAGCCTCTGGTCCGAGATCTTCACCACCTTCAAGGTTCGGTAGGACATCAAGTCCTCCCATAGCTCTCTGATTCCTTTTCTGATGCTCATGGTGCCGGTCGGTCAGGAGTCAGACGTGAGACGAGACGAGACTAGGGAACCGAAGCGCGGAGCCAGGAAAAAGGCGCGTTGCGTCGGATTAAACCGCGGGGGCCACTTGTCTTTTCGGGGACGTCGTTAACGAACCGCCACACCCAAACGCGCCCCACCACCTCGCTGCTCGAACGACCTCGAACGGTTTTGCAACACACAACCTCACCGAGTGTGCCCGCCGCGAAGTGACGGGGAGGAGAGGGAGAAGGCGCGGCGAAGCCCCCGGACAAATCAAGTAGAGTGGAGGTTACACAAAAGCAAAATTTCCCGGCAATTTTATTTTCAGATTTCGCCGCCGACAAGCCATTGAGGCGCGCGCATGGCGTCGTCCGGTGAGACGGCGGCCCCCACCTCGTTCGTGACGGTCGCGGTGGGTACGAAACGGCCGAGGGAGAGTGAGGTTCCCGTTTCGGAAGCCGAGGGGTCTGGGTTGGATAAGTGGGCGGCGGAGACGAAGATTCTTCTCGCGGGTACCGCCGACGTGTTGGGTGCTCAAGTGGAATCGGGCGCCCATCATTCGGCGCGGCGCGACAAAAGGTTGGGCACAGCACAGAACGACACCAGCGGCGAACCGTCCACCAGCGACCGTTTTGTGGATGTGCTGCCCGTTTCGGTGAACACGGGAGGGCCTGATACCGAACCAAACGCGACTACCAAAAACGCCACGGGCACACACACAAAGCTCACTCCATCTTCGAAACCGCCATCCCGCAAAAACCGGAACGCCTGTTTCCGCTACGGCAACTACCACCGCTACTACGGCTACCGGGTCGGTGAGACGCTGAAGGACCACCGGGTCGCGCACTTCCAGGATGAGTGGTTCACGGGGAAGCGAGTGGTTGATATCGGGTGTAACGAAGGACTTGTCGGTCTGTCAATCGCGGTGCGGTGCGCCCCCGCTAGTATGCTGGGCTTGGACATCGACAACCACCTGGTAAAAAAAGCGAAAGACAAGCTCGAGCGCTTGCGCAGAGCCGCGGGGAAACAAGCCAGGGAGGTTGCTAAACACGCGGAAAAAGAAAAAGAAAGTCCCGTAGGTACTGCCTTAGAAGGTACTGAAGGTGGCAAAAAAGAAAACCCGGCAGAAATCGATCCAGCAACCCCCTCATCGGCGTCGCTTTCCCTGGCGCACGCCGTCGCGGCTTTGAAAAGTTCCAAATTCAAGTGCTGCAACGCGGTGGATGAGGTTTTCGAGGAAAACTCGTGCGACGCGGCGCTTTGTTTGTCCGTCACGAAATGGATCCAGCTGAACTGGGGTGACGCTGGGTTGCTGAAGCTGTTTCGGAACATCTTTCACGCGCTGTCGCCCGGGGGCATTTTCTTAGTAGAACCCCAGCCGTGGCGGTCGTACAAACAGGCGTTTAAAAAGCAAAACATGCCCCCCGAAACCAGGGCGCATTTCCGGGACATAAAAATCAAACCGAGCGACTACCTCGGGGTTTTGCGGGACACCATAGGGTTCGCTTCCGTGGAAACCCTGCGGGACGCGGACCTCACCGCAGGCACGGAGTTCGACCGGACCGTGCTGATTTGCGTGAAGGGGAGGTGAGGGACTTATGTTCGTGGTAATACAACACTGTCTGTACGTAGTGAACCTTCTTGCGTTTTCAACGTTTTCTGCTTTAAAAAAAAACTAATCCGTCTCCACCGGACACCCGCTATCCTCGGACCCCCACTCCGTCCAGCTCCCGTCATACACCGGCAAGCCTTTCGGTCGTTCAGGCACAGCGACTGCTGCTGCTAGTGACAGCACGCACGCCGTGATTCCCGTTCCGCAGCTCGCCACGAGTGGCGTTTTCAAATCGCAAAGGTCGACGCCCGCCGCGGCGAACGTCGAGAGAATTTCCGTTTTCGATTTCATCCTCTTCGTCTCGGCGTCCAGAAGCGAAAAGAACGGCACGCACTTCGAATCAGGAACCCGGCCACTTCGTACACCAGGTCTCAGCTCGGGGGCGGCGCCTGCCCATCGCGGGGTGGGACGCGCGTCTACTAATCTTTCGTTTTTATTAGAGCCCACACAACGATCCAGTACGTCTTGTTTCGACCGCACCGACGCGGCGTCCAACGTCGCTTTGAACTTCGGCGTCGTGTTTATGTTTTCTCCTCGGCTCGCGCGCGCGGCGGCGTTCACCACATCGAGCGTTACGGGCGTTACATCCATCGCCATGCCTTCCGATAGCCAGCCGGGTACGCCTCCATCCAGCACGGCGACGGCATAATGCCCGAACACTTTGAACATCCACCACGCCCTCGCCGCGCTGAACAGCCCGGCGCCGTCGTACACCACGACTTGGTCGCCGTTTTCGATGCCAAGCGCATCGCACGCAGAGGCGAAGGACTCGGCACTTGGTAACATGTGCGGCAACGACGAGTCGGGGTCGCTTATTTTGTCGACGTCGAAGTACCGTGCGCCTGGAATGCGGCAAATGGCGTGCTCCTGCTTTGCGTCGCGGCCCATCGCGGGGAGGTACCACGAGCAATCCAAAAGCTTGACGTCCGCGGCGTTTTCTGCGAGCCACTTTGCGGAGACGATGGTGGTGGCGGTGGAGGAGGCTTTGGACATAGTCGACATCGCGCGTGACCGAGTTCGACCGCGGGGGAAACGCGGGAGCGCGCGGGGGGGGACAGACAACGCGCAGACGCGCTGTGCGGCCATGTTGTGGCCCTCGAAGTGTCTCGGAAGGAAACAGGTCATCTCGAGGCCGAAACTTGACGACGAAACTGCTGTGATTGACTTTATTTTGAGCTGCCGCTTTGAACACACTCTCGAGCGCACCACCACGATGGCGGCGGCTGCTTTGGACGAATATGACCTGGCCATCTACCCCGGGTTCTACCGGCGCCCGATGGCGCGGTGGAACGAGGACGGGTCGTGCGCGCCGATGGCTCGCGCGCGCGGACCCAAGGGGGAGGCGTTCCAGCCGCTTATCAGGCAGTCGGACATTGACGACGACATCGCACACATAGAACACGAGGTGCGTGTCTGGCTTTGTCGCGACCGCGCGAATCACGTCGCGAATTCGCGTCAGCTCGACACACACGCGCACGATACGACTCGCACCGCGCGATCGGGCCACGTACCCGCGTCGCACCCAACGCGTCTCCTCGTCGCCGACCCGATTTTCAGGTTTTCTGACAGGCGACGAGTCCCCGCGGGCGTTTCCGCCGACCAAAATCAAATCACCGCGTTGTTGACCTCGTCCCAAACCCTCCCACCCCCAGATCGGCATCGGCAAGAAACCAAAGAAGAAGAAGGTGCAACTTCCTCCGAAACAACCCAAGGAAGAATCACCCCCGGTGGAGAAAGCGGAGGGAGAGTAAGCCAGGGGAGGCTCCAGGGACGAGAGGGACGAGGATCGAGAAGACGAGTCACTTTCATCCCTTTCGTGCAAAGTGTAATCTGTATCTTCGCGAAATCTGCCAATTTGTTTTCATAAAAACAACCCACCCCCATCGCTACCGCGGCTTCCCCCCTCCGCACCGAAAGCACGCTTGTTTCGACGCGAACACCGCCCCGCACCCGTTGGGACACGGCCAGTCCAGAGGTCGAATCTGCGTAGGGGAGTAGCCACCGATTGTTTTCTGCGAATCACCGCCGCCGCCAATTATTTTTCGCGAATCGTAAAAAAAAGCATCGCGGGTACAAACCCCGTCGCTTTCCTCGCCCGCCATCAGCGTCTTCACCGCGTGTATCACCCCGGGTCCCGTGTTGGTACGCAGGCAAAACCCCGGGTCAATCGCTTTTCGCCGGAGCATCGTGTCGATTTTATCTTTTAAAGATAAAATCAACGCGATCGTGGAGGAACTCGCGTCGAAGCGGTACGCGCCGTGCAAAATACTCACGGTTGTTTTGTCTTCTTCTGAAATGTCCATAGAGCTGGACGTTGCTGTTGAGTCATTAGACCCTAAACCCATTTTCTGCCTCTGCACCACGTCAAGCGGCCCGCCCAGCAACAGCACCGAGCATGTCGGGACGCAGGTGCAGTCTCGAACGAACACCTTTTGCGTTTTGATTTTCTCGCCGTACACGAGCCAACCGTGCGGGAAGTCCACTCCGAACACAGAATTCACGCTGTTCGGGTGACACTCCACGCCGCCGTCCTCGTGCGTGGTCAACTCGTTCCTTCTTCCTTTCTTCTTGATACTGGCTATTTTCGGGAACAAACCGGCGCACACCACGGCGCGGAACAAATCGGTGTCGAAGCCGGAATTATTATTTTCGTATTCGGAACTCCGCGCAACCGCGAACCCGGCGTTTTCCAAAAGCCCGCGCAGCTGCATCCGCGTTTTTTCTATTCGCTCCATGGCTTCGAACGACAAAAACCGCCGCTTGCAAAACCCTCGCGACGCGCCGTACCCATTGTTTTGCCGCGTCGCTTGCCACTCCCCAAACGCGTTCGCGATGGCGACGTGGTCACTGCATGTGCCTTTTGCGAACTCCCTACGCGAGGAATCAGCCGCCGATTTCTTGTCAAGTGGCAACACGAACGGATTTCGCATGGCTTGCGCCGCCGCGACGGTGAGCGCGGGGTCCACGCAACCGAAAACGCATGCCACGACGAGCATCTTCCCGAGACGCGGTGACACGGGAAGTTTGGCGAGGTGTTTCCCGAGTTCCGTGAGGGATTCGTCGTGCTCGGTAACAGCGCCTATTGCGACCAAAAGCGCTATCGCGTTGGCCACCGCTTTCACGTCAGGCGGGTCAATCGCCTTGGCGCAGAACCCCGAAACGAAACCCAGCCCCAGGCTCTTCACGGAAAGCAATAGCTCCTCAAGCGGCATTCTCCGCATCTCGGGCGTTGCGTGCGCCGCCATTTCTTGATATTTCTGCGACGTGTATAGCCGAACGCAAAACCCAGGCCGGACGCGGCCCGCCCTGCCTCGTCGCTGGTGCGCCGAGGCTTTGCTTGTCCAACTCGGTTTCAAACACGCCATGTCGTTCAAAGAGTCGTACGTTTTTTCCTTCGCCTTGCCGCAGTCGATGACGTACACCACGTCCTCGATTGTGATTGAGGTTTCCGCGATGTTGGTGGCGAGTATTATTTTTCGTATTCCTGGTTTTGGGCGGTCGAAGATTGCTTTTTGGTTGGACGATGGCAACGAACCGTGAAGCGGCAACACCAGCGTTTTCGAGGCGTCTCCCAGAAGTTTGTCGTTCGCACACAAATCCGTAACCTTCACGATGTCGTCCCATCCCGTGAGGAAAACAAGCACGGCACCGGCTGGTGCGTCGGTGCGACCGCCGCCGGTTTCCAAACCGTCAGCTTTTTCGGATGTATCCGCGACCCGCACTACTTTTCGCAAGACGTCCACCACCAACTCGACGTCCACAGCGTCGTCGTTCTCCGCGTTTGTTCGCCACCGGCGTAACGAAGTCAACACGTCAGGGGCGTAACTTTGCCACTCCGGAGGATCCTCCGTGTGCAAAGTGTCTCCGGTAATATCACCCTCGCACGGCGCGTACCCCGGCCTGGGCGGAGCGCGTCCCTTAAACTTTCTGTTTCCGACCGTTTCCGACCGTTTCCTCACCCGGTCTTGCACCACGATTGCGTTCAGTCCACGCACAACATCCTCCCCAAACCCGGTGGTACCCAACACGTGTTCCAGAAACAGTTCTCGCACCGGAAACGTTTTCCCCGGGACGTGGAACTCTTTGTTTCCAATTCCAAAATATTTCGAAAAGACCTCTGCGTCCAGGGTAGCGGACATCAGCACCACTTTCAAATCCTTACGCACCAAACAAAGGTCCCGCAACACGATGAGAAGAAAGTCCTCGTGAATTCCCCGCTCGTGGATTTCGTCCACGAAAATGTGCGTTACGCCTTGTAACGCCTTGTTCGCGATGAGTTTGCGTAACAACACACCGGTGGTGCAGAAGGTCAGTTTTGTTTTCCGCGATGTTTTTTGTTCGCCCCTTATTTGGTACCCCACCAAATCACCCACTTGCTCATCCCTCTCCTGCGCCACGCGAGCCGCAACCGAAACAGCGCTGATGCACCTCGGCTGGGTACACACGATGTTCGTGTGTGAGTATTTACCCTCAAGAAGCGCCGCGTGCAAAACAAACTGGGGAAGCTGCGTTGTTTTTCCGCAACCGGTTTCACCGGACACGACGGTTATCTGGTTCGCGGCGACCGTTTTTAGAAACGCCTCGCGTGAGACGTGCGCTGGGAGCTTTTCGCGGGTTTGTTGCATCGTCCGTAACAAGTGGGACGGGGTTTCCAGACGCGAACGCTCGCGAGTCGCGAATTCGGCGTCCGCGGAGGCGGAGTCCGCGCAAGTGTTTTTTTCCTCGAACCTTACCTGTTTTGTTCGAGGAAAGAAGACTTCGTTTGTCACATCGCGAGTCGTTTCTTGTTTGTCGTACTCAGTGTGTTCCAACTCGGAACAAGCGCTGTCCAGCGCGGCGACCACGACTTGTCGCGCGCTGGTTGACATTCCCACGTGGCGCGTCCGATCTCGGCGCAAGTCTAAATCTGCTCGATAGTCGGGGAGGGCGACTTTTGACACCACGAGCACCGTGTTCGTTCCTTTCCCGTACGGCTTGAAGTGCAGCCGAAGCTCCCTGGCGAGCCTCTCCACCGCATCAACACCTTCGCGTCCCAACTTGTCACGCATCACAATCTCATGCCTGGAGTCGTCGTTCAAAAGCCCGCGCATCGCAACCCTCGTCCCCTCTTCGTCCAGAACAACCTTGGTTGTTTGCATCTCAGCGAGCTTCGCGTTTCGCCACTCCGGGTCCCACCATCTCTGACCGCCACCGCCGCCGTTGCCTGCACCGCGCCCACCGAATTCGCCGCCGAAGTCACCGCCTCGGCCTCGGCCTCGACCTCGCCGGCCGCCGCGGCCGCGGCCACCGTACATGGCAATGGGCGCACAATTGTAGTAGGCACCTCCGAGAAAACCTCCCGAAAACGAACAATTCAATTCGACCCTCTTCTCATCAGTCGGTGGCGCGCATGCAGGTCCCCTCCGCGTCGGAGGGGGGCGATGACCGCCCCACGTTCTTCGAGTTAGTCGCCGCGGACAAGCTCGTGCCGTCGCTGCGCGCGGCGCTGGTGTACTCCGTGGGCGTCTTGGTGTCAAGGCGCCCATCCCTGGCCCGGCTCCTGGACCACGAAGACGAGGCGTTCGCCGTGTTCATGTTGCTGGTGGAGTGGCACAGCTTCGCCACTAGCGACGGGAGCATGGCGGAGGGCCTGTACGGGCTGCAGCGGTCGAGAGTACGGCAAGACACCAGTGCGACGAAAACCAAGTCGGGCGCCGTCTCCTCCACGTCTCAGGCGCGAGGGCCGCGTCGCAACACTCGTCTGACGCGTTCGCAAAAAGTAGCCTCCGTGCTTCTTCTGGTGGGGGTTCCGTTTGTGCGCGAGAAGCTGGACAAGCTTTACGAAAAATTGGCCAGCGCGCGAGGCCTAGCGCACATCACAGGGGAAGCGGCAATCGCGGGCGCGATACTAGGCACGAATATCCCTCCTAGGACCTCGGGCACCTCTGAAGACTTTGGTGACGACTCGTTGGGCGTTCGGGCGAACGTCTCGAACGCGTCCGCTTCCGCGCCGACGTCGCGACGCGCGGCGGAGACGCAGACGGAGGCGTCCGCGCGAAGAACGGACGGTCTTGTGAATGCATCGAGTCACAGCGCAGGCGTGTTCACAGGGGGTGTCGCGGACGACGCGTTTCTCACCGTAGCTACCGCTCGCGCAAGTGCGGAAAACACCTTCGTGACTGTTTACCCGTACGCGCACGCGGCGATGGAAGCGGCGACGCTCGTGTGCTGGATGCGGTTTTTGCTAAGCGGCGCGGCTTCGCACGGCTTGGGTCTGTTTTTAATAAACGCAAAGGTTACGCGCGCGTCCGTTGCGGAGGCGAGTCAGCGACGAGTGGAACTTGAAACTAATCGAGCAGCTCAAATACGAAGAATGCGCGGAGTAACCTCAAGTGCGCAGGTAATTCCCGGCGTAGTGCTACCGGTGGTGCCGGCTTTTTTGGTGCGACTCCTAGCGCCTCGTTTTTACCAAATGCGAAACTTCCTGGTGGACTACGCGCAAGGCGGGTTGATGACCGCGGTGGTGGGCTTCAAGCTCATGGAGTGGTGGTACGGCACCGCGGAGGAGGCGGTTGTTGGAGGTCAGGCGCGGTTGCCCGTGCCTCCGCCGCCGCCGGTGCCGCCTCCGCACCGCGACGGAATACCGCCGGCTATTGAACCCGGACAGGTACGGCCTTGCGCGTTTCCCAAATCTAGGCACACTGTTTCAAGCCCCTCTTTGAGTACACTAGTTTCAGTCAACGGAAGTACTTCACACTACTAGTAACGTTTACCAGTACTCGCGGCTGTTACAAATATATCACAAGTGCACTGTTTTATCTCTCAGCTGGTGACTGTTTGTCCATACATCGCCCAATACAGTAAGACTCGGGACTGACACTTTTCGGTCACAACCTCAGTGTGCTTTGTGTTTCGCGAAGCCGGCGTTTAAACCGGCGGCGCCCGCTTGTTCGGGGTACGTGTTTTGCCACGCGTGTTTGGTGACGCACGTCGGGAAAAACAAAACCTGTCCCGTCACGCTGTTGCCGACGCGAGTGACGGATATACGGAAACTGTTCAGCGAGTAAGGAAGGGACGGGGAGGTGTGACAAACGAATAGATAGCCGTGAACCGATCAGGAGTGACTTGAAATAGAATCTTGGGAAGTTCCGCGAGACGAAAGTTTTCCTTTTTTAACCCGACAATGCGACTGATTTACATTACACGCTCTACCTTCCTCTGGTATTCAATGTCATCTCCTCGTCGCGCCGTTCGCGGTGATTGTTTTTACAAACAAAGTTGTTATTACTTCCCGGCATAGTACGCCTCAACTTTGCTCCGAGTTTGCCAGTGCCAGCCCTGTTGGGAAAGGGGAGGGGAGGAAAGGGTCAGCATCGGCGCGATGGATTTCACGTTGGGGTGGATATTTCTTTGGACCGCAGAAGAGGGTCAAAAACTCCACGACCGCGGTTCGTGCAACGCGTGCGACGCGGGGGATCGCGGTTCCGTGGTAGTCCGTTCCATTCGCGTACCTTCCAGATAGCACCCGCGACGAGGCCGAGACCCATGCCGAGAGCAGCCTCCTTGTACACGTACACCTTGGCAGCTGCGCGATGAGGAGGGAGGGGATGGTGCGGTCAGCGTTTGGGTCGAGTTTGGTGATGGCGAGACTAATTCACGTAGGGTTTCCGTGGAACGCGCTTGCGACCGGGTTGCGATTGAAACCCGGGCGCCGCGATTCAGAATTTCGACACGTACCGTTGCCGAAGTACGTAACCGCCGCCATCGCGTTCGAGGCGCGTGGTACGCGTGCGGCGAAGGTGTGAAGGCCGGAGACAATCGAGACGACGGGGAAATATTAGGAAGACAGGAGGAGGTGTGCTGTCGTCGGCAACGGAATTTGATATTTTTGTCAGCTTTCGCTCTGCTTCCAGATTCCTTCCAAGGAGTAGGCGTAGTATTCGTATTAATTCAACAAGACCCGGGCCCGACACTAGTTCGCCATCTGTTTCGCCTGCTTCACCACGACGTTCACCAGGTCCGCCATTTCCCCTTTCGGCACCAACGCTTTGGCTCGTATGAACAGGTTCTCCGCTTCCGCCGGCCTCCCCACTTCGCGGTAAAAAACCCCCTTCGCGAGGTACCCGCGGAAATCATCCGCGTGCGCCGCGATGACCGCGTCGTACGCCGTCTCGGCATCCTTCCCGTGCCCTTTCCAGCCTGAGTATATCCGCGCCTCTAATAACGAGGCGTCGATGTCGTCCGTGGTTCCCTTTGCACGCCAGTCCCTGACGTAGCTCAAACCCAACCCGTACCGCCCATCTTTGGCGAGGGAATCCACCAGCCCTTTCAGCAACGATGCGGGCGGCTTGTCCCCCGACCAATCCGCGGCAACCGCTAGGCGGTACGCCTCCGCGGCTTTACCGGGCTTACCCGCGGCTTGCCACACGTCCGCTAGGTTGCCGGTGTTCTCCAAACTAGGCTCTAGCTCGTTTAGTTTTTGCAAAAGAGGCGCCGCCGACGCGTAATCTTCTAAAACGACGTACGACTCCGCCGCGCCTTTCAAGCCTTTGATGACCTCGCCAACGTCGTCCGCCTCGCTGAACTGCTTTTCGTACTCCGCGGCTCGGTCTCTGACTTGTGACAGCACTTCCGGGGATAGGTCTTTCTGAGGCACGGGCGCGCCCGCGGTGAGGTCGGATGGCAAAAAAACAAGCAGTAACCCAAGCGCCAGGATTCCGCTCCCCACGCGGATCAGCGTGTTCAGCCCATCTTCGTCGTCTGTTTTGGACCCGACTTGCGAGAACGTTATCCCGCTCGGGGTTTCCCTTGGCTTGTCGTAAATGCTCCCCAGCTTCCTACCACCCTGGCCGCCGGAAATCACCTCGTCCATCAGCGTTGGGGCCGCAGCGGCGCGAGCCACACGTACCGCCGCGCCTTGTTCCCGCACCGCCGCGAGTTTCTCGTCGAACGAAACGGGCGGGCCCACGTCGGGTTCGTCGATTGACCGATTGACACCCGCCGCAGCCGCGGACGCTTTGCGCATCTGCGCCGCCAACGCATCCTTATTGTCGTCCATCTCGATGAACTCTTGCCGTTTCTTGTTGATCTGGCTGGGTTTCATCTTCTTCACACGTTGGTTTTTGCCACAGTACACCACACAAGCGGTGTGTCGCGTGGCACAAGAGCCTGGCTTGCCACGCGCTATCCCCACGCGCGCGGGGACAGGAGAGGAGGCGCGGAACGCCAGCCCGGCAGGGCGAGACGCGACGCCCGCGGCGAACATCGTGGTCGTGCGAGGTCGTGTGGGTCCGAAACTCCGGCGTCTGGCGGGAGAAGCAACCGCGTCACCTGCGGAGCGCGCGCACGACGATGGCGGAGCGACGTGGTGTCGAGTATCTCCAGCGAGATCCGAAAGGGACGTACTGCGAAAGCCCGCGCGCGAAAACGGGCTCTGTCACAAAAAGCGCAGTCCACCCGAAGCACCATCAACTCTCTCTCGTCTTCACCAGAACAGGACGCGCACGCCGCACCGCCCGACGTTCCGTCCAAGGCTGTCTTTGTTTTGAAGACCAGGTACGCGCGTGAAGCTCACTGATGAGATCCAACACGGGCGTAACGACGCTTCGCGAATCGGATCGGAAATATCTCCCCTTCGACTGGGGACGCTTTTGCATCTTGCCCTACACATCGGTCACGTCGGACCCGAGTGCTCGCCGTGTTTCTCGTGCCGTCGCGATCACGCATCGAGAACCTTTCCCTGACCTTCACACCGTTCGTTCCTGTTGTCCGCAGTCAGCATGTTTCGCAACGGCCGCGCGGTGCGCCGCCTGTTGGCACGCCCCTCCGGGTCCACCAATGGCGCCGTCTCCTCGGCGTGCAGAGGGGTCGCCACCTTGGTCGCACCCGTCGCCTCCGCCGCACGCCGCTCTGTGCTCGGTGCCGCGCGCCGCGGCCTTGGCGCGCGCGCGCTGATCCCCTCCTCGCTGCTCCCCCCCTGCGCCGCGCTTTCGTCGCGCGCCGCGTCAACGTTCCTCACCGAGTACGACGCGCACGTTGCCGAGCGCGCTGCGGAGCACATCTCGCCCAAACCGTTGGACGCGAAGCAATGCGCGAGCCTGGTGACGCAACTGGAGAACCCCCCTAAGGGCGATGAACAGGTGTTGATGGACCTTTTCGAAAACCGCGTACCCCCGGGCGTGGACGAAGCCGCGTACGTCAAGGCGAGCTGGCTCACCGCGGTTGTTGATGGGTCAATCACGTCACCGCTGGTTTCAAAGAAAAAAGCTTGCGAGATTTTAGGCACCATGCAGGGCGGGTACAACATCCAGCCCCTGATTCGCTCGCTTGACGTGCCCGACCTCGCAGAAACAGCGGCGAACAAGCTTTCGCACACCTTACTGATGTTCGACGCGTTCCACGACGTCGAGGCGAAGGCTCGGGCGGGGAACAAGCACGCCGAGCGCGTGATGCAATCGTGGGCAAACGCCGAGTGGTTCACAGCCAAGCCGGAGGTGCCTACGAAAATAACCTTCACCACGTTCAAAGTTACCGGAGAAACCAACACTGACGACTTGTCACCAGCGCCTGATGCCTGGTCGAGGCCTGACATCCCTGCGCACGCGCTTGCGATGCTGAAAATTCCGAGAGAGGGCATCACGGACGCGCCGGCGCAGATTGAGGAGCTGAAGAAGAAAGGACACCAAGTCGCGTACGTCGGGGACGTCGTGGGGACGGGCTCGTCCAGGAAATCAGCCACGAACTCCATTTTGTGGTTCATGGGGGATGACATCCCGAATGTGCCGAATAAACGCACCGGGAGTGTGTGCATCGGGTCGAAAATCGCGCCCATCTTCTTCAACACCATGGAGGACAGCGGCGCGCTGCCCATCGAAATGGACGTCGCGAACATGCACATGGGCGACGTCGTGGACGTGTTCCCGTACCAAGGTGTGGCGAAACGACACGGCACGGAGGAGGTCATCGCGAAGTTTTCCCTGAAAACGGAAGTGTTGTTGGATGAGGTACGAGCCGGGGGGCGGATCAACCTTATTATCGGAAGAGGCTTAACGAGCCGCGCGCGCGAATCGCTCGGGTTGCCGCAATCGGACGTGTTCCGCCTGCCTTCGAACCCCCCAGGCACCACGAAGGGGTTCACGCTCGCGCAGAAGATGGTGGGCAAGGCGTGCGGGGTGGAAGGGGGCATTCTGCCTGGCACGTACTGCGAGCCGAAGATGACCACGGTGGGGTCACAGGACACCACCGGCCCGATGACCAGGGACGAGCTGAAAGACCTGGCGTGCCTCGGGTTCTCCAGCGACTTGGTCATGCAGTCGTTCTGCCACACCGCGGCGTACCCGAAACCCGTTGACGTGGTGACGCACCACACGTTGCCTGACTTCATTCGCAACCGTGGGGGGGTCAGCTTGAAGCCCGGGGATGGTGTGATTCACAGTTGGCTGAACCGCATGCTCTTGCCCGACACGGTCGGGACGGGCGGGGATTCGCACACGCGGTTCCCAATCGGCATTTCCTTCCCCGCCGGAAGCGGGCTGGTCGCGTTCGGCGCCGCGACCGGTGTCATCCCGTTAGACATGCCCGAGTCCGTGAAAGTCAAGTTCACCGGCACGATGCAGCCTGGGATCACCCTAAGAGACCTGGTGCACGCGATTCCGTACCGCGCGATCCAGGAGGGCCACCTCACGGTGGACAAGCAGAACAAAAAGAACGTGTTCAGCGGTCGGATTTTGGAAATCGAAGGTTTGGAGCACCTAAAGTGCGAACAGGCGTTCGAGTTATCCGACGCGTCCGCAGAACGCAGCGCCGCCGGGTGCACAATCTCCCTGGATGAAGCCCCGATTCGCGAGTACCTGGAATCCAACGTCGTCATGCTGAAGTGGATGATCGACGCGGGGTACGGCGATCGAAGGACGATTGAACGGCGAGTCGCCGGAATGGAAGCGTGGCTTGCTGACCCTACGCTTCTGAAAGCGGACCCGGATGCCGAGTACTTCTGCACAATCACAATCAACATGGACGACATCAAAGAACCAATTGTGTGCGCCCCCAACGACCCGGACGACGCGCGGCTCCTGTCGGAAGTCATGGGCGACAAAGTCGACGAGGTATTCATCGGGAGCTGCATGACCAACATCGGGCACTTCCGGGCGGCGGGGAAGCTCCTCAAAACGCACGCGGACGGCACGCAACTCCCCACCCGCCTGTGGGTCGCGCCCCCCACGAAGATGGACGAAGCCCAACTCACCGCGGAGGGGTACTACGCAACGTTCGGATCCAGCGGCGCGCGGATCGAGATGCCGGGGTGTTCGCTTTGCATGGGGAACCAGGCGCGGGTGGCGGAAAAGTCAACCGTCGTATCCACCTCCACCAGGAACTTCCCCAACCGCCTCGGGAAAGGAGCGAACGTGTACCTGGCGTCCGCGGAGCTCGCCGCGGTTGCGGCGATCATCGGGCGGTTGCCCACTCCGGAGGAGTACTTGAAGTACGCCGGGTCCCTCGACGCAACTGCCGCGGATACCTACCGCTATCTCAGCTTTGACAAGCTGCCCGACTACCTCGCGGCGTCTGAAAAAGTCACCCTGGACGACGACGCGTACGCCTCGCTCGGGCCCGCGATGCGCGCGCAGCTCAAGAAAATCGCGGAGGAGAAGCAAAAGACCGCCAAGGCGTAGGCGGGGGAAAAGACTGGAGAGGCGCGGTAGTTGGGCGTGTTACGAATTGAAACATTTTATTTATCTTCATGGATCACCCGACAATCCGCCCACTTTTTTGTCTTTCCGCTTGCCGTGCGGGCACCCGATGCACTCCAAGCAGCTGCCTTTCAGCTTGCCGTGGGGGCAGGGGGTGCACTCCGCGCACTTGCTTTTCAGCTTGCCGTGGGGGCAGGGGTTGCACTGCGCGCAGTTCTTTTTCACCTTGCCGTGAGGGCAGGGGTTGCACTCCGCGCAGTGGCCTTTCAGCCTCCCGTGGGGGCAGGGGTTGCACTCCTTACAGCTCTTTTTCACCTTGCCGTGAGGGCAGGGGTTGCACTCCGCGCAGTCTCTTTTCACCTTGCCGTGCAGGCACCCGTTGCAGTCAGCGCAGTCGTATTTCAGCTGGCCGTGAGGGCAGGGCTTGCACTCCGCGCAGTTGCTTTTCACCTTCCCGTGCAGTCACCCGTTGCACTGCGCGCAGCTGCCTTTCACCTTGCCGTGAGGGCAGGGCTTGCACTGCGCGCAGTTCTGTTTCACGTTGCCGTGGGGACACGGGTTACACTCCTTGCAGGTGCCTTTCCGCTTGCCGTGGGGGCATGGCTTGCATTCCGCGCAGTTGCTTTTCACCTTGCCGTGAGGGCAGGGTTTGCACACCACGCAGTGATGTTTAAACTTCTCGTGTGAACATCGCTTCCATACCATCGCATGTAGACTCCCGCACGCCGCTATCGTGTCATCGCCAACCGCGCCGTTGGTTGTGCCCAGGTTTTTGTCTTAATCCCGAAAGTCCTTAAAATCTCGGTCCATTCCAATGTCGTCGTCATTTCCCAACTCACGCGGCCCGTGACCAGGCTGTGGTTCGCGTCCGGGCACTTAATATCACACCAACATGGTATCTTTGGGGGTGAACAAACGCGACTCGCGTGTCCGCGACGCCGCGGACACGCCGAAGCCTTGGTTACGTGGGTGCTTAGTGGTCACCACGACTAACAGATTGTTGGTCAACGCTTTCGCGGACGATGCCGCGGCGACGCGGTCTGGACCGCTGTGCGCGATGCTGTGTGCGATGCACAGCCTGGCGGGTGGCGCCGCGGCCCCCGGGTGCTGCTTGTTACAATTGCGCGGATTCATTGTCACGACACAGGAGTCAAGAGAAGGCACGATCGTTGCGATGCTGGCGCGTCATGATGAGCATGACACGCGTGCGGTGCGAACTGTGACGCGAATCGTCGCGCGCTGTTTTTCAGTCGCGGCGAGAAACGCGGGGGCGCCGAGCGTCGTCATCCACGACGACTTTTTCTTACCGGCGTCACCGACAATAGCGTGCGGGGTAGATGAGGAATGCAGCACGAACCAGCGCACCCAGGATACCTTCGCAAGCTTCCACCATAAATACCTCACCCCGCACGTGCTTGGTCACCCCGAATCAATCACGCGAAGGTGGCTTTCCGAAATCGTGAAGTGCGACGACGTGTGCGCCGCGCATTGCTTTCTGACGCTCGCGGGGGAGGAACGGGAAACGGACAATGATGATTACTTTGTTTCAGATGATGACTTCGATGACAATGTTTTGAGATCTCCAGCAGCATCGCTGTACACCAAATCAACGCACCCGCTCGTCGTCTTGACGAGCCCCGAATCCAAAAGCGCCGCCTGGGGAACCGTCGCGAAGCGCGCAGGGGAGATGATTGAAAACGTCTCGAGCTCGTCGACGAAGACTTGCGTCATGGAAACCGTTCAATTTCAAAGCGGGGGCGGTGATTCCATAAACGCGACGTTACACGCGTTCGCGTCGAGTACTTGTGTCGAAAAGGGGGGTAAGCGCGACGCCGCGTGTTTCGTTGCGTTTTCGGTGCTTCGAGTTGACGAAGGCGCCAACGTGAAGCCAAAGCATACGAAGACAAAAGTTCACCCGGCGCTACTCTCCGCGTTCGGTACCGCACGCGCGGCGGTGCTGGCGGACACCGCGCTCCCGAGTTCCGAAACCTGGGCGAAACACGAACCGTCACTTCCGTACATTGTCGACGAACCGTCGCGGCCGTACGTTGTCGATACTCCGGAGTATCAACGCGACGACCGCGATCGGTCGCGGTCGTGTTCGCCGACGTCCCCGCTTTGCGCGCGTACGGATTTGGAGTTTGGCCTCTCGGATACGTCTTTCGGCGAGAGTTCCGAAAGCAACGCGAATTCCAACGACGAAGACGAGAAGGATTCGCCGTCACCGTCGTCTCTGGTGAAAATGAAACCCGCCGCGCCGCCGCGAAAACGAACCCTCCCGCGGTTCACGTCGCGCGCGCGCGTGCACCCGGTCGACGCACGCCAGGTGAGCGTGTCCACGAAACGATAGGAATCAATATGATTGCAATAGACTAGTTACAGTGTGCAGCATGTACAATGTAAGGTACCACGAACGAACGGAGACAAGAGCGCACGTTACAAATAAATAAGATAGTTAAAACACTCGTCACACCCGTCGTCACCTCATGCGTTTCGCGCACAACAGAAAGTGGTCAAAGTACGTGAAGAACTGATTGTAAAAGAAAAAGTGTCAGTCTTGTATGGGCAATCAGTCGGCGGAATGTGGTAAATGGGAAATACTAACCTCTTCTTTCGACATCCAAAACAGCCCGTCGTCTTTGAACTCCGGGTCCAAGTACCCCTTGACCGCCGGGTACTCGATCCACCCCGGGCCGTTGTCGTTCCACTCGCCTTTTTCCATCTCGCCGTTTCCCCACGGGTTCCGGACTTGCACTAAATCCACCCCCGACCCAGCCACGTTCGCGACGCTGCGAAGCACTGCGTAGGCGTGACAATCCATCAGCCCGTTGTTCGCGTCGCCGTCGGATTCGCCGTACGTCCCGGCCGCGACGATGAAGTTTGCGTTTTCCCACGCGCACAGTTTCGCGAAAAACTCGTCCTTGTCACATTCGTGCCCAGCGTCGCCGCCACCGCCCACGTCCGGCCACGGGTTTTCGTACATGGCAACTTTGTGTTGCTTAATGGACGAGTTGTGGTGTCGTTCCAGCTCGTTCGAAACGGGGTCGAACGGTCGCAAGCACGCGAACGTCTCACCGCCGTTATCCGTGCTGAACATGTACTGCTCCTGACACCCCGTTAACATCGCCCACGCGTGGTAGCACAACCCGCCGTCGATGTGGTCCCACCCCCCGCAGTGCACCACCAGCGCCTTTTCCAGGTACGCCACCCACAGCTCGCCGTCTTCGCTCGGCCGGGCGCCGAGAAGCTTGCCGGGTTGTTTTGGGTTTGCGGCGAGCCGCTCGTCGATCACCACGTCAACCGGTTGCCAGGTTGCCATGTCATACAGGGTGACTGTGTATTGATTCGGGGTAGCGCGGGGCATCTCGCTCAAGCCTTCCGTGTGTCTGAACAAGGCGTGTATTGCGCCTGGAAACTCGGCGAGCGCGGAGATGGCGCTTAGGAGCCAGCAATCCCCAACCTGGCCTTGGTGGATGTCACACGGGTCCACCGAGGCTATTATTTTCAGGTCCGTGCGGTAGTCCAGAACACCGTGGCCTCTGCCGGGGCTGATCGGGAGGTATTGTTTGGAGTGCAGCTTCTTGCCTTGATAGCTGTGCCACTCCTCGCGCTCGTCGTCCACGTCCCTGAAGTCAATCACGCTCGGCAAATGCTGGTACGTGTTCCAAAGCACCATGTTGTTTGTGGTTTCATCCAACTGCATCTCCAGGCCTTCCATGCCAGCGCGCGGCCATAGCCGGTAGAACTGGTCGTTGGGGGGGCGTGGGTACGGCTCAAGGAGCTGATCCGTGTCGTACTCGACCATGATCCACTTGTGTGGGTTCTCCCTGAACTCCTCGATTCCGGCATCTAACGGACCGACCCGGTCCTCAGGCTTGCTGAACTCGGACGCGGCGAACCCCCCGACCGTGGTTCGCACCGTCCACATCGAAACCGGTATTTTGCGCATCATGGCGAGGCGTTTCGCGGCGTTGGCGTCGGTTTCGGGACCGGCCTCGGCGCCGGCGGAGCGCAGCATAGGGGGCGCGGGGTTTTTCTTTTCGGGTGTTCCGTCCCCGAAACACGCGGTGGAGAATCGAAGCTCTTTCGTGGAGAACACCATCATCTGCTCCAGCCGGTCGACCAGCGATTTCTGGCGCGCAGAGCTGGGGGATACCCCCGATGCGCTGGGGGATAACCCCTCATCGCCCCGAGGGGACGGCGCGAGATCCATGACGCCGCGCGCGGGGGACGAGTGACGATAAATCGGGCGATGCGCTAATCGCGAGAAAAAACGCGTTTCGGGAGGGCTGTTTCTTTTCCTCAATAATAAATTAAGACGCCCCGTCTACCTCCACGCCCTGGTCCTCCTTTTAGGACGAGATGTACAGCTCCACCCCCAGTATTTTCTTAATTTCCTCGTAGCACACGAACGCGATTGCGATTGAGGGGGCTACTTTTATGTAGTTCGCGGACAAGCCGTGGAACAGCGCGCCGACGCCTTCGTGTCGCACCACCTTGACGAAGCAATCCACCATTCCCGTGTATCGGATGCGCGCCGCTTGCTCCGCGCTCGCTTTCGAATCCGCCAGCGCCGCGACGCCGTGCCAGCCCGATACCTGCAGCTTGCGCCTGCACACGTCGAACGGGTACGCCACCGTTTGCCCGATCGCGCCTGCGATGCCTCCGCAGACCAAACCGGTGCCCACGTCGAGCTCCTTCGCGCTTTGTAAGCCGTACACATCAACCGCGACGGCGTCCTTCAGGGTTCCGTACACCGCAAAGTTCAAACCGACGTACGGGATGACGCCTATTACGCTAGGCAGCCACCCCTTGTACAGCGCCTTGACCCCTTCTTCCTGGACGATAACCCTCGCCGCGTGCGACATGTTCCGGTACTGCGTCTCACCGGTGCCCTCTACCTGCACGGTGAGGCGCCCGCGCAACATGTCGAGCGGGTACGTCGCTGACATTGCGAAGATGCCGGCGCCGGCGCCGGCGCACAGCCGCGTTAGCGGGCCCAGCTTCGCGTCCGGGTCGCTTTTTCGATTCCTCGCCAGCAGCGCACCTTCCAAGTATTCGTACGCCAGGAACTTCGACGCGCTGTTCGGGACGATTCGTATACAATTAGCGCCGTTTCCCTTGAACATCCCCTTGATGCCTTCGCTTTTCCAAATGTGCGATAAACCGTTCCACACGCCGTTGTAGTTTTTCGTGCTGCTCCCCGCGACTTGCTGTAGGATTTTCAGCCGCTCCAACGGCGCGACCGCGGTCCGGGAAACCCCGCCCGCGATACCCCCCGCGAGCAAGCTCTTGCACACCGAAAGTACCCGAGTTCCAGTAGTGCTGTCACTAGTGGAGTGCGCGGTGAAGGATGGGGATCGCGAAAAGAAAGACGCAGCGCCGCCGACATGGCACGACGACGATGGCGATCCCGACGCCGCGCGCGCCGCCGCGGCCGCGGTGAACGTTTCGTGGCCCGCACCACCGGTCTCACGCATCTCGCGCGATACCATCCAGCGCGAAGAAACCGTCCGCACCCGGGTCTCGAGCGTGTCTTCACGTCTGGTGGGCCCCGAGGAACCCCACTGCAGGTATGGAATGCCGCGTGTCGTATCCCGACGAAAGTGGCAAATCCATTTTTGCGATTGAAACCGATTTTGGAAATGTCAAACTGGTAGTCTTTGAACTAAAACCTTTCGAAATCGTACTTTGATAGGCGTGCTGCCTATCAACCGAATCCTTGGTCGAAAAAACGCCCACGTGTCCCACCCGAGACAGACGAAATCCCGTAGAGACGCTTGCCTCCGCGCGCCGGTGACGCCCCCCATTCGAGCGTGCGCCGTCGAGTTTTCGTCGCGCCCTTCTCTTACGTTAGCATGGCGTGTTTCACCATGTCCACCGCGCGCCTCACCGCGCCCATGAAGGTCTCCGGGCTGGGTTTCCGCAAAGCCATCAACGCCGTGCGTCTCTCCGCGAAGCCTGCGTTTGTCGCGCCAAAGGCGGTGTCCATGACCGTGTGCAAGACCAAGGCCAAGCCCGGGCACGGCAAGGCCAAGACGAACAAGTCCGCGGTGAAACGGTTCAAGATCACGGCTAGTGGCAAGGTACGTCGACACCCAGGTGCTTTGTGGCTCGCGTGGAGCGCCAACGCGCGTTCCCGGCACGCGCGCGGATAAGCCATCGCAATAGGGTTCAGGGTTTCGTCTCTCGCGGATTGGCTTTTTTCGTGGTGATTCAGACGTCCGCGACTGCGACGTGGACCGAAACCGGACACCCGGATGGTTCTTTTAATGCCTTACGCACGACACGCACGTCACGCGGACACGATACACGTCATGGCCATGCCTCACGGCGACGAATAGCACCGCACCTCTCTCTCATTTGCGTTTGACTGACCGTGCCCGCCTCCACTCTTTCTGTCTCCGCCTAAAAACACAGGTTCTCCACAGGCGCCCCGGCAAGCAGCACTTGAACGCGCACATGACCACGCGCCACAAGAACCGCTTGAGTGGCGAGCGCCAGGTTGGACGCCAGCAGCTCCCCCTTATCAAGGGCCTGCTCCCTCACCACCGCAGGTTGATTCGCTAATTTCGCGCGCGACGAGGTTTGATTTAAAATAGCAAATAGGTGGGTGTGGGAAACGCGTGACTCAATACTCATAGAAGTAGCCGTCGTCGCGACGTGGCAAGGCGTACTGCTGAGTTGTAAGGATGCGTTTTCGTAACTCTCGTGACTCGGTTCAGATAAGGTAACTCGTTCGTCGTCCCCATCGCGCGCGCCTTTTTGGTGTCAAGCACCCTTTTTCGCCGAGTTGAATGGTTCACTGTCGTGGCTTTTCGGGAAAAAAACGCATTTCTGGGAAGCCACGACATACCAGGAGGCACTCCTGTCTGCACGTAGATGAGCCAAAGGGAGCCAAAGTGGCTGGCACTACACGTATTCACGCGAACACGACTGTCCTTACGCGCAATCAGCTCTCGACTGCGCGCGCACTAACCTCGGGACCTTGTGAGTTCCCCTTCACGGATCTCGGATCTGAAAAACAGCGAACCCGACCATAAGTTAACATGGGCGAGAACCTCTCGGAGATGACCGTGACGATGCTCCGTGAGGAGCATAAGAAGCGCGGTGTTGCCACGGACGGTCCGGATGATGCGCTGGTACAACACCAAGCAACACCACAGGGTACCCTCGATGCGGATTCCACCGGCCCCAGCGCCGAGGCGAAGACGTAGAAGCGAAAGCTGCACGAAAGCGCGAATCCGTCAGAAGCCGTGTTGACTATGGTGGAGAGCGGCATGTCCTTTCAACATATGGAGCGCGTGTGGATGAGCCTTGGCAACGACCTCGGCGCACTTCGTGGTGAGTGCGAGAACATCGTCGTGTCTGAAAACACAGTCGCGCCGCGACACAAGGCGTCGCTGGGACTCGAGCTGCTGCGCGGGCCAACAAGCGACGTCGCCGCAGTCGCGGCGCAGGTGGTTTCGTCGTTGCGGGAGGAGCTGGAAGATCCTCCCGAACGGTTCTGCGACGCGGTGACGTACGCGATGATGGACGACCCGGTGATTATCGAGACTGGACACGTGTTTGATCGGACCTCGGTGTTCGACGAGCACGGCAAGTTCAAGTTTGACAAGTGCCTGTTTAATCGGCGGGAGATTGCGTCGTCGGCGTATCCCGTGGTGTTTCTGAGAAAAGAGCTCATCGAGCACAAGCAGCAGCGCTTCGATGCGGTGATAGCTGCGACACGTCAAGTACCCGCTGGACCGGCTCGGGACGAGCTCCTCTCTGTCGCCGAGGCGCTACTTGCGTGTCTTGGAAGCGGCTTGTATATCCATCAAACTGCCGCGTATTGGGAGCTGAGGCTCGAGTCGGTTGACGGCGAAAACGCGGCGGACGTTCTGAGGACGCTCGCGGTGAAGGAGTCAGTGGGGGAGCTGGGGTCGGACGTCCCGGTGCGCGCGTTGTTCGACCGCGTCTCGGCAACGCTGATGCAGGCGGGCGCGATACTTCGGGGGGAAGTTGACGAGATATTGTTCATGGCGATGCCAACTGAGGATCTGTTGAAGCAGCTGGAATCGGTGATCCTCGAGGGGGACGTCGAGAATACGCGGTTGCGTGCAAAAGCTTTGGTTCAGAAACAAGTTGAGAACGGTGAGATTGTGCTGATCTCGGCCGTTCGTATGAGCCACGAGGCGGTGGTGCGGGCGCTGATCGAGGCGGGTGCGGACCTCGACAAGGCGGAGGATGACGGCAGGACGCCGCTGTACCTTGCCGTTCAAGAGGGCCACGAGGCGGTGGTGTGGGCGCTGATCGAGGCGGGCGCGGATGTCAACATGGCGACGGATGACGGCTTGACGCCGCTGTTCATCGCCGCTCAAGAGGGCCACGAGGTTGTGGTGCTGGCGCTGATCGAGCGGGTAGCAGACATCAACAAGGCGGAGGATGACGGCAGGACGCCGCTGTACATTGGCGCTCAAAACGGCCACAAGGCGGTAGTGCGGGCGCTTATGCAGGCGGACGCAGACGTCAACAAGGCAAGGGATGGCGGCGCGACACCGCTGTCCGCCTCATCGCAACCCGTTTCTAACGTCGCTCGAGGGAATCACGCGGCGATTGTTCAGCGTCTCTGGGATGCCGGCGCGGTGTGACGACGGAAAGGACGCGACTCGGAGGTGGTACGCGATGCGCGAGCAGAGACGAGCGCGCGAATGAAAAGAAGACGAGCCTGTTTCTTACAACTTCCCCGCTCACTCCGCCGACGCTTCTTCGAGCGCTTTTTTCGCCGCCTCTCTCTCGTCCACGTCTACCGGTATGCCGTCAAGCTTCACCAGCTGCGGCACGCGTTTCAGGACTGAGAGATAAAAAAGAAAGTGTCAGTCTCGTATGGGCAATCAGTCGTCGGAATGTGGTAAATGAGAAATACTGACCTTCGATGCGGTACTCGCACCCTAGTTCCTCCGGTTTCTCGGCGGAGGTGTACAGCGGGTTCCCGACGAGCAAAAGTTCCGCCAGGTTCGCGAGCGGCGCTAACTTGTCGAGCTCCTTGAAGTTTTCGATTTTGTTGTTGGACATGTACAGCACTCGCAAGTTGGGTAGTTTGTCGATGTTCGTCAGTCGCTCGATAAGGTTGTACGAGATCCAAAGCTCCTCGAGCGTCGCGGCGACGCCGTCCAGGTTTTCCAGCTTTTTTATCTGGTTCTTCCCCAAACTTAAAATCTTGAGACACTCCAAACCAGCCAACGACCCGATCTTCTCGATGTTGTTCGTGCTAAGGGAAAGCTGCACGCACTTCTTCAACGTCGCGAGTGAGTTGTCCATCTTCTCAATAGGGGGCTCCGTGCCGTACAGAAGAACCTGGTGGTTGGGTGGAAGTGGGGAGGAGTGGAAGTGACACGGTCAGACGGAATGAATTATTCGCGAATTCGAGTGGAAGCAAACGTGGAGTTTGAGATTGCCGCGTGCGTGGACCCCGCGTGTGACCCTAAACGCGAGCGTATTTCGTACCTTCTCGGCTTCTGCGGCGACGCACTCGTTCGTGGTCTCGAACTTCTTGATCGCATCCTTCACCGTGGTCGGCATCGCGGCTGGAGTCGCGCGTCCGCGGTCCCGCTGTGACCGCTGCCAATTCGGGCACTCGTTTTCGAGTGCGCTGATTTTTTCTCAGGACGAAGTTGCAGCAATTTCCGAGACAACGAGATTACCACTCCACTTCAAGCCGCGCGGGACGCGGGAGCGGCACCGCTTGGGGGCGGTGACAGGGGCGGAGGCGGACGGCTGCGGGCGCGTCTGTTCGTCCCTCCCTCCGCGTGGATGGCGCCCGTAGCTTCTGCGCGGGACGGGGACGGCGCGCCTGGCGCGCCACCTTCTGAGGCACGAGACGATGTGAAACCACGACAGGCCGCGGACGCGATTGTTGTCGCGGGTGCGCTTCGCGCGGCGGCGAAAGCGAATGCACACCAAGAAATCGAGGCTCTTTTATCTGCTGGTGTTCCTCCTGATGACCTTACCGACGGTAAGCCAGGCACGCCCCTCCTAACCGCACTCGAAACCGGCGCCGTGGACGCGACCCGACTGCTGCTTCACGCGGGCGCGTCGGTTGATGTCGTCGACCCCTTGTTTGGCGGAAACGCGGCGCACGCGGCGGCCCGGTCCCCGGACCCGCAGTGCGCGGCGATGGTGATACGTGTGATGGCGCAGGCGATAGAGACTAGCAACAGACAGGGTGACGGAAAAAGCGGGAAGCTTTCACTCAACCTGGACGCGAGGGACTCGGGTGGAAGGACGCCGCTGGAAGTTGCCATGCGACGCCGGTCGCGGAAATGCAGCATTGGCCGAAATAACGCCGCCGCGAATGGAAGCAGTACGACGGGAAGTAGTGCAACGACGGACGGCGGCGCGTACCGGGTGACGCGCGCGCTTCTCGATTCCGGCGCTTCTGCAAACGCCGCTTTCGAAAATGGCGTCTCGCCCCTCGCCGCGGCGGTCGCGGCGGGTGACGGGGTACTCGCCGCGCTTCTTTTGGAAAAAGGCGCGGATCCCGAACGCGGCGGCGGCGATTCGAAAACGCTCGCCTCGCCGGCGCTCGTCGCGATCAGGTCCTCCAACGTGGTTTTGCTGGAAATGCTTCTTGAGCTGGGCGCGGATGTTGACGGTGCGTCGCCGTGCTCATCCAGTGCGTTCGCGCCATCCGCAGCGAAAGGCGCTGAGGTTTTGGGAAAAGCCGGCGTCCGATCTGGGTGGGCGGAAGTCGGGCAACCGCCCGAGACGCAAACCGTTGGCAAAGAGACCAGAGGTGAAGCTCATACTTCTCAAGAGACGGTCGCACCACAAAAAACTCAAACAGAAACCTCAAAAGCCACCCCGCTTCAGCTCGCGTGTAGTCTCGGTGAGCTCGAATGTGTCCAGACCTTACTTCGCGCGGGCGCTGTCCCCGACATGCCGCGCGCCATGCCGCCCGCGGTGTGCGCCGCGGCGGGCGGGCACACAGGTACGTGTTGGGCCTTTCCCAAATCCCGGCCTCCCTGTGTTCCCATACAAGACTGACACTTTCTTTTATTGGTATCAGCGGTCGTGGCGCTTCTGCTTTCCCTCGGTGTGATGGACCCGTGGAGTTGCGACGCACGCGGGGTCACGGCACTTCACTACGCCTCAGCGAGAGGCCACACCTCGGTGGTTACGGTTTTGACCAAAGAGCTCTTGGACATCGCGGCGGACGAGACCGAGGCGCGCGGCGCGAGCCAAGCGGGCGCGAGTGCAACGCAAAGGTCTTTGCACCAAGACTCCGAAGACTCCGACGACGATCGTAAAATCAATTCGACAACACAAAGCCGCAATTCCACGTTTCTGGACTCCCCAGGTTTCAAATCAGTCACGTCGCTGTTCACCCGCGCGCGGCGATTTGGAGGGTCTCGAACCGATCCCAAGGCTTCGGAACTCGCGACGGGTAAGAAAGACAAACCAGAGAAACCTCCGAGCGTCTCGCTGATCGACGTCCCCGATTTCGACGGCCAGACCGCTTTGTACGCGGCGTGCGCTGAAGGCCACGCGTCTTCGGCGTTGGTGTTACTCCGCGCGGGCGCGGATGGTACCAAACGTTTCCCTCCCCACCAGGAAACCGTGTTGCACGTCGCCGCCGCTTTCGATCGCGCGGAGGTGGTGCGGGCGCTTGTTGGGGATGCGACGTTCGGCGAATCGCTGGTCAACTCTGTGGACGCGCTCGGTCAGACCCCGCTGGTCGTCGCGGCCGCGGCGGGTGCGTCCAGGACGTGTTCTGTGCTTTTGGAGGTAGGGGCGGATCCGAACGGAAACAGTGACCGTAGTGACCCGCCGACCTCGGTCGCGGCGCGGCGCGGCGACTACCGGTTGGTCCAGACGTTGGTCGGCGCCGGCGCGTGTGTTACGCACGAGTTGGAATCTCGGGGCGTCCCGTACACGCCGACTCCGCATTTCTTCAAAGAAACAGCCGTGCTTCAAGGCCACTCCAACCAAGTCGTGTCAACACGGTTCCACCCTTCCGATCCCGCGATTTGCGCCACCGCGGGCAAGGACGGCGCGCTTAGGGTGTTTCGGGAAATTGCAACGGGGGACGACGATTTCGCGGAAACAGACGAACCTCGCGATGACCACCAAACAACCGCGTACCCTCAAAGAAGCAAAAGGTGGACCTTGGGGGTTTCGTGGCGGTGTCACGACGTTTTGTTGGGCGGCGCTACGCACGCGAGTTGGGCCAACGGCGGTGACCGGTTGGTGACGAGCGGTTTGGATGGGAGGGTGTGCGTTTGGACGTTGCCCAAAACCACGAAAGCCCCGACTGTCGCGATGCACAGCGACAACGCCGTGTTCCACGCGCAGTGGAGTAGCGACGACAAACGAGTCGTGTGTGTTACCGGTGACGCGCTTTCGTTCTGGGACGCCGCGACTGGCGTGAAGGTCATGACCTCGCTGTCCGCCCGAGGCGGCGCGCGCTTGCGAGCCGGGGCGGTTACTGATTTTGGGGACACCACGGATGACTTGACCAGGTGCACGTACGCCAGGTTCAGGAACTTCGTCGCGTGCGCTGGAGTCACGGGAAACGCGGTGCACGACGGGAACGTCGCGGTTTCGCTGTGGGACCCGGAGAGCGGCGTGCGAACGGCGCGGGGTGTGACGTTTTCGGCTGACCAAGTTCAAGTAGGCGCCGGTCGTACCAACCATGGAACCGCTTATAACACCAATCAGTTCGCGAATCGCAAAAAGAAACGACTCACGGGCGGGTGTCACTTATCTTCCGATGACGCGTGCCTTGTGACCTGCGATTTCAACGGCTGGGTAAGGGTGTGGGACCCGAGGTTGATTGGCGGCGGCGCGCGCGGCGTCGTGGCGAAATGGAAAGCGCACGTAACAGGCGGCGTCACCGATTGTGTGTTTTCGCCCGACGCCCGGTGCGTCGCCACCGCCTCTGGGGACGGCACGTGTGTGCTGTGGGACACGAGGAGGGATGCCGCCTCCTCGGACCCGCTGTGCGTTCTTTCGCTTTCCGAAAAAGTTGGCTTTGGGTGTTGCGCGTTTTCCTCAACCGGAAACGTTTTCGCGGCCGGCACCAAAAACACACGCGAAGAGCTGCTCCATTCGCGAGGGCTAAACGTCGCCGCGGTGTGGGAAGGAGAATAGGGTCATACAGTAGTGTGGCCATAGACAGGCCGAGTGATAAAGCGGTCATAGCTAGTAACAAGATAGCGCGTAGATGAAATCGTACAATAGGTAGGTATCGCCAAAGAACCAATCCTCTCGTAGACCCGAATGACTACCCGAGTTCCTTGATGATTCCTCGAATCGTCTCCACGTCTTCCCTGATTTCCAAAACCCTGCACGCGGGGGCGTGCGCGCACCCCTCCATGCCGTGCCTTAAGCAAAACACAGGCCGCATTTTGTCGCGTCGCATGCGGTACCTGCCACCTCCTGTTGGGTTTGCATTCGCATCTGCTGCTACAGCCGGTTTGTTCCTTCCTGCGCCCAGCATCGCGAAGGCGGCGCCCGCGACGCTCTTTCCCTCCGCCCGCGCCTTGGCCACCGCGCACTTGATTGTAAAAAAAGAAATGTCAGTCTTGTATGGGCAATCAGTCGGAGGAATGTGGTGATTGGGAAATACGTACCTGCACTTCCAGCTTTTCGTTTTCGCTCCAGCACTTGGCGCACCGCACGACCGCAAGGTGGGGCATTGATTTGCACAACGAGCAGCAAACGTCGTTCCCGATTTCGTTTTCGGCGATTTCCAACGCGGTTGCGATCCGTGCGCCTCGCCCGCGCATCATCGCCCGCCCTTCGGTTTGTTCCTTCGCGATGATCAAGAGCTCGTCCTTCAACACGACGCTCACGGCTTTGATCCACGGCGCCATGGCCCCGGGCCCGGCCGTTTTCAGCCGTTTCGCAAAATCCCGCCCCGTATCGACCACCATGCGGTCGTGCGAAAACACCGCGTCCCGTTTCCCTACTCCGCGCGCGTACCCCTCCACCGCGGTTCTTCCGGCTTTGACCCACTCGCTCGTCCCGAAATTCACCGCTTCGGCGACGTTGAACCCCATGGAGAAACCGGCGTGGTACGCCCTGGGCCACGTCACCACGAACTCCCCGGCGTGCTGCGTGGTTTGACACACATCCACGCCGTGTGCATCCCGTAGCGACCCTGGAGGCACCAGCGTCACCAGCCGGTGAAGCAAATCGGGCTTGTCATCAAGCAAACTCGGCACCATGGTTCGCACCGCGCGCTCGAACAAATCGGCGTTGCTTCCCGGAACCCCGTACCACGTCTTCGGGCTACCAAAATGCATGTAGTTCACGCTTCCCAAATAATGGTCCTCTACGTGCCAGCAGAACGCGCTGAACAGCATGCCGAAGTACAGCCAAGGTCGTGTGAGGCCTGGGACGTCATCACCAACGACTCGTAGTAAGTTACTCGGGTGGTGAATCAGCTCGTTGAAATCCCAGGCGTGGTTCTGTTTTTCCACAAACCCGGTACCGTAAATCGCCGCGTCCAAATCGCTGCCGTACTCAACCCTAACCTGCTCCACGTTCGTTTCCACGACGCGCCAGAACTCCTCTTGCCAAACAGTCGTTTCCGAGTCCCTCGCGAGTACTGGGACGTCGTCCGCGGACTCCGCGCTCGCCGCCGCGCCGGACCGCGCCGTCTCAATTTTCGTAACCAACGCGGGGTGCGTTCGTTTGTACGTCTCGAAAAACGCGTCCGCCATTTCCTGGTACCCAGCCCGGTCGTACCGCTTGCCATCCAAAAAGTGCAGACCTTCTTGTAAACGGTTAATGGTCTGGAGCTTGGTTTCGAAAAGGATCCCGGTTCCGCCCGCGGCAGCGTTGTACTCGGGGCGCCAGCCTGAATTGTTTCGAGATTGAAAATGAGGACGAATCGAGTTAGTCAGATGATGACGCCGGGGCGGGCGGCGTTTGTCGCGCGAAGGCGGGGACGGGGGCGGGGGCGGTTGCATTCAACAGTCGCTTCACCCAACACACCACATGCACCTACCTTCCGGTGGGACGATCTTCACAATACCCGCGGCGGAGCCCTCGGGGGTGATGGTTTTTATGTACGCGAACGGATCTGCGAACTCGCGCGGGGTCGGGCGGAACACGGGGCACTGCGGAACCGCCACGCTGTTCGTCCTGCGCGTGAGCTTCACGCTGGCTTTGATAGCGCGTTGCATCTCCGCCTCGCTGAAATCACCGGAACTCGCGTCGAGCTTAGAGGGCGGGCGCCGTGGGCGCTTCGCGCGACCGGGGGGGTCGACATCCACCATCGCGCACGGGGGTGTGCACGCGGGAAAACAAGCGGAAACGAAATCACGCGGTTTCGGTCGTCGCAAACAAGAGAAACGAAAAGAGTTCGACGTGGCACGGCACGACGAAACCTCACGCAGAGACGGACGCGCGCGGCTGTCATGATGAGGATAACGCGCATCGCCGCGTTCGTTGCGCTCGCGGCGCTCGTACTGTTCGCTGTGAGCGCGAGCGCGGATGGCGGCGGGGTGTGCGGCGAGGACGGCACCGTCTCAGTGGAAGCCTTGCAAAACCTCGGAAAAACGAAACTTTTTACCTCCGAGTCGGGCGCTGGGAAGTGCGCCGGCGCCTTCTTCGCGCGCGCGTGCGCCGCGCGTGGCGCCCCGGGGTTCACGCCAATAGACAAGACTGGAGCACGTGCGACACACGACGACCTGTCCTGCTTCGCCCCGGTCTGCGCAATTGGAGGGTGTTCAGACGCAAAGAACGGGGTGATAAAGCCACGAGGTGGTTTTTGGGAGGCCGACGAAACCGAACCCTTTGCAACCGGAAAACACTCATCAGAGCGCGCCGCGAAACAAACGTTGTGTTCGGTGTGTTCCACGCTTCCCCTTGGTTTACAGGTGGACGATACACTAGTAAACGTGGTGACTAATAACGACGCGCACGGGTTTACGCAAAACGAAAACTCCGCGCGTGTCGGTCCAATCGAAATCTGGACCACGGGGTGGTACGCGTCTTGGCTCACTTTCCTCGCCGTGGACGCGATCGTCGCCGCGTCGCTCGGCTTCCCCGGGCCGATATACGTAGGCTCTCCCTTTTGGATTGGCGTACATGATACCGTATATCCCCCGCACGCCAACGGAAGCGAAAATTCGCCCGTCGTACAACCCGTGATCATCGACAACGTGTTCGTGGACCCGTACTGGTCGCCGTCGGTGGTGTTGCCGGAAATAACCGGGGCAGGGGCGGCCGTCACCCAAGTATCCTCGCCTACGCTCTCACAAGTCGCGTATCCGTGGTATCCGCCGCCGCCCGCCGTGAACGTCGCGTCGGTCACGTACCCGTCCCCG
>Ga0222645_100057_pt1 | contig 70647 bp, 59 predicted proteins | sample AntAcemetagen292_FD_179881 | JGI IMG/M metagenome (GOLD analysis project Ga0222645, IMG submission 179881) | Saline water microbial communities from Ace Lake, Antarctica - #292 | ecosystem: Environmental > Aquatic > Non-marine Saline and Alkaline > Saline | place: Antarctica: Ace Lake | collected...
TAAAACCACTAACTAAACTATTTCTCTTCGTTAAAATACACCTTATAAAACTTCATTTTTTTCTCTTCATCATAACCTCTTTCTAAATACTCTGATGCTGCATCTGGTGCATCAACATCTAATTTTATAATAATATTTGTATCTAACTTAATCTCTGTTTTTAACTTGTTTTTTTGTTTCTTTAAAACGACCCCAGAGACATCAAAATTATTTCTAATTAATACATCATTTAAAGTTTCGTAGTGCTTTTTGTAGTCTTCAAATAAATCTTTGTGCTTTTCATCTTCAAAAATTTCGTCTTTGAATTCATGATAATCTACAGCTTCGTGTTCTTTAAAATAATCTACTGTATTTGCTAAAAAATCTCCTTGTTTGTGTTTACCAAATTCTGGTTTTATTACTTCTTCAGAAAACTCTTTGCATAACTCTAAATAATTTTGGGTGTGCGAGTTATAATCATCGGCAAGTTTTACACTCAAAAAATTTTTAATCCAATATTGAGCGTCATAATTGTTAGTATCTACAGAAAAAACGATGGTCCCTTCAGTATCTGAAGTATTTAAAATTAAACAACCTTTATCAATTTTTTTTGTAGAAATTCCTTTTTGAACCACCATATCAAAGCTCTGATTATCATCTAAATACGTTTGAAAAAAATCGACTTTATTTTCAATTTTAAAAATACCAATTGCTTCTGTTAAAACATCTTTGTATTCGATTCCTTCAATAAAAACGACAATAACATCGCCTGTTTTTATTTGCGAAGAATTCGATTGCTCGTACAAATGATTTACGATATTTTTTGAATATTCTATAAAAGAACTTTCTTCTTTAAAAACTTCTGAAGCATAGTTGTTTAACTCATTTAAACGAACATCTGCATGATGAGAAAAACGATAACTTTGCGTTAAACTTCCAAAAGGTTTTAACAAGAAATTCTTCATTAAATCGTAACTTTCTTGGTCAAAACGTATTAAATCTTCAGAAAACACATTGTGTCCGCTATTAAATTTATTAGCTACTTTATGAAGAATGCATTTGGTGATTTCTGCTCTCGTTTTTTTTATCATTGTCTGTAATTTTGGATGGTAAAAATAGAAAAAGTTTGTGTAGGATTCTTGTTTAAATGATGTTTCTATAAAAATTAATTTGGATACAGATTTTTACTAACGAAGTAATTAATTTTTAAAAATGAATAGATTTTATAAATTATTTTAAAAGCTTGTAAATGCTCTTAGCCCTGATTGAAATGGCATCCTTTTTTCTTTTTCAGAAAAAAGATAAAATGAAAAGCAGGTTATAGCTTCGTAAAAAACTAAACCTTCAACTTTAATTGACTTGGTAACAAGCGAAATGTTTTTCTGTGATGGATATTTGCCCCAAATTCAAGAATTGCATTTCTGTGCTCTTTGGTAGGATAACCTTTGTTTTTAGCCCAATTATACATTGGGAATTCTTTATGAATCATAGCCATATACTCATCTCTATAGGTTTTTGCCAAGACAGAAGCTGCGGCAATACTCAAGTATTTTGCATCGCCTTTTACAATGGTTTCGTGCGGGATTTCTTTGTAATCTCTAAATTTATTCCCATCAACAATAATAAATTCTGGTATAATTTTTAAAATATCAATAGCTCTGTGCATTGCTGTAATTGATGCTTGCAACACATTTATTTGATCAACTTCTTCTTGCCAAACAAAAGAAACGCCAAATGCAATTGCATTGTCTTCGATAAATGGTCGCAATTCTTCCCTCCTTTTTTCGGATAATTGTTTAGAATCGTTTAAAAAAGGATGTGTAAAATCTTTTGGCAATATTACAGCAGCAGCAACAACTGGTCCACATAAACAACCTCGTCCTGCTTCATCTGTTCCTGCTTCTAAAGAAAACCCACTATGATTCGATTTCAACATATTACAAATAAACAGATTTCATCATAATTATTAACAATTATTTTCGTTTAATTATTTTACATTTGCCTTTGTATAATTTATGATGAACAAACAATTCTTTTTATTTTCTTTATTAATTTTAGGTAGCTTTATGAGTGCTTTTTCTCAAAGAAAGCTCTCAGAGACAGGTTTTAACAGTTTTAACGAAGCAGGAAATGATTCTATTATTTCAGGAAGAACCAAAATAGAACTTTCGGGGAAAACTAAATATACCGATTACAAAATTTTTTCTCACAAAGGAGATACTACATTTATCGACACTACTTTAACCATTTTAAAAGAATATAAATTCAATTACTTAAGAAAAGATAATTTTGAGCTTTTAGAATTTCACAACCAAGGACAAACTTTTAATAACTTAGGCTATAGTTTTGATCATTTAAAACAGTTTCCAGACATTGGTTTTACTGCAAAGCAATTTAGTTATTTTGATATTGAAGATATTAATTACTACGAAGTACCAACACCAACAACAGAAATTTTATATAGAACTGGCTTACAGCAGGGGCAAGTTGTAGATGCACTTTTTACTTTAAATTTTTCTAAAAGGTTAAACGTTTCTGCTTCATATAAAGGTTTACGTTCTTTAGGTGCTTACAGACGAGCTTTAGTAAGTAATGGTAATTTTAGAGGTACTTTTAGCTACACCACAAAAGAAAATCGATATGAAATAAAAGGGCATTTAACAAACCAAGATTTTTACAATCAAGAAAATGGTGGGTTAACAGCTTCTGCTTTAGAAAATTTTATTTCTGATGACCCTAATTTTAAATCTCGTGAAAGATTGGATGTAAATTTAAACGACGCAGAAAATCAGTTTGATAGTAATCGAATTTATTTAGAACATAGCTATAAATTACTTGCTAGTAAAGATACTATTAACAATAAAGATTTTAGCAACCTAAAATTAGGTCATGTTTTTACGAATGAAAAAAAGAGTTATAATTTTACACTAGCAACTGCCAAAACTGCTATTTTTGGGGCCATAAATACCACTAATGCAAATGATAACACTGCAATAAGCAAAATTAACAACAACGAAATTAATCTAGAATTTAACTCTAAGTATGTGTTAGGAAAATTTAAAGCGAAAGCAAATTTTACAAATTATTCCTACGGATATGATACTATTTTAAATACTACAAGTGCTATCAAAAAATTAAAATTAGAAGGAAGTGCCATTGCTTTTGGTGCAGATTGGAATGCTAAAATTAAAAACTTTCAATTAAACGCTGATGCCTCAATTACTCCTGGTTCTGGAAGATTATCAGGAAATTATTTAAAAGGAGAAGCTGTTTATGAAAATGACAGTCTTTTTACTATTAGAGGAAGTTTATTAATCAGTTCAAAATCATCAAATTTTAACACTTTATTACATCAAAGTGCATATGACGATTATAATTGGGAAAATGATGACACTTTTAGCAATGTTAACACAAGAGATTTAGGTTTTTCTCTAGATTCTAAATGGATAAATGCCGCTCTAAATTTTACAAATATTGATAATTACACTTATTTTGACGAAAACAATGCGCCTCAACAATTTGAAAATCAGATTACGTATTTAAAAGTTAAAGTAAATAAAGAATTCAAATTTTGGAAACTAGCGCTCGATAATACAATTATGTATCAAAACGTAAGCAGCGGAAGTTCTGTTTTTAGAGTTCCAGAACTTGTAACTAGAAACACTTTTTACTATGCAGATTATTGGTTTAAAGGAAAACCAATGTTGGTAAATATGGGCGTTACTTTTAAATATTTTACAAAGTATGCGGCTAATGCTTATAACCCGCTATTAGCAGAATTTACGCTACAAAACGATCAGCAAATAGGTTTCCCAACTTTTGATGTTTTCTTTAATGCACAAGTTCGCAGAACACGTATGTATATAAAAGTAGACAATGTAACTTCTAGTATTTCTAATAAAAATTACTTTTCTGCACCAAATTATCCTTATAGAGATTTTACCGTTCGTTTTGGATTGGTTTGGAATTGGTTTATATAAATCTAAACAAAAAACTATCCTAAATCCTGAACAAAAAAAAATAGCTCGTTTTGGATAAACCACTGCAAAATTTTACGAGAATAATTTAATTCGATGAGATCGTAAAGACTATGAAAAACCAACTTAAAAATAACTGGAAACTTTTTTTAATAGCTAGTTTAACTTTAGGCTTGGCACCTTTTAATCCGCCACATATTTTAGGAAAACTTCAATGGGTTTTAGGCGGAAACGTATTTTCTGGTGAACACGCTATGCAAGGTCAAGATTGGTTTGACATTCTATTACATGGTTCGCCCTGGGTTTTATTACTGATTTCTATGATGCTAAATCTTTTTGCAATAAAGGCAAAAAACAACCAATAATAGCACTTTCTTTTTGCCAACTTTTACAAAACCTTTAGATTCATAAAACAGAACCGCATGAACATCTGCCAATAAAGTAACTTGTTTATAATTTAGATTTTTAGCCTTTATAAAAGCATATAGTAGTAATTGATTTCCTATTCTTTTACCAATAAAACTTGGCAAAACAAGTAAAAATTCTAATTCAATTGGTGTTTGTTTGGTTTTATTTAAAATTTAGAATACGATTATTTAAGGATCAGAAATGAATTTATAGCATTAGAAATGTTTGATTCAATAATCACTTTTTTTTAAAAAAAATCTTCTATTAAAATTATTTTTTTACCAATTGTCTAATTTTTATATTAAAAGCTGCGAAAAGCAGAGTCATAAAAGGACTTAAATAATTAAAAATTGCGTACACAAAATAGTCTGAAACAGAAACTCCTAAAACTCCAGATTGATAAGCTCCACAAGTATTCCAAGGAATTAAAACAGATGTTACAGTTCCAGAATCTTCTAACGTTCTACTTAAGTTTTCTGGCGCTAAACCTCTATCTTCATAGGCTTTTTTAAACATTTTACCCGGAATTACCAATGCCAAATATTGATCAGATGCAATTGCATTTAATCCCAAACAACTTATAACAGTACTTGCAAACAAACCAAAAACTGAAGTTGCCACTGACAATAATTCTTTCGTAATTTTTGCCAATGCCCCAATTGCATCCATAATTCCGCCAAAAACCATTGCACAGATAATCAATAAAATCGTCCAAATCATGCCTGCAATCCCACCAGAAGAGAATAATTCAGTTAATTTTTCATCATCCGTTTGTATTTTAACATCTGTAAATATTGACTTACTTATTGCTCCAAAATTAGATTCAGAAATTCCGTTTAAAACATCCCCTTGAAAAATAAATGCAAAAATAGCTGCTAAAATAACACCAATACTTAAAGCTATTAAAGGTTTTGTTTTCATTACAATCATTGCAATAACGACTCCTGGAACTAAAAACAACCAAGGAGAAATATAAAACGTATTGTTTATAGAAGTTAGTAAACTACTAATATCTGTATTTCCATTTGTTTCAATTGTTCCGCTTAAAATAGCAAATACAATTAATGTAATTATAATTGTTGGCACCGTTGTATATGCCATATATTTTATATGTGTAAACAAATCTGTGCCTGCCATTGCGGGCGCCAAGTTGGTGGTATCTGATAAAGGAGACATTTTATCGCCAAAATAAGCGCCAGATATCACTGCTCCTGCAATCATTCCTGTTGGGATGCCTAAGGCACTTCCAATACCAACTAAAGCAATACCAACAGTAGCAGACGTTGTCCAAGAACTACCTGTTGCAATAGAAATAATCGCAGCAATAATTACAGATGCTGGCAAAAATATTGCAGGACTTAAAACTTGCAATCCATAATAAACCATTGCTGGGATAATACCGCTAACTAACCAAGTACCGGCTAAAGCACCAACTAAAAACAAAATCATAATAGGTACAAAAACACTTTTCCAGTTTTCCCAAATTTCAGAAATCATTTTATTAAGTGGTACTTTGTTAAAAAAACCAACCGCTGCAGAAACTAAACCACCCATTAATAAAATATATTGATTTGTGTATGTCCCAAACCATTCTTGATCTTCAACAAAAAAAATATTATATGCCAATAAACTCATCAAAATAACAACAGGAATTAAAGATTCTAAAAAATTTAATTCTTTATTTTCAATAATTTTCTGATCTTCAAATTTAATTTCTGATAAATTTTTATGGTCTTGCATTCTATAAATTTTTCGTTTTGTAATGTTACGATTTTACAATATGTTATGCAAATCAAATTTCTTCACTTATTTTTGCATTTATGGATTCATTAACTCAAATTATTTTAGGTGCTGCTTGTGGTGAAGCCGTTCTCGGTAAAAAGATTGGAAATAGAGCACTTTTATTTGGTGCAATTGGTGGTACAATTCCGGATTTAGATGTCTTTATAGGCCGCTTTTTTTATAATAATGAAATACAAGCGATGGCTTTTCACAGAGGTTTTATGCACTCGCTATTATTTGCGTTTTTAGGATGTTTTGTTTTTGGATGGATAACGTATAAACTTTACAATACCGGTAAAAGACAAGAAACAACATCTCTAAAAAATTGGATTTGGCTGTTCTTTTGGGCAATTTTTACGCATCCTATTTTAGACTGTTTTACGCCTTATGGTACACAATTATTTGCCCCTTTTTCTAATTATAGAGTAGCCTTTAACAATATCTCTGTTGTTGATCTTCTCTATACCGTTCCGTTTTTAATATGCATGATTATTTTGATGTTTTTTAATAGAAGCAACTCTAGAAGAACTTGGTGGTTAAAAACAGGAATCTACATAAGCTCTGCGTATATGATTTTTACAATTTTTAATAAATTTTATATGGATGCTGTTTTTAAAAAATCCTTTGAAAAAGCAGGCATTAATTACAGTCGTTTTTCTGCCCAGCCAACAATATTAAACAATATTTTATGGTACGCGGTTGCAGAAACTGAAGAAAATTATCACTTAACTTTTTATTCTTTATTAGATGAAAAATCAATATCCGAAAAAATTATTACCGTTAAAAAAAACCACGATTTAATTGATATGACGGATGCTAATTTACAAACACTAACTTGGTTTAGCAACAAGTATTTCAACATTTCAAAAAAGGAAAAAAAGGGCACTTACAAGTATGTAGATTTAAGATATGCAATGTTAAACCCTTACGATGCAAATACGTCTGTTTTTAACTTTACACTTTTTAATAAAAATAATGAATGGGATATTTTACCTTTTGACGGAACCACGCCAACTAAAGAAGATTTTACGAAGTTTATTGAACGAATTAAAGGAATTTAGAAAAGTTTTTAGCTGATCGTAAAATTAAAAATTTCTAGATGTATAATGTAAAAAGTGTATCACTTTAAGCGACACACTTTTTTATTCTTTTACTCTTAAATATTTCAACTTTGAAACGAATCTACAAAACGCCAACCTCAATCATACATGCTTTCATCATTTGGTAAGTTCTTGCAATGTCGTTATCTAAACCTATAGAAAAGCGGATTAATCCATCCGTAAGGCCCATTTCTTTTTGTTCCTCTGGTGATATTTCTGAAGAAGTAGAACTTCCTGGAGCAGAAAATAAAGTTTTATAAAACCCTAAACTTACTGCTAAATATCCTAAATTTTTGTGCTGCATTAATTCCATTAATTCATTCGCTTTTTCAAGAGAACCAGCATCAATTGTAAGCATTCCTCCAAAACCAAACTCTGAGTTCATCATGCTTTTAAAAAGTTGGTGAGAAGGATGAGATTCTAAACCTGGATACACGGTTATCAATCCGTCTTTTTGAAATTTATCAGCTAAATATGCAGCATTAAAACTGTGCTGTTTCATTCTGATGTGTAAAGTTCTCAAGTTTTTTAGGATGGATGAAGCTCTTAAACTATCCATTGTAGAACCTAACAACATAGATGCACCGTCGTTTACATTGCGTAAATCATTGATGAATTCTTGCGTTCCACAAACTACACCGCCAACGGTATCTGAAGAACCGTTTATAAATTTTGTTAAACTATGGCAAACAACATCTGCTCCTAATTTTGCTGGTGAAATTGACAATGGAGAAAACGTATTGTCTACTACTAATTTTAAATTGTGTTTTTTAGCCAAAGCTGATAATCCTACAATATCTGCAACCTCTAATAACGGATTACTCACAGATTCGCAGTATAAAATTTTGGTATTTTTAGTAATTGCTGCTTCTACAACATCCAATTTTGTGATGTCTACAAAAGTTGTTTGAATCCCTAATCTTGGCGTAAAGTTTTTTAAAAATGCGTACGTGCCTCCATAAATAGTTCTACTAGAAACAATATGGTCTCCTGCCCCACATATTTGCAATAGAACAGGTGTAATTGCGCCCATTCCTGAAGCGGCAACATTCGCTGTTTCTGTGCCTTCCATCGCTGCTAAAGCTTTGCCCAAGTATAAGTTACTTGGTGTTGAATGACGTGAGTATAAATAACAACCATCTGCGTTACCTTCAAAAGTATCAAACATTGTTTTTGCTGATATAAAGGTATATGTTGATGAGTCTGAAATTGAAGGGTTTACACCTCCAAATTCACCAAAATATTGTAAATCTTGAATGTTATCTGCTGGATTAAAGCTCATAAGTAGTAGTTTTATATTTATAACAAATCAACAACTAAATAGAATTTACAGCAACCTAATACAATATATATAGATTATTTTACTAAATTTGATGATTAACATAGTTTTAAAAACTAATAAACATTCGTTTAAAATAATTAAATAGATAATTTTTAAGTATGCAATTAGATTCTACCGACAAAAAACTCATCAATTTACTGCAAAATGATAGCAAACAAACTACTAAAAAGCTGTCTTTGCAACTTAACTTGTCTGTAACAGCTGTTTATGAGCGTATTAAAAAGTTAGAAAATCAAAAAGTAATTGGTAAATACGTGGCTATTATCAATAAAAATAAAATTGAAAAGTCCTTTTTAGTTTTTTGTCATTTAAAACTCATTCAACATTCTAGAGAATATGTAACCACCTTTGAGCGTGAAATTATAAAACTCGAAGAAGTTTCTGAATGTTTTCATGTAAGTGGTGATTTTGATTATATTCTAAAAATATATGTAAAAGACATGGAAGAATATCGGAATTTTATGGTGTCTAAATTAACCGCTATTAAATATATTGGCAGCACGCATAGTATTTTTGCAATTGAGCAAGTAAAAAATACGACTGCAATTAATTTGTAAATAAAAAAACCCAAAACAAAAGTTTTGAGATTTTTTTAATTACTTTTTTACCAACACAATTTTTTCTGACTGTTTTTGAACCAACTTATTATAAAAATCTTTTAAGTATGCATAATATTGAGGTGGTATTAAAGAGGTGTCAAATTGCAAAATAGAAAATACTTTTATTTTATTACCAGTTTGTGAAACTTGGTATTTAAAAACACCCAAATTATCTGGCAGAGCAATTGCATATGATTCTGGTAGACTTTCTACAATATAAGCCTCTGGAACATCAATAGAAACTCTATTTACATCTTTCCAAGTTGTAGCAAAATCAACAGGAAATTTTCTTTCATCTAATTTAAAAGGGTTTTTGTTTTGTGTTAAAAACAATAAAGGCGCAACATAGATTTTACCATTAATTTCTTCTAGAAAATCTTCACTAGAAAACTTTATACTTCTGGTAACAGCTTTGTCTAGTATTTCTTTATTTAATATTTTAAAATCTTCTATTTCGATATGATTACGCTCTTCATATTTGGTAATTAGCTCTTCTTCTTTTATGTGATTTTTATTATTTCTGAAGTTTAAAGCGTTTAGATTCTCAAATTTTGTTCTAATTAAACCTTCAACTATTAAATTATCTGTAATTTTTACCATGACCACATTTTCTTCAAGTGCGTGTTCTGCAGAAGATAATTTTACCCAAGAAGAAGTACCGTCTTTTTTTACCAATCTTCCATCCCAATTTAATGCCCTTAAAGGAAGTAGGTTAGGTGCGCTATACAACTCTGTTGCATCTAACAAAACAAAAGAATTATCTGGCAATTGTACCATAGAAATCACATAATCAAAACCTTTTAACGTAGGGAAAAGAGGAATTCCATTTCCTTTCGAACTCACTAAAACAGGATTTGCATCTAAACCTGCAAAACGCAACATAGAAGTTAACATTAAGTTAATATCTGCCGAGTTACCTTCTTTTTCTTTGTAAGCATTTTTTACACCTTTATCTGCGTATTTACTGTAAAACCCATTCCACTTTACATTCGTTTTTACAAACTCAAAAATGATGGTTAATTTTTCTGTAACTGTCTTTGCTTTTGCTAATAGAGCCTGAACGTCATCTTCAAAGTAATTTGATTTTTCTAATTCAGCACCAAAATTTGACGATTTATATATCTGTTTGGTTACATCGTCCCATGATTTTGAAAAATTTTCTGGAATTGAGTTTGGATATTTAGTGCCTACCATTTCATATTTAACACCTCCTCTATAGTTTCTTACATTACTTACAAAAGGCTCGTCGTTTCTAAGAGCCGGAATGTTTTCTGCTTCGTATTTTGATACATTATAAATAATATCTTGATTTGTGTTTTCGTATGATGCACTTGTAGTTTTACCTCCTCCTTGACCACCCGTAGCTACATATGTAGTTGTAGTCCTAACTTTATTTCTAAAAATTATCCTGCCATTTCTAATGGTTTCATTAGGTGGTACAAAATAATATCCTTTATTTTTTTTTGTAAAAACCAACCAATCAGGAGTTTCAATATCATATAATAACTTTTTAACAGGAACTCCATACTGAAATTCTAAATCGTCTACATATTCTGCATAAGGGGATGTCATTGTATATTTCAATTCAATTACCGAGCCTGCTTTTAAATTAGGCATTGTTATATTTTTAATATGCCTAAATTCGCTTAACTTTTCATCAAAAATATCTTTACTTGATAGTTTGTATTCATCTACTTTTTCTTTTTCGTCGATATTATAGGTATATGCCTTAATTGAACTCACCGTTTCTGATCGTCCACTTTCTGGTCGAACATACGGTATTTTAAAAGTTGCATACTCAAAACCTTCTGTAGTATATAATTTTAAGCGAATATGCACTTCATTCACTATTTCAAAACCTGAATTATTATTATAATTATAGTAAGTTTTTCTATATTTATACAAATAAGCAGCATCTGCCGTGGAATCTAAAGGATGAAATTTTTCTTCTATTTCTTCTTTTGATACTTTCCCAAACTTATAATCTTGCGCTACTAGTGATAACTGAATAGTAAATGCGAGCAATAGTATAATCTTTTTCATTTTATTTATTTTTTTGTGAGTGCTATTCGTACATTTTCTGCTTTTGCAATACTTCTTCTAAAGTCTCTATATACTTTATAATCTTCTTTTGGATAAATTCCTTCTTTAATCGAAATTGATTTTTTGTAAGAAAAACTAGTGGCATCAATTTTCTTAAAACGTACCGTATAAGTTCCAAATTTTGTTGTGATCTCTTTTAAATCTGGTAGGTATTCTAGTTGATGAGTTGCGGGAATTTTAATAATATATTCATCAATATCTTTGTAACCTCGATTAATTTTTAAAGGTGAATTTCGGGTTGTATAACTTTTAGGAACATAACTTTCTACATTAAAAATATTTACTCTAAACAAATACTCTTTTTCACTTATGGTGGCGTAACTTTTAATAAAGAGCTCTAAATCTTCTGTAAATAACACATTATCTCTATCATTTGCTAATTTAAAAGAGGTTACGTCTAGGTTATTATTATAATTCCATATGTTAGTTTTATAATTTTTTATCAATTCATTCTCAGAAAAACTTTCTAACTGAAATTTAGTATCATATTGAATTCCTGAAGAAACAATAGTCAACTTGGCATTTACATCTCCAGTAGCTGTTAATTCTATTTCTGCTTTTGTTGTTTGAAGATTTACATCATCTTTATATGAAGTTGTTCTTTTTATAACTCCACCTTCTGGTGTTACCACCAAAACGTCTCTGTCATCCGTAAAATCACCTAAAAAACCAAAAGGCATCGTTTGACTTGTACATTCTAACCAAATATTTTCTGTATTATTCGGAATATTTAAAATCACATGATTTCCTTGTTCTAAGGATGCAAAATCTTTTTCGAAGGAGACTTTATTATAGGTACCAGCTTCAACATGACAATAATAAGAAGTAACGCCAACTATATCTAACAAAGCTTTTGTATAATTTGTAAGTCCTTTACAATCTCCATAACCTAGTTTATCAACTTCGTTAGCCGCTATAGGTTGTATACCTCCAATACCCACTTGAACACTTATATATCTTGTTTTATCTTGTATAAATTTATATATAATTTTTGCTTTTTCTATTGGGTCTTGAACTCCAGAAACCAAAGATAAAACCTTGTTTTTTGTAGTATCATCTATACTATTTCTATCTTTTAATAAGGCGTTTGTCATCCAAAAACCAAATTCCTTCCAATCTTTATAACTGCCATTAACACCATCTGTTTTAAAATCATTTAAAGCTACTAGGGCTATCGGTTTATATTCATCTAAAGAAGGACTAAGTGACTCGTATTTAATAGCTTTAATATTTTTAACAGTGTAATAAATTTTATAATCATCAATTGATTTATTTATTTCATAAGCGTCAAAAAACTTCTCTTTAATTCTCGCTTTTCCACTTTTTAAATTTACTTGATACGAATTATTTTCAACTGAAACGGAGTACCCTTCTATTGGACTCCAATTTGGTAAAAATCCTGTCGAAGATGTTTTCTTTTGATATACAAAACGAATTGTGTAAGGGTAAGAAATTGGTGTATACTCAAAATACTTTACCCTAGAATCTGAGTATAAAGTTGCGCCATCCACAGCACTAACATCAACAAAATCGTTCTTTTTTATTTTTTTAATTTCATTTCCAAAAACATCATAAATTACGGCTTCTAGTTTGCTTATTTTTGAGTTATCGTCATACCCAACAACCGCGCCGACATTGTTATTGCCAAGTTTGTTTAAAATGGTTATTGTTCTTTCAACAGAAATTATCATATCATCGGTATCTAAAACATCTATGGTAATACTATGATTTCTTACAACTGCATTCGCGTTCTCTTTTAACTCTTTAGGAATTAACAGTGACGGAAAGCTTATATCTTGAGAGAATAGAGTTGCACAAAAAAAAAGGAGAATTAGTATGGAAGATTTTTTTTTAAACATATAACCTTTTTAGATAGCATTACAATATATAAAAAAAAAGAAAACCCAAAACAAAAAGTTTTGGGTTTAAGTAAAAAGTTAATGTTAAATAGTAGTTTTTTACTACTTATTTAAATGTGATCCGTCACAATTACCGTTTGGATCTTGTGTATTTCCGCATCCGCAAGGTCTGTCTGCTTTATTTGATTTCATGTTTTTGTAATTTTAAATTATTAAATTTTCTAGTATTCTTCTATGGCAGTTGTAATTACGCTTTTGTTTTTACAACAAAAGACATTTCCATAATATCGTCAATAAATTTATCTTTTAAATTGTCAAAGAAAGATTTTGAACCATATCTTACGTTAAAATCTGTTCTGTTAATGTTAAAAATATCACTTTTAAAAGTGGTTACGCCTGCTTTTGTAGAAATTGTAGCTGGTATTGTAATACTTTTTGTAACATCTTTAATTTTTAAATTTCCTGTAACTGCTAATTTTCCGTCTTCATTTTCTTCTACATTTGTAATTACAAATTTTGACGTAGGATATTTAGCTACGTCAAAAAAGTCTGCAGATTTTAAATGACCTTCAATTTTACCCGCTCCATCAGTTCCTTTCATATCAACATTTGCTATAGAGCTCATATTAATAATAAATTCTCCTTCAACTAACTCATTCTTTTCAATAACTAAACTTCCGCTTTTTAAAGAAACCACTCCGTCATGAGCACCTAAAGGTTTTGTTCCTTTCCAGTTTAAAACAGATGTTGCTATATCAACGTTATACTTTTCTGCTGCAATAGCTTCAAATTCTACAACATCATTTACTGCTAATTTTTCTTTTTTCTCACTCTTACATGCAGTTAAAACTGATGCAACTAAAACTAATGATAGGATTATTTTTTTCATTTTTTATTAAATTTAGATTAATATCTTATTATTTACAATGCAAATGTACACTTATTTTATTTCCCTTGGAAAATAAATATTACTTTTTTATAATTTCATTAATTACAAAAGCGGCGGCTTGCAAACCAAATGCAGCCGGCATATAACTAATTGTACCATAAAATGATTTCTTAAAATTTGTACCATCGGTCATTTTTAAACTTTTTGCTATTTGAAGCTCTTCCGAATATACTGCTTTTACGCCTTTATCTACTTTAAGTTCCTTTAATCTTTTGCGCACAGTTCTGGCCATTGTGCAGTTTTTAGTTTGCGAAATATCTTTAATCTTAATTTTAGTAGCGTCTAACTTGCCCCCTGCTCCCATTGACGAAATTATTTTTACTTTTTTTCTTCGGGCTGCAACTATTAAATTAATTTTAGGAGTAATGCTATCGATACAATCCAACACATAGTCAAATTCTTCTGTTACAATTTCATAAGCCCTCTCTGGGGATAAAAATTCTTCTAAAACTATTATTTCAATTTCTGAATTAATATCTTTTAACCTGCTTGCTAAAACTTGTGCTTTCGATTTCCCTATTGTGGAATCGAGCGCCGTTAATTGCCTGTTTTTATTCGTGATATCAAAAACATCGCCGTCTACAAGTGTTATTTTATTTACACCTGCTCTAGCAATAAATTCGGCTGCAAAAGAACCAACACCACCCAAACCAACAATTAAAATATTGGCTTTTGTTAGTTTTTCTAATCCTTCTTTTTGAACTAATAATTCTGTGCGTTCTAACCAACTCATTTTACAAATATTCTTTTAAAGTTCTGGTGAATTGCTGCTTGCAAATCTTTTAAATTACTTTTTTTTATTTCTGATGCTTTCTGATAAATTTCTTGAATCTCAAATCCAGAATCATCTGTTTCTAATAAAAATGATAAAATTGGCAGTTCTAAAAACACCTTCTGAATTTTACATTTTGGATAATTGCAGCACCAAACGAGAGAATTATTCCGTTTTTTATAAAGCTTTCTGCCAATTGTTTGTTTTTATTGAATCCGTGTGTAATCCAAACTTGTTTAGGATTCATTTCTTTTTTGATCTTAATAATTTCTTGATGTGCTTTTACACAATGAATAATTAATGGTTTACTATATTTTTCTGATAATTGAATTTGTTTTTTAAAGACTTCTTTTTGAAGTTCAAAATCAATAGCAATCATTTTATCTAAACCACATTCTCCGATAGCCAAACAATTTTTATGATGTAATTTACTTTCTACAATTAATAAATGTTCTTCAATTTTTTCTTTATTTAGAAACCACGGATGAATTCCGATTGAAAAAGCTTGCGTAAAATTTAATGAATCCGGATGGGTATTAAGGATTGAAAACACCTTTTTACCCGAAGATAAACTATGCGTATGAGCGTCAAAAAAATCCATAAAAAACTACTCTTTATTCTTAGAATCGATAATGATCGTTACCGGTCCGTCATTTATCAGTGCCACTTTCATATCCGCACCAAATTCGCCCGTTTGCACTTTTTTGTTCAATTCTTTTTCTAGAGTTTGTACAAAGTTTTCATACAAGGGTATTGCAACAACTGTCTTCGCTGCTTTTATATAACTAGGCCTATTTCCTTTTTTGGTGGATGCTTGCAACGTAAACTGACTTACTACGATTACCTCACCGTCTACTTCTAAAAGGGAGTTATTCATCACTTTGTTTTCATCATTAAAAATGCGAAGATTAGCAACCTTTCTAACCAAGAAATTGATATCTTCTTGCGTATCATCGTCTACAATACCTACAAGGATTAATATACCTTTTTTAATGGATGCTACCTTTATTTTATTAATTGTAACGTTTGCTTCTGAAACTCTTTGAATAACAATTTTCATTCTTTATTCTAAATTCTCTTCTTCGTCCCAAATATCTGTACGGTAATGTTCAGATTCTTCTTCTCCATTTAAAATTTGAAGATAGCTTTTGTATCGAGACCATGAAACTTCTTCTGCTTCTAAAGCATCTTTTACAGCACAATGTGGCTCTTTTGTATGAATACAATTATTGAATTTACAATTGTGTTTTAAAGCAAAAAACTCTGGAAAATAGTCTCCTAATTCGTATTTATCGATATCTACAATTCCGAATCCTTTAATTCCTGGCGTATCAATAATTCTTGCATCAAAACTTAAATCGAACATTTCTGCAAAAGTTGTGGTATGTTGCCCTTGTTTGTGCTGCTCAGAAATTTGTTTAGTTTTTAGGTTTAATAAAGGTTCTATTGCGTTTACTAAAGTAGATTTCCCTACTCCTGAATGACCTACAAACATAGAGGTTTTACCAGTCATTAATTCTTTAATGGTGTCTACGTTTTTATTTTCTGTTGATGAGACTTCTACACACGAATAACCAATTTTTTCGTAAATATCTTTTAAATATAAAATTTCTGCTCTTTGCTCAAGTTTATAAGAATCTATTTTATTAAACACTAAAATGGTTTCTATTCTGTACGCTCTTGTAGATACTAAAAAACGATCTATAAAAGCAGCAAAAGTTGGCGGGTTATCGATTGTAATCAGCAAAAAAACCTGATCGATATTTGACGCAATAATATGTATTTGCTTAGACAAGTTTACAGATTTTCTAACGATAAAATTATCTCTGTCTAAAATCTTTTTGATTACACCTGTTTCTTCGTCTCCCTTTTTTTCTAAATCGAACACAACTTTATCACCAACCGCTATGGGATTAGTGCTTCTGATGCCTTCAATTCTGAATTTACCCTTCATCCTACATTTATGAAACTCACCATCTTTCGATTTTACGTGATACCAACTTCCTGTAGATTTGTATACTATTCCTGTCATTACTACAAAGATGCTGAATTAAAATTGATTTATGAAAAAATGCTTTGAAATTGGCACTAATTCACGAATTAAAAAAAACTTCTGCCTACAAAATTTCTAAAAAATAAATTTCACTCAAAGCGGCTCTATGAAAATAACGGCTTAAAATGCGCCAATATTTTTTTAACACATAAAAACCTAGAAAACAAAGTTTTTGCTTAATAATTAAATCTCAAAAATTTTAAAACCTTTGAGATTTTGAGTAAAAAAACCTTTACGTTTTGACGCCTAAAGGATTTAAATATTCGAATAGTAATTTTAAAAAAATTTTCTAATTAAAGTTAGCGCTTCGCGTTAAGGATTGAGTGGCCTGTTTGAGCTCTTTTTATGCAGAACTCGATGCAATATCTTATATAATCAATATATTACTTTTGAATATTTCTAGATGCTGAAATAAATTCAGCATAAAAAAGCGAGTAACGAAAGCCTGACCAAGCTTTTTTGCTTGGGAACGCCCAAAAAAAATACCTTCAAATTTTAAAAACTTGAAGGTATTTTATATAAAAATTTATAACAGATACTGAAACAAGTTCAGCATAATAATCTTACCAAATTATTATCCATTAATCACTTTTTCTTGATGATTGATAGATTCTTGATGAATTGCTTTAAACATTTTTAAAACAAATTCTTCACTTAAACCTTTACTTTCTCCTTCTAAAATCATGTTTCCAAGAATTTCATTCCAACGTTTAGACTGCAAAACAGCTACGTTTTTTTCTTTCTTTAAAGCACCAATTTGAGCAGAAACTTTCATTCTTTTGCCTAACAATTCAATTAATTGATCATCAGCAACATTAATCTGAGCACGTAAATTATCTAAAGAACTTTGGTATGCTGCCTCTGTATTTGTTACTTTTCTAATCTTTAAATCCTCCATAATTTGCTTTAATTTTGTAGGTGTAACTTGCTGTGCAGCATCACTCCAAGCGTTGTCTGGATCAAAATGAGTTTCAATCATTAAACCATCAAAATTTAAATCTAAAGCTGTTTGAGAAACATCAAAAATCATTTCTCTGTTGCCGGTAATATGCGATGGATCACAAATTAATGGTAAATCTGGAAATTTATTTTGAAACTCAATCGCTAATTGCCATTCAGGAATATTTCTATATTTCGTTTTTTCGTAGGTAGAAAACCCTCTGTGAATTGCTCCAAGATTTTTAATTCCTGCAGTATATAATCTTTCAATTCCGCCTAACCATAGCGCTAAATCTGGATTTACCGGATTTTTTACCAACACAATTTTGTCTGTACCTTGCAAAGCATCTGCAATTTCTTGCATAATAAATGGCGATACTGTAGATCGTGCACCTATCCATAATAAATCTACGTCATTATCGATTGCTAGTTTTACGTGTGCAGCATTTGCTACTTCTGTACAGGTTTTCATACCTGTTTCTTCTTTAACTTTCTTTAACCATCTTAAACCAATTTCACCAACACCTTCAAACATTCCAGGTCTTGTTCTTGGCTTCCAAATTCCAGCCCTAAAATAGTTTACATCAGAATCTTTTAATTCGTGTGCAATTTTTAAAACCTGTTCTTCGGTTTCTGCACTACAAGGCCCTGCTATTACTAGAGGATGCTCTAATTTCATGTCATCCAACCATGTTCTTAATTCTTTTGTATTCTTCATTTTTCTATTGATTGTGGCATATTTATTTTATACCGTTTAAAATTTGTTTTATATAATTTGTATTCTCCATTTCATTATAAATTTCAGAGAAATTATCCTGTTCCATCAACTCTTTAAAGTGTTTTAAATTGCCAATATATTCTTCTAGTGTTTCTAGTATATTTTCTTTATTTTGCTTAAAAATTGGCGTCCACATTGCAGGCGAACTTTTTGCCAAACGAACTGTAGATGCAAATCCTGAACCTGCCATATCAAAAATATCGCGTTCATTTTTTTCTTTATTAATAACCGTTTTACCTAACATAAATGCACTTATGTGTGATAAATGTGATACATACGCAATATGTTTGTCATGAGAAACTGCATCCATATACCGGATTCTCATTCCTAATTTTGCAAAAATTTCTAACGCCTTTTCTTGTAATTTAAAAGCTGTTTTTTCTACTTCACAAATAATATTTGTTTTGTCTTGAAACAAACCGGTAATAGCGGCGCTTGGCCCAGAAAACTCTGTCCCTGCAATTGGATGTCCTGCTAAAAAATTTCTTCTTTTCGGATGATTTTCTAATAGTTTACAAATCTGTTGTTTTGTAGAACCAGCATCAATTACTAGACAATGGTCGTTTATATAATCTAAAACTTTCGGAATTACTTCTAATTGGGCATCTACAGGAATTGAAACAATTACAATCGTTGCAATTTCTAAATCTACAAACGTCGCTTTTTTATGAATTACGCCTAATTCTATCGCTTCGTTTAGATTATTATCATTCAAATCGATTCCATAGATAACAGCATCCGTATATTCTTTATGAATATCCAACGCCATACTTCCGCCTATTAAACCAACTCCGATTACAAATACGTTCATTTTATTCTTAACTCTTTTAATTTTAAAGTTGCCAATTCTCTATTTCTCTAAATTGATAAAATGTGCAAACTACCTACTAATACTGCTACTGCTACTAAAAAACCACTAACTTACTCATCAAACCTACTAATTGCTTCCTTTATAATTTCTGTTGTTACACACAACGAAAAACGAATATATCCTTCTCCTTGGCTTCCAAAAATGGTTCCTGGAGTTATGAAAATATCTTTATCGTATAATACAAAATCTGTAACTTCTTCTGATTTTTTTCCGTGGGCTATTTTTGCCCAAACAAATAATCCCGTGGCATTTTTATCATAGGTTGTTTCTAACTTATCTGCCAATTCCCAGATTAAAGCTCTGCGTTCTTTATAGATTTTATTTTGGGCAACAAACCAATCATTTGATAATTGTAGTGCTTCTATGGCGCCTTTTTGAATTCCATAAAACATACCAGAATCCATATTACTCTTTACTTTTAATATTTCATTAACTAATTTGGCATTTCCTAAAACCATGCCAACTCGCCAACCCGCCATATTAAACGTTTTACTTAAAGAATTTAATTCTAAAGCAATGTCTTTTGCGCCTTCAACTTGTAGAATACTCATAGGATTGTCATTTAAAACAAAGCTATAAGGATTGTCATTGATTATTAAAATTTGATGCTTTTTACCAAATGCAATTAACTTTTCTAAAGTTTCTAAAGTTGCGTTTGTACCTGTTGGCATGTGCGGATAATTAACCCACATTATTTTTACACCTGATAAATCTTGGTTTTCTAATTCCTCAAAATTTGGTTGCCAGTTGTTTTCTTCTCTTAAATTATAAAAAAGTGGCACTGCGCCTACTAAATTAGTTACAGATGTATAGGTTGGGTAACCGGGATTGGGGATTAACACTTTATCGCCTTCATTTAAGAAAGCTAAAGAAATATGCATAATTCCTTCTTTACTACCCATTAAAGGCAAAATCTCGTTTTCTGGATTCGCTACTACACCATACTTTTTTTTGTAAAAATCAGCTATTGCTGTTCTTAATTCTGGTAAACCCTGATATGATTGATATTTATGTGCATTTACATCCGTTAAGCTAGATTGAATTGCCTCTAAAACTTTTGCTGGTGGTTGTAAATCTGGAGAACCAATTCCCATATTGATAATTGGTTTTCCTGCAGCTACTAAATTTCTTACTTCTCTTAATTTAATAGAAAAATAATACTCTTGAACTGTATCTAATCTTTTAGCTGGTTGTATCATATTAGCTTCGCTATTTTCTACCGTTTTTATAAATTCCTAAAACTTTAAACTCTTCTGCCATTATTTCTATTAAAGAATATGCTTTTTGATACTCTTTAAAATCCTCGAAAGTTACATCAACAAAAAATGAATATTTCCAAGGTGTATCTATTACTGGTAAAGATTGTATTTTGGTTAAATTCATTTTACAATCGCTCATAGCATTTAAAATGGCTGCCAAACTTCCTCTTTTATGACTTAATTGAAATTTAATAGACGCTTTATTAACCTCTAAATATGCTTGCGGTTGTTTTGTTTGAACAATTACAAAACGTGTTGAGTTGTCTTTTATCGTTTGAATATCGTCTTCAATAATAACTAATTCAAAAATTTCTGCGGCTATCTTTGGAGCAATTGCTGCAATACCAATTAAATTGTCTTTAGAAATTCTTTTTGCAACGTCTGCTGTATCTACATCTTCCACTAATTTTATATGCGGATACTTTCTAAAAAACTCTTTGCATTGCAATAACGCCATTGGATGAGACCAAACCTCTTTAATATCTTGAATGCTTTGACCCTTTAAAGCCATTAAATGATGATGAATATTTAAATATTCTTCGCCAATGATATGCAGATTGTGGTTGTCTATTAATGCATAATTAGGTATTATAGACCCTGCAATTGTATTCTCTAAAGCCATTACTCCAAAATCTGCAGATTTATCCAAAAGACAATGCACCAATGCATCAAAAGACATGCATTCTTTTAATTTTACTGATTCCCCATAAAAGTCGCACGCAACCTTATGATGATTTGAGCCTTTAGCTCCTTGTATGGCAATAATTTTATTCATTAATTACAAATAATGTCAAAAAAAAAGCCTCGAATTAAATTCGAGACTTTATATTTTATATGTGTTACTTAATAACATGATACAAAGTCTCTGCTTTTATTGTAAAAATAAAAGTAAAAATAGAAACGTGTAAAACTGTTATTTAACATCTTATATTTCTTTGTGAGCAACAAATCTAAAGATTAAATTGGTATTTACAAATATTATTAAAAAACTTTATTAAGTTTTACGAATATTACAAATACTCTTACTTTTATTACATAAAATTCAAATAAACCATATAATCTCCTGATAATATGTAATATTTAAAATTCTATTCGCCTCTCTTTCTATACTTATTATAATAAATCTCTTAATTTATTGGCTGCAACTTCGGCCGTAATGTCTCTTTGCGGCGAACCAAACATTTCATAACCCACCATAAATTTCTTAACAGTTGCGCTTCTTAACAAAGGCGGATAAAAACTCATGTGCCAATGCCAATGCTCATTTTCTTTTCCATTTGTTGGTGCTTGATGAATTCCGCTTGAATACGGAAAAGAAGTATTAAATAACTTGTCATATAATTGCGTAATTACGGAAATTGCTTCTGCATAATTTTTTGCTTCAATATCTGATAATTGTAAAATATCTTTTTGTGCTTTTTTAGGAGCAATCATCGCTTCAAAAGGCCAAATTGCCCAAAACGGAATTAACACCACAAAATCATCATTTTGAAAAATAATTCGCTCGTTAGCTACTAATTCTTGCTGTAAATAGTCGCCTAAAAGACTAGTTTTATTTTTATCAAAGTATTTTTTTTGATGTTTATCTTTTTTATCAACTTCATTTGGTAAGGTTGATTGACTCCAAATTTGACCATGAGGATGCGGATTACTACAACCCATTACAGCACCTTTATTTTCAAAAATTTGCACATAATTGATGTTTTCATTTGCGCCTAAATCCTTGAATTCTCTTTGCCAAGCATGCACCACTTTTTTAATATCTTCCACTTCCATTTGTGCCAAACTTTTAGAATGATTTGGACTAAAACAAATTACTTTACAAATTCCGGTTTCACTTTGCGCCTTTAACAAACCATTGTTTACAGAAAAAGAAGGAGTGTCTTTTTGAAGTGCCGCAAAATCATTTGTAAAAACAAAGACGTCTTTATAGTCAGGATTTATTTCCCCATTCATTCTTGTATTTGTTGCGCATAAATAACAAGTTTCGTCGTACGCAGGTCTTTTCTCTGTATAAATTTCTTCATTTTGACCTTGCCAAGGACGTTTAGCTCTGTGCGGAGAAACCAAAACCCATTCACCAGTTAATATATTAAACCTTTTATGCGAGTACTCTTGTAAATTAGTGTTTTCCATTTTACTTTTTTTTAGTTGATTATTTAACTAAACGCGTGCCATCAGAAAGTTCTACAAAATAGACAGAACATTCGTTATTAAATTTATTTTTAAATGCTTTGGATGCAACATCTGCAAATGCTTTTGCTTCCGATTTTGCGATTAAGTTAATCGTGCAACCTCCAAAACCACCACCCATCATTCTGGCTCCTAAAACATGTTTGTTTTTTTTTGCTTGTGCTACCAAGAAATCTAATTCGTCACAACTTACTTTGTATTGATATTGCAGCCCAGTATGAGAAGCATAAATTAAAGCCCCAAGCGTAACTAAATCATCTTCTTTAATTGCAATTGCTGCTTTTTGAGTTCTGTCTATTTCTTGAATAACATACAATGCTTTTTGATAATTTTCTGGGGTAACTTTGCCTCTAATTTTTTCTAGATCTTCTTCTGATGCTTCTCTTAAAGTTTCAATTTTTAAGATTTCTGCAACGTTTTCACAAACAGAACGTCTATCATTATAAGCACTATCAGACAAACTATGTTTTACGTTTGTGTTTATCAATACTAATTGATGGTCTTTAAAATCGATTTCGTAAGGCTTAGATTCTATAGTTCTACAATCTAGCAATAATGCGTTATTTTTAAGGCCAAACATACTTGCATATTGATCCATAATACCACATTTTACACCCACATAATTGTGTTCTGCTTTTTGTGAAATTAAAATCATTTCTGTCTTTGTTAAGCCTAAATCAAACAATTCATTTAAACCAAAAACCACACTATTTTCTAAAGCTGCGGATGACGACATGCCTGCTCCTCCTGGAATATTTCCTTTAAAAATAATATTGAAATCGCCAACAACTTTATTTCTATTTTGTATTTCTGCCACCACACCTAAAACGTAGTTTTCCCAACTTCCTTCTTTAGATGGTTTTAGTTTGTCTAATTCAAACTCAATAGTGCTCTCTAAATCTAACGCAATTGCAGTGCAAAAACCTGCATCGCTTTTTTGAATTGCTGCAGCAATACCCTTGTCTACTGCCGCAGGAAAAACAAAACCTCCGTTATAATCTGTATGTTCTCCAATAATATTTATTCTTCCCGGAGAAAAAACCAAAATTGGATCGGTTTTAAAGGTTTTTATAAACTTTGTTTTTACTTCTTTAATTAGTGCCGCGCTCATTGCAATAAGTTTAGTTGTTTATAAATTTCACGTTCCAAGTAATAGCATAGGTTTCATTTGGTGCTAGAACCTGTAGACCTATTTTATTGTTAAAACTATTAGAAATCCCTGTCATAGGTTCAATTGCAATAACAGGAAAACCTTTTGGAGTGTATAATTGTAAATAATTTTCTTTCTTATCCGTAGAAATTTCTATTTGATAAGACGGGGTTTTAAATTGAACAGCATCTGAATTTAGGATAAAACAATCATCTAATTGTTTGTCTTCAATTTTAAATTCTTCTTCAGTTGTATGGTCTATCACTTTTTTGGTGATTAAACTTGTATCAAATTCTATTTTTTTATCACTTTTAAAACTTAAAGAACTATTAATTAGATCATCACTTAAAAAATAAGGATGCCAACCTAAAGTAAAAGGATAGGCTTTCGAAGATGTATTTTTTATTTTTATAGATACACTAATCTCGTTTATAGAGAGCGTGTAGGTTACATAAATTTCATAGGTATAAGGAAAGCCTTTACTTTCTTTTATTTCTTTGTAGGCAATTGTAACAGAACAAAAATTAGTATTTTCTTCTTTGCTTATCAACTCAAATTTTTGATTATACACTAAACCATGTAATGCATTTTCACCCGTTTGATTACAATATAGTTGATACTCTTTTTCCTGAAACGAATAGGTACCATCTTGAATTCTACTTGCAAAAGGAAACAAAATTGAGGATGCGAACGAATCTTTATACTCAAAATTTAGCTGGTCTTTTATTAAAAAAATATCCTTGAATTTCAATTCTTGAAGTCTTCCCCCTTCGTCCAAAAAAATTCTAGCTTTATCCGTATTATCAGTGTTTTTTAATTCTAAAAAACTCAAGTTATCTTCTATTATTTTTTCAACTTCAAACATTCTTTTTAGATTGATTTTCTTACAATTAAACTACTCGGGTTTTCTATTTTAACACGTTCATTATTCAAAATCATTTGTGCTAATTTTTCTCCCATCAACCTAAAATCTGTTGAAATAGTGGTAATTCCGTTTTCTACAACCTCTTTTAACATCGTGTCATTATAAGAAATAATGCCAATATCTTTTGCTAGAATAAGTTTGTTTTCTTTTATTTTTTTGATAATTCTAATCAAGTTTTGATCATCTAGAACAAGATATAATTCCCCTATTTCTAGAACTCTTTCTGTTATAGTTGAAACAACTTCAAAAACAAGATTGTGCTGATTACAAAATAATTGAAATCCTTTTAAAAGTCCTCTTGGTTGCTTTTCATCAGAAAATAATAAAACTATTTTTTGATAGTTTGAAATACGCGATAATGCAGCATAAAGTCCGTTAAAAATATCTTTTTCAAAATTCTGATAAATAGCAGGATACTCTTCTAAACCTTTATGCACTTGATCTAAAATAAACACTTTATCTTTTGGTAAATTTTGGATTATATTTTCTGTTTCAGTTAAGTTCGCAGGCATAATTATATAAGAACTGTAATTGCCTACATTATCATTAATAAGTTTTGCAAAAATGTTGCTATTAAAGTGATGGAAAAAAATATCAACCTGAATATTATCTCCTAAATTTTGTAAAAAGGAATTGTATAAATCTTCTTTAAAGGAATTTAATTCATCAAACAATAAAAATATTTTTTGCGCAACTTCTATATTCTCTGTCGAAACATAGTATCCTTTACCTACAACAGAATGAATAATACCTCTGCTTTTCAATTCGTTAAAAGCTACTAAAACAGTATCTCTAGAAAGCGCATGCTGAGTTTTTACAGCGTTTAATGATGGTAATTTATCTCCTTTTTTTAATACCCCATCAATAATAGCATTTTCAATAGAAGTAACTATTTGCTTGTATTTAGGTGTTCCAGAATCTTTTTGTAATGATACAATTTCCATGTTACAAATATAAAATAATATCTCAAATATACTACTGGTATATACTAGTAGTATATTTAATTATTTTACTTAATATTCTTATTCTCTAAGTTCTAGATAAATTAAATAATAACTTATTTTTACATTTCAAGAAACAAACCATGTTATATCAAAATAAACCAGCAGCTTTCACCTATTATTCGTTCCTTTTTTTAACTTTTTTAGTGCTTTCTAGTTGTAAAAAATCAAAAAATGAGGACACCAAAACAATAGAAACATTAGCAGTAAAAATACCTAAAGGTATGATTTGGGTAGCAAGAAAAACCTTTTTACAAGGTGCAAAAGAGACAGACAAATATGCAATGCCAAGAGAAAAACCTGCACATTTAGTCACTGTTGACGCCTTTTATATGGATGTTTCAGAAGTTACCAACAAACAATATACAGCGTTTGTAAATGCTACCAAATATGTAACGATTGCCGAAAAAAAAATAGATTGGGAAGAAATGAAAACGCAATTACCTGCAAATACGCCTAAACCTCATGATTCAATTTTACAACCTGGCAGTTTAATTTTTAATAAAAACGTAAATGCAATTGCGGATATGAATAATTACGGTCAATGGTGGACGTGGAAAATTGGTGCAAATTGGAAACATCCGGAAGGTCCGGATTCTAATCTAAAAGGGAAAGAAAATTATCCTGTTGTTCACATTGCTTTAGTAGACGCGCTAGCATATTGCAAATGGAAAAACAGACGTTTACCAACAGAATCTGAATGGGAATCTGCTGCGCAAGGAACCAACTCAAACACGATTTTTACTTGGGGAAACGACGCTTCTATTTTAAATGCAAATGCAAATACTTGGCAAGGTGTTTTTCCTACAAGAAATGATTCTAAAGACGGATTTGAATTTATTTCGCCCGTAAAATCGTATCCAGCAAATAGCATTGGTTTGTATGACATGACTGGTAATGTTTGGGAAGTTACAGCAGATTTATTCAACGTAAATTACTATAATGAAATAGATATTTCTAAACAAATAGTAAATCCTAATGGCGCAAACAAGTCTTACAACCCAAATAATCCGTATCAAGTAGAACATATAATGAAAGGTGGTTCTTTTTTATGCCATGCGTCATATTGTGCAAGTTTTAGAATTTCTGCAAAAATGGGAGTTGCTGTAGATTCTGGATCAGATCACATGGGTTTTAGAACAGTTGTAACAAGAGAAATGTTATCATCAAAATAAAATATGTGTTTAATTTTTTTTAAGAGTAAATCACAAAAAAGTTGGCTGATTTTAATTTTACTAATTAGCACAACTCAATTTATACCCGCTCAAATAACCGGTAAAATTATTGATTCTGATGATGATTTTCCTTTAGAGTATGCAACTGCGGTACTTTACAGCAAATCACCTAAAAATCTAATTACAGGAGTTATAACAAATAAAAAAGGTGTTTTTACTTTTGATAAAATTAAAAAAGGAATCTATTCTTTAGAAATTTCATTTATTGGCTATCAGCCTAAAAAAATAGAAAATATTGTTTTTTCTGATATTACAAAAGATATAGGAACTATCAAATTATCTTTAGGAAACAATTTAAATGAAGTAACTATAACATCAGAAAAAGCATCTATTATAAGCAAAATTGACAAACAAATTTTTGATGCTACAAAATTTAAAAATAGCGCAGGTGGCTCTGCAACCGATGTTCTTAGAAATTTACCTTCGGTTTCTGTAAACGGAACAGGAGAAATTAGTGTAAGAGGCGCAACTGGTTTTGTGGTTTTGTTAAACGGGAAACCTGTGCAAGGAAATGCTGCAACTATTTTAAGTCAGATGCCAGCAAATGCCATTGATAAAGTAGAGGTTATTACGGCTCCGTCTGCCAAATACGACCCAGAAGGAAAAGCAGGAATTATAAACGTTTTTACTAAAAAAGGTGCTATTGACGGAACTTTCACACAAGTAAACATAAGATTGGGATTTCCATCAATTGAAAATTATAATAATTCTGAAAGTGCAAAACGCTACGGAATTGACGCAACTTACAACCACAGAAAAGACAAATGGAATTTTTCTTTTGGCGCAAGTTATCAAAGAAATGATTTAGCAGGAAGAAGAGAAGGTGACGTTTTTACAATTATAAATGATATAAAAACAAGCTTTCCTTCTGATGGTGAACGTTCTTTTGATGAAGAAAATGTAAGCGGTCGTTTTACTGTTGATTTTACTCCGGATGAAAATAATGAGTTTTCTGTTGGATTTTTTGCAAGTAAAAGAAGCAAAGACAGACGTGCAGATATTTTGTATTTTGACAACAATGCTGTACAACTCGCAAACAGCAATAATAGATTGTATACGTTTCAATATTACAACGAAAATTTACGGATTAGAACCAGTGATTTTGCTTTAGGTAGTTTTGATTATGCGCATAAATTTACTGATAACTCAAAATTATCAACCACTTTTTTATACGAATACACCTTGCTTGGCGGACCAACTACCAACAGAAATTTAAAATATCCTGATACTTCTAAAATTCTACAAGATGAATATAATACGAATGATAATCCTTTATATGGAAGCCTTTTTCAATTGGATTATGAGTTTGCAAATTTCACTTTCGGAAAGTTAGAAACGGGTTATCAATATCGTTTTTTAAATCACCAAGGAGATTTTTTATATACCAGAAGAAATAATACGACTGGCATTTTTGAAACTATGCCAGAATTTACAAGTGAAATCGACTTAAAAAGAACCCTGCATTCTGGGTATGTAAATTTATCAGGCAAAAAAGAAAAATGGGAGTATGCTTTAGGAATTCGTTTAGAAAAAATGGACAGAGAATTGTCTTTACAAGCAAAAAGTGACCCTACTAAAGAAGTTTTAAAATATGATTATTTGCAATTATATCCGTCTGCAAACATTCAATACTCTTTAGAAAACGATGCTAAAATTAAAGCTGCTTACAGCCGAAGGGTAGAGAGAACAACTACTTTTAAAATGAACCCTTTTAGAGAAAGAGAACATTCTGAAACCTTTGAACAAGGGGATGCAAACTTACTGCCCGAGTTTGTAGATTTGGTTGAATTAGGGATTTCTAAAAAATTTAAAAAGGGGAATTCGATATTTGCAACATCCTATTTAAGAAATGTAAAAAACTTGGTAAACAGAGTAAACGAAGTTTATAATGACACAATTTTAGACAGAATTTACACGAATGTTGGACAAGGAAAAACGCTAGGTTTAGAAATTGGTGCACAATTAAAACTGACAGAAAACTGGTCTAATTTTATTGGTTTAAATGTTTTTAATTTTGATATCAATGGCAATTATAAAGGCGACAAAATAAGTAATAACGCCACCCAATATTCAATCAATTTAAACTCTACTTATAACTTTTGGAAAACTGCTACTTTACAATTTACCTTAAATTATTTATCAGAAATGGTTACCGCACAGGGAGAAGATTCTCGGTTTTATTCACCTAATTTAACCTTGCAAAAAACATTTTTAGACAGCAGACTGTCTGCAACTTTGCAATGGCAAAATATAGATTTGGGTTGGTTAAAAACTAACGAACAAAGAATTACAACCTATAAAACTGGCTCTTTCTACACGACCACAAATTATGTGTACGAAGTAGACATGATTACATTAAATTTGACGTATAACTTTAATAGTGCTAAAAATAAATCGAAATTTATTAAGAGCCAATTTGGTGCAAAAGAGTTTTAGAAAATTCGTTTTTGTATCTTTATACACATAATCTTAAAGCTATTAATTTTGGAATTAAACGTATTTAACAAACCCTTAGAAAGTTGCTGTACTGAACCTGCAACTGGTTATTTTAGAGATGGTTTTTGTAGAACAATTTCTCACGATGTTGGCACACACACTGTCTGTGCAATAGTTACTCAAGATTTTTTAGACTATTCCGCCTCTAGAGGAAATGATTTAATGACTCCGATTCCGCAATGGAATTTTCCCGGATTACAACCTGGCGATAAATGGTGTTTATGTATTTCTAGGTGGTTACAAGCCGAAAAAGCAGGAAAAGCTCCTTTTATTATTTTAGAAGCAACGCATATAAAATCTTTGCAATATACCAGTCTAGAAGTACTTCAAAAACACGTTTTCATTAAAAATTAACTAACATTGGACTACTCACAAATTATATTACAAATTACACTTTTAGTTGATGCAGGTTTGGTTGTACTTATTTGGATGGTACAATTAATCATTTACCCAAGTTTTAGGTATTACAAATCCGACGATTTAATTAAATGGCATCAAAAATACACAAATCGTATTGCAATTGTTGTTGTGCCTTTAATGCTTTCACAACTAGCCTTAGCAATAGTTGCGTTATTTTTAACACTTAACTTTACAACTATTCTTACTTTATTAATCGTAGTATTTCTGTGGATATTTACTTTTCTAAGTTTTGCTCCACTACATTTTAAAATATCCGAGGGAAACACGAATCAAAAGCTTTTAAAACTATTAATTAAAAGAAATTGGATTCGTGCTTTTTTATGGTCCTTTTTATTGTTGCAGCATCTAATAGTATCTATTTCTATTTAATAAAAGAAAAAAACAAGTTTTAAATAATAAATCAAGAAATCAATTTTATACCGTAATACGTTAAAAGGAACATCACCTTAAATTTATGTAAATTACATTTATACAACTAAAATTAAATTTTAGAGGTAAACGAACAAAAACTAAGAATTAGTTACTTTTTTACAAGAGTTATTAATTTATTGACAAAAGATGTTTTGGTTAAAAATTGATTGCGAAAGAAGATTTGTATCATTTATTTGAGGGAAATAATAGCATCGAAAAAATTTCAAATTCCCTTTCTTATATAAAAAATAAATTCACTGAAAGAAAATCTCAAAAGTTATTATGGAATGTGCGTTTATTAGTTTAAAATCACTTTAAAACATTGCTTAACAGGGAGTTTTCGTTTTCTAAATCCCAAAAAGAAGAAAAAGCTAGCTGCAAAAAAAATTACTTTGAAGAATGTTGACTCAGAAAAGAATAATAATTGTAAAAAAAAGCTTCTCAAAATTGAGAAGCTTCTAATAATAAATCTTTAGTTTTTTAATTTTTTGGTTTAAAAACAATCTCGTAAGATTTGCTGTTTTTTATTAATTTTTTAGCAATATTTTCCAAATCTTTTAGAGTTATTGATTTTACAATGTTTTCATAGTTTTTGGGATCATTCATATTATATCCTTCTAGCACAGAATTCATTAACAAACTCATTTGATATCTGTTATAGTTCTTGCTTTCTTCTCTTTCTTTTAAATAATTGGTCAACGTTTTATCTAAATCAGCCTGTTGAATAACGCCATTTTTAATTGATTCAATTTCTTTGTGAACAATACTTATTAGTTTTTCTGCTAAATCTGGATTACAATCAAAATTTATAGAAATTGATGCTTCTTCGGTTGGTCTTCTAGAAATTGAACCTCTAGAGCTTGCACCGTAAGTACCGCCTTCTTCTTCTCTTAAAGACTCTGTATAACGCAATTGCAGCACATCGCCCATTGCTCTCATTAATATTGAATTTTTTAAAGAGTATTTCATGTCGTTTTTAATAACCACACGAACCGATGTTTTAGGATCTTTCATTTCTAAAAACACATCTTTATCTATTTTATTATTTATCCAACTTGTTGAATTGTCTTTCCAATTTTCTTTTTCTGTTGTTGTTGGTATGCTAGCAATATACATTTCTAATAATGGTTTTATAGTTTCTTTAGTTACATCACCAACAATAAAGAATGTAAAATCTCCTGCATTAGCAAATCTACTTGTATAAATCATTTTCATTTTATCAAAAGACATTTCTGACATCAGTTTTTTATCAAACAAACGTTCTATAGGATGATTTTTACCATATAAAATTGTAGTAACACTATCTTGCATTTTAGATTGTATTTGCTCGCTCTTTCTTATCAAAAAGGCGTCTACTTGCTGCATTAACACATTGTACGAAGTTTCATCGAAACGAGGCTTTGTAAAACGCAAGTTTACCAATTGCATCATGGTCTCTACATCTTTTGTTGAAGAAGATCCTGATACGGTTTCATCTATACCACCAACACGTGCTGTAGAATTTGCTTTTTTACCTGCTAAAACCTTTGGCAAATCGATTGCAGAAAAATCACCCAATCCAGACATCTGTATAACATTACTAAGCAACATTGTTGATGGTAAATCTTCTACTTTTAATAATGATAAACCTCCATAACTAACAGCGCTTAAATTTACATCATTCTTATTCTTGTCTGCAAACTTATAATGCACTTGAATACCATTACTTAATGTAAAAGTTGTTGAACCAATTTCTTTATTTTCCTTTTCTGAAACGATAGACCCTGCAATTAAATCAACTCCAGACATTAAAGATTTTGTATTCTCTTCTTCTTCATATCCTTTTAAACTTTCGTCATTTTCAACTTTATTAAGAATAGTTAACGCTTCTTCTTTTGTTAAATTTTCATTTCCTGTTACCCCTGTAACAACTATAGATCTATTCTTTTTAAGGTATAGTTTTTGTATTTGAGCTATTAACTCTTCTTGGGTTAATTGACTAAAAATTACTTTAGCAATTTCAAATTCTTTTGCGACATCTGTAATATGAGCATTTTCTAAATAATTCGTTTGTATATCTCTTACAATTTGTCCATGACTTCTGTTTCCTAATCCTGCAATTTGATTTTCATAAGATCCCGTATATTGTGCAACAACTATAGCTATTTCTGCTTTTGTAAAACCAAATTTTACCGCTCTGTTAATTTCTGAAAGCACTAATTCAAATGCTTCATGTTGCTTATTTGGTTTTGGAACTATACGTGCGCTAAATTCGTTATTCAATCTAGAAAGACTTCCATAATTAACCGCTGCAAATAAAAGAGGAGATTCTGGTTTTTGATTAATCTCGTTTAATCTAGTGGAAATAATTGAGGTTACCATTCCGTTTAATAAACTTTCTTTTAAATCGGCTACTGTTTCATTTTTTAAAGATTTATCATGACGAATACCAAAAGAAATATTCGAACTAGTTACTTCTTTATCCATTCCCATGTCATAAATAAGTTCCTCATTATCCGGAATACGAACTTCTGTGCGTTCTATAGAATTTTGTACTGCAGGAATTGTTGAAAATAATGCTTTGATTTTTTGCTCAATTTCATCCACACTTACATCGCCAATAATAGCGATAGCTTGTAAATCTGTTCTATACCAATCGTGATAAAAATCGCGTAGTGCTTTATAATCAAACCCTTCTACAACCTCCATTTGGCCAATAGGCAAGCGCTTTGAATAGATAGAATTATTAAACATTGTACCAATTGTTTGTTGTAAAATGCGCATACCACCGCTTTGGCGTGTTCTCCATTCTTCTTTAACAACACCTCTTTCTGAATCAATTTCTTCGTCAGTTAAAGATAAATAATTAGACCAGTTTTGTAAAATAGACAATCCAGCATCAATTAACTCTGGGGTTGTTGGTATGTTGTTTATGTTATAGACGGTTTCATCAAAAGATGTATATGCATTAATATCTTTACCAAAAACAAGACCGTGTTCTTGCATTTTATTTAAAATTCCTTTTCCAGGGAAATCTCTAGTTCCGTTAAATGCCATATGCTCTAAAAAATGGGCTAGTCCCTGTTGATTATCTTTCTCTAAAACAGAGCCCACATTTTGTATTATATAATAACTAGCCACACCTTTTGTAACTTTTGTGTCATGGATGTAGTAGGTCATTCCGTTTTCTAAAACCCCTTTCTTAATACTTTGTTCTTGGGGCAAGGGCATTTCTGGATTAATAGTTTGAGCTAATGAACTAAAGCTAATAGCGATACACAGGCTAAGTAATAAAATTTTCTTCATATTGATTTTTTTTATATTTTTTGATCCATTCCTATTGAATATATCTAATTAATTTACGCTAATATAAAAAAAATTGAAGTCAGAAATAACTAGATTTATAACATAATTGTTAAATTTTTTAAAACTAAACGGTATAACGCATTTAGAATTTAAGATTTTACAATGGAGTTTAAAAATTTTGTTCGTGTTTTATTAAAAAATTTAAAATATCATTTCCATATAGCTTAAGTGAAACAATTTTTTCGCCAAACCTTAGCAGGGTTCTTTAGATTATAAAACTAAAATGGGATGATGACTGGTTTTTTGAAATTATTAAGGCTTTTCATTAAAATTTACGTCCGTTTCCTATTTAAAGAGAGTGAAAAGGTGTTGAATATCAAGTATTTTAAAAAAATTAAATATTTAAATTTTCAGTAACAATTTTCTTTATTTTTTTATTAAGTGAATTTATAGCTCTATAACTAGTGTGCTCTAGAACGATAACGACTAAATCATCTTTCAAATATTTTGTAAGTCCGGTACTAAACCCATTCCATTTACCATGATGATAGATACTTTTTTCATCATTCGTATTGATTCTAAAACCAAAACCATACGGTACTTTTCTTCCATTAACCGTTTCCCCTTTTGAATACATAAGGCCTAATGATTCTTTTGAAAGTAGTCTTCCAGAATTTAATCCTTGTGTCCACTTAAACAAATCCTCTGCGGTGGTATATACATTTTTATCACCAACAATAGCGTCATTGATAGTGCTGTGTATTTTTAAGTGCCTCCATCCTTTATACAACCGATACCCATCTAATTGATTCTCTTTAACACTGTCATTTTCAAAGCTGTACACATAAGAATGTTTCATTTGCAGTGGTTCAAAAACATTGCTCTTTAGGAAAGAACTAAAAGAAGTGCCAGAAACTTTTTCTACAATAGAGGCCAACACAAAATAACCGGTGTTAGAATAATCAAAATTATGCCCTGGTTTAAAGAAACGCTGAACATTACTTGATTCTAACAACGCCATCATTTCACTGTTTGTAGGAGCTTTCGTTTGTTGCCATTTATGTTCTGCTAACCAAAAATATTTCGGCAATCCTGCTGTATGATTTAAAAGGTTTTTAATAGTTACACCTTCATATGGAAAATCTGGGAAATAAGTATTTACCGTGTCTGTAAGCTTAATTTTATTCCTTTCATTCAAAAGCATAATAGCTGCTGCAGTAAACTGTTTACTTACGGATGCTAACTGGAATACCGATTCTTTATTTAGAAAAATTTTCTTACTAAAATCTGCATACCCAATCTGACTTTGATACACAATTTTTTTGTTTTTTGCTACTAATATTGATCCGTGAAAATCATGCAATTTGTTAATCCGTTTTAATAGAGAATCTAACTTATAACGCACATCTTCTGTAACCTTTTTAGGATATCGTTCTACTAGAAAAGGAGACTCAGCTTTTTCTGAAGTTATTTTAGTTATCAACACTACATTTTTAGACGCTGGTGTATTAGCGAAAAGCAGAAAAATAGAAACAATAACTATGAGTACTAGGAATATTTCTTTAAAATTATTTTTTAAATCCAATTGGAAGTCTTTGTTGCGCAAGTTAACAATCATTTCTATATATTCAATACGCGAGCCTTAAATTATTCTATTTGGATACTCTAATATTAATTTCTAATTTTAAAACTCCACAACTTGTTGTATTAATTATAAAAATCCAAGAGTAATTTGTAGGTTATCTATAACCAATCTATTAACCAAATATCCTATTGGCAACAGACCTTATAAGTATTGATTGGTTGTCATCATTGGCAGATACATACTCTTTTACAGTTTTAGTAGTGCACTTACTGAGAAGTTGTATTTTTCGCTCGTTTATCGCCAACTCTAAGTTTTTCTAACTTTTAATTTTAGTACTATTGTAACCAAATCAATAAATTAACAGGTAAAACAGGATTAAAAGAAGAGCGAACATTTGGCGGAATAAAAAGTTCGTTTAACGGAAGATTAGCAAGATACCGTGAAATTGAAAAAATGCCTACTCAAAATCTGATGGAGGCATTGTGCCTAATCTATATCGAAGTCTAGGGAAATTTACGTTTAATTATAAAAATTAGGGGAAAATGTGCCAAAAAACAGGAATATTCAATCTGAAAACAAAGGAATATTAAAATTTAAACAATTTCCCGACTGACATAATTGAAAAATTAAAAACTCAAACCGAATTGTTACAATTTTACAACGGTCTTAATATAACAAAGGCTTGCTTTATATACAAAATGATACAATCTAATGGTTAGTTCATTTTAAATAAACTACCTTTTATTTACTCATAAATATCATCGTATGCTTATCATTTTTAAAGGTTTATAAATGGGAGGAAATGATTGCCCAGGAATTTGTCAGTCTTTAAAAATGTTAGCCCAATGGCGGTTGAGTGGCACAATATGATAAAAACCTATCATTATAAAAAATTAAGCATTTTACCTATAAATCTAAGTTAGATGTGACACTACCTTTGGATTTCTTTTTCATAGCAATTTTTACCCACCTCTCAACGATGTGGGTTTTTTTTTAAAAACAATTAAAGACTTAGTAACTTACCCTTTGACTTCAGCGAGAATATAGTTATAACTTTGTAATTGTTTTGTTCTAAATATTTTTTGGTTTTGTTAAAAGTGGTTGCTGTTAATTATGCTTAAAAACTTTTCTTTTTTCTGTAGCAAATTATTCTCAACTACTTGGTTTAATAACTACTCTTAGTGAAAGCAACTTTAGTTGTTTCTTGACAAATAAAAAGTTATACTGTTGATGGCTTTTTTTTTATTTATAGGTGCTTGATAAATACTCTTCAAAACGACAAACTAGATTATTAAAACACTTATGTATATTGACAAGGAAAAAGCTTTAATAAAATCAATGCAACAGTTGCTAAATGTTGTTATTAATGTCCTAGTTGAACGTTTGCTTTTTAACGACTATTTTACATAATGGCGCTACAACTACTTTAGGATTATAACAGTCCATTATGTAAATACAGCTTTGGTTTTATTGTTTTACAAATTAAAATTAATTAATGATTTTTATTGATTCTCGGATTCCATACAAAGAAGATGTTTTCATAATTACAAATAGTTCGTTGGTATCTGACGTGCGCATATGAACTCATTCTGCTAATTAAACCTAAAATAGAAGAATATAAATAATAGCAAATTGAAACATGTTGCTATTTATGTCATTATTATTAAAAAGAAAAAATCCTTAACTTTCTAATAAATAGATTGTTAAGGACTTCTTAAGCGGTCTGGACGGGACTCAGGGAAACACTTAAATACTTGATTATCAATTATTTAATAAAACAACATATTGTTTTTAAGCATAAAAAATTATTTTCAAAAATACAACTTAACTAACTGAAGAACAATTAGTTATTTTACAAAATAACATTTTACGAAAAGCTGCTAACCAAAAAAGGTCCCCGGTTTAGTCCCCGGTTTTTTTCGTATCTTTGTAGCATAAAAACCAGTCTGAATGCGAAAAGCAAGCTTTTACCTTAGAGACCCAAATGCTAATTATGCCACAAGTGTGCAATTAATTTGTCGTTTTAACAACAAACGAATTAAGATGATAACAGGTCTAACCGTAAAACCAAGTATGTGGATTCAGCAGCAAATGCGTGCGCGTGTTCACAGCTCTTTTCCGGAGGCAAAAAAGTTTAATGAGCGACTTGTAGCTTTCGAATTAGCCTATCAAAAAGTCCTATATGATTTATCTGATAAAAAGACGACTCTCAGCAGTGCAGAATTCAAAGAACGGATTAATAAAGAAGCAAAGCTTCCCTCCTATGTGAAAGATGGCAAATCTTTTTGGTATTATTTTGATGAATTTGTGGACTTTAAAAAACGAACCCAGTCTAGTTATGTTTACAGAGACTACCACTATTCGCTTAGAAAGCATTTAAAAGCGACAGAAGACCTCTATGAGCGTCCTATGGGTTTTTCTTCTCTAGAGCAAGGAAGTGATAATTCATATGATTTATTTTATGAGTACCTCAGCTATGAAGCTATCAACCAAGAGGGAGACAAAGGCCTTTCTGTGAATACGGTTGGTAAGAATGTAAAAAATTTAAAAGTTTTCTTACATTGGTGTTTCGATAAGGAAGTATGTACGCGTTTTGCTTTAAAACATATGGTCGTAGAGCAAGTGGAATCTGACAGAGTATATCTTACAGAAACAGAATTGCAACAACTCTATGCGCTTGAAGATTTAACGACAAAAGAAAAGGAAGCTCGAGACTTATTTTTAATTTCTTGTGAGACCGGAATGCGTTTTAAAAATTTAACCATGGTTCGGAAAGCGAATTACCAAGATGATAATTTGATTTTTTATCAAGTGAAATCTACGGGCTTCAAAGCCAAACTGATTATTCCCTTGAGTGATGTCCACAGAGAGATTGCCAGTTCTTACAACTATGAACTTCCGGTGCTTAAATACAATTCCTATTTATTCAACCAAACCATTCGTGGACTTTGTGAAAAAGCGGATATCAACCAAGAGGTATTGACACAAAAGGTAAGCAAATATGGAACCAGGGAATTGGTATCTAAAAAATTCGAATTGGTGAGTTCACATACCGCGAGACGCTCTTTTTGTACCAATAAATTTTTAAAAGGACTCCCCCCTTCGGTAATCATGAAATTCTCTGGGCACAGCAGTGAACGTTCTTTTCTTCGTTATCTAAAATTAGAAGCAGAAGTCGTTGCCAAAAAGTACAAGGAATTTTTTTAGAAGTCTTAAAAAATGAACAAAAACCTTAGAAAAATTTTATCCGCGATATAACTAAAAAAGCAACTCATGTTGCTCTAAAGCTTTAAGCGACCTCCTCGACTGGCAAAAATTCAAAATTTTTAAAGGATATAAAAAAGCTATTATTCGAAAATAACATTATCTGAGTATAAGTATAACACTGAATGGTAAGACCTGAAAAAATATTGAAAGAAGTTGAAAGTATTTACTTAATGGGTATTAATATTTCAAAAATTAGCTCACAACCTACTAATTACCAGTAATCAACGAATTAAACTAAGTGCTAGAGACACCACTTAAAAACCCTTTAAACGTAATGTTTATAGGGTGCTAATAAAAACAAAATTTATTAAATGTATTACAGATGTTATAACCCTTTTGTTAAGAAGACACAACAGTTGTAGAACCTTGCAAAAGCTATACAAAATAGCTAAATACATGGGAAATATTTTATTATCTCAGAGTATTTAAGCTATAATCAATATATTTGGTTTGATATAGGCCACGTTGGCAGTAACCAGATGAAAATTAGTAATGGAAAAGATTAAAAATAAATTTGAAATTATTTTAGGATTTGTAACACTCATAATTTCTTTGAGTGTTTTTAAAGATGAATTATCTCAAATTAATATTAATTTAGGGTTTAAGACATTTTCAATAGCTGAATATTTTCTTTTCAGTGTTCTTGGATTTTCAGTTATTCTTTATTTATATATTTTTGAAATTGTAGTTAGAGATACAACAATTGGAAAGTGGAAATTTTTTGATTACATTTTAAAAATTGCTTATATCTTCTTTGCTTTTATTATTATTTCACCGGTTTTAATTGTTATACTTATAATACTTTATCAATTAAATTTATTACTAGAAGAATACGAAACATTTACCGAAATTTTAATGATTGTTTTAAGAACTATATTAGTGGTAGTTACGATACTTTATTCAATTTTAATAGCGAAAAAATACAGAATTGAAAGAAAAATAAAACTTCAAGAACAAGCAGAAGAAAGCGAAATAAAAGGACTTGGCATTGCGGACAAATTATTCAAAGATGAATACTACTCACACTCGATATTAGAATCATATAAAGTTTTAGAAACTCATTTATATAAAATTATAACAGCAAAAGACATAAGAGTTTCAAAATTCAGATTTAATGATTTGATTAAACTTTCGCTTAAAGAAAAAATTATAACTAAAGAAGATTTAAAAAACATTGAAAATTTGAGAAATATGAGAAATATTTCTGCTCACACTAATCAAAGTAATACTAAAAAACAAGCCGAAAATTCTTTGGAATTTGTTAAACAATTATTGAAAAGATAAAAGACAAACATAAGCCGTATAAAAAAATTGCTGGTTTTAGCTAAACCAAAGTTAGTTGCTCGTTTGCTAGCTTCTGATTTTCCTTCGGAAAATCCTCGCACACAAACACGCAACTTTCCTTATAAATAAACGTTATCCAAAATCGCCTATGAAATTAGATTTTATTGAAAATATTGAAATTTATAAAGGAATTACACCATTGACAAATTATCATTCAATTCCACAACTAAAAGAAGGGATTTTTATGGTTTACAATCAAATGACAAATCTTCAAAATAATTATTGGAAGTTACGCCATCCAGAATCATCATCGGAACAACTTGAAATTCATAAAAAAGCGTCATTTTCAATGGGTGGAAAATTAAATCAAGTTGATGCTCAAGCCGTAAATCTATATCATTGGTATTCGACAAATCTTATTAATTATGCAAAATGTTGTGGATTGGTAAGATTTCTAAATGAAAAGAAAGTACTTCCTGAATATTTAGCAAAAGACAAGACTCTAATTCAAGAGCTAAAAGAAAAACAGAGAGAATATATTAATGGTATCCCAGAATTAATTCCTGTTACTCATTTTAGAAATAAAGCAGGAGCACATTTAGCATACACCTATCCTGAAAAACATGACAATTCAGCAACTTTGATTGAATCAATGTCAATAATTCCAACATATATAAACGGAAAGATAACAATCGGAGCAATGAAAAGAATGAGAGGTGATTCAGTATCATCTTTCTCAAAATATCAATGGAATTTAACAGATAATTTTGATAGTCTAATTCCTCGGTTTTTCAAAAACAACTTTGGCTAATCGAGTAGACGGGTGACGACTTAAAAGTCGCCACTGCGCCTCTCACACCACCGTACGTAAGGGTCTCGTATACGGCGGTTCGTAATTCATCACATCAAAGCTCTTTTCACCTTTGATACTATCTTTTAATTTAAGCATAGGTTACAAAAATTTGCTCCTATGCGAATTTAATAGAGAATATTGTTCAGTCCTTCCCTACTTGTGAGACCATCTAAGGTTTTCCCTCAACTCGCTTCCTGGAGGTACTATGACCTCTGCTGAATTCTCTACCTAACCAACTCGTAGTTGTAGAGACCTCCCCAGGTAATGGCATCCTCTTTCACTCAATCACTGCCGTATCTAGATAATTACCCTTTTGGTATTCTTTTGGGAGTTACAATGATGTGCTTGCTTACCCAAGTAATACCAAATAAACATGCCTCTGTATACGATTTCTGTTCGTCAGTACCGAGTTTTGTAGTCTCGCTTCCTTCAGATAAAACCTCACGGTTTTCACCCTTGCGACTTACTAATGCTTCAAGACGTTACTCCTGCGCATAAGGGACTTGCACCCTATATATTAATTATTTATCTTTCGATAAAGTAAAAGACGCCCATGCTGGGCACACACACCTTATAAAATTTATGCTAAACAACGAACCAACAAACATTCAACTAACGATTTGCTACAACCGAAAAATCTCCAATTTTTAAGTCGCACAAATCTTATAAAAACCCGCTGTGATTAATGTCTTAAATCCATATGAAAAATATTACTAAAACCTCAAAGGAATTATCAAAATCTTTTGGGAAAATTAGAAAAATTCTAAAAGAAAACACCGAACTCTTTAAACACAATAAGGAATTTCAAAACTTATTAAGTGGTTTAGGGAAAAGTTTAGTTAGAGTATATACGGAAACACCTGACAACTTATTAAATATTTCTAAATATGGTTGGTTTCTTGATTTCAATTGTGAAATGAAATATTCATTTGAATTAAACGAACTTATTGAAAAAGATAGATATGATTTAGCTGAAAAATCCTTAATTGAATATTATACAGAAAATTTAAAGGGTATTTTCCAAATAATTTCAAAAAGACACCCAACTAGAAAGAAAATTTTTGAACAAATTGAAAAATCCTCTGAACAAGAATTATACTATTTAGCAATTCCAATTATTTTTTCTCAAATTGACGGGATATGTTATGATTTAACAAGTAAAAAATTCTTTGTAAAAAATGAAAATTTTTTACCAGAGGTTTATCCAAAATTAGAAGAACTTCACAATGGATTGACTGACTTCTTTTTAATACCAATAAAGAATTCAACACCATTCAATGTTTGGGAAAAAGAAATTAATAAATTTCCTTTAAAGCTAAACAGACACGAAATATTACACGGAGTAGATACTGATTATGGAAATAAAACCAATTTTTTAAGATGTATTTCAATGTTAAAATATATTTCTGACTTGACAATTAGAATTGATAAATAAAACTAAGTACAACACCGTTAGCGTTCATTTTGACCCGTCCTGAAATATGTATACACCAAACAATAAGTATATGTATAAAAATGACATAATAAACAGATGTTACAGTGAACCTTTTAAATTAAAAATTTTAGTCAAACTTAGTACACCACAAACAACACAGTCAAGTTATCGAACTCTTTCTTTAAAGACCTTGAAAAGCTTGGAATCTTCTATACTAAGTATAAAAGTCATAACTCATCAAGCACATTACAAGTGTTATAAACCCTATGTAAAGGATACACAATACTCATAGAACCTTGCACTAATAATACTCTCTATACGGTTCGTTTATATATTTTGATCGAGTTCAGTAGTAAAAATATTAAGATAGTAGAACTCACTAAAAAACACTATTCCCCTCGGATTTATTATTGACTTCCATAATTCACTTTAAAAACAGGTAAAAGACTTTAAATCAGTACTTACGAAAACTTAAATAAGAGATTAAATACAACTCACAACCCTCTAAACACCATTTAAAAACCCTATAAACGTAATATTTATAGGGTTTTTTCTTTTTAGGGTGCTAATGAAAATTAATTCTACGGTATCAACTACATTCAACTCAACATCGTTAAATTATTGAAACCCTTCACTCAATAGCTTTAACTGTTTAGTTTTTAATCACCTTAATTGTTTTAAACATTCCTTGTTTCATAAATTTAAACGTATAAACTCCACTATTAAATTTTGAAATATTAATATTACTTTGATTTGAATTATCAAGATGAACCTTTAAAAGTGACTGTCCCAATACATTGTAAATTTCTAAAGTTTCAAAGTTCGTTTTGGAGTTGTCAAAATTAATAACATTTCTTGTTGGGTTTGGATATAACTTGAAGTTATCATTTAGAAGAGTATCATCTAGAGCAAGTGAACTTTCTTCAATAGAGAAGGTGTAAGGATACCCTGAACTTTCATCAGATGGTGTGGAAAAAAATTCTAAATAATAAGCACTTGAATTAACGCTTAAATACTGAGTAATTGTTTCAGTTGAATTATATGGTATTATATAAGTATCTGAAACATCATTATTATTTTCGTCAATTATAGTAAAAATTAAATCTGCAGTATTAGTGTTTTCAATAGTAAAATCATAAGAACCACTATTATCAATATAAATTTTATACCTATCAAAATCAATTAAATCAATTAATGTCCCCGATGCAGGTTGCAGCGTTATAAAACCTTTGTATTCTTGATTTGTAAACACTTCGTAGGATACACCAAACGCACCGGGTTCGTCTAATGCTTGCATATTTACAATAGTAGCGGAAGGTAAATCAGAGTGTAAGCCTATAACAGGGTTGATTGCATTTGCAGTGTAAATAAATTCATTTACTGGCAAAGGTAAATTGTAGAAATTACTCAAATCTGCATTGTATTCCGTCACAATATTATCACCAGGTAATAAACAATTTGTGCAATCTCCAATTACATAAGAATACTCTACGTTTGCTGGTAATGTCTTTTCGTTTAAACCAATGATTGTAGTATTATCTGCGTTAACACTATTACAGTTTACATCTATATTATAAAAATCCTCTGTAAGATTATTATTAATAACTGTTTCGTTTTCTAAGCCTCCATATAAATAAACTCCATTCTCTCCGGATTGAATATATGTTTGCCTTAAGTCTCTGTAGGCTTCTGAACGATTATCTATACTCGAAGATATATCCAAAAGATTAAAACCTCCGTGAGGTGTTCCTGTGGTTGCTAATTTAGCTATGTGGTGTCTATCATCTGACGCCCAATTTACTGCGTTTTGAATATATTCTCTCGCAGCTAAACCTCCCATACTATGCCCCATTAAAATTACCTTGTCACGTCCTGTTTTTAATAACACCATTTGTATGGCTATTTTTAGAGCGACGCCTTGCTTTACAATAGCGGATTCATTACTCAGCATTTCTACAAAATCATCAGAGCTTCTCGTACGCCCTAGGTTATCTATATCAAAATTGAGTAAATAAAAGTCACCTATATTTATATCATTTTCGTAATCAGTGAATAGAGATATATCAGCATCAGGAGTTGGCCATATCAGTTTATTTGAAGTATAATTATTGCCATCATCATTAAGACAGAAATCAATTACACCTCCATAAATTAACCCTCGATTCTCTAATTCTATCCCAAAATCAACCCAAGTACCAGCATTGGAATCAAGTCCATGAATGAAAATTATTGGATAAGGAATATTCTGCCTTGATAAATTATTTTTTTTATTTTGTAAGTTTTTACCTGAATCTCTTCCTTCAAAAAGGGATTGTTTTGATACAAATTTTTGAGCATTTAAACTACTCACAAATAATATGAATAGAAATATTAGTATTACTTTCCTCATCTTATATAATTTAAAATATTGTTATATGTACATAAAAGATTAAAAAACATCTAAAGCAGCAACCTCTACGATAGCCTTAATGCTTTTAAATTTGTTATTATTTTAAAGCCAATAAAAAAAACCACTAGAACTAAAATAGTATGAAATATTTTTTTTGAGGTCAGTAGATAATTTCATATATCAAAATCCCTTTACTTAAAAAGGCGGGGCAGAATCAGATTAAAATTGAATGATTTTGAGTTTCAAACGTAAAAAAATCAATTTTAACAAAGTATAATTCTGCCCTGACCTACAAAGGGATAAGTATAAATTAATATCACTAAAGTTTACCTCATCCTTATCAAAAAAGGAGCCGATAAAATTACATAAATTAGTCTTTTTTACTTTACCAAGTCTCTTTTTTATTAAATCACTTAATGAAGTAAGGCATTTTTTTGCTAGATTTACGCATTAAGTTATCGACGATTCTAGAAGAACTACTTCCCAATCCACCAGATATTTTATGTTCATAATTCCATATCAACTTATTACTCTCACAGTCAGTTATACTTAAAGATGTTCTTACCTCATTAGTAGCACCTCCGCCACCAAAAAGCACAGTTAAAGCTATTGCAGCTCCATTAGACATAGGTTTAGATAGCCCAAAAGCTGAAGACATAACACCATCAACACCTAAGGTTTTACATATTTCGGATGTTGTCATAGGGTTTTCTGGATATCCTGCTTTTTTTAAAATAGCATTGGTAGTTTCAATCTGTTGTATTTCTTTATCTATTTTACCTTGCATTTTTCTTTTCAATAACCAAGCGTATATTTCTTTTTGAAAGTTTAAGGATTCTGTTTTTTGCTGTTCTTTTAAAGCTTCCGCATCAACTTTCTTACGTGCCGCAATCGAAACATTTGGGGGTAAAATTGCTATTAACTCCTGTTTGCTTGCTAAAATTCTAGAATCTGGACTGTAGAATATTTTAGCACACGATGAAAGCAACAAGGTTACCAATGCTACTAAAATTATATTTTTAAATGATTTCATATTTTTTAATTTTAAATTGACTTGAAATTCGCTCTTTATAGCTTTTGATATAAATGCGGTTCTTATTTGTTTTAGTTAATTTTACCCAGTGCATTTTTAAGAACACAAATTGTGTAGATACATTGTAACATTAAAACTCATAACTTAAATAAACATCTACATCAGTAGCTGAGTTGGTAGCACTAACTTTTACTTTTGAAGGGAAGTTTTCACGATTAAAGGGTTGAAATACTCCAAAATCCATTTGGTCATCTGCATTAGGTATTAAATCATTACCGTCATAATCATATAATACAAATACTATTGGTGTATTCACATCTGTAATGCTATATACTGGCGATAGAGTAAAGGTTATAGGGGAATTACTTTCAGCATTATTTATAAAGCTAGTATGACTATATAAGATAGTTCTATCCGCTTTCTCAAAATTAAAGGTAATATCAGGTTTAGTTGAAGTGTCCCAAGAAGAATAATCATCAAATGAATTAATAACAACTTTGTTGATAATTACTTTTGAAGGTGTTAAAATTGTTGCACAATCTGCACCAGAATATCCTTCTGGACATTCACAGCCACAATCAATGGTTTGTATTCCTTCGTTTAAACAGATAATTGGTTGGCAATCTTCTTCGGAGCTTGAAGAGCAGCTTGCTAATGCAATAAATAATGCAAGCAAGAGAGGTGTTTTAAATAAATATTTCATAATAATTTTTAACCTCGCCCTGAAAAGATTTCAGTTATTTAGTTAAACCAACAAGCGCAGGGCATTTTACTTAATACCTGTCTTGAAAGTTCGACCAAGAACTCGGAACAAAGTACAAGAAAAGCCTGCGCCATTAGCGAGGCGATTGTTTATACTTCTCTGTTCCTTTGGAAATTTGGTCGATTTTCAAGACAAGAAATATAGCAAACGCTATTAGTTTCGATATGTTATTAAAACAAATATAAGGATTTTTATTCTTAAAAATAACTTTTATTTACACAGTTAAAAACACAAATTAAAAAAAATGAAATTTCAATGCTCTGTACTAAATTTAACTTTTCCAAAAGTTAAAAAACAATACTATTTAGGAGTTAATTGAACCTTATAAAAAATAATTAATAGAAAGACTTAATTGCATATTGAATTAATGCCGTTTTAATCAAAAAAAAGAGGTTTAGTACCTCGATGCATTTTTTCTATATAAGCCCTTCTCATATAAAATTTTAAAATAAAGATAGAAAATAGCCACTCCTAAAAGCGGCTATTTTCTATCTAGACAGTGTATAAAAAAAATTAAGCTATTTTCCCTCTACATATTGGATATGTAATGATTCCTTGCTTCGGTAATCATGAAATTTTCTAGCCACAGCAGTGAACGTTCTTTTCTTCGTTATCTAAAACTGGAAGCAGAAGTCGTTGCTAAAAAGTACAAGGAGTTTTTTTAGAAATATTAAAAAACGAACAAAAACCTTAGAAAAATTTTAAGCGACCACCACTGGCAAAAATTCAAACTTTTTAGAGGATATAAAAAACTATCATTATAAATAATCAAAACAAGAGCTTGAAAAAACTTGATTAATAAAGGAATGAAATTTATTTGAAACCATTTAAATTCATTGAAGACTTAGATTACTCAAGAGAATCATTCATTCTACGTTAAAGAACAACTGCAGTTCCGACATCTTACTTGGGTATAAAAAAGCCCTAACATTTCTGTAAGTCATATTAAATAATTAAAACGCTCGAACTCCACGTACGCTTTATTCGCTAAACTTTGAAAATAATCTATTTGAGAGTGTCTATAATTCAAAAAAAAAGGGTAGCTTTAGAGTGCTATAAAATTGAATGAAAACTGCTACCCCCTACACAACCTACATTCAAAACAAAGAAACTTATACACTGATAATCAAAAGTAAAAATTTTTATTATCCAGAGGTATTTAACTTGTAATCAAAAAATTTGGTTGCGTAACCAGTTACTTTCCATTAGATAAAAATGATAGACCAAACAGAAATTGCTAAAATGTTGAAGAAAAAACCTAATGGAAACTTACACCATAGGGAAGGTCAAACTCTGGAATTTAAAGAACAGTTTAACTTTGCTGGTTTAGTTGATTATTTTCGAGATTTTGCTGCTTTCTCAAATAACAAAGGCGGTCATCTAATTTTTGGAGTAACGGACTCTCCTAGAAAAGCGACAGGATTATCAAAAAAGTCTGAAGAACAATTTGAAAAAATTGATCCCGAGAAAATAAGTGAATATTTATTGGGAATATTCTCAGGTCAAATTGATTGGGAACAGGAGTTAATTGTTATTGACGGACTAAATTTTGGAGTATTTAAAATAATCGAAAATCAAACTAAACCAATAATCGCAAAAAAAGACGAAGGTAAAGACCAATATATTAAAAATGGAGAAATTTATTACAGATATGCAGGAAGAACTCAAAAAATTAGATTCCCAGAATTAGAAGTTATTATAAACAAAAGAATTGAACATAATAATAATTCTTGGATGGACCTAGTCACGAAAATAGGAAAAGCCGGACCTCAAAATGCTGCAATATTAGATACTGAGAAAGGTCTTATTCAAAAAGGTAAAAATCAAGTAATGGTAATAGATGAAAATTTGGTAAACAAACTAACATTTATAAAAAAAGGTGAATTTAAAGAAGAAGAAGGTGCAAAAACATTGCAATTAATTGGTGATATTACTCCAATCGACCAAGTAGATGTAATTAGAAAAGTCAAAGAAGACTTAATAAAAAGATACCCTTTAACTTCTACTCAAGTTGCAGATAAGGTTAAAGAGTTACAACCAAATTGTAGCAAAAATGAAGTTTGGCGTATTATGAAAGAAAACGACCTTAAACAAAATTTCGATTATTCTGCATTTAACTTCAGGTCAAAAGGACACGAAGATGATTATAAAGAAACGGGGGAAATGCCAAGTGGAACGGCAAGTATCTTTAAGGGAAATGCTGTTGAATTTATTGCCAATATTTGGAAACAAGAACAAGAAAACGGCAAGTAACACTATATAAAAATAATAAGAGTTAAGTGCCAAAGTAAAAGTTGGTGTATATTTCAGGACTAGACATTTGAAATGAGATACGATTTAAAAATAGTAGATGATTATATTAAAGCAATTGATTTTTATAATTTTCAAGACTTCTGTGACAGATTATTACTAACTCTTTATCCTGAAGAGTATTCACCTGTAAGAGCAGGTGGACGAAATGGAGATATGAAAAATGATGGATATTGCTATGTGTCTAGAATATTTTTTCAAGCTCACGCTACCAGAGGAGAAAGCGCTAGAACAACAAAAAATAAAATTGAAGAAGATTTAGTTGGTTGTTTATCCAAATGGGAAAACATTAAAGAATTTATATACATTACTAATGATACATTAATCGGAGAGGTTGAAAATTTTGTTGATAAATTAAGAATTCAATTTCCAGATATAGTAATTAGAACGTGGTCACAAAAAGTTCTTATTGAAAAAATAAGAGAATTAAACATTGAAGATGTTGAACATATCATTGATAGAAAGCTGATTGCAGAAAAATCACATTCTTACGATAATTTATTTAGCACAAAGTACCTTGTTACGGAAAACTTCAATTTCATCAAAGAAATATCGAATCGTGAATTAGAAAACTTTCCTTTTGATAATGCGCTAATTTTGGATAATGAAGTTTTGAAATTCACACGAGAATTAGTGAAAAATCAAGATTACAGAAATGAAGAATTTGAAAAAAAGACTAAAGTTAAACTAGAAGACTACCAAAAGGCTTATCCTCTATCAAAAATATTTCCTAAAAGTGATGATGAATTTCAGTGGAAATATCACGAAAGAACTCCCAATTCAAAAGAGATTCAAAAAAATATTAAGAAAGATTGCGTTACAGATTATCTACTTAAGAATGAAATTTCATCCAATAAAATTGCTAAAATCTTCACTTGCTATGAGGGAGAATGTGCAGGTGAAGGAAATTTTGTTGAAAATTATCTACTTCGCCCATTATGGGCTAAATACCTTATAATTAAAAATATATCAAATAAAACCATTAACCTGAGTAGAATTGAAGCTTTAAAATATTCTGGTATTTTATATTCATCTTCTCAAATAAAAAAAATTGATGATATAAAATTACCTAAAATTGCAATCGAACCAAATCAAAATATTATTGTTCCTATTGGGATATTTCTAGATGATTTTGATAAATCTGAGAAAAAATTTCAAGATAATATTAGTGACTCAATAACATCTGAACAAAACCAATCATTGTGTTTTGGAAGCATCAAAAAATCAAAAAACATAGAATTTATTGGTCCTAGTTTAATTCCATTAAATATATCTATTAAACAAAATAGTACAGAAGAAAAAAAAGCAATTCATTCTTTCGATTTTGACAATCTATATTGGGTAGATAGACATTGGGGATACGGAAGTTGTCCTCATCTTTTTTTTAATTTTTCAGACAAATTAAAATATCAAGGAGAGATTTTTAATATTAATCCTGAGCAAGTAAAATTAGAGAAAATAATAGTACCCGAAGGTGTTAATGAGGTTATAATAGCGGAACTAGAAAAAGAGATAACTCACATTAACTTCATAAAAATTAACGAAACTATTACTTGTCAAGATATTTGTTTAAAAGAAGGAGAATATTATTCTCTTAATGTAAATCAAAATGACATAGTAATAATTGAGGGATATTATAGAGTTCTCTCTACTAATTTTCAAATTTTACCTAAATTAGAGAAATTTAGAATTATTGAACAATTTAAAAAAACTATGCCCAATACCCTACAAAATTAAATATAAATTCCTCCAAACTTTTGGGTGCAGTCCACTTTCTATCTGTGAATTATTTACTAACTATTGCTTAACTACAGCAACTAATCTTATACAACATCATAACAATAGCCTCCATTTAATGAATGAACAACTTTCTCTTTTCAAAAACAAAAATATAAGTAACCAATTTTATATTTACGTTCTTATAAATAGCTTGAATACTGAAATATTTTATGTTGGTAAAGGAAGTAAAAATAGGAAAGACCAACATCTAATTGAATTTCAGAAAATTATAAATTCCCAACAAGGAAAAATAACTTCGTTTAAAGAAATTAAAGATAAAAGAAAGTATAAAAATTATCGAAAAATGAGATTGTTCTTTGAAATTTATATTAATGGAGGAGAAATAATATCCAAAAAAGTTTATTCTAATTTGACTGAAAGTAAAGCTTTTAAGGTTGACAATTATTAATTTTCATATTAAAAAGAAGAATTGAATATTTATGTACTCATAAAGTAAATGGGAGAAAAAAACAATACTTAAGAAAATTTGGAGGGAAACTTATAAATAAATCTATAGGAGGAGAATCTCCTGGAAAAAAAACAGTGAATGAATTTGCAAACCCATCTTTATTAATTGAAAATCATTATGAAATAGAATCAATTATAGAAAATAGTGAATTTGTTAATGATTTAATTAATAAAAAAAATTCAAATTTCACAGAGTTAGAAAAATATTCTACAATTTTAGATTATTTAAAGAATCAAAATGAGATTATTATGAAAGAAATTTCAGAATTTAAAAAGGGATAATATAACAGTTACCAATAACGAATTAGATAAAGAACTTCTATTTACACAGTTAAAAACACAAATTAAAAAAAATGGAATTTCAATTCTCTGTACTAAATTCAACTTTTCCAAAAGTTAAAAAACAATACTATTTAGGAGTTAATTGAACCTTATAAAAAATAATTAATAGAAAGACTTAATTGCATATTGAATTAATGCAGTTTTAATCAAAAAAAAGAGGTTTTAAATGAGCGTTATTTACAACAGACAGACTTTATTGATTTCTTCAGTAAAACCAGTAGTTTCGGCTGATTAATAATGTAATCCAATTAAAGCAATTTCTTATTAAAATTAACTACTTTCAATCAAAAAAAGTACTTCACAAAAAATAAATAAAAAAGCCTACATTATTTTATGAAAAGTCATTAAATTTTAATGAATTATTTCCTAAAAACACCTTTTTTTGAAATAATGAGTTAAATCATCCCAAAAGGGATTAATTTACTTCCAAAATCAATGTGATTTAATAACAAAAAGAAACGAATTGACTCAAATGCTTACTTTAACTATATAAAAAAGCAAATTCTTAGTAAAATCAATAGCTTCAATGAATTTAAAAGAGAATGAAATTCCATAAAAAGCATTAAAAGGCGATTAAAATTTGACTGAGTTTTAAGCTAAAAAAAACAACGCTACTTTTCTGATTAAAACCCATTTATTTCAATAGCAGCTTTTTCTATTAAAAGTAAAAGTGGTTTATCCGTTTTTATTATTACCTTGAAATCACTTTATAGTAATTTCACCACACTCAAAGTGTATCAGAAAGTAAAATTTATTTAAATGGGAAAATTAAAGAATTTTAAGTAATAAATTAATTAATCGTTTAAAGAATTAAACCTTTGTAATGTATCAGAATTTTATAAGTTGATATATTTTATAACCTAATAAATATGGTTTTCTATTTTCTCTATCAAATAGAGTTTGAAGATTGTTAATTGTAAAGTTAAAATTGAAATCTGAAACATCCGTATTTGTATTTATTATTCTTTGAATATTTCTTGAATATTTTTTAATTTTTTCACGTTTAAAACAGAGGCTCTTATAATTAAAATCTTCTAGTTCTTTTAAAAACATATTCAATTCCTTTTTTGAGATATTTGTTTTAACATCATCAACATTTACGTGAAACATATTCAGCTTTTCATTCAACTTTGGAATTACTTTATCTTTTTTAGGTGGTAATTGTTTCGTAAACTCATCAAGTATTTTGAAAAATGATTTATTCCCAGAAAATATAAATTTAAAGATACCCCATATTATTCCTAATACACCTGAAATAATTAGAAGTCCATTGATTATTTCCATTGTCAATTTAATTTTAAGTTAATTATCAATAATCTATCAGAATTAAATTTTCACACATTCAACTGACAATATTTATATTTACCAATATATCAACTTACAATAAATACTATGCTTGTTCTTCTTGTAAGTTAGTTTCTTCATCGTTACTTTAATCGTTCTGATGCAATGAATTCTTCAGACAAACAAACACAATCTTAATACTCTCTATCAGCGGAATGAAAATGTATTTTAAAGTACCTGTCTCAATATTTTATAAATTTCCACCATTGCTAGTGTATCTAGTTTACAATATTCTAATAGAGCCTGTCTAGTTTTTTCATAATCTCCCTTAAATTCACCACTTACCATTAGAGAAAAAATTGTACTCGCTGTACCACCCTCTTTTATTTCTAAATCCTGATATGAAAGCTCTGGTACTAATGCAGGTAAAACTGCCTTAATTGAGTAGCTCCCTTTCATCTCAGGGGTGTAATACCATTTTTTTTGAAAAGGTATCATAAGGTCTTTTAACCTACTTATAATTTTATTTATTTCTTGCTTATATTCAGGATATACCGTAATTAAATCATTCAATTTACCTCGTTCAAACCCAATATTGTAAACGACTACATCCCCTGTGTCTCCACAATCTTTTATTAATTGTTTTACAAACACTTCTCTAGGGTCTATATTCGGATTAGCTTCAGCTAAATACTCAAAGTGTGTAACTACATTGTCGAAATTCTGAATATGAAGGGAATACTGAAATACTAATTGCTGGTATGGTCTGCTATTATCAAAAATAGGAACAGCTGTCCCCATTGTTTCAAAATCTAAAAAATAAAGAGGGTAATTTAAATCTTCAATGAAATCTTGAATCCTTGGTATATCAATAAATGATTTATTATCTAACTCACAGGTGACTTGTAATAATTGATTGGTATTTAAAGAGGTTTCTTGTAAATCAATTTCTTTAAATGTGGTTATTCCTTTTTTATATAACTCAAATTTATTATCTGTCCCTAAACGAGAAATATTAAAAATAGAATACTCAGGAATATGCTTCCAACAAAACCCTTTAAAATCACAAGTATAGGGTTTTAAACAATGTGCCCCAATATCAATACCTGGAACCTCTTTCTTTAAAATTACCTGTTTCAATCTTTCGACTTGACTTGGGATTTTTGGTAAGAAATCTTGTACCCTGTCATAAACAGATTCAATAGTAAATAGTTTTTGAATATCAATATCACCTTGCTTTAGATATTGGTTATTTATATATACAATAGAAATATCTTTAAGGTCAATTCCAGAATTAATTATGGTACGGTATTGGATTGCTGCATCAATAAGATATGTGTCTGAAACACTTGTAGAACTTTTCACTTCATAAGCCTTCCAGCCTTCATCATCTTTAACTAAAATATCTAGAGCCACCAATACACCATCAAACTGAAAGGTAGCCTCATAGATAATAGAAGCTCCGTTTTCTATATATTCTTTAGTTTTTAAAACAGACTCTTGAATCTTAAAATGGTTTGATGGAGATGCATCAACACCATTTGGGAATAACTCTTGGGCTAAAACACCAACATTATTCCCCTGATTAAAAATAGCTTGTAATTGAGGTGAGACAGCATCTTTTAAGTCATAATTATGCTTATAGAGGTATAATGATTTCTCACACTGCAACCCTCTAATAAAGGTTGATTTTGAAAGGGCGTATTTCTCCATCTATATGTGATTAATTTAATTTGGCTAAAATTTCTTCTCCAATGTCTAAATTCAAAAAATTATCTTCATCGAGTATATTCATAAATCCTACTTTACACTGATTTATTTCTGAAGAGTCTCTTCCTTGAACTAGCTAGTAAATAGTCAACTATTTTCTTAAGCCACTTTTTTAATAAAACCCCTCAGATTGATTTCCATTTCTAGTGGAGAGAGATACTTGATTGTCTATCTTTCGTCTGACGAGTTTACTCTGTTCGTCTTATTTTATCCGAGATTCAATTTCTTTCTATTTTGTCATATTAGACATACGTTTCATCGTATCAAAAAAGGCTGTTTTAAAAGCATCATCTTTCGCATATAAACGATACAAGTCTAGTTCTTGTTTACGTTGTTTAGACATCACGTCATCTAATATTTTTTGAAATGCTAAATTCTTGTTTTGCTCATCGTGGTTTTCTGCAACTTTAGATAAAAAGTCTGGATGTGCTTGAATTGATTTTGTGAGGCTAATAAATTTCACACGTTGGTCGTCTGGAGTTGCTTCCCAACCTTGAAACCATCGCTCATTAAAACTATTTATGATTAAGTCTAAAGGGTCTTTTTCTTCATCAGTTCCATGTGCGCCTCTTGGATTTGGGTTTTGTGGGTCTACTTCACTTTCTGTATCATCTAAACCGATCGTTTGGTTTAATTTTATTCTTTCTAAGCCATAAGTAGATAAATCTACAGATTCTAGTAATTCATCTAGCCCTTCAAGACCATTTGTTTTAACTGGAAGTTTAGGAATCAAAAATTTCAAAAACCAAAATAATTTTTCCCATTGCACAATCTCATAAGGCATGATAGAAGCCATCTGACCATAGATTTTCACAAACTGCTTGGCTTTAATTTTAAAGTCGACCTTATCATCCTCTTCTAACTCTAATTCATGGACAAAGCGCTCAGCAGCTCTTTCTATAATTGGACTTAATACTTGTGCATCTTCTTTATTGAAAAACTTCGTATTAAAATCTTCTACCTCATCCCATTCATACACCCCCACATCATCTAAAACATCTTTTAATTCGTGTAACACATTTACATCTGTAGCTTCACTTAATGAAGTCGCTGTATAAAAAGGGTCAAATGAGGTTTTTATATCTTCTGTAGAGTTAAAGAAATCCAACACAAATACATCTTCTGTTTTCTTACCTAGCTTTGTTGCTGCTCTGTTTAAACGTGATAATGCCTGAACCGCCAACACACCTTGCAATTTCTTATCAACATACATAGCACACAATTTAGGTTGGTCAAAACCTGTTAGATATTTGTTAGCAACTACTAATATTCTGTAGTCATCTTCATCAAATTTAATACGTGTGTCTTTTTCTGCAAAGCCATTCATTTCTGACTCTGTATATTCGATGCCATCTACTTCTTTTGTTCCAGAAAATGCAATTAAAATTTTAAATGGATTGCCTTTGTCTTTCAACACCCTTTGCAACCCTTTGTAATAACGTATTGCAGACTCTATACTTTGTGTAACCACCATTGCCTTCGCTTTTCCCTTTAGCTTTTTTTGATTTACTATTTTAGGAATAAAATGGTCAAGTATAATTTCTGCTTTTGTATTTATCGTTTGCTGGTGCTGCTCTACATACGCACGTAATTTTTTCTGTGCTTTGGCAGAATCAAACAACGGGTTGTCTTCTATAGATTTTTCTATTTCGTAATAACTCTTTAAGGTGGTGTAATTCGCCAATACATCTAAAATAAAGCCTTCTTCAATTGCTTGTTTCATAGAGTATAAATGAAAAGGTTTAAATTGACCCTCTTCATTTTCTACTCCAAATTTCTCTAAAGTAATTGGCTTTGGTGTTGCTGTAAATGCTAAGTAAGATGCATTTCCACGCATTTTACGAGACTGCATTGCCTGCACTATTTTATCTTGTGCATCCATCTCGTCATCCTCATTCATTTGCTGACCCATTGCTCTGTTCATATTATCATGAGCAGAACCACTTTGACTACTGTGTGCTTCATCAATAATAACTGCAAAACGCTTATCGCTTAAATCGGCAATACCATCAATTATAAATGGAAATTTTTGAATGGTTGTTATAATTATTTTCTTTCCTTGTTCTAAACTTTCTCTTAATTCTTTAGAAGAATATGCGGGCGCAATAATATTTTTCATTTCTGAAAAAGAAGCAATGTTATCACGTATTTGCTTGTCTAGTAAACGTCTGTCTGTAACGACAATAACCGAATCAAACAAAGGTTGTTCCAACCCTCTATTGCCAGGGACATTTTCGTTTTCTGGATAGGTTTCAATTAACTGATATGCTGCCCACGTAATGGAATTAGATTTCCCCGAACCTGCTGAATGTTGAATTAAATACGTTTGACCAACGCCTTTTGCACTTGCATCTGCTATAATTTTACGCACTACATCCATTTGTTGATAGCGAGGAAAGAATAAGGTTTTTGTTTGTAAAGCATCTTTCTTTTTACCATCTAAACGCACAAAATGCTGAATGATATTTGCTAAACTTTCTCTAGTAAATACCTCGTTCCATAAATAGTTGGTTCTATGGCCTATTTCTCCCTTTGGCAGTTCAGGATTGCCTTTGCCATGATTGTTCCCTTTGTTAAATGGTAAAAAGAATGTTTTGTTACCGTCTAACTTCGTTGTCATATAGGCTTCGTCGGTGTCAACTGCAAAATGAACAACACAACGTGCAAAGTTTAATAATGGTTGTTTGGTATCGCGTTGTGTCCTGTATTGGTGTTGACCATGCACTCTAGCGTTTTGACCTGTCCATTGGTTTTTTAATTCCATAGTAACAATTGGCAAACCATTAATAAACAATACCAAGTCTATTTCTTCTCTTGGGTTGTCTATACTATAACGCAACTGTCTGGTAACACTAAAACGGTTTTGTTCAAACCTATCTTTTATAACTTGACTACTACTAGCCAATGGGTTTTGATAGAATAACGTAAAATTAGCATCATCTACTTGTAAACCTTTTTTAAGCAAATGCAGAATACCGTATTTTTTAACCAAACGATCAAAACGATTTAGGATTTTTAATTTCCAGTCGCTTTGTTTCTGTAACTTTTCTAATTCTTCTTTTTGTGTATTTTCTAAAAAAGACCAAAAGAACTGTTCATCTATGGCAAACTGTGCATTAAAATTACTGGCCTGACCAATATAATAGCCTTTGCCTGTTCTGTAAATTTCTGCATTTTCATTGACTGAGTTTACAGAGATACCAAGCTTTTTAATATCTTCTAAACAAGTACCAGTTAATATTTTTTCTATAGCTGCTTCTAAAGCTTGTTCGTTGGTTTTACTATGCATCTACTATTTCGTTTTTATAATAATCTATAGACCATATTGTCTCACATATCTTTTCAACAGTTGTTGCTCTTTCATAAATATCTTCCTTCAAAAGTGCTTCATGAGCTTTGAATGGTATGTTCTTTAGTTTTTCAGAATTAAAGAAATTCGGATTTTTTTGATAAAAATCAGGATGAAGTGTTTGAGCATACGTGTTTTCCTTAATGTAATGCGTTAATTTATCTGGGTACTTATCGCTGCTAAATGATTGGTTGGTGCCATTAGGTAATAAAATTAAAGCACCTATAGAATTTCGTGTATGACTAAAATCATTTTCCTGTTCAAATTCGTCTTTATGTTCAGCAAATTTATTTCCCCATAGATGCTCTATCTCAAATTTCTTTCCTGTAGGTTCATAATAAGATACATAATTTGTTGACCTACCAACTTCTTGGTCAACAAACCCTGTAATTCTACTCAACAAATGTTTTATAAATTTTCCGTTCTGTTGATGCATAGAAAAATTTGAAATGCCATCAAACTTTTCATCTAACGAATTAATATTTTGTAACAATACATCCATTAATTCTTGTAGTTCCGTATTACGAATGGATTTGATAATATTAAAGAAGGTATATTTTATTGAGGAGGCTCCAAATTTTCGGTAATTAATTGCTCGTCTAACCGTATACGTTTCTATAAAGTGTGCTACAGCATCTATTTTTTTGTAGATGACATTATCTGCATCTGTATGTTTCAATGTAGCAAGCAACATGGCATCTTGCAAAGATGGTGCAATACCCCAACGTTTAATATAAAAAAGATGCGGGCAGGCTTCATTAAGTTCAGTCATATAATCCCAAATCCTCATATACCACTTTGCTGTAAACACAAATTGATTTTTAAAAAAAGCATAAAAATCATCAGACGTTTTTAATCCAAATAAAACTTCGTGATTATCTTTAAACCAACTATGAAATTGTGTTCCTACTAATTCGTAATCTTCATTTTCTGCATTTGCCTTCGTAGCACGCATACTTTTTGCATACTTACCTCTAAACCATCCTTGAAAAAAAGTTATGTCTGCATTAGATTCATAACTATGTAACTCTGTAATAGTATCCTTCCATAATTGATTGATTTCACTACGCTCTTTTTTATTTGATATGCGAGATAGTACATAACCTTTTAGCATTTCGGTAGAGGTTAAATTCATTCCTCTATCATTCATGGTCTCAAAAATGGTATATGCATTTTCATCTGAATAAGCGGTGATTTTCACGATGATAACATTGCCAATAAACCAATCAATAAAATAAGGCAAAGCGCTGTCATCAATGGCTTCTGGAAAAACGGAATCAATATCTAGATAACGTTCATTGATATTAATTTCGGTTTCGTCTTCACTATTTGTACTATCAAATTTGCCATTGTCGTAAAGTGCTTTCAAAACGTCTTGCCTATCTTCATCTGTCATATTAAAGGACTTCTCTCCATATTGTTCAGAAAAAACAAGGTTGGAAATTGCTACTTTAGTCGTTAAGTCTTTTTGAAGGTTATTAAGGTAAATTAAAAACAAGGTGATGGATGTAATACGCTGTTGCCCATCAATAATAGAATCCTTTCCTTCTTGTGCCATACTAAACACAACAGGACCCAAATAGTAGCTTTGATAATTGGCAACGTCTGAGCGTTTGTCTGTTTCTTTATAGGATTTAAGGAAAGTAGATGTTAAGTCCTCAACAAGGGCTACCATATGCTTTTCTTGCCAGCGATACTCTCTTTGAAAATAGTCTATAAAGAACTTTTTATCTTTTAAGAGTTCACTGATTGTTTTATCTGATGCTTCAATTTTATTTTCTGTTTTGCTCATGCTCTTTTTTTTCTTCTTTTAACAAACTTTTACCTTACCAGTTACTACACTATTTATTAAACTGCTCTTATACTCTTTTAACTTGGCAATTTCTTGCTGTTTTAAGCTAATGGCAGTTTCAATTTTATTTGAAAAATTATTTATATGGGTTTTAAGTTCTTTTCTTTCTTCTTTAGGCGGGACAGGAACCTGTATAGAATTTAAATTACCAATCGTTAATTGATTTATTGTTGAAGTTAAAAATGAACCTGACAATGCTTTAAATATTGAAGAATTAAGGATACATAATATATAAGGATTAATTTCTGACCTAAAAACAGTTGTAAAAGCACCAAAAGATGCACCAATATCCTCTTTTGAAATTAAAGCACATTTACCAATTAAATCCCTGCTTCCATTTCTAGAACATATTAAAATATCATTCTCTCTAACCATCAATTTATTTGAAATTCTTGATTTTACATAAACATTTTCTTTTTCACCATATTTTATTTTACCCTCTAGTAAATTTGAAGATCTAAAAACCAAAACACCTTCTTCCTCTTCACATAAATTATTTGGATTATACGTTAAACCAATAATTGAGTTTCCAATATATTTTAATGGCTTTACAACCCAATGCTCAGGAATCTCCCCAATCCACTCCACACCAGAGTCTTTTAGTTTTACATTTGGATTTAAACCTTGGGTTACTGCTTTGTGTATGAGTAGTTGTTTGCGTTCTTTAAGTAGGTTTATTTGTTGCTTTTTTATTGCAATAGCATCTTCTATTTTAGCGGTTTTATCATCTAAAAATTGGGCTATTTTGGTTTGTTCTGAAAGTGGTGGAATACCAACCATAATGACTTTCATTTCATCATAACGAGTAGTCCATAAATCAGCAACGATACCATGACCCATTCTGTAAAATTCTTCAATAAAATTGTAAGATTTTAGCAAATAATTACAGTAAATTGGATGGATATCTAATGGCTCCATTACTATATAGATTAATGAAACTGAACCATCTTGATAAGCAATACCACTTGAACCTTTTCTATCTGAGCGACTATTTATTGCAAAATCTCCTTTTTTAACTAATTTTCTATTATCTCCATCATTTGACTTGGCAGCATTTGCTAATTGTGGTACAGTCCCATTTTTTGTAACAGATAAAGGTGGAAAATCTTTATCTGAAACTTTAGTTTTTCTTTCTTTAAAACGTGTACCTAATCTTGTTAAATCCCAATGCTCTGGGACTTCTCCCAACCATTCTACACCAGAATCTTTATAGCTATCGTAACGTTGCAATTTATTTTGTACAGCTTTTTCCATCATCTTATTTCTTTTTAAGCTGTTTTTGGGTTTCATCTAAATGTTTAATAAAGTCATTTTCCCCTTTAGACAATTCGTTTTTAATTTGTTCTTTATAAGTCGCGTAATTTCTACTCGCTTTTTCTAATGCTTGTTTATGGCTAACTGTACCTGTATGTGTTAAAATGTTATTACCTGTCATTTTTATAAAATTGTCTGCACGTTGCAACCAATCTTTCATATACATTGGTTTTCGATTTAAGGCTTGTAGTTCTGCCAATTCTAAATAGGCAGTTACCATACGGTTTAGCACATTTAATTCTTCGGCATCTAAATAATTTTTAGCAATACCTACTTCCTTTTTTGTTGGCTGTTCGCCTTTAAAATTACTTAACCCTAAATAAGGTTTTGCAGCATCTATACGGTTGTAAATAACCTCGGCTGCGGTTTGCCCATGTGCTGCCCAATGCATTTTATTTTGTATGGTTTTAAAAAATAGTTGCGAGGTATCTGCTTGTGGATTGTAGTCTATAGACGTTGCATAAATGTCTAATACTTTACGCCAAAAGACTTTTTCAGACGAGCGTATGTCTCTAATACGCCCTAAAAGTTCTTCAAAATAAGTACCGCCACCAGCTTCTTTCAATACATCGTCGTTTATCGTAAAGCCTTTTACAATGTATTCTCGCAATCTTTGGGTTGCCCAAATTCTAAATTGTGTACCGTTATTAGATTTTACTCTGTATCCTACAGATATAATAACATCGAGATTGTAAAATGTACTTTCTACTTCTTGTGTTTTATCAGCAATGGCACCATGCTGAGTGGTATGTCGGATTTTCCGACTAACCAGTGTTTTGTCTAATTCACCTTCTTTAAAAATATTAGAAATATGTTCCGTAATTGTAGAACGTCCTTTCCCAAATAGCGTTGCTATTTGTGCTTGGGTTAACCAAACGGTTTCATTTTCTAAACGGGTTTGTATTTTTGTTTGTCCGTCTTCGGTTTGGTATATTATCAATTCTGATTCCATAATTACACCAAGTTTAAAATCTCTGCAATTAAACCATCACTTTTACTTTCTAAGTCTACAATATCATTTGTTACTGCTTCTATAGAACGTAAAGGTGTGTGTTTGTAAAAGTATTTATTAAAGCTAATTTCGTAGCCTATTTTTGTAGCATCTAGGTTTATCCATGCTTCTGAAACGTGTGGTTGTACTTCTCGTAAAAAGTAACTGTGTATGTTGTCTTTCAACGGTACGTTTTCAGTATCACGCAAGTCGCTTTCAGTTTCGTAGGTAATATACTCACCTTTTTTATTTGTTGGGTAAAAACCAAAGTCTGGTAAATCTGTTTCTTTGCAATCTAAATGCACTAACAGTTTTGCTAGTTTATCTCCTGAGAGTTTTTCAACCTTTTTAATTACTTTATCAGCATCCGCACTGTACCAACTTACGGCATTTAAAATGGCTTTTTTATCGCTTGCAGAAATAGTTAATTTCTGTGCTTTCACCTCATCATCTACTTCTTTTTTAAAGTCATTAAAATTGGTGTATAATTTATCTCCAAATACATTTTGTAAGGCTTTTGCATTGGCTAACATACCTAAATGCTTTTTCCAAGTGTCTTGTTTGGTGAGTTTTGTTTTATTGGCAGACGAAAGGTTTAGTTCTTGTTTTTCGCACCAGTCTAAAATTTCTTTATCGTGTTGTTTTATATTCGTGTATACATTCTTTCCAAAAGTCTCAAATGCATATTGCATTGGTTCTTGTAATGCTTTGTCGTAACGTAAAGTTTCGATACGTTCTGTGGTAAATTGTGCTTTTAAACGTTTTGGACGTTCTATGGTTGCTTTGTAATAACCAAAGTCTGTATTATCAAATACTTGTGCCGCAATACTAGCTTGTGCTGAGCCTGTCGAAGCATCGCCTTCGCGCTCTGCAACACTCATATCAGTATAGGTCTTTACAATTTCTGTTATATGTTCTGGAGAAAACTCGCAGTTTTTATTCCCTAAGTTTTTACGTAGTTTTCGGTACAATTGTCCTGCATCAATCAATTGCACTTTGCCTTTACGGTTGGCGGTTTTATTGTTGCTTAAAATCCAGATATACGTAGTAATTCCTGTATTGTAAAACAGGTTGTTTGGCAATTGAACAATGGCTTCTAGCCAATCATTCTCTATTATATGTCTACGGATGTTGCTTTCGCCTCCACCAGCATCTCCTGTAAACAAGCTACTTCCGTTATGTACAGATGCAATACGGGTTCCTGATGTGTTTTGGTCTAAGGCTTTCATTTTAGAAACCATTTCCATTAAGAATAATAATTGTCCGTCTGACGATCTTGGAATGGCATCTGCATCTTCTAAAACATTAAAATAGTTTTTTAATTGGATTTTAAAACGAGGGTCAATCACATCTTTTCCATCCTTGATATATTTCTGCTCGCTACTCCACGATTTCCCATAAGGAGGATTGGATAACATAAAATCAAACGTCTTTCCTGCAAATTCGTCTGTAGATAAAGTAGAACCCACTCTAATGTTTTCTGGGTCGTTTCCTTTAATCATCATATCTGATTTACAGATAGCGTAGGTTTCGTCGTTTATTTCTTTACCAAACAAATAGATATCCCCTGTGGCTTTAATTTCACCTTCTTCGTCTTTTATAAAATTTTGAGCTTCGGTAAGCATTCCCCCAGAACCACAAGCAGGGTCGTAAATAGTCATTACTGGTGGCAAGTTGTCTTTTATAGGGTCGAAAATAATGTGTGTCATTAAATCGATTACTTCACGAGGTGTAAAGTGTTCCCCAGCTTCTTCGTTATTTTCTTCGTTGAATTTTCTAATTAATTCTTCAAATACATATCCCATTCCTAGATTCGATAATGCAGGTAATTTTCTGCCATCTGGGTCTAATTTTTCAAAAGGAGTTAAATTAATAGTTGAAGATGTAAATTTTTCTAAGACATCTAACAACACATCTTTACTCGCCATATGAGCCACTTGACTCCGCAAGTTGAATTTCTCTATGATTTCCTTTACATTCGGACTGAAACCATTTAAATAGTCTTCAAAATTACCTTGTAATATTTGTGAACTATTGGTGGCGGTATCTTTTATTTTTTGAAGAGTCCACTTACTGGTATTGTAAAATACATAACCAGAAGCGTCACGCAAACCAGATTCGTCCCATTCTGTAAATTTAGCTTCGTCACGTTGAAAAGCTAATTCTTCTAAAACTGCGTCTTTAGTTGGCTCTAAAAGTGCATCTAAACGGCGTAAAACAATCATTGGTAAAATAACATCTCTGTACTTTCCACGTACGTAAACGTCTCTAAGACAATCGTCTGCTATAGACCAAATAAAGGATACTAATTTATTGTGGGATGATTTATTCATAGGTATAGGTTTCTATTAATTATGCTTTCAACATAATTAATAATACAATTTTTTTTGGACTTCTAATGTACTAAAACGAATTGGTATATCTAACTAATTAGGGCTTTTATGTGATGATTTTCACTATTTTTACAAGACTTTTAAAGTCTTTCAATTAGAAAAAAGCAGTATCAATCAGGAGTTTCTCATCAGTATCACTTACTTTTAAGCCATCCAGTTGTACATAATAATGGGGTATTAGTTAAAAAATGATTCAAGGAATACTCGTTTCAACCCTTTTGAAATAAAGTTTTTTCGTAGTATTTGTGTTCTTTTTAATCCTTTATTATTTCAAACGGCCAAGTGTAGTGACTTGACGCGAAAGGACGTTTTCCTTCTGGATAGATTATTTTTGCTCGTATTTTAAATTTTGTCCCTACAGGAAAGTCAGTAGACAATACTTTAGAACATTGCACATACATTGTATCTAGATAAGGCTCTTGATTTGGAAGCGGTTTAATATGTATTGGTCCATGCTTTCCTTTTTCGTTTGTCAAAACACTCTGGACAATTATATGCTCATATTCCATGAATTATTTTTTTTTGTTAAGTCGCGACTGACATCATAAGTTACCAAAGGTATCTAAATTATTTTATAAAAACCTTAAAACAACAATTATGAAAAAACTACTAAATCTAAGTTGAAACAGTTCTACTTCACTTCCTTTACCTCCAATTATTATTTCCGAGAATAATTTATTCTTGGGAATGATTCTTCAAGAATCTAATTATAATTTTGTTATATTGAAGTTTAAATGTTAATAATTTTTAAAAGCGGTTAAAAAAATTAAAGACAGTAAAATAGATATATTCTATAATAAATTGATTTATGACAGACCTTATTGGAGATATCCATGGACATGCAGACAAACTGGAAGAACTATTGCTTAAGTTAGGGTATACTAAAAGCAATGGTGCGTACACACACCCAAATAGAAAAGTATTATTTGTTGGAGATTATATTGACCGAGGTCCTAAAATAAGGGAAACGCTTGAAATAGTGAAAGCTATGGTTGATGCTGGGAATGCAATTGCACTAATGGGCAATCACGAATATAACGCACTTTGTTTCCATTACCAAGATACAAAAGGCGGACACCTTAGAAAACATTTAATTAAAAATGTCATTCAGCATTACGAAACGCTCAAACAGTTTCGGAATAGACAAAAGGAATATGAAGGGTATTTAGACTGGTTCAAAACATTACCACTTTATTTCGAAACCGATACATTTAAAGCGGTTCACGCTTGTTGGGATACTGAAATTATTAAATATCTGAGGGGTACATTAGTCAACGACAGATTAACTGATGACCTTATTTATCAATCTGTAAAGTTTGGAACTCCCTTAAATGAAGCCATTGAGATAACCCTAAAAGGAAAAGAAATAAAAATTCCTGATGGACTTTTTTTTACTGATAAAGATGGAACAAAGAGAAATAAAATAAGAATAAAATGGTGGGAAGACCCCACAAAGATGACCTATAAATCCATCAGTGTTAAAGCTAGCAAAGAACTACCAGAAGAACCGATTAAATTATCAGAATTAAAATACCTTAACTTTTATAGCAGTAAAGATAAAATGGTTTTTTTCGGACATTACTGGCTAGAAGGTCCACCAGCGATGTATAAAAATAATGTCTGCTGCCTAGATTACAGTGTAGCCAAGGAAGGAAAACTTGTAGCATACAGCCTTGATGCTGAAAAAATTTTAGACAAAAATAAATTCATTGCTGTTTGATGAGTTTTACATAATTTGTATAGTCGATTACGGAACAGTTTACAGATAAACTAGGCGTAAAAGATGTAACCATCAAAATGAAACTGTTTTCTACCTAAACAGCAGACCTGCATCCTCGATAAAAACCAATAAAAAAGTCGACCACCCATTTTATGGCTAAGAAGACAAACCAAAATATAGTCTTTGAAAGATACCAGAAAAATTTAAAAACACCTCCCAAAAGACCGAATGCTAAAAATAGGAGTTGCAGTGTCGCCGCATTTTTTCCTCGCACTTGCACTCCCCCTAATTTAAAACTTGAGTAATTTGGCTTGAAGATGTTATACGCACCTCGTTTATTTTTTATGGAAGTACTCACGCCTCCTTTAGAGATATTGAAGTTAAAAGGCCCGCTCTTATAGTGTCCTATAAATTGAAAATTACCACGCTGGAATCCTATACGCGCTCCTTTCATAATTCTTTTATGAAGACGAAGTCCGTGTTTAGTATTTATCGTTGCACCATAGCCATCTCCCGAAAATGTTTTGGTCGCAGAAACCCCTCCTGTTCTAGAAACGCGGACATTCTTACCATGATATTCTATTCTTTTTTTAGCAGGTTTATTTTTTTCGGACATTGATAATGGTTGCCTAGTTTTAATTATTATCAGGTTTCATAAATAGTTTTTAGTTTTTCCTAATTTCTTGTGTGTGCGCTTTCATTCTTTCAAATTCATCGGTAATATCTTCTGGCTCCATTGCTATTATAGCACTCAATAAATGCTCATTGGGGTTTTGTTCAGAAAACTCCCAAAGGGCTTCCGCAGCAAAATAACCTAGGCTTATTAAAAAGTGCATGGTTACCTCTTTAAGACTTTCATTTTTTGGATATTTCACACCTAATTGGCCTGTATTAAAAACCAATTGCCCGCCATTTTTAAATTTTATGATTGCATAATAAATAGAATTATACATGTCTTCTTCTAGTAGCCCTCTAATCTCTTGATTATGATTAGAAGAAACCCACATGGGTTCTTCATTTGGTCTTAAAAGGTTGACTTCTTTATCGTCTTTTAGGGTCGTAAGTACTTCAATACAAAAATCTCTTCCTCTTAAAAATGGTGCCACAAGATTAAAATCTACACTAGTAAATGCAATTTGATTTTGTTCTTTAAAATACCCGAACCAATGTATCATGAAATGATGGTTTTTTTTCAGTTTTAGAAATATAACAATTTTAGAGTAATAAAATTGGTATGCCTTCTATCTAACTTTAACTAATACAACGAATTTAGATATTTCTTTAATCTGTTCAGTAAGCGGTAAGGATTGAAGTTTTGTATTTGAAGGTAAATCAATGATTTTTGGCAAGACATCTAAAAGGTTCAAAACATAGCTTGACTTTATTGTATAAGCTACATTATCTGCAACATCTTTTCTTAAACCTGAAGAATTAATACCTAAAAAATTCCCCTTATCATCGAATAATGGACCTCCACTATTACCTCCCTGTATTGGAGCTGTAATTTGGTAAGTAGTAATATTCCCATCATATCCTGTTTTGGAGCTGATTATTCCATCAGTTACTTTAATTTCCTTACCCATAATAGATAATGCCATAGGGTAACCATATGCATAAACCTTTGTTCCTACATCACTTGACCTTCTTTTAAAATTATATGGTAAATCATCTAAACCATCAAAATTCATATCAAATATTTTGATAATTGCTAAATCATTTACTTTATCTACCTGAACTATTTCGGCATTAAATTTTTTAACCTCATTATTTATAATAAACTCTACCTCTATGTCATCAGCATCCTCTACAACGTGATTATTGGTAACTATATATCCTGATTTAGAAATAATTATTCCTGAACCATTTACTGCCCACTCTCCGTTCTTAATTGAATTATTTACTGATTTAGTATTAAGTGTTGGAAATATCTTATATAAAAAAGATTCATTATTAGTTTTTGTTATTGGGTCTTCAATATTAAATTTAATCATTCCTTTTTCAAACGTTGAAACAGTCTTGATTTGCGTTTTTTTATCTCCCATCATCCATTTTAAAGAATAAACTGAACTAACAGCAGCGGGTTCAAAAATTGCTTTAATTTCTGATATATTCCAAAAACCATTAGACTCTAATACATATGCATTATACAAATAATCATCTTTTAAAATTAATAATTTATACTCATTATTACCTAACCCAACATAATTCCAAATTCCTTCTATTGGCTCGAACTTTCTGCTTGATAAAAAATTCCTAATAGATTTCTCGTCTGTAAAATCTATATCTTCCCCATTATATTTTTCGACAGCACTTTTATAAACGGGAGTCCTTTGAGAATCAAATTTATAATCCCCAAAAAACCTTTCAATTTTTTTTAAAACGTTCTTCGTAGCATTTTTATAATCAGATCGTAGAGAAAGGCCAATCCCTTTTGCAGTTTGTTCAGTCCTTTTTCCATTACAATCAGCAATATAGATTGTTACATAATTATAACCTTCATTAACGTGCGTATGGTCATAACTAACCAACAATACATCACAAGTAGTAATAGGTAAAGAGTTTTTATTTAAAGGCAATAAACCTTTTTTACTAATATACCTACTAATCTGTTTTCCAATCCCCCAATAATCCATACCCCCCTTGTAATTTCCTTCATTGACATAGAAATATTTATATCCATTTGCGCTTTGAGAAAAGGAATTGAAACAAATAAAGAATAAACAACTAAAAAGTAATTTTTTCATAAAAGTTTTTTTTATAAAAGTAATAAAATAATTCAACTTGTAAAGTGTGGAGCATACCCTCACCGATACAACAAATGTAATAGGGTGTAATGTGGTAGTTAGTTTTTAGTTAACCAAATCATTATTCTAAATGTATCCCTAACCTATCTACGAGGCTTAGAAGTAGCTGAATTAACGGAAGAAGATATGCCTATGGTTTAGGTTCAATCAAATTGCTATAATTAGAATGAACGAATAAGGCGAACCCTAAAATTAAGGACTGGATTCCAACCACTACTCGAGCTACCATTAGCGAAATTAAACTTCGATGCACTTAGGTTGTTACTTGGGCCAGCCGAAGTAGATGACCAATAAGAGACATCTGCAAAATTACCAATGTTATCTGCTCCTTGCCCTATCGTAATATACATTGTTCCTAACTGATTAATATTTGGAACATACCAACCGTTTGATTCTGAATCCATAGCTTCGTAATAGTTCATTCCTCCTAAATCTCCCATTACTGCAACCAAACCGTGTTCCCCTGTTGAATCTAATTGAAAAATAATTCCACCGTCATATATATCTCCAATTTGAATATCTTCAGTTGGTAGTTGTTCATCACTATCCTTACTACATCCAAATATTAAAATGTGGAAGGAAAAAATAAGAAGTAGATTTTTCATACCTACAAGTTACATAATTTAATTTTTACTTAAATATCACTAAAAGCAGTTAGATAGATAATCTTTTGAATAAAGATTGATTAATAGAATTTAACTGATGTTATAGGTTGCTGAATTTACCCAAAAAATATTTTCTAATGGTTAATGTGTTTCATAAATAGAGGGAGATTATTTAAGGTTTATTCTTGAAGTAATCCTCTAAATCTATTTGGTTTCCTTTTTTCTTACACCATCCGCATCCGTATGTGTTTTCCTTGGTAGAAACCATCATATAATGCCCGTGGGTTGAAAAGGGGCAATCTGCGAGCCAAGAATACTTATTGTGACCGCTCGGGTTTGGGTTTAGGGACTGTGACTCAAGATAGTTTATAAATGGAGTTGCAGATGCATTTGCTAAATCATTGTTTTTATCCAATTCACTTTTTATCCCTGAAACAATTTTATTAAAATCTTCTTCTGTTAAAAAACCGGGAGACCCGAATCTTGGTAAACCATTATAAAGATGAGTTGATTCAAGCTGCATTGTTATAATATCAATAACCTCTTTTTTATTTAAATAATCAGCTGATTTTACTGAGTATATCGTTTTATCTAACTTATTAGAATCATCAACTTGATAATATAATCTCAGACAATCTTCTTCATCTATTAGATAGTGTTTAACTGATACATCAAAAATAGTTTCTTCCGTTTCCAAAATGAAAACTCTTTTGTCATTGATGGACTTACCATCATTGATTAGTTTTAAAAATTTCATACAAATAAGAATTAATTAAACAATTGTTATTTGTATTTCGAAAATAATATTGGATTGCGGGAACCTGCGTTTATTTTGACCTTGCGTCCGTATTGTTTTACCACCGTGGTGTCTTCACTCGGTTGGTATTCAACAAAAGTTGAATTCGAAATGCAGGGTAAAGATAGTGTTATTTTTAGACAAAAAAACACTTATTGATATCAAGAGATAGCTACTTACTCATAAACGCTAGCACTTGCCATTCTAGAAAAATTGGTAATAGTAAAACCTAAATTAATTATTAATTGATTAGTTGCACCACGTTGTTCTTTACTTTTTCGTATTTCTCAAGTAATGGAGCGTAGCGAAATGGATTGAGAAATACGAAAAAGTAACAACTTGCTTAAATTTGTTAAACCAAAAACATAACAAAAT
>Ga0222645_100058_pt1 | contig 69533 bp, 61 predicted proteins | sample AntAcemetagen292_FD_179881 | JGI IMG/M metagenome (GOLD analysis project Ga0222645, IMG submission 179881) | Saline water microbial communities from Ace Lake, Antarctica - #292 | ecosystem: Environmental > Aquatic > Non-marine Saline and Alkaline > Saline | place: Antarctica: Ace Lake | collected...
AAAAATGTCAGCTACGTGTTAATTACGTGTTGGCTAAATATCAGTTAGTAGTACTAAGCAGGGGTTAAGTGCAAAACTAATATTTAATGTTGTTATGTAATATGCTCTATTCTCAATATCATACTGATTCGAAAGTCTGTTGCTAAGTGGCTTTCAAGTTGAGCAAGATAGTTTTGCATACATTTTATTTTGCTCGCGCTCGACCTGCAGTGAAAACAATTAAACAGACTTTCATCAGTTACTTTGAGGGTATAATTTTTTTAGTCAGGTTAAGTAACTACTATTTCACACGGATGTATTGCTGACAAAGTAGAGATGCCAGCTGAGGTGCTAACTGGAGTGCCGGTTGAGGGCTTAGTTGAGGGGCTAATTGAAGAGTTAGTTGAGGAGTTAGTTAAAGCGTCAATAAAGCAACTATGTTTTATTTGGAATTAGTCAGATCAGAATATTCAATTAGATAGTTGAATAACAGCGAATGAAGTCCTGCTAAATTTGCTATATTAAGTTATGTTTCAAGTCCATGAGTCTTACATAAGTAAGGCAAAGAGAAGTATTGAGCAATATGAAAATCGATATGTATAATAATGTATACCCGAAGATGGCAAGAAAAACACTCGCTTATATTCTCACCGTACTGATGTGCTCTCCTACCATGGCTAAGTCGATTAAAATTAGTGACCAGTTTGGTGACCCTGTTGAAAATGTGGTGGTGAGTTTCATAACCCTCGACTCTGTGAAAGGGAACAATCCTGACACCACGATAATGGACCAAATCGATAAGCAGTTCTCACCCAGAGTGTTAGTAGTACAAAAGAATCAAACTGTCTTTTTCCCAAATAGTGATGATATTCGTCATCACCTATACAGCTTTTCTAAGCCTAAACCTTTTGAATTTAAGATGTTCAAGGGCGGTGAATCAAAAAAACTCACATTTGATCAAGCGGGTATCGTGGTACTTGGTTGTAATATTCACGACCAGATGGTGGGTTATATTTACGTAGCTGACAATGAATATACGGTTATGACCAACGAGCTAGGTATAGCTGAATTACCCAGTACCGGATTAGCTATTCAATTGTGGCACCCAAGATTGTCTGCAAATAAAATTGAAAGAAAAAGTATGCAGTTGCCATCTATGCAATCAGAGCAGCCCTTGATGGTAATGCTGACCTTACTGGCAGATGTTGAAACATCGACTAAAAGTACGTTTGGCTCTAAGAAGTTCAACAGAGGAAACTAATAAGTGGCCCAAAGACCTCTTAATCAAAGTATCTTTAGACTAGTAGTCGGTTTAGTCGTTTTAACTACGATTACCATTTTTGTAACCGTGTGGTTGGCAACCAGCAAACAAACACAAAGTAGATTAAATCGAGATTTAGTCATTGCTGAAAACGTGTTGCAAAGGGTGTTACAAAATCGCGAAGATTTGTTGTACAACTCTGCTTATGTATTGACCGCTGACTTTGGTTTTAAACAAGCTGTTGCATCAGGTGATAAAGGTACCATTGACAGTGCGCTACTTAATCACGGGCAGCGAATTAAAGCAGATCTTATGGTACTTGTTTCCCTAGATGGTAATACTGTGACTAGTGCGCCTGCAGTATTGAAGATGCAACATCCTTTTCCGTATCCTGAGGTGATAGACAACGTTATAAAAGAAGGCGGAGACTCATCGCTAATGATGCTGGATGGTCATCTTTATCAAGTTATCATGTTGACTATTGACGCGCCTACACCCATCGGCATAGCATTGATTGGTTTCAAATTAGATAATTCCATTCTTACCCAGCTAAACAAAATCACTCAACTCGAGACAACGTTGCAAGTCTTCACTGGGCAGTCTGAAGTATACAAGATAAGCACCTTGCCTGATGCAGTGATTAGCTCTGCTTTAGCTACACTCAATCAACGACCCTCTTGGTTGTCCATCACCATTACAAAAGACACCCCTTATATTTCCCAACAATTTACGCTGGCTGATGATTTAGGGAGTCGAACGGTTATTACATTATCTGAAGATGCACAAAAATTATTTGCAGACTTTACCTCATTGCAGTTGGGTGTCATCGGTATATGCATACTAGTCATTTTATTAGCCACTTTGTTTGCTGCTTTATTTTCTAAACAAATATCACAGCCGCTAACAATATTGGCAGATATTGCGGAAAGAATTGCCGTAGGAAATTATACAAAAGATGTTGCAGTAGCATCTAACACCAAAGAAGTTAAATTATTATCTGAAGCGTTCGCTTCAATGCAAAACAACATTGAGTCTCGCGAGCAAGAAATTATCTTTCAAGCCAGACATGACTCACTAACTTCGCTTTATAACCGACGTCATATTGAAACTCTACTCGATAATAAGTTTTTGAATAAATCTTCATTTTTAGTCATCGGTATCAATATCTGTGGATTTAGAAGCATCAATGATGTTTTTGGTTACCATAATGGAGATCTGTGTTTAAAAGAGTTGGCACTGCGTATGTCGCGATTTGAGTGCGTAACGGCCAGACTTAATGGTGGCGAATTACTTTGGTTACCAAATGATAGACCATCGGAAGAATTTATTAGTTCCTTAAAATCAGCTTTAGAAGTCCCTATCGATACTGGGGATGTCGTTATCAATATTAATGTAGCGATGGGACTAATTGATTGCCCTAAAGATGCAAATAACACTCAAGAGGTGTTTAAGTGCCTCAATATAGTGTTAGATGAGGCCCAAATCACCTGTGGATTAGTGCTGAAGTTCAACTCAAAGCTAGAAGAACATTACACAAGACGCTTATCTATCATTACCGAACTCAAAAATACTCTTGAATGTGGTGGAGATGAATTAAGCCTTAACTACCAGCCTAAATTAGATTTGAAAAAAGGTATGGTCACTCACGTAGAAGCTTTGATAAGGTGGACTAATAAACGTTTAGGGTTTGTTTCACCAGAAGATTTTATCGCTATTGCCGAACAAGCTGAGCTTATTGAAGATATCACTAACTGGGTCATCAACAAAGCCATCGAAGATGCAGCCAGATTTAAACAAGCGAATTTAAATGTGTCCGTTGCCATTAACCTTTCAGCCAAAGACATTATGAATCCTGCATTACTGACACATGTGTTGGTATTGCTTAAGGAGAAAGACTTAGCTACTGCATGTTTGTCATTTGAAATAACCGAGGGTGACTTGGTTAAAGACCACAACGTAGCGATTATCCATCTACAAGCATTTAAAGATGCGGGCTTTGAAATTGCTATTGATGACTTTGGTACAGGTTATTCATCCATGGCTTACCTACAAAACTTACCAGTTGACACGTTAAAAATTGATAAGAGTTTTGTACTCAAATTACCTGAGCAGGACGGAGATCAAAAAATTGTTAAAACTGTCATCAGTTTAGCTCACAGCTTTAACATGAATGTAGTGGCAGAAGGTGTAGAAAATATTGAAACCCTGACACTTTTGGCTGACTGGGGATGTGAATTAGCACAAGGTTATTACATTTGTAAACCTACCTCTGCAGATAACCTCATCACATGGTACAACGCTAATCTGAGCACAAAATGGCTATAAAAAAAAATATAAAGAAAGCTACAAAAACAACTATAAAAAAAGCTGCAGCAAAGGCTGTAACAAAACTTAATACTATGCGTGTTTTTTGGTGTAGACCACAGCTGTTTTTTCTTTGCCTAGTATTCACTTTTACTCACATTAGTGGTGCTCAAAGCAGCGATGGCAAATTAATCGGTACTGCAGGGCTAAACCAGATTGAAGGAACAGGTGGCGGTGGTATTGTACCGTGGGCCACTCTTGCAGGATATGACAGCCAAGAACAAATATCAGTCAACGCCTTTACCACTGAAGTACATCTTGAAGATTATCGTTTAAACGTGTTGGGAGTCAGCGCTTCTTTTTATGATCGTATCGAAGTCAGCGTGGTGCAACACAGGTTTGATTTAAAAACACTGGGTGGTGAAATCAAGCAAAATATCTATGGACTTAAATATCGTCTTTATGGCGATGTAGTTTATTCAACATGGCCTCAAGTAAGTATTGGATTGCAACATAAAAAGTTACACGATGGCAGTATTGCCGCTGCGCTTGGCGCAATAAATAGCAGCAGTGGAACCGATATTTACTTGGCTGCAACCAAGATACATCTTGGCGCTCTGTTTGGCTTTAATACAGTATGGAGCGTGACTGCTAGAGCGACTAAGGCGAATCAACTAGGCTTACTCGGTTTTAGTGGTGTGAATAACGACAATTATCAGATTATGGCTGAGGCATCGGCTGCTGTTTTATTCAGCCGACACCTTGCTGTTGGGATTGAATACCGACAAAAACCAGATAATTTAGGTTTAGGTGAAGATGATTGGCTAGATGTGTTCATCAGCTATATTCCAAACAAAGACCTAAGTCTTACCCTAGCTTGGGCTGAACTGGGCAGTATTGCTGGTGCAGAAAAACAGCAGGGACTCTATCTTTCTCTCAATGGACAACTTTGGTGACCACATGAAAAATATTATTTTGGTATGTTTCACTTGGATTTTTTTAAGTGCATGCACCTCCACCCAACTGAGTACTTATCAACAGCTAGGTGGGCAACCAAAAATTGCAGAAATAGTAGATAATTTTATTAATGAAATTGAGTTCGATCCTGTTTTGTATGAATTTTTTAAAGATTCAAATATTGAACGTTTTCGCGAAAAAGTCAGTGAACATATTTGTATGTTAACGGGTGGACCTTGTGAATATACAGGTGATGAGATGGAACAGGTGCATACAGGTATGGATATTAGCGAGTCAGAATTTAATCATACTGTTGATTTATTTATTATTGCGATGACAAAAGCAAATGTTCCACACACCGTTCAAAATAAAGTATTGGCCGCTATAATTCATACTAGAGACGAGATGATTTATCTCTGATAAAGTTTAATGTAAAATGCTAGTTAAGACATTTCATAAATGAGTAAAAAAATGTCATTTGCTGATGATATCATCAAAAAAAATAATGTAAAAGTTCTAGGCTCGGGTGAAAAAACCTTACTTTTGGCTCATGGTTTTGGCTGTGATCAGAAGATGTGGCGCTTTATGTTACCTAACTTAATACCTCATTATAAAGTAGTGTTGTTTGATTATGTGGGCTCTGGATACTCAGACTTGGCCCATTATGAGCAAGTACGTTACAGCACCTTAGAAGGTTATGCTCAAGACATTTTAGAGATTTGTGAAGCCTTAGAGCTGCAAAATGTCAACTTTGTCGGTCACTCAGTCAGCAACATGATAGGTCTTATTGCTTCAATACAAGAGCCAAAGTTTTTTAGTCGTTTAGCAATGATTTGCCCCTCCCCTTGTTTTTTAAACTTCAAACCTGACTATGTCGGTGGGTTTGAAGTATCTGATTTAGAAGAACTCTTTAACCTAATGGAAAAAAATTATATTGGTTGGGCAAATTACCTTGCGCCTATCATCATCGGTGCAAACCATTCTGAAAAGCTAGTAAACGAGTTATCAGACAGTTTTTGCTCAACTGATCCTACAATAGCTAAAGCTTTTGCTAAAGTGACGTTTTTTTCTGACCACCGTCACCTATTAGAAAAGGCTAAGCACCCAGTGTTAATTTTTCAAAGTAGCCATGATTCTCTTGCTTCTACTGATATCGGGGACTATATGCTTGGACAATTGCCCGATGCAGAATTAAAAATCATTGAAGCTGAAGGACACTGTTTGCATATGACTTACCCAGACATCGTTAGTCAAAAGTTGAGAAGCTATATTGACTAACAAGGCGATTATGTTTTTGAATCCCACACCAGATGCATTCCAATTTGGTGCGATGATAACTGATAAAAATCGAAAAATTGTTTATGTGAACACCTACTTTTCATACGCGTTGAATTGGAACTTAAAAACATTAGTGGGTAAGAATTCTGAAGATATATTTACTCATTCATCTAAAATATTTTTTGAAAGTTATTTGATGCCTTTGTTGCTACATGAAAAGAAATGTGAAGAAATGCAGTTAACCTTACTTGATGGTAATCAAGAGCGTGTACCCATATTAGTCAGTGCAAAAATGGACGAAAAAAATTGTATTTACTGGAGTTTATTCAATGCATCAAAACGCGACAAACTCTACGATGAGCTTATTGATGCACGCAAAAAGTTAGAGAAACAAACAAAGATATTGACCTCAATGGCGTCCACAGATGAGCTGACGGGGCTGATGAATCGCCGAGAAATAAATTTACGGGCACCCGAGCTGATTAATCAAGCGAAACGATATGCGCATACTATTTCATTATTGATGATTGATATTGATCACTTTAAAAGAATTAATGACTCGTTTGGGCATGTGGAAGGTGACCGTCTTTTAAAAGAATTAGGTCTACGTTTACGGAAATTTGGTCGTCAAACTGACTTGATCGCGCGCTTTGGTGGTGAAGAATTTATTATGCTACTACCTGACACTGATGAGGCTGGCAGCAAACTTTTTGCTACATTACTACATGAATTGATGTCGAGCATTAAATTCAACAACACTTCAGTGACTATCAGTATTGGCGTAACAACAAGCGACGGTAATCACACTTTAGACGATTTAACTAAGCAAGCTGACAACGCTCTTTATAAAGCTAAAAGTAATGGTCGCAATAGAACCGAGTTTCACCAAAAAGCTTAGCCTTACTGTAACTTTTGATGATTCTTGTGATTCCCCGTTACTATTGTGATTTCCCATAGCTCTTGTAATTCGCGTTGCTCACATTGCTTACACAACTTAAATAATTACAGCCAATTACTCAACTTAAATCCGATACCTAACCTTTGAGCGTGGTGGTTGTAATAAATTAGGCTTTCACCGTATCCATTAAAATACTCCACGTAGCCTTGTAAACGATCGTCAATAGGAAACGACCAACCCAGTTGAATAGCCCCCCGGTTATCACTACGCAAGTTGTTTCTGAGCATAAACTCTAATGAATGATTGTCTGAAATACTCCACAGCCCGCCTAGTTCGCCGTACCCCATAAACTTTTCGATATCGGGGTTATCGTCACCTGCTGGATCAAGTGCTGTGATTTTTTCATCTTCTGGTAATCGGTACCAAGTTCTAAAACCCCACAATACATTGTCGGTTGGTGCAAAGATAAAACCTAGGACAACCCTATTCCAACTACGTGATAACTGCCCAGTTTGACCATTGGATTGATGATTGAATGACAATGAAGTTTGTTCAACAGGTAAACTCAATAATGACCAAGAATGCTGATAATTAAATATCACTTCTGGTTCATAATTGGTTTCTCGAAAAGGTGCTGAGATACCGCTATTGTAAGCTTGCCACCAGCTGGTAGTAGTGAAAGCAAACTGTAAATCGAGATCCTCAACTATTAAATCTTGCACCGCTAAGTATTTTAAAGATATTTGAAATTTTATTTCAACGTCATCTAATTTAGAGCCAACAGGTGTCCCGATATAAGGCTCTTGATTAATACTGGTGATACTAGCAGGCAACACAAAATTAGGCTTATGGGGGATGATAGCGAAGGGATTTTTTGACGCTTGTTTTTCTAATTCAACACGCTGCTTGAATAGAGTTGCTGTTTTAACAGCGCAGCTTTCACGTAAGTCACTCACAGTTTGTTGCGGTGTTGCTTGTTTGAGCGCATTTAATAAGCACTTATCTGTACTGCTTATATTAGCCGCGCTCACTATAGTATCTGTACTGCCCGTACTATTCGTACTATCTGTACTGCCCGTACCGCTTGGGATATCCGTACCGCTCACATTAACAAACTTACCTAACTGTGACTCAATACCAGAAACGTTACCAACACTGAGCCCAGTAGATAACAATAAAACGATAGCTTTCATAATCCAACACTTCCCTGATGATTTTATCTCAGTAAAAATATTACTGGTACAAGTTAAGGCTACAAATACTATTTGTAGCCTACTCTATTAACTATTCTTATTCTTATTCTTATTCTTATTCTCGAAATCAGCAGCTCACGCTTGCTTTTAATCGAACCAATGCCGAGTCCGATTTACGAAGTACACTAAAGATAACATGACTGGCACTTCAACCAGTACCCCAACCACGGTAGCTAAAGCTGCACCTGAATGTAGTCCAAATAATGAAATAGCCACAGCAACTGCCAACTCAAAAAAGTTAGAAGTACCAATCATACTGGCAGGCCCAGCAATGTTGTGAGGCAGCTTTAGGCGCTTTGCAAAAAAGTAAGCAATAGCAAAAATACCATAAGTTTGAATAATGAGCGGTATAGCAATCAATAAAATTGTTTGCGGTTGCTCTAAAATAGTTTGCGCTTGAAAACCAAACAGCAACACCACAGTTCCCAGCAGACCTGCTATTGACCAAGGTTTAAGTTTAGTTACAAAATTATCTATACTTTTTTGTTTCGCTATTTTTTGTTTTGCTATTTTATTAGCTTTTTTATTTAACCATGAACGGGTTAGCGCGCCAGCTACTAAAGGTAATAAAACATATAGTAACACTGAAATAACGAGGGTATCCCAAGGTACTTGAATATCGCTAACACCCAGTAGAAGTGCAGTTAAGGGTGCAAATGCAAAGATCATGATAACGTCGTTAATCGACACTTGTACTAAAGTATAATTGGCATCGCCCTTAGTCATTTGACTCCAGATAAATACCATCGCAGTACAAGGTGCTACACCCAATAAAATCATACCTGCGATATATTCGTTTGCTGATTGAGGGTCGACCCAGTCAGCAAAAAAACCTTTAAAAAACAACCAACCTAAAGCAGCCATGGTGAAGGGTTTGATTAACCAATTAATGATCAGTGTTAATGCTAAACCCTTAGGCTTTTTACCCACATCCTTAATAGATGAAAAATCGATTTGAACCATCATCGGGTAGATCATTAACCAGATCAGTACTGCTACTACTAGATTTACGTGAGCATATTCTAAGCTTGCCACCAATACAAAAGAGTCTGGAATAACGCTGCCTAAAAGCACCCCCACAATGATACTAATGCCCACCCAAACTGATAAGTAACGCTCAAAAAATCCCATGATTTACCCTTTTATGCTTTTGTGCTTTTGTGCTTTTGTGCTTTTGTGCTTTTGTGCTTTTGTGCTTTTGTGCATTGATATTTTGATTAAGCGCTAACTGGTACGTTGGTTAACGCGCTGAGTAACTTGCTCTGCCGATTCAACGCGCTCTGAATAACGGTTTACTAAATAGTCACTATTGTCTCTGGTCAACAAAGTAAACTTCAGCAGTTCTTCCAACACATCTACTATACGATTGTAATAAGGCGATGATTTCATGCGGTCATTGTCGTCAAACTCCATAAACGCTTTGGCTACTGACGATTGATTGGGAATGGTCAACATACGCATCCAGCGACCTAAAATACGCATTTGATTGACCGCATTAAATGACTGTGAGCCACCACAAACCTGCATTACCGCTAGCGTTTTTCCCTGCGTGGGTCGCACCCCACCTAAACTCAGTGGTACCCAATCTATTTGACTTTTCATAATACCCGTCATAGCACCATGACGTTCAGGAGAGCACCATACTTGACCTTCAGACCATATCATCAGTTCACGTAATTCCAGCACTTTTGCATGGGTTGCATCCTCAGCGTCAGGCAAAGGAAGACCTGCTGGGTCAAAAATACGGGTTTCAGCACCCATTGCATCTAACAAGCGGGCTGATTCTTCTATCACTAGACGACTAAACGACCGTGCCCGTAGTGAGCCGTACAACAACAGAATTTTAGGTTTATGTTTGGAATGACTTTTTACAAAGTCTTCCATTCTGGGAACGTTGAATTCTATAAGTTCAAGATTTGGCATAACCGAGTTAGAGTTAGAGTTAGAGTTAGAGTTAGAGTTAGAGTTAGAGTTAGAGTTAGAGTTAGAGTTAGAGTTGGAGTTGGAGTTGGAGTTAGCCATTACACGGCTCCTAAATTAGCAAGTGCAGCTTTAAAAGCGATCTTGTCTGTTATATCAACATTTAAGTTATTCAACTGTTCCACCCTTTGTGTTATTTGCTTAATAGTCATTCTAAACGCGTCTGCTATTTGTAGTTCAGAGCCTTGTAACTTAGACGGGTCGACTAAGCCCCAGTGTACTTTTAAGCTTTCTCCAAACCACACAGGGCAAGTTTCATTAGCAGCAGAGTCGCATACCGTTACCACTAAATCGGGTGCAAATGTTTCAAACTCGTCCCAAGACTGACTTTGTAAACCATCAGTAGAGATAGCCATTTCTTGTAAATATTTAATTGATAATGGATGCACCTCACCTACTGGTTGGCTGCCAGCACTTTTTGCTATTATTTTACTGTTTTTACTACCTTTGTCATTTTTGTCAAAAGTATTAGCAGAAAATTGATTAGTGATCGCTTCAGACAAAATGCTGCGGCAGCGATTATGAGTACAAATATATAAAATTTTCATTCAAAATATTCCAATAAAAAGTTAGCAACAATTATCTATTAGTTTGGCTGTATCTAAATGACGTAGACAATCATTTAAGTATGTATGATGGTTCTTAGTGGTAACAGTAAGAACCTCAAACGCCCATTTGGGTAAGGTTTGATTAATCTCATAAAACACCCATTTACCTCGTTTTTGGTCAGACAAAATTCCACATTTACGTAGTTCAGCTAAATGTCGTGACACTTTAGGCTGACTTAGTTGTAGTGCACTAATTAAATCGCACACACATAATTCACCTTTGATCATGATCAATAACAAACACTTCAAGCGTGTGTCTTCAGATAAGCATTTATAAAAAGTGACAGGGTTCATTAAAAGTGCTCCACTCAGTACATATGAAATATCATATATATGATATTTCATATGTCAATAGTGCAGCAAGCAAGTGACTATTTATGATGTAGAAGTTAGAAGTTAGAGAAGTTAAAATTTAGCCTTTGAGATTTAAACTAGGTAGATTTAGACTGGCTAGGGTTAAACTAAGTCAATTCTTCAGTTAGGTATTATTATGTCAAGCACACTGCCCTATCTCGCCCACTATGCGACACATTTGCAAGATGATATTCAACGTTTATTATCGCAAAATAAACTCGGCGATTGGCTAAGAACGCGTTACCCCAACACACATAACATTGCCAACGATAGCGAACTACGGGATTACACTATATCCCTGAAAAATCAATTTATGAAGAAAACTCAACCACTTAGTAAAGTGATATACGATAGTAAGATCCATGTAGTCAACCACGCTTTAGGTCTACACAGCTATGTATCACGGATACAAGGTGGCAAATTAAAAAGTAAAAATGAGTTACGAGTCAGTACTTTGTTTAAGCAAACCCCTGAGCCATTTTTAAAGATGATAGTGGTGCACGAACTGGCCCACTTAAAAGAGAAACAACATAACAAAGCGTTCTATCAACTATGCCAGCACATGCTACCCGAGTATCATCAAGTTGAATTTGATGTAAGGGTGTATCTAACTGAACTAGAGCGTTCAGGCTCAGTATTTACTATTCCAAAAATCTGATATTCGGTACAAAGTAATACTAATACCTAATACCTAATACCCATTATCAAAATATGGATATTTACTCTATAAAGACGCTTTTTTATTATGTGATAGCTTAATCACTGGTTCTAGCTATTAGTTTTAATTGTTAGTTTTAACTATTGATAATAATCAAATCAAACGCCACATGTTACGTCAATATTAAAATCTACACTCAAACCATAAACAATGGGTGTGGTGGCACAATGAGAATTTAAAATTAAAAATTATGACTTCTCAAAGTTGAAAAAAAATTATCAGATAATAAGCACTGATGATGGCTCTGTTGCTATTTTATCAACAGAGGGTAAAGGGTTTAGCGTATAATCAGGTACCACATATCAATAATCAGTAACATCTAATGGACTATCAATTTTTCCATGATATTTTGGGGCAACCTGTCGCCACGTGTGAGCTGGAATGTGAAGCTTTTGGTGATTGGTTGAGTCATGAAATCGCTCGAGACTTGGCGCAAATCGCACTATTACTTAATATTATTCAGCAGCTTCAAACCAATCAACTGTCCAGTTACCAACACAATGGTAAGGAATACCATTTAGAGTTTGATAAAGACGAAGTAGAGCTTATTTTAAATAATAATGATATCCAAGATATGACATTTTCAGAAGATGATGAAAGCCAAGAATTAAGTGCTTTACATATCCAATCGGGCTGTGGTTTAGCTGATTTTTACACTTTGCTTAAAGCTTGGCAAAAGTTCGTTAGCTAAGTCAAGCTGGTTATTACAAGTACGCATTAGTTAGGTATACAAACAGCCCTTTTTTTATCCTAAATAACGACTGATTGTACTTAAACATGATGCATACAAAAAAGCCGTAACAGAAATCCGTGTTACGGCTTTAAATTTTTTTTAATACCTATTAAGCGTTATAAGTTGACGATGAAGTGTTGCCACCACGTCCAGTCCAATTGGTGTGGAAAAACTCGCCTCTTGGCTTATCTGTGCGCTCATATGTGTGAGCACCAAAATAATCTCGTTGGGCTTGTAATAAGTTAGCAGGTAAACGCGCAGTACGATAACCGTCGAAGTAGTTAAGCGCTGCGGTAAGGCAAGGCGCCGGTACTCCAGTAGTAATGGCGTTCACTACTACACGTCTCCATCCTTCTTGGGCGCCCACGACTGTATCTCTAAAGTAGTCATCCAATAATAGATTGTTGAGCCCAGGGTTCTTATCATAAGCTTCTTTGATTTTACCTAAAAATGCAGAACGGATAATACAACCACCACGCCACATCAATGCGATACCGCCGTAGTTAAGGTTCCAGTCATATTCTTTAGCTGCTTCACGCATTAAGGTATAGCCTTGAGCGTATGAAACGATTTTAGACGCGAGAACTGCTTGACGTAAATCTTCGATGAAAGCGGCTTTTTCAGCAGCGTTACCATTGAATGTTTTAGCTGGGCCGGTGATCATTTTAGATGCTTCGACACGTTCATCTTTAAGAGCCGAGATACAACGAGCAAATACAGACTCAGCAATAAGAGTTAGTGGCACACCCAAATCTAGTGCGACTATACCAGTCCATTTACCTGTACCTTTTTGGCCTGCTGTATCCAGAATTTTCTCTACTAATGGGCTACCGTCTTCATCTTTAAAGGCTAAAATGTCGCGAGTAATTTCCACTAAGTAACTATCTAATTCAGTAGTGTTCCACTCTTTAAATACTTCATGCATTTCATCAGCTGACATGCCAAGCACGTCTTTCATAATTTGATAGGCTTCGCACAATAGCTGCATATCGCCGTATTCAATACCGTTATGTACCATTTTTACAAAGTGACCGGCACCGTTTTCGCCAACGTAATCACAGCAAGGAGAACCATCATCTACCTTAGCTGAAATGTCTTGGAAAATAGGTTTTACAGCTTGCCATGCTTCAACTGAACCACCGAGCATAATTGAAGGCCCTTTTAATGCACCTTCTTCGCCACCGGACACACCAGCACCAACAAAGTTAATACCTTTTTCGGCACAATATTTTTCACGACGAATAGTGTCGGGAAAGTGTGTATTGCCACCGTCAATAATAATGTCACCCTTGTCTAACAAAGGTAGAAGCAGCTCAATAGTGGCATCGACAGGAGCGCCTGATTTCACCATAATCATAATTTTACGAGGAATAGCTAGCGATTCAACTAACTCTTCTACCGAATAAGCACCGCGGATACTCTCGCCTTTTGCTCGGCCATTAATAAAGCTTTCTACTTTATCAATAGAGCGATTATAAGCAGTAACGGTGTACCCTTTACTCGCCATATTCAAAATGAGGTTTTCACCCATAACAGCAAGGCCGATTAAGCCAATATCAGATAGTTTTTTCATAGAGTCCCAATGTTTGTTTCAATTAATAACGCATGCTTAGATGCACGGCATGATACTTTAAAATGCCTAACAATACTGTAAAGATGCGAGGCCATTTGCATCACATACTTCAGCTAATAAGACGTAATGAGTTTGCATACATAACGATACATTAACCGCTAAAACCTAATTTAACACTCCCAAAACGCTTAAAGAGTACGCTGTCAGCACATTAACGAAGGAAATACTATTTAGCTCACATTAATGCAACAAACTATGCGACAAAATTACATTTTTGTAAAAAAACATCACAAACTACTGCCGCACCAAATAAAAACAAAGGGTAGATTTTAACAACAGAAAATAAAACACATCTTGCACTCAACCTCAAAGTGCATAAAAAAATAAGGGCTATGATCCATATTTAATTATTGTAGTTGCGCTTTTGCAACGTTCTCAACCTCATCCAGGAAAGTAGGTTTAATATTCGTCATTTCCCAGGTGCCTAAAGTAATGGGTATACCACCGATGTTATTAAGTTTATCAAAAAAAGATTTCAAAACAAAAGTTTGCCCCTGCTCTGCATCTAATTGCGCTTTTTGCGCCATCGCGCTATCGAGTAACGCTTTACCTGTTACATAACTGGTGCCGTAGCCAGGTTGACGTAAATAAAGATGTTGCTCAAAAATTAATAAATCAGGCTCTGTTTTCATCCATCCTCTGGGGGTTTTGTTCATATGAATTTCACCCGCTTGTTGCATCGTCATCTGATTAGCGTGAGCATACAAAGAGCCAAGACCTCGAGCTGCTCTTTGAGCAAGCATAATCCACACAATTTCTCGGGCTCGGGGATTGTGATCATATAAACCTGCATGCATAAATATTTCCTCTACAGCGGTAGCGGTACCTTCGTTTCGACTATCAAAAATGTTATACAACAATGCGTCTTTTCTAATGGCCCTTGGATTAGGATCGTTCTCCATTATAGCCAGTTCAAACCAATGATAAAAATGCGAGTATAGGGGTGTGGGGTCAAGGTGTGTGCCAATCTGAAAGAAGTGCCGCGTTGCTGCTGGTACAAAGCTCCCCAATCTTTCATAAAGCGCTGGTTTAAAATAATCAGCGACTGTGACGATATTTTTTTCATCTAAGAATTTAAGAAAAAATTCAGCAGACTGATTAGCTAATTGCGTATATTGGTTGGCATTTTTCACTGCTACTAATGCTGGTAATCCAATATTTCTTTGTTCTTCTAGCTTTAAAGATGACCAAGCTCTATTGAGTTCGCGACGCAGTAATCTTTCTTCATCTTCCCAGGTCATAGGTAACAAATGTACGTGTTTTTGATACCAACTGTACTGCTCAATTCCAAGTCCTGAAGGCCCAGTTTTTGTGCTCCCTTGACGCTGCAACCATTCAATAAATTGCCCTGTAGACTGGACTGCTTGCTGATGTGTTTGTATTAACCTTGCATTTTTAGTTATTTCAATTTGTGCTGTAATATCCAATAAGTTTTGGCGCTGCATCTGAATATCGCGTATGCCTGCAATCCATAATTCTTTAGCATTGCCGATTAAATTTTCTCTGGCTTGAGTATGCAAAGGCTTTATGCGCGACAAGTCCTTAATTAGTCTAGTTTGCTCACTGATACTGATAGGAAATGAGTAACTCCATAATTCAGTCACATAATGAGGAGTAGGACCTTCATGGGCTGGCACATCACTTTTATATGTCCACACCTGTTTGTAAAATGCAGGATCTCTTTGCCAAGGTTTCAACACTTTTTGGTTAAATTCGTAACCGTTGAGTTCTGCCAACATCACAAACCAATCAATTTGTTGCGCCACGCTCCAATCTGCTCGCTCAAATGCTAACAATCTTGTTTTAAACTGTACCCATTGGGGATGCCGCTTTTCAAAGGTTACTTGACGATAATCAGGCGCAAGATTATGTAAGGGAGCAACTTCAAAAGCCCGCCACTGAGCAAAAAGAGTTTCTAATTGACTGAAGTCTGAAGATGCTTTTATGCCAAAAGAGAAAAATAATAGTGTTACCGCTATATACTTAGTTTTCATTTTTAAGTCCCTGAATGAAGTATTGATAATGTAGCAGAGCAACTGCTGACTAATCCATCGATCATATGTTCAACGTACTAATTCTTTAGAAAGTCCTAGTATTTCTTGACAAAAATAAGCCTGTATTTTTAGCTGTAGCGCCATAGCTATTGAGCACTCATGCACAACAACAGTGCTAAAAAAAACGACTACTGTAAGTTTTGTCTTTGTATGTTTTTTAGAAGCCAAGGCATATTTCATATCCCTAAAATAGGTAAATAAGGGATCGCTTGGTATCATGTTTATAGTGCATAGTCTTGGCCTAAGAAGGCAACGATAGCTTGCATTAAAGTATGTATATATTTTATATAGTTTTCGTCAGAAAATGATACCTAAATATGAGATCAGATTATCCAATGGGTTACTTGGTTGTAAACAAACAGATAGATAGGCAGACATAAAAATGAATACCAAGAAGCACACATAAACGCAAATACGTGGCGCATTACTTTGTCTTTAAACTAATTCAAAATGTGCGGAGTACTCTTAACATGCACACTGCACGGCGGCGGCGTCTATCAATAATTTGAACCCATAAAACCAGAAATAATCAGCAGTCAGCGGGGCTGATTAACCTAATAGTCAACATCAACTGGTTGACTTAACACCAAGGCAAACATATGAATAAAATTTTACAAAAAATGCAAAAAATGCAAAAAATGCAAAAAATACGCAAAAGCGTTGTTGTCATCACTCTCATACTTTTAGTGGGTTGCGATAAACCTTTAAAAGTTCCTAGTGCTATATTGCCAAGTGCTACATACACAGCCAACATTCCCGATAGCGAAGTGACAAGAAGTATCCAGATGGCTTTGCTGACACAGCAAGAACTCAAGTCATTAGATATCGATGTTATGACAAAAAAAGGCGATGTGCGCCTGATTGGGGTTGTCGACACTCAAAGCCAAGTTGATGCGATAATCAAGCTTGCTCGAGAAACCGAAGGGGCTCACGCTGTCAATAACAAACTGACCATCAAGAAGTAAAGCAACTGTTAAACTTAGTTGTGCAGCTAATGTTTGATAAGTTTTGATAAGTTTTGATAAGACTACTTTGTACTCACATAATATGTATAGAGACTCTACATTGCTCGACCCACCAGCGAATAGATATAGCTGATATCTATATAGTTTATCGAGATTTTTAGTTAAACCGCTGCTACCAGTTAAACAACTAAGCTAAAATTTTAATGTGAAAAACTGACACTAAGGATCTGATGCAGAAAATCTGATGTAAAGAGTCTTACATGAGGGGCCCTTATATAAAGAGTTAATAACAACGCTAAGGTAGCCTAGTCTACTGGCTGCGTTTAGCTATTAGGTATGTTTTTGCCTTATTAGCCAGTAAGTTACACCTAGAGCAATAGTGACTAAAGCAAGACCTATAATTTGCTCTGCAGAAATAAGCTTCAGATCTAGAACAATCACTTTACGGGCGACAGCCATCAGGGCGGTGGCAACCACTAACTCTACTGGGATAACACTCGATCCTAAATATAATCGAATATTGATGAATATTTCAACAGCTATCAAGACCAACATAAACGCACCGAAAGTCTGTAAAATATCCTCAACATCTAACAAAAAATATGGAGGGGTAGATAGTTTTTGATATAGAACATAAACAACGTCTGCAATACTCCAATAAATAACGAGTACCATCAAGCAGGCAAGAATTTTTATGGCAAAGCGGATCGTGGCGTGTAAAAAGTTTAATAAGGGATCGTCATGATTTTCAGGTAACTCTTCATGCATCATAATTTTTTTCCAATAAGGTTTTCGACTAAATACATCTTGAATTCACAATGCCCAAACACTCATTTAGTCTGACCTTGCACAAAACCAACTCTCTTTAAGAGTACGTGGTTGGTGTTTGATATTCTCCTGTGGTTCTGTTTTTAAGTCAACGGTGTTTTTCAATGTACTTGTCGCCTAAGTTGTTGGTGTCACTCACTCTTTGAGCACACCGTTTACTTACTCGTTGGATTTAAAGCTGTCTATGTTACCAGTCATTAGTTCCCAGTACTTCCACTGCAGAACATTTACACACCCGTCATAAATATTGCTAGAAAAGCTAAGTATTTGGTTAAGTTACGAAGAGTGTCCGTATAATTTATTAGGTAAAACACACTAAAAAAATAAAACATCACGTTTTTTTCTACTATTGAAATGAACATTAATACCTACTTCTACTCAGATATATGCAAAACTGAGCCTGTACTTTTTATCTACGTTCAGCCTGCGTAGGCCACTTGTCCACCATCTAAAACAACAGTATGACCACATACATAGTTACTCGCACGAGAGCAAAGATAAATAGCGGTACCAGCAATATCCCTAAGTTCACCAATTTTGCGGGCTGGAAGGTTTTTTGCAATTTCCTGCTCGTGTACTAATACGTGCTTCGTCATTTTACTAGGAAAAAAGCCAGGAGCAATGCCATTAATATTGACATGACTTGGACGAAGATCTGCTGCCATGTGCCGCGTCATTTGGATAACAGCAGCTTTACTGGCTGAATAAGAATAATTGTTCATATGCGGATGAGTGATCCCATTAACAGAAGCGATATTCACGATTCGAGAAGGTTCGTCTGCTGTTCCAGCTGAACGTAATGCGGGCAATAAACGTTTACTTAGAAAGAAAATAGATTTTACATTTAAGTCCATTACCTTGTCCCATCCTGCTTCTGGAAATTCTTCAACTGAAGCCCCCCAAGCAGCGCCTGCGTTATTGATCAGTATGTCAATTTTTGGCTCTCTCTTAAGCATTTCATCTGCGAAAGCGTCAACCCCAGCCATGGTTGATAGATCAGATTGAATCGCGATGCACTCACCAAAAGTGCAGAGCTCAGTGGCGGTTTGCTGCAACTGTTCGAGTTTGCGTGCAGTAATATAGGTTTTGACACCGTTTTCAACAAAGCCACGAGCAATCATAGCGCCTATGCCACTTGACCCACCGGTAACTACAGCAACTTTGCCAGCAACCGAAAAAAGATTATTCATATATTATTCCCATTATTAAAAAGACGCCTATCTTGAAGCGCTCGTATTATTAACGTATCCAACTGTGCTAAGAAAATTTGTTGACGCGCATCATGAAATATTAGGCCCAAAAACGGGGCTCAAAAACTGAGTACAAGAGCTGAGTACAATAACTAGGCACATAGACTGCCTGCAGAAAGTTATCAAGCAAAGACTTAACTCACTTTAAGCTAAAGTAACTAGAGTTAACAATCAATTTACCATTAACCCGCTCCCAAAATTCTAAGCAGTCATGTGTGTGAGGAAAGAACTCATTTGATGTGGTAATTTGTGGAAAGTCACACAACGGCTACCAACTTCGTTTGACTTCAAAAATAAGCAATGACTTAGCAGGAATAACATCTATAACAAACTCATTGTGATTTCTAGAAGCAATAATAAGACGGTCTAAGTCTCAATCTAAGTCTAGAAAGAAACCTGTTTTAGCCGTCACTTCGATAATCATATCTAGCCTATAGGAATTGTGAGAATAACTCCTTAGAAAAATCCACAGCAGAAAAACCTACAGCGGAAAAGTCCACAGCAGCCGGGCTACTTTGGACACTAATCTCATTTAGAAAACACCGCACTAAAACCTACCGCACCCTCTACCCACCCTAGTTTTTATATAGATAGTTTTTATATAGACACCCATCGTAAATATTATCAACCTAAACAAAATACCTAACTGAATTGCGATGGGTGTCTATGTAATTAAGCCTTAGGGTTTGCCGTTAACTCACCCTAAAGCGGTGATTACTTAGTCGCTCTATACCCTTTCATCGCATCTGCAATAATAGGAATAGCTTCTGCATTTTTGAGATATTGTGGCGCTAACCTACGCATCGAATGTTGTTCGTATGCATAGGCATAAGCAAGTATCTGGGTGTCAGTATTTTTACCACCAATAAATGACAAACCTACCGAAATCCCATGAATACCGCCCATAGGCACAGTCGCATGGGGATACCCAGCGCGTGCGGCGTAACCACCAAAGCCTGGCCAACTGCTAGGCCAAACATCACCATTGATAGGGTCTACTCTTGGAACTGTCGGCCCAGAGGGTGCTAACAGCATTTGCACATCGTGTTCTTGTAACAACATGTCGATGCCTTCTTGACGAGTTGCTTTTTGCACAGTTTGTATCGCCGTTTTGTATGCTTCACTTTCGAGCGAGCCCATGGCTTGTGAAGCCACAAAAATACTTTGATCAAACAAAGTTAATTCAACGTTTTGGTTAGCCTCATTAAAAGCAATTAACTCTTTCAAATTACGGGGGGTAACCTGTTCAGGTGATGTGGAAGCTAGATAGGCATTCAGTCCATCTTTAAATTCGTATTTAAGGATGTCGTAGCCCATTTTACCAAAACCATCAGGGGTGTTTGGGCGCTCATCTATATAAACTAGAATAGCCCCTGCAGCCTCAAGATCTGTTAATGCCGTTTTAAAGTGCTCCAGTATTGGCTTTGAATCGCCTTTAGCAAAATTTAATACACCGACTCGTATACCTTGTAACGCGTCTTTCGTTAAGCCCCCGCTATAATCCGTATCCGGCGTGGTGGTAGCCATGGCATTCATCATCAAGGCTGCGCCCATCACAGTTTTAGTCATCGGACCCGCAGTATCCTGAGACTCAGAAATAGGGATAATATACTGCTGAGGCACTAAACCCACTGTAGGTTTAAATCCAACAATACCATTGGCGTTTGATGGACAGATAACCGAGCCGTTAGTTTCAGTACCTACTGAAGCTGTAGCAAGTGAGGCCGCAGTGGCCGCAGCTGATCCTGAACTAGAGCCACATGGGTTGCGGTCCAACATATGCGGATTTCTAACCTGACCACCTAATGCACTCCAGCCACTCATCGAACCTTCTGAGCGAAAATTAGCCCACTGGCTAAGATTAGTTTTACCTAAAATTATCGCCCCTTGGGCACGTAAACCGGCAACCAGAGGGCTATCACGTCCCGTTATATTATCTTTAAGTGCGAGGGCTCCAGCTGTAGTGGCGATACGATCTTTTGTTTCGATATTATCTTTAAGTAAAACAGGTACACCGTGTAAAGGCCCCATAATGTCGCCTGCAGCGCGCTGCTGATCCAGCTTTTGTGCAGTTGCCAATGCATCTGGGTTAAGCGCTAAAACAGATTGGAGTCTAGGTCCGTTTTTATCAATTTTTTCGATTCGCTCAAGATATAACTTTACCAAATTTTGTGAAGTTATTTCACCGCTATTAAGTGCATTAATCACTTCAGGTAAAGAGCCAGCAATAATACCTTTGGCACGAAAATCAGTATCAGCTAGTACGGTCTGTAAAGTACCAGAAGTCTGGGCTACGTTAGAAGATTGTGTTGAAGGTGAACAACCAGAAATAGCAATACCTGCCGCTATGGCACATAGTAATAAGTGCTTCATTGAATATCTTTTAATGATGATGAGTTACCTGAAAATAATGAAACTAGCCGCTTATTGCAAGCAATACCACTCAATGTGATTGTGGCACAAGTGAGTAAGTTGATTCGAAATGAAGGCTGCAAGTAGCTTAACGACCCAATATGAAAATTAAATTATTACGTCGTTGTAGTGGCAAAGCAAACATTATTGGAGGGGTGCATATTACTAAGTAAAAAATGAAAGTATTTTGTATGCTGGCGTACTTCTATATATTCACGTTTTTTATGTCTTTTATGTCTTATGGATTTTTTACAGATAGCAGACACAAAAAAACTTAATATCAGGCAAAGCTATACTTCACCAAAGCCCATACTTCAGCGCCGCCACAGTGCTAAGTCTTGCCACACTTTTTTACTAAAATAGCGACACACACTTGCAGGACTAACGTCCATATACGCCTTAAATGGCATAGTATTACATGCCTACGCAGTTGGCTCAGGTAGTGTGAAGTTAAAGTAGTGTGAAGTTAAAGTAGTAAGACCTGCTATTCCCAAAGCTTTAACTATAATCATCCCAAAAGTGATGAAAACTATCACGTTAGGTGCCGCGTCAACCTTATTTAATTAGGTCTCCTGAGTAAGGTACATAGGCATGTAGTATTATGCCTTTATAAACTGTTGATAAACCCATGACCCTCAAGTTGTCTGCATTGTGGCAGATGTAAAATTTTACAAATAAATCAAGTGCATATAGTTGTGATTCTAGTAGTAATGGTAATAGTCATTAAAGTTAAAAATAACTCATTATGCTTTTACTACTGTCACTGTTTGTGTAGCAATTATTTTTAGGATTATCCTCACAATTATTTTTACAATTGTTTTTACAATTGTTTTTACAATTGTTTTTACAATTGTTTTTACAATTGTTTTTACAATTGTTTTTACAATTGTTTTTACAATTGTTTTTACAATTGTTTTTACAATTGTTTTTACAATCATTGTAATTATTTCTATAACTGCGTTTTTAGTCGTTACAAACCAGCTTGATATTCAATGCATTGATAGTTAATGATTCATTATTGTGCGTGGTGGTTTGGGCAAAACTTGATTGTAATACGTTATCAAAACGTGGAGGTGGTTTAGTGAAAACTGATTTTATTGATGTACAAATACCGGAGCCTGGTCAATGGCAGCAAGTTTCACCGGGTATTTTGTGGTTGCGTATGCCTTTGCCGTTTGAGCTTGATCATATCAATTTATATTTAATAGAAGATTATGATTCTGCCACCCAAACAGAAGGTTACGCTCTCATAGATACCGGCATCGGTGTACCTAAGACCCAGCAGATATGGGATAGTCTGTTAACAAAGCTTGGTAAACCTCTCACAAAAGTCATCGTCACACACATGCACCCTGATCATATCGGTATGGCTGGCTATTTAGTCGACAAGTATCGAGTACCCTTTTACATGAGTCATTCTGAATACTTTGTCGCCAGAGCGCTGTGTGCCGGTGGCAGAGGAGCATCAGACTGGCAAGACGATGAGTACTTAGTACGCTGTGGAATGCCAGAAGATTATGTTAGCAACGCCAGCGAAAACCGCAAAAAAAGTAAAGGCTTAGGACAAGTTATTCTACCTATTCCACTGCAACATGAACGCTTACAAGAAGGGGATATAATCAAAATTGGCATGTCTGACTCTGTTATAAAAGATGCAAAAGATACGACAGCTACGACAAATACGAATGATCAATGGCAGGTTATGATTGGCAGAGGGCATTCGCCAGAACATGTGTGTCTATACAACCACCACACGAAAGTTTTAATATCTGGCGATCATGTGTTACCCGTTATCACCCCCAATATAGGTGTATACAGCACAGAGCCAAACGCCAATGCGTTAAAGATGTATCTAGATACTCTGCCACAATTTAAAAACTTACCAGAAGATACCTTGGTACTGCCTTCTCACAAACAACCTTTTATAGGTTTACATAGCCGCGTTGATACGTTAATTGCTCACCATCATAAACATTTAGAAAGCTTAAAAGGATTTTGCAAAGAAGGTAAAACTATCAAACAATGTTTGCCTGTGCTGTTTAAGCGAGAGCTGAATGAACACAATATGTTTTTTGCCATCGCAGAAGCGTTTTCACACTTAAACTACCTGTATTTTGAGAAAATATTGACTCGTGATATAAATGATAAAGGCCAGTATATATTCACTTTAAACAACAACTTTCTAGCAGCAGCCTTTTAACAACAGCCTTTTAACAACAGCCTTTTAACAGACTAAGCTTAACGTTTTTTAATTATTAACCCGCGTTATCTGAGTAGCGAATGCCCTGTAATTGATACTCACCAACATCAATTTTATTGCACACGGACAAACAGTAAACGCTTCAATTATGCTCTCAGTTTAATCAATAAAAGCATGGTTGATTGGTCATCAACAACACAAATATCAAACTCAAACTCAAACTCAACTCGTTCGACAACTTACGAGTGAGACAATAATCGTGTTATTCATAATAAATTACGAAAATGCCGCAAATTAAGAGATAATTATTTTTCATGCTTATGCATCTTACTCAGGCAGTTTGATCAATCTGGGTGGGTGTGGCACTTGAAGTGATTATTTATTTCACTTTTGGGATAGTTACCATCAAAAGCTCAGAAATAGGAAGTTATACTGTCTCAACTTTATACTACCTGAACCAACTGCATAGGCATGTTATTTTTTAGGGACCTTAAAACTACGCCAGTCAAAAAGATTATTTTTATTAAGAATAACCAAGCATCAAGTTATTTATGTTCAGCTCTACCCATAATTTTTTTGACTTCAATTTTTTGAGCGACTGACGGGTAGGCGTTTGCATTTTTCAACACTGTTAAGAAAACACTGATTACAGCCCTGATCCCATTTATACTAACTTCAGATACCTTCCTCATGTGTTTCAGCACGAGCGATATAAAGATAATAATTAATCAAAAAGCGATAGCCATATATGAGTTTTTCTTCTTTAGCGTTAGATAAACCCCTCACTGACGCAGTCAAAGCATTGGGGTACGCGAGCCCAACACCGATACAACAACAAGCTATCCCCGCTATTCTTGCGGGCAAAGATATTATGGCCGGTGCCCAAACTGGTACCGGTAAAACAGCGGCTTTTGCACTCCCCATTTTGCAACAGCTAATTAAACATACTGATACTTCGCGACCTATCCGCACATTAGTACTAACGCCCACTCGAGAGCTTGCGCAGCAGGTATATAAAAGTTTTTTGAGTTATGCCGAAAACACACAGTTAAAAGTTGCGGTTACATACGGTGGTGTCAGTATTAACACTCAAATATCGGCACTTGAGAAAGGCGTGGATATTTTGATCGCAACACCTGGGCGATTGTTAGATCATATCGCTAAAGACAACGTCAATTTAAGTCAGCTTCAGACCCTCGTTTTTGATGAAGCTGATCGTATGTTAGATATGGGTTTTAAAGATGAAATCGATCAAATCTTAAGTCGGTTACCAAGTAAACGGCAGACGTTATTATTTTCAGCAACATTTGATGATGCTATTTTTAAGTTAAGCAAAACCTTACTTAATAACCCCCAACTCATCGAAGTTAATGAACGCAATACTGCCGCTACAGAAGTAGAACAGCGGGTATACGCAGTAGATAGCGATCGTAAACGAGAGCTCACATCTTTTCTTATCGGCTCAAAGAATTGGCACCAAGTACTCATTTTTACACGCACCAAACAGATGGCAGATGATCTAGCCAAAGAAATGTGTAAAGACGGTATCCAGACCCAATCGATACACGGTGATAAATCACAAGGCGCTAGAGAAAGAGTACTGGCAGAATTCAAACAAGGTAAAACCAGAGCCCTAGTTGCAACTGATGTAGCAGCAAGAGGAATTGACATCATTGATTTAAAATATGTCATCAATTACGAGTTACCCTACATTGCCGAAGACTATATTCATCGCATCGGTAGAACGGGACGAGCTGGAAATACCGGATTAGCAATCTCGCTGATGAGTCCACATGAAGAATGGCTACTAAAGGCTGTTGAAAAAGTCCTCGACACTACACTGTTACAACAATGGCTACCGGGTTACGAGCCTGACTTATCCAAGCAAGACCAACCAGCCAAAAGAAGTCATAAAGGTAAACAAAAACAACACGCTAGAAAACAAGCACTTGGTCTTAAGACAATTAAAAAACGCAGATGATAATCATAGTAGCGGTAATGATGGTGATACTTTTCAAATAGAGTCATGCTTTAAATAAGCAAAATTAGAGGACTGTAAGCAAGATAAGGATATTTAAGAGCTGCAAAAAAGAAAGGGAAGAATTTAACCACAGTTTTGTTGTAAAAACCCGGTCACTAACAATGTGGCTGGGTAGCCCACCTCTCAGTAAATATTCAAAATTTCACCTAAAAAATGTTGTGGCTCTTCTAATGAAGAAAGAAATTGTAAAAAAACGTGCCAGAACTAGCAACCAAGATATCAATCAATTGTGTGAGACATGCATAAATTTCCGTAACTACACATCTCATTTAAAGTACTAAAAAAATATTATTTATCTCAGAGTTTTTCAACAAAAGCTTATATTTTTTAAATCGAATTCTTATTTTCAAAGGGGAAATAGCCACCTTCCCAGTCACTACTATCAGCCGCTATTATGGTAAAGTTCAATATCGCAGGGCCTATAAAATAACGCTCGAGTGCAACACTACCGTCTCGTTTTTTTTCGGCTTCTACAGCTTCTTTTAATCCTATTAAAGCCAGCTCTTCCTTATCAAACACACCGATGAAATCCCATGCATCACTCAAAGCAGAAGTTATTTTTCCAGCAATCCATAACTGCTTTGTATCTTTCCCGTGATTGTCTACGTTATAAATAGTCTTTGATACAGCATCATGCATGTTGTTAGTTTCCTTTTAAGAATTTTTTATTATCAATAGCTAATTCAAAGCTCACTTCCCTATCACAAGTTCGTTATAGCCAATGTGTATAATTTTGAAGAGATTATATCGCGCTGGCATCATACTATTTTACCTTGAGAAAGCTGAAATCATACAAATGTGTTTCATGAAACCCTCGGATCCAATTTATGGAGGCGGCGACTTTCAGCTAGCAAAGGTTTAGTCGATAATGATGACTCTTTGCTATTAACCGCCATTCGTGAGGGCGAAGAAGAACGGGGGATTGGTTGCTAATATTGCCCCTTTAGGGTATTACCTCGGCTCTGTTACTGCCTATATCGCTTAAATAAATACCCCTAAGCTTCAATCTTCCACATTGGTAAACAAATGAAACTCGACGAATGGCACTAGAAGCTTTTGAAAATTTCGGGTGGTATATTCATAAGAATCTTGTCACTGACGCCGTAACGCAGGTTGAAGCGTTAAGATTAACTAAATGAATGACGCATCGTTAATGACAAAATTAAGTAATATAAAAGTTTACACTGACCCTAGAACTTTTCGCGGCTAGGATACTTTCGTCAACAGCGCTATGAGGGCTGTGTTAAGTGCGTCTTGACTGTTAGCTAACCGATGCCCATCGTCGACAAGATTTAGCTTGGATTTGTGCTTTAAAGCGAATCTGATGCTGTTTCCACAAGGAACTACATCATCATCCCAACCGTGAGTAATCGAAATATGTTGGCATGGTGTAATTGGCTCTTGGATACCATATCCGTCTAAATAAAAGGCCGGAGCCAGTAGCATCAACCCAGCAACATTTACTTTATTAGATGCCACAGTAGATACATAGCCACCCATACTTGAACCAATTAATATTATGTCGCCGCTAAGTGACTTTAAATGTTTAATTAAACGTGCAACTCTGTCGTCAGGCGAAGTTAAGTCTCGATAGTCTACAGAGTGTATTTCTCCGTAGCCTTTGACTTGTTCAGCCATTGACTTTATTTTGCTTCCCCATGGACCAGATTCTTTGCCATGGCTAAAAACAATATGCGTTGCCATTTTATATTTCCCTGTTACCAATTTTTTGTAATGAATAGCTAATGTACCGCTAACGCACCCTTATTTTTATATATACTTTACGGTACTTTTTCTAGGTAAAATGTAACTAGATAATCTGGATAGTCATCATTGCCAGTACGGAAATATTGATTAAGGCCATCAACTAATTGCTGCACTGATACGCAAATTACTGCTGTCTGGTTCAGAGTAACCCTAGCCTTTTTCATTCTCAGCTTAATCTATGCTTCAAGTAATACGATAGCCATCTGGTAATTAAAAGTCGATATTAGCGTTGGATTGTCGATGACATGATCTATCTGGTGCAGGCTACCATTGATGTTGGTATCACCTAATGTGGTGCCGAGTTAGAAGTGTTTGATACGCTGTGTTTTAAGTGATTTTGAACTGAATATTTAACAGCATTCATGATTTCATCTTATATATTTATAGTAATTTTTACGTTGCATAATAAGTAGTAATAACAATGCTCTAGTAGTTATTTATCGCTCTGTAAGTCATTAGCTAAATCAGCAATTGTGGTTACGTTGGTAACAAAAAAACATTGTATATTGCGGGGTTATCTTGGGGGTCAGAGTAAACTTTAATTTCGTGGCGGTCCCATCACTCTTGCTGACAGCATATATCTACCTGTTAGTACTTCAAGTTCTTTTAAAAATGCTCTCAATAAACAAGTGTTCTGCTCTCAGCCGAATTGTCTACTACAGGGTAAAGATGATTTTGGGGGGCGCACTATCTCTCTAAAGATTGCACCATGTTATTAATACCATCGACACATTGAGGTGCGCACAAAATATGAGTCTGATTGCTCATTAACACCTGAGTATGAATATCTACCTCATATTCTTTAGAGTAATCTTTCAGCCAGCTAATATATGTAGCAAAATCCTGCTTCCTTGCAAAACATACCTGTCCATTATTACCTCGCTGAATGACGTGTTGTGCCACAACCATTGGGCTGACTCGCGTCAGTCTAACCATAAATAATTGTCCAGTAGTCTTGAAAATTTAGAAAATTTACGCTGACCCCAGATACTGCCAGATACTGTTTAGTGTAGCTGGGCCGTCGACATGTCTTGAGCTAATGGGTGTATGAATCCCAATTGTTCGAGATTGCCTCTTACTGCTACTAGACATTGTTGAACATGGATTTGCTTAGGTTGATTACCTAAAGAATTATTTGCTGCTACTTGTAGATTTTTTTGGGCTTGTTTGAGTATCATTTGACCGTAACTCATTGCATCTAACCTAGTAAAACAGGTGGCAAGCAGCATAGCTAGAGTCGTTAACCTAGATAACAAGAATGATTTTTCGTTACCTTGTAACTCTATCAATATTTCTGTCGTTTCAAATGCACAGCCAAGAAACATTATAGCTTCTTGCCACTGCTGTTTTTGTAGCAGTGCCTCCCCTTGCTGCTGTGTTCCTTCTAACTGAGCTAATGCATCTTGAGGATGAAAATAAACCCAGTCGCGATGGACCGAGCAAAGAAAGTTGAGTGACATAAAGTTTCCTTAAATTTGAGAACAAATAAAAGATAAACAAAATAGGTAACAATTGCAAATAGTAATGATTATCATTTGTAATTAAGCGTTTAGTTGTGTATTTTAATCATTATGGATTAAGACTTAGGCTTAATAGATGAATTATGTAATTAAAATTTGGGCAGCATTATGCTTATTTACACTGACAGATGTTTGTTTTGCTCAAACTCAAGCTGGCAATAATAGCTGGACTAACGAAATTCTAGTCTATATTATTTTTGACTTATTATTTTTAGTTGCCGTAATAGTGTTAGTTAAGCTGGTTTGTATGTCTGCAAAATTATCAAAGTACTATTAATTGATCGGAGTATCTAGGGTCAGAGTAAACTTTAATTTTGTGAAGGCCTCCCCATTTTTGCTGGCAACATACGTCTACCTGTTAATGCTTCAATTTCTTTTTTAAAATGCTGGTTACCTACTGCTAAACCTTTGTTGGTCGCATCTCGTATTTCTGTTAACAAAGTCCCTTCGACACGAGTTTTAAACAGCTCTCGATAAGCGAGTTGCCTGGTCTTAGCTGAATGGTCTATTGCAAGATAAAGAGGATGTGGGGTGCATAAATCAGATACTTTTCCCATACCGTTAATTTGATAGCTCGACCATTTGTATGCCGATGGGGTATCGACCATCCCTGCTCTGACAGGGTTTAATTCGATATAACGGTATAAGTGCAGTAAATAATTCTCAGTTTCAACCAAACAAGATCTATAACGTCCTTCCCACAATGTACCACTGCGCTCATGGGCATAATTGAAGTAACGCACATATTGCCTCCCTAAGGATTGCATCATGTTACTGACACCGTCGACACGCTGGGGGGTGCACAAAATATGAGTATGATTGGTCATCAGCACCCAAGCATGAATATCTACCTCATATTTTTAGAGTAGACTTTTAGCCAGCCAATATACGCAGTAAAATCCTGCTCCCTTGCAAAACATACCTGTCGATTATTACCCCGCTGGATGACATGCTGTGGCACGCCCACTGGGCTGACTCGTGCCAATCTAGCCATAAATAATTGTCCGATAATCTTAAAGTAAACAGTATAGTTTAGAAAGTTTACACTGACCCTAAAGACTATGCTGAATGGCATGCTGTACCGCTCCGACTCGTGCTAATCTAGTCGTAAGTAACTGTCCGGTAGTCTTAAAGTAAACGGCGTAGTTTAGAAAGTTTACGCTGACCCCAGATACTGTTGCTGTTTTTATGTGGGGGGGATTCGACTGATACTAGAACTAAAAAAGCCCCGTAGAATGGGGCTTTTTTATTTATTTGGCGGAGAGGGTGGGATTCGAACCCACGTTAGGTTTAACCCTAAACACGCTTTCCAGGCGTGCGCCTTAAGCCGCTCAGCCACCTCTCCAAAAATTGGCTTATTTATTTAAGCTGCTGATATGCAACTTGGCGCTTAGCGTGCGCTTTAATTATTTTCTTTGGCAGCTTGTTAAGTGCTCCTGAGCCAAGCCCCTACTGCAAAAGAGAACGCATGTTAGGGAAAACTGCTTGGCTGCGCAAGCATTAACTGCAGGCAAACTGATGATGCGTTGGTTTATTAGTCATATCACTGTTAATACTGTAAGAAAACACTTACCCAACGCCACTCGTTCTAATTATTTTGGCAAAACTATTTTGCCATTAATCACCATAATGCAATCCATGCCAGCATTTTGTGCCGCTTGACGACCTACTTCGGTATCTTCAAACACCACACACTCACTGGGTTGCAATCCCATATTTGTAGCCACGGTTATGAACGTCTCTCCATGGGGTTTACCATGAGTCACATCAGATGCTGTGACAACAGTTTCAAGGTATTCTAACAAGCCCGTATCGGTTAGCATCTGAATAGCGTTATTGCGCAGCGAACCGGTGCCGACTCCCATTTTAAGCTTGCCTTTATAGCGTTGCATCACTTGGAATGTATCGTCGATAACAGTTGGGTTATCCTTAAGCTCCAGAAACGCCAGGCTCTTTGTGTTGGCAACTGCGTCTGGATTATGGCTTAAGCCGTGTTTCTCGTTGAGTAGGATAACGATATCTTTGGTAGGTACACCGCCAAGGTTATGTAAGTACTGTTCGTCAAAAGGATAAGCATATTTTTCGCAAGCTTGTCGCCAAGCTTCACTATGTGCCCCCATTGAGTCTATCAAAGTCCCGTCCATATCAAACACTATCCCTTTATAACGGCTTAAATCTGGCATGCTATGCTCCTGAGTATTAGATTAACGCCGTGCGCGACTTTTAAAGTCAGCGATATATTGAAAAAAGCATGCTCTAGCTTTACTTAGTTCTCGCCAAAAAAATAAAAAAGCCAATACGATCATGCTTTTAGAAGAGTTTATCATTTGGATCTACCGTTGGACAGATGGAAATATGACTAAAATCCTAGGAAATACCACACTAAGCAGCCGAGGATTTAAATGACATGAAAGTCATTACGATGGAAATTGTGGGTGAATTTCTTTCATATGATAGTGATAACAGGATTTGGGCATACTTTACAACGCATTGGTTACCATAGTTTCCTAAGCTGACTTCGCGTTCAAGTTTTGCAAAACAAGCATCCAATCTGTGGCGCATAAAACAGCGACTCCAAGAAAGGTTGAATCAAGGTTGAATCAAAAAAGCAGCATGCATGCCCAGCGCTATATCGTTAATGGTTTTCCTATAACGACGGCTCACTTTGAGCTGACTAATAAAAGTAATCACTTTAAAGGTGAGGTGGGGTATGGGTTTTGTGCAAGTAAATCAGAGATTTACTACGGTTTCAAAGGGCACCTACTAATTGATGATAAAGGAAATATAGCTAACTTTACTTTAACACAGGCCTCGGGCAGTGAAAGAGAAGCGGTTTGGGAGTGAGTTAAAAATAAGAAACGGCGCTTTTTGCTGGGTGATAAAGGGTATTTATCAGCGCGCCTCAAAGAAGATTTAGCTAACGAGCAAGGGTTAACATTAGAAACCCCTGTTCATCATAGTATGGTTGACCCCCTAGAGAAAACAGAGCGTGATTATCTGAATAAAGCTCGCCGCTTAGTCGCAACAGGTATTGGTCAATTAACAGGGCAATTTAACATGAATAAAGTGTGGGCAAGAAAAGTATAGACATTATCCGGTCGCCTAAGCCGTAAGATATTAGCGCATGGATTAGGCATGCTTGCTAACACCCTACTTAAAAATAAACCCTTGCAACTCGAACATGTGCCCTATGTTTAAAGTCGTGCATGGCGTTAGATTAGATAAAACGAGAGAAAATTCTAAAAGTTTTAAAATTGCTGCGTACCTAAAAAATAGCACCGGTAGAACTGGCTTTGTTTGGTTGAGCCATTTAAAAGCGGATAAAATTAATTATGCATTACCTTTTACTTTTAACTTCAAGTCTGCCGCAAAGTCCAGCATACGATTAAGTGGAATTAAGGCTTTGTCTCGTGTTGCGTCATCAACGAAAACTTCGTGACCATGAGTTTCTGTTAGTGCTTGATAAATCGCTTTTAGGCCGTTCATAGCCATCCACGGGCAATGGGCACAGCTTTTACAGGTCGCACCGTTACCGCCTGTTGGCGCTTCTAACAAAATTTTGTCAGGTGCTGCTTGTTGCATTTTATAAAAAATGCCTCTGTCTGTAGCAACAATAAATTTGCTGTGTGGCAATGTCTTAGCGGCATTGATCAACTGAGTGGTTGAACCCACCGCATCAGCCATGTCGATTACGCTTGCGGGTGATTCGGGGTGTACTAACACCGCTGCATCTGGGTGCAGGTGTTTCATATCTTTAAGTGCTTTGGCCGAAAACTCGTCGTGTACGATACATTCGCCTTGCCATAACAACATATCAGCACCCGTTTGTTTGGCTATATAAGCGCCTAAATGTCTGTCTGGTGCCCAGATAATTTTTTCACCCAACGAGTCTAAATGGTCAACAATTTCTAATGCGATACTTGATGTGACTACCCAGTCAGCACGCGCTTTGACTGCTGCTGATGTATTGGCGTACACCACGACTGTATGGTCTGGGTGAGCATCACAAAATTCGCTGAACTGCTCATCAGGGCATCCTAGGTCTAGCGAGCATGTTGCTTCTAGAGTGGGCATCAATACTTTTTTATCTGGGCTGAGGATTTTTGCAGTTTCACCCATAAATCGTACGCCCGCAATAATCAAAGTATCGGCTGTACAGTCACGTCCAAACCTAGCCATCTCTAGTGAATCAGAAATGCAACCACCAGTTTCTTCGGCCAATGCTTGAATTTCAGGATCCGTATAATAGTGCGCTATCAAGACGGCATTATTTTGTTTAAGCAGTGTTTTGATTTGTTGTACGTATTGCTGCTGCTGCGAGTTGCTCAGCGCAGTAGGCTTTGCTGGAAAAGGGTACTCAATGGTTTTTACAGAAAATAGCTCAGACATATTTTTGAGGCACTAAATGGTACTTGTAAAACGTCCGAGCATTATACCTATTTGTGATGTAATTGACATATTAGCGAGTCAAAGATTAATAACCTTATTTGTAAAAGATGACAAATACTGTTGATACCTAGCTCGCCAAAATTGACTTTCTGATAAGTTATTAGACAGCTCATATGATTGCGCAAAGTTAATGTGTGCAGACGGAAGATCAGGCGTTTTTTGTAATTGCCTTTGCCATGCAGTTAAATAATGGGCGGGAATAAACCCAGTGTCGTGATACTCCATAAATGTTAATTGGCTTGATGCTTTAAACGCTTCAGTAGAATGATTATCACAAGTGCGAGCTGCAAATATATCGGTGTTATCTTGAAAACCTATTGACTGCCAATATTGCCTATCAACATCTAATGTTTGTGCTTGTTTAAACACCATATTAGGTGCATCTACCCCAGCACACACCCGCTTCGCTAAGCTACGACTTAATGGGTATTCGTCGATGAAACCCACGAAATGGGCTAATTCGTGAATAAACACGTCATAGCTATCTTGACGATCAAGAAACATAATACCGTTGTGTACGTTGGCTTTACCTTTATCGGCAAACATCACTAAATGGGTAAATGGTAAAGATTTTAGCTTTGCCGCGAGTGATAGCAACTGGCAGCCTAAGCGGCCACTTTGCTGCCAATTATCTTCGCAAACAATGTCCACCGGATCAAACCAAGTCACATCATAGATACAAATAGATAAGGAGCTTAGACGTGAGTCTTGCTCAAAGCGTGACCTAAAGTATTCCGCTTGCACTAAGGAGTCTAAATCTGGGGTCACAAATAATAGTTTTTGTTTACAACTATCAGGCAACACAGATAATTGCTGCATAAAATCAGAATGACGATTTCTATTAAAAGCAGTGGTGTGATATTGGTATAGACTAGTCAAAGATTGTAGCTCTGCATCCAACTTTGTTGCGTCAAGTGATGAAAATACTTGAGCTGACTGCTGATACTTTTTATCTCGCCACAAATCTTTGCCGTGGGCAAGTTGTTGCTTAGCTACTTTACTGGCTGTTGCCTGTGAAGAAGTGGCCGCTTGCTGTGAAAAGGTTGGAGTTAACTGTGACGAGCCAGTATCAAAATAATAGTGATTAACCAAAAGCCAAACAGGGAGCAGCAAACAAGATGTAACTATTCCCCACTTAATTAGTACCATCATATTATTAGGTTAGTATCTAATCTATGTCAGTTTTATTGGCTGTATCGCGCAATAGATTAAGTTCTAAACGAGCGTAACGGTATTCAACATACTCAAATACGTTAGTGCTTAACGCAAGCTTGAAGTAGTTTGAGGCAATACCTTTGTTACCTCTTGCTGCGTGGTATTTGCCTAAGTAAAAATAAGCCTCGCATAATCTATCAGTCAATTGTTGTTGGCTGGTGACACCGCTCACCAATGAATTTAACAATTCATGTTCAGTTATTTTTTCGAGGTACAGGTCTACTAATTGAGTGGCCCAGTTTTTTTCATCTAAACTTTCGCGCTGCTGTGCTAGTTCAAGCATCGCTTGCGGTTTATCTATTTCACTAGCAGCTAAATAGTTCCACAGTGCACGATAAGGATCTGATGAATTTTTATTGTAAAACTCACTAAAATCACGCACTGCCAAATCAGGGCGACCGCCATAATATAAGGCAATACCACGGTTTAAAAAAGCAAACTCCATATCTGGACTAATATCTAAGGTGGCATCGAAGGCTTCGTAAGCTTGAATGAAATTCATTTGCTGGGTGTAATGTACACCTATAGAGTTGTAAGCTTCAGCTAAATCAGGCTTTAAGCGAATAGCCTGATTAAAATCGTATTGTGCTAACCCAGATAGTCCTACGCTGTCGTACAAAGTACCGCGCTGGTGCAGCAACTGTGCTCTTTGCTCGTCTTTCAAATCGGTATTATTCAAGATATGGCTATAACGTGCAATAGCCAGTTGTGAGCGTTGACTCATCGGCGCAGGTTCGGCCAATAATAAGTTACCCATTTGTCTGTGGCTCTGCGTAGGGTCACTGCTATTTGCGCAACCCAATAAGAACACGCTAAGTAAAATGATGCCGCTAAGATGTTTATGCATATTGATAGAGAATTTTACCTGAGAATAGATTATTTATATGACCCTAACTTTAAGTCTAGGTTGCACCGCAACCCTTTAAAATAGTCAAAAACATGGAGAATTTATGCCAGCAAGAGTCGCTTATTTTTCTATAAAAGTAAAGTTGCCCTAACATCTGTTCTATTAAAACATCAATTAAGCTTGAATCTCACGCACCAAATAAAGCAAACTACGCGGCCAAATTAAATTTTAAGTCTGATTTTATGGCACATAACCTAACAGTCGAATACGCCACGCTTTTGGCGCTAGCCACTAAAGTACAAAAAAACGCCCATGCACCTTATTCAAATTTCCATGTGGGTGCAGCTATTCTCGATGAAAACGCACAACACTACGGTGGCTGCAATGTTGAAAATGCCGCCTACCCACTGAGCCAGTGTGCTGAAGCAGGCGCTATTTCTGCTATGATTGCCGCAGGTGGTAAACAGATTAAACAGATCCTAGTCGCTAGTCCCAACAATGATTTTTGCCCACCTTGCGGCGGTTGTCGGCAAAAAATTGCGGAGTTTGCCAATGCCCAAACAGAAGTACACTTGGTGACCAAAGATGGTCAGGTCAAAACAGTTAAGTTTGAAGCATTACTACCATTAGCATTTGGTTTTGATAACAAGTAAGTTTGTTTGTTTGTTTACAGTGTTGTAAACCAATTCACATTGTTGAATAAACTAACATGCTCCACAAAAAAAGCCGCTATCATTAGCTGCTTTTTAATGGACTAAGGCTTACATTGACATAGGCTTAAACGGTAAGTCTCTGTAGCGTTTACCTGAAGCTGCAAATACTGCGTTAGCTAGTGCCGGAGCAAAAGGTCCAAGGCCTGGCTCACCAAGGCCTGTTGGCTTAAAGTCATTTTCGACAAAGTGTACGTTAACCTGCGGCATTTCATTGATGCGTAACACAGGGTAATTATGGAAGTTTGAGTTGACCACTGCGCCTTCTCTAAATACTACTTCAGTGCGCAAGGATAGAGACATCCCCATGACTATCGCACCTTCCATTTGTGCTGTTGCACTGTCTAGATTTAACACTTGACCACAGTCAACTATCGCATCCACTTCAAGCACTTTGATGTCGTCACCGTTCACTTCCACCCGCACTGCCATAGCAACATAGCTATTAAAGCTAAAATGCACCGCTATACCCAACCCTTGATTGCTCGGTAATTGCTCACGGTTAGCCCAATTAGACTTTTCAGCTGCCATTGCCAGCGCGCCTTTTGAGCGGGTGACTTGCTCAGCTTGGGCGCTGTTTTTATTGTTATCGTAAATGCTGTTTAATAGGCTAACCGTGTCCTTTTTGGTTTTGTGAGCCAATTCGTCAGCAGCACTACCAAAAGCAAAACCATAAAATATGGCGTACACAGCGCGGTACCAACCAATGCGTGTATGAGCTTTGGCTTCGCCTGTTTCACTACGATAGTTTGCGATGAAAAATGGATGATTATCCACATCACCTAGATTGCTTGCCGGCGCTCTATCTAGTGATGGATCAAATAATGAGGCAATCGCTGGGAAAGCAGCACGGTGCAGCCAACCTGTGACATTACCGTTTTTGTCCATTGCAGCTTCAATATGCTGGGCGTTAATCGAATGGTAATAGCCGGTGCGCATATCCTCTTCTCGCGACCACGTAAGCTGTACTGGCGCATTCACAGCTTTAGATAACACAGCCGCTTCGTGTACGTAGTCACATTTGAATTTACGTCCAAATGCACCACCAGCCATTGTCACATTGACATGGATATCTTTTGGCTCGCGCTCTAAGTATTGCGCTAGTACTTTTTGGATATCACCAGGGCTTTGCGTAGCCGCCCATACTTCACAGCTATCATTTTGCACCCATACCACAGAAGCATTAGGCTCCATCGGTGCGTGGGACAAGTGCCCACCAGTATAAGTCGCCTTAATAACATGCTCGGCTTCGGCGAAGGCTTTAGTAATATCGCCACGCTCAGCTACCAACTGTGCAGGACTTTCAACATTTTTGACGAGTTGCGCCTTGTACGCTTTGGTATCGTAACTTTGGTTTGCACCCAAGTCCCATTCAATCTTCAGCTTTTTAAGCGCTTGCTGAGCAGTCCAAGTATTGTCTGCTACCACTGCAACACCACCTAGTGTGCCAAAGGGCACTTCAAATCTAGGAATTTCAATCACATCCAGCACACCTTTGACCTGCATAGCGGCTGTTTTATCAACACTTTTTAACTTACCACCTAGCACAGGACAATGCGTCATAGCGGCATATTTTAGCCCAGGCATTTTAGTATCTACACCGTAGGTTAATTTACCCACTACGATGTCACCTTGATTATGCCTAGCGATATCTTTACCAATATATTTGAAATCTTTCTTTTCTTTTAAGATTACACTTTCCGGCACGGGCTGGTTTGCAGCAAGGCTCGCCAAATCGCCATAACTGAGTTTTTGTTGGTTATTTTTATTAATAACGTAATGGTTTTCAGCCATACATTCTTGAGCCGATATACCCCATACTTTTGCCGCTGCGGCCACTAACATGACTTTAGCTGCAGCGCCTGCTTCACGCATAGGAATATACATAACGCGAATACTGGCCGAGCCACCTGTCGCTTGAGGGCCGTACTTTGCTTCGTTACCTTCACCTTGCTTGATACTTACTCGAGTCCAGTCAGCTTCAAGCTCATCTGCTACTGCAGCAGGCAATGCGGTACTAATACCTTGGCCCATTTCACAGCGACCACAGTATATTAAGGTATCGCCATTATCAGCAATATGGATAAATGCGTTAGGATTAAAAGTGCTGTCTTCACCCATCTTAAAACCGGCAATGGTGGTTTGAGGCAAACTGATACCTAACACTAACCCACCCGTTACTAACCCTGTTTGTTTGAGGAATTTACGACGGCTTTGATTAGTCACTGTATTTTGCTGTGCGGGCTCGGGAGTTCCGAAAGAGTTGTGGTTTGAAGTCGTCATATTAAGCCTCCTTGTACATTTCGTCAGCTGCATCAGAAACCGCTTGTTTAATACGTTGATACGTACCGCAGCGGCAGATGTTACCCTGCATGGCACTGTCAATATCATCACTACTGGGGGTTTTATTAGTCGCTAAAAAACTCGCCGCATTCATGATCTGCCCCGCCTGACAATAACCACATTGTGGAACTTTATTAGCCAACCATGCCTTTTGTAGCGGATGATCACCGGTTTCAGACAACCCCTCTATAGTAGTGATAGTTTTGCCAACTAAGGCTGAAACGGGCATCACGCAAGAACGCACCGCTTGCCCATCAAGATGTACAGTACATGCGCCACACATGCCCATGCCGCAACCAAATTTGGTACCTGTTAACTCTAGCCTATCTCGCAAAAACCATAATAAAGGCATATCACCATCGACATCAATAGGATAATTTTTATCGTTAATCTTAATACTTTGACTCATCACACTCTCCGCTTAACTTATCTGTAGGGCAAATCGATGTTCTGAATATGCCTAATTAATTTTTACGCTAATATTTCGTACTATTTTTTTCACATAGTCTTTTCATACTGTCTTTTCATACAATCTTTTCATACTGTCTTTTCACACGGTGATTTTGCGCTGTTTTGCATACGAACTTTCATTTTACATAACGCGTAATCCAAACATGCTGGCATAAAAACAATTAAGCACAGCAGCTTGGTTATTATAAGCTATTATTTTTGTGGCGCTTGTCGTGCTTCAAATGCTGCTAATTGTTGTTCAGTGGCGGGCAACTGATGATTAGCTTTCCAGTCACTAAACGGCATTCCATACACAGCTTCACGGGCTTGGTCATAGTCTATTTCAACACCCTGCTCTTTCGCACCGGCCATATACCACTTCGATAAGCAATTACGGCAAAAATCAGCAAGGATCATCAAATCGATGTTTTGCACGTCTTTTTTTTCATCTAAGTGTTTTAATAGTTGTCTAAAAGCTGAAGCTTCAGCTTCGAGTTTTTGTTGTTGGTTCATATAAGGCCTTCTATTTTTTGCTTTTGTTTTTGCTTTCGTGGATTTTTACTTCCGTGGATTGTTTACTTCCGTGGATTGTTTACTTCCGTGGATTGTTTACTTCCGTGGATTGTTTACTTCCGTGGATCAGTGGCGGTCACTTCAATACGCTGTACGTTATCATCGTGAAACGCCAGTAAATCAGTTAAGCCCTGCATATTGTGTAAGTTTCTAAACTCTATCCAATCAACCAAGCAATAAAGACATACCGCTGGATAGTTCCAACTAACAAATTGTTGGCTCGCCACCATTTCGTTTAATTGCACTAATACCGCATTGACGCGTTCTTTTTGTAGTTTAAAAAATAATTTGTCTTCGTCAGGCTGAATGTCTGAGTTAGATAAAATAAACATTTGCACCAAAGAATCGTTAGCTGAATCAATCAGGGTTAGTTGGTTTTCTTGATCCCAACTTAGCAATGGGTCACCAAACTTATCATTTAAGTAACGGTAGATGATCCTAGAATCAAAAATGACTCGTACCTTATCGTCTATCACGTCCTCTAGCATGGGTATTTTCATGGTGGGGTTTTTAGCTGCGAGGCGTTGTCTGTCTTGTTCTGCAAAAATATGCAGATTGATAAATTCATGTTCAGTATTCGCTAACCAAATACGCAAGCGACGTACATAGGGAGAGGTAGTGGAACCGTATAATTTCAACATAAAATACTCCAAGATGCTAAATGTCTGACAGTGCTTTAAATACTAAAGTGAACTGCTATGATGAACTAAACTCAGTGACACGCTTCATAATCTAAGCTTGTCATGTACTGACTGTATAGCAAAACACATGGTTGGCTCGTATGGCAATACAAAGCTGCATTCAAATAGCAATAACAGCCAATAATAAGACGCAGTACACGATGTAAAATACAAACGCTAGCCGCAGACAGCGATACTATTACCTAGTCTGAAGAAGTAAACAGCAAGCTCTAGTTTACAAAAGGTGAATAATATAAACGGCTAGTATAGGGTCAATCTAAGCTATCAGAGTTAGCTTAAACTGACTCTGCAGTTTGAAAGATTCATGCTTTTTTAGATGCTGCTTCACACTGCTCAAGCGTTTTAGCAAAAAACACTTGAGTAACGTTTGCGCTATCATTTAACAATTTAACAATCTAATAATCTAACCTTGTAAATATTATGTGCCCTGCTTTCTATCGTAGAGGCTCAGCGTGAGCTGCCGCTCTGAATATGCTGTTGGCTAATAATACATTTAAACCATCTAGATAGGCGCGGGTAGTAGGCTCTTGAGTGAAACTTACAAGCATGCCTTTTCCAAGTGGTTGATGAATAAGAAAAGGTTTATACGCCAGCTGTTGCTTGTTTTCTTGCCACAAGTATCCGCTTGCTAATACTTTTTCAGGGCCTCTAAACCATGCAAGGTTTTTACCTGAATTCAGCGTAATAGGTGCATAAATATCACTGCCTAGCACTAAGGCTACAACATTCTGCTTGACCCCTGCTGTCAACCAGTGCTCTTGATCAACTTCAACATTTGCCAATATACCAGCTACGTTATCAGGACTTTTTTGCTGAACTTCACTGGCATCAAGTAGATCTTGCTTAGATGTAAACAACTGACCTTTGACTTGTGACTGACCTTTATCAGATGACTTTTTTTGCGTTTGTGCTGATTTTCCTGTTTTTCCTGTTTTTCCTGTTTTCTTGGTATAGGCAAACTCACGCTTCACATCCAATAATGCTACTTTGCTAGAGGCAGCAAATTGTGTGGCTTTTCCAAAGGTCACTAATACACCGCCATTTTGTACCCAGCTCTTTAGGTTGTTGATCGCAGTTTCATCAAAACTTTCTTGATAGTCACCAGAGGGTAAAATTAGTACTTGATAATTTGCCAAATCGGCTGTGGACAACATATTCGCTCGAACAGCGGTAACTGGATAATTTAGCTGCCTTTCAATCACAAAGCGGGTGTTACCTGCGCTTTGTGAATACACCGGCTCATCCCAAGCTATGGCAATATTGGGTGCGTTCATCGTGACAGTGTTACCGCTACCAAAACTAGGGCCATCTATGACCCAGCTGCTGTCTACTCCCACAACTAGGGCGCCGCTTTGCTCAGCGAGCGTTAACACTAGGTCAGCGTAAGCGGTTTTATTTGTACGCCTTTCAATGATCAAACTGCCCGCTGCAAAGGCGCGTTTGTCTTCTAACACGAAGGCTTTGTCTGCACTTTTAACCACTAAGCCTTGCTGCAAGGCCGCACTTAAAAATCTTACAGCTGCTATATCGCCCCAGTTAACCAAAAAAGCAACTGATGCTTGCGGATTCAACACTTCTCCTTGCAACTTATGCGTAGCGCTAACACTTACGCTACTAGCTTTAACTGTCTTACTGCAGGCATGTGTTTCGATATTAAACATTAGGGGTAATGACCAAGCTGTAACGTCGTATATCTCATCACTTAATAGACGTGCTCTGCGACGTTCTTGTTCCTTAATAAACTCTTCAGGCATATCCACTTGTTTCGTAAAAGTGGTTTTAACAAACTTACCTCTGGGTTGCGCGGTATCTATCCAGTAAGTGCCAGCAGAATAATCTTTACCACAAGCTTTAAATGATGCGGTTGATTGATTGACCTCAACACCGTGGCGGGCCATTAAAGTTGCGAGTTTATGCGCCCCTGCCCTGTCTTGCTGGGTGGGTAAAAGATAGACTCGCTCTTGCTTGTCTGCCTTACCGCTGGCGATGGCATCCACTTGGTACTGATAGAAGTCTTTCAATAATTTGGCATGGTTATCAGCCACACCTTCAGCGGTAGAAATAGAAGCAACAAAGTGTTTATGCACGGTGTCTTTGTAAGTTAAAAGTTCACCATTATTTTTCTGGAAGGCTTGCCCCCGTGCCGAACCGACTTCATAGGTCGAAGCTGATGCGCCATAAAATGTTGGCCAGCTGTCGCCGTATCCAGGGTAGAAAGCATCGTAGACTTCGCGGGTAAAGTAATCAAATCCGAAGCGATCGAAATGTTTACCGTGATTACGTCCTATCAGGCCAATGTTGTCTATTTGGTTTTGTGTCATATGAGGATTAAATGGCTGTGCAGAAGGTGCAAAGAAATAGCTGTTGTCTCCTCCCATCTCATGAAGGTCAACCACGACTAAAGGCCGATAATGATTGAGTATTTTTACTTTTCCAGCAGTCTCAGGTTGGGTAATCGCTAACCAATCTCGATTCATATCAAACAAATAGTGGTTGGTACGCCCTTTTGGCCAGGGTTCATTTTGCTCTGCACTGATCCGATCGCTACTGTGCTGCAAACCAACCGTTGCATAATATCGCTGGGTAAACCGTGTTCTGCCATCAGGGTTTTGTAACGGGTCAATAAACACTATTGTATTATTTAGTATTTTTTTGTTGGTTGCTTCATCTGGGGCGGCAAGTAAATGATAAGCGGTCATCATGGCGGCATCGGTACTGCTTATTTCATTGCCATGTACACCATATTCAAGCCATACGGAACTAGGCAGTATGGCTTGCAGCTGTTGTGCTTGTTGTTTATTGGTAATTCTAGGATCTGACAGTTTTTGCATGTTGTTGGCAAAACTATCAAGATCGCTGATGACCTCTGAAGCACCAATGGCCACGTAAATCAGCTTTCTACCTTCCCACGTTTTAGCGTATTCAAACAGCTTGATGCGTTTGGGAGCTGCCGCTTCTAACGCTTCGAAAAAGCGTAACATGTCAGCGTAGCTTGTTATCCGCTCACCCACTTCGTAACCCAGAACCTCAGTGTGAGTTGGTATGTCGCTGTTATATTGTGTATTGGGCCACAAGTCATATTCTTCATTCGCAGCAGCACTGCTTACCAGCATCAAAGCAATGCAACTGCCCATTAATAACTTGAGCATGATGGAAAACCTATTTTTGATAGATGGGATAGAAACAATAAAATTTAAAAATGGACCCAAAATAAACTCCTAAAATGTCGTCTGGTTAAACTACGGCTTTTTATAAGCCAATAACAAAAATCACTGCAAATACGTTACAAAAAACTACAAACTGCAAACACGTTGCCAATACGTCAGAGGTAAATCAACCGAACTCAAATAAGCTCGAACAAGCTCGAACAAGCTCAAACAATAAGTGCAAGACTTACCCTTTAGATGCGTTTTAAATATTCTATACAAATTGCAGCTATTCTGATTCTGATTCTGATTCTGATTCTGATTCTGATTCTTTTAAAACTGTATCCATCGTGCAGTACTGCTAACTCACAGGATACGTATTGAGCTGGACCAATGATTTAGCTTTACGCTCATCCCATTTAGCTTTTAACGCCAGCATGCAAGGTGTGAGCACTAAGGTAAGCACTGTTGCAAAAGCTAAGCCGCCCGCGACTGCTGTAGCAAGTTGTGACCACCACTGTGTAGATGGGCCGCCTATATCGACATTACGACCAATAAAGTCAATATTGACCTCTGCCACCATAGGCAGTAAACCTAAAATAGTGGTTACTGTGGTCATCAGTACCGGTCGTAGCCGCTGGGCACCGGTACGTAGAATGGCTTCTACGGCAGGCAAACCTTCTTTGCGCAAAATATTATAGGTGTCGATAAGCACGATATTGTTATTCACTACTATGCCAGCTAATGCAATCACACCGATACCTGACATCACGATACCAAAAGGTTTTTGAAAAATCAGTAAGCCCAGAAATACCCCTACGGTAGAAAACAACACGGCACTTAAAATTAAAAATGCCTGATAAAAACTATTAAACTGGGTCACTAAAATGATCGCCATCACAAAAAGTGCGATTAAAAAGGCGTTTTTAAGAAATTCTGTTGATTCGTCTTGCTGTTCATTTTGCCCTTTGACAGTGAGTGTCACCCGAGGATCTAACCCTAAGTTAGGTAACAATTGCTGCAGTTTAGGTAGTGCTATACTTAACAACTCTCCAGGCCGCATATTAGCTTCCACAGAGATCACTCTTTGGCTATCAATCCGTCTGATAAGGTCAGTCTTAGGTTTCGCAGTGCGCTCTACAAAATTAGAGATAGGCACCATACCACTGGCAGTTTTCATTCTAAGTTCGTCAAGCTGACCAATAAACCGAGATTCAAGAGGATAACGTACCCGTATATCTAGCTCATCGTCGACATCGTCTGGACGATACTCACCAATTTTCAAGCCGTTGGTAATAAATTGCACCGTGCTACCCACCAGAGTCGCATCGGCGCCAAATCGTGCAGCGTCAGCTCGATTAACTTTTAGCTGCCATTCGATACCAGGTTTAGACGCCGTATCACTGATCGAGGTAAATTTATCGTTATTATCTAATGCAGTACGTACTTTCAGCGCAGCCTCATTTAACAATTCAGGAAAACGAGAAGACAATTGAATTTGTAAGTCTTTACCTGATTGTGGGCCATTTTGGTCCGGAGTAATTTCAATATCCATACCCGGCATACCTTTTAAGCGAGCCTGCGTTTCTTTAAGCACATCATCAGAATGCGGCCGCAAGCGCCAATCAACTAAATTGAGTCGCATATAGCCTATTTGGTCGCGGCCACCGGTTCGCACATACAAGGATTCAACTGCCTGCATATCCAGTAAACGATTTTCGACCTTACGCACCACCTGATCTTTTTCATAAATTGACATATCACCGGTACTGCGCACTGTAACGTTGATACCTTTAACATCTACATTAGGAAAAAATTGGGTGCCTAAGCCAGATAACCCATAAGCAGTAAAAGACACGGCTGCAACAATTATGGTCGCTAATAAAATCTTCCATGGATGTTGAATAGCTTTAGCAAGTACTCGGATATATTTACCAGTAAAACCGTGTAAATTACGAATGTCACCATTTTCTGCTTCATACATTTGCTGTTTATCAAACTCAGAAATATATCTTGGCTTAGCAAATACCCCACCTAAAACAGGCACAAAGATCAGCGCCATCAACAATGATGCCGACAAAACAGCAATCAAGGTGAAGGGCAAATACTTCATAAATTCGCCCATCATACCTGGCCAAAACATCAGCGGTGCAAAAGCGGCTAAGGTGGTAGCAGTGGAAGCAATAATAGGCCAAGCCATACGTTGTGCAGCTGTGCTGTAAGCACGCTTTTTGTCCATGCCTTCATTCATGCAGCGGTCAGCATATTCGGTCACCACTATTGCTCCATCCACCAGCATACCCACAGCCATAATCAGTGAAAAAAGTACGACTGTGTTTAAGGTGTAACCAAACAAGGAAATAATCAAGATACCGGTCAAAAAAGAGCCAGGAATAGACACCCCAACTAAAAGCGCAGTACGCAGACCTAAAATAGCTAAGATTACAATCGCCACCAGAATAACCGCACTGGAAACATTATTTTGTAAATCGTTGAGCATCATGTTGACTTCGACGGTTTGATCGCCGGTATAACTGACATTAATACTGGCAGGCCAGATGCTTGACTGTTGTGCTGCTGACACCAAGGTTTTCACATTAGCGACGGTTTCCAACATATTCTCACCAGGGCGTTTTTTCACTTCAAGCGAAACAGATGATTCACCGTTTAAGCGTGCAAAACTAGTGGGATCTTTGTATGAACGCCTCACTTGCGCCACGTCTTGAAAAGTGATGACGCTGTCGCCTTGTACTTTAACAGGCTGCTCCATCACATCTTTGACTGATTCAAAAACAGAGGGGACTTTCACCGCAAAGCTGCCCTTACCGTTGTCCATAGTACCAGCTGGAACAAGCCGGTTGTTACGAGACAATAAATTAAGAATGTCACTTTGATCAAGTCCATAAGACTCCATCAATAGAGGATCCACCACAATCTCTACTATGTCTTCACGATCGCCACCAATCTCTACTTCAAGTACTTCACTTATACCTTCAAGTTGGTTTTTCAATTCACGCGCCACGGTTACTAATGCCCTTTCTGAAACGGGGCCAGATAACACCACAGTCACCGCAGCTTGCTGCCCTGCCATGGTCACTTCATTAATGGTTGGTTCTTCTGTTTCTGAAGGTAGTTTGGCTCTGGCTACAGTAACTTTGTCTCGTACATCAGCAAGGGCCGCATCAGAATCAAGACCCGCAATGAACTCTAAAGTGATGCTGGCAAAGCCTTCACCAGCGGTGGCTTTCATTTGTTTTACACCATCAATAGAACGCAACTCGCGCTCCATAGGTTTGACCAACATGCGCTCGGAGTCTTCAGGAGAAATACCTTCGTGAATAATAGACACGTAAATAACGGGGATAGGTACGTCTGGGTTAGCTTCTTTAGGGATAGTAGAGTAAGTCACCATTCCCGAAACGAGTAACAATACAAATATCATCAGCACAGTACGGCTGTGGTCTAAAGCCCCAGAAATTAGATTATTCATTGGTTGGCCTGTGAAACAATGATCTTTGAAGAAGGCCTATTTGGAGAAGACTCGTTTGAAGGGAGCTCATTTGAAGAAAGGTCATTTGAAGAATTGTTGACTTTATCAACACGCACTACATCTACTTTGTCACCGTCACGCACAAAGCCATGACCAAGGGTAATAATGTCTGCTTGTCGACCCATACCAGACAACCACACGCCTTGACTATCACTCTTAACAATATCAATTGGCACAAATTTAACGTGTTCGTCTACCACAGTTTTGACGCCCAAATTACCTTGTTCGTCTAATGCCATCACTGCAGGCGAGATACGTATGGCCCATGTTTTTTCTAAGGGTAAAGCTAGCTCAGTACTCATGCCTGCCATTTGAGTAAAATCAGGATTAGGTACTTCTACCTCAATTTTAAAGGTATTAGTGCCGGGCTCAGAAATACTCGAAATGTAACGGATTTTACCTTGTAGCGTGTCACCAGACAGCATACGCCCAGTTGCCTGCTGTTGTGTCTTTAACTCTTGTACATTGATCTCTGTGACATTCGCGATGATCACCAAAGGGTCTAAATCTACCAAAATAGCGATATTGTCACCTTCTTTAAGAAAGTCACCTATTTCAACAAATCGCTGGTTTATAATGCCATCAAAAGGTGCCACGATTTGTGACTTCAATACAGCTAACTCTAAGGATACGGTATCCGCTTTAGCCTTTTCTACATTAGCAATAGCCTGTGCTACAGCAGTTTGTGATTGATAGCCTTTATCTTGAAGAGATTGCGCGCCTTTGAGTTCTATTTGACGTTGTTTCAATGTTGCTTGTGCAGACTGAAGACGGTTAACGAAGTCACTTTTGTCGATACTTATGATTTTTTGACCTTGACTAACACGCTCACCTTCTTGCACGTGTACGCCTTTGACTAGCCCTTTTATTTCAGAGCGCAACGTTGCCACTCGGTCAGGCTCCGTTCTACCATACAAACTTATTTCACGCGTTACCTCATCGGCTGTCACATGTTCAACTGTGACTTTAACCAATGGTATTTTAGCACTTTTAGGGTTTACCGAATCATTCTCGTTTTGCGCTTTCAACATCCCCGATGCAACCCATAAGCAAAGAGCAATAAATATGATCAAGGCAATCCACACTGGTTGCTGCCTAAATTTGTTGATAGTGAACGCCATGATTTATCCGTGATAATTTTATTGCCCGTAATTTACCCTTTTTTTATCGCAATATCATGGCGAAAATCATCAATTAAGTAGGGAAATTGTTACTAGATGCTTAAAACATACAAACGTATCAGCATACCGACTCGGGTATTTTGTAGGCTTATTCACCATAGCAACGACCGATTTAACTAATATCACTATGGCTACAAACAAGTAAAACTGTACTCTTGTTTATGGCAATTACTAATATAATCTAGGGTCTAAGGTCTGGCCTCAAATATCTTCGAGACCAAAGTTCGCTATTTTGTGAGGCTATAGTGTTCGTCTGTGGTGATGCTGAAGTGGCAGCGAAGTGAAAGTGAAGCAGGCTAAAGTAAAGTGAATAATTTAATGAGCAGTTGAATGCAAGGAGTAATTTCAAGCCAGTATGAGGCATTAACTTAAGCGGTTGAAATTTGCAGGGGTTAAATCACTGCAAATACCTCTAGTAGCTATTCCTTAACGCTGTGCCTTACCACATTTTTGCTTGATTTTTGATGTTTTTGAAATGAGGTGATATGAGTAAATATTTAAAAAAATATGAATTAAAGTAAAAATCAAAGGGCTAACAAATAAATACATATCTTCAAAATTTAAGCCAATATGCAATGCTTGGTTGTGAGATGTTGCGCCCACGATGATAACAAACATCAAAGTTAAGGCCCCCATTAATAAACAAGCCAATATGAAATTCGATTTAAGCTTTATCCCCCAGCACACTGCACTGATACCTATATATCCAATTAAACCACCTAGACCTGCAAAAATCAGCGACAATGTGAGCTGAAACGGCACTTCTGAGATGTTAACAAAAGCGCTAATCAATCCAAATAAACCTATTAGTACTAAAATAGTGGCAGGCGTCCAAGCAAATACTGTACTTAAACCAATAAACAATACTCGTAGATCCATGCAGTTATCACCTGGTTTTAAGTAGTCGAATAAAAAATGTATGCAACCTGCAATAAGATAACTGAATTTGTCGACTAGCTATCGTAGATTTTATATTGAGAACACCCCCATGTTGGAGACGTGAACGTGACAAGTAAACGCAGGTGAACGCATGCTTGGTTTAAAACTGCGTTTGCAAACTACTTACCTACTACTTACTTACCTACCTACGACTTACCTACGACTTACCTATTACTTACCTAAGACTCGCCTACACAAAGACAGTTATATCAAGACAGCATGTCGCTAATAGAACCACCACTAGAAAAATGCTGCTGACTGACTCGCATGCAAGTTTGTAAATATAACTCGTCAATTTTAGGTGCTGACATAAACTGCTCGCTGAAACCTGGAATAGCAGGCTCTATGTGCAACTTAGCACTGTTAATGAAATGTGCAATTAATTCCCGTACGTTGTCGGTGCCCATCGCTATACGCATGGTGGTCAGATAAATACCACTTTTGGCTTGTGCTGTTTTATCTAGCTCACTGTGAGAGGTTAAAGCTGGGCACAAAACAATTGTATTATGCTGTCCAATACTCACTTGGTGACTAAAGGCCGGTTCAAGAGCATCAAAAAAGCGTACAAACGTGTCGCGACTGATAGTGGGATGGCTGATATCAGCACTTTGCATGTCCACAGTAAATAAGCCACATGGCCAACCGTGACGCATTTGTCCTTCTCTTAGAGCCGCATTAGGGTGTCCATCAATGGCATGGCAATTAACATTAAAGCTTGGGTGAGAGGCTAAAAATTGACTGAATACAAACGTGTTGATCACTTTTTGCATGATACGCATCTCAAGAGTTTTCATACCGGTTAATACATCGAACGCTTTTTCAGAGTCTAAAAAAGCGCCCTTTATGTAATACACATCCCAAAACATGGTTTTCGACCAATCATAGCCATTCACGCAATCGCCTTTACCTTGAAACATGCGATAAGCCTCGCCAATCACTACACCCGCTGTAGTAGCACCACTACCGCAGATGTCTTTGGTGTAACTATGCATCACATAATCAGGTCGTTCATCTTTGTCGATACGTTGTAAAGGCTGATGTAAAATTGGCGTGGCAAGTGTGGCATCTAACATCACAACATGGCCGGATGCATGGGAAATTTTGCTAATACCTGCAACATCTAGCACATAACCATGTGGGTTGCAGGGGGACTCCAGATACACATGTAATGCTTTACCTGACTCAAGACGCTCCGCGTGTTTAGCTTTAGTTTGCTGCAAAAAGCTTGAAAATTGTTGTGCCGTATAGCCATCAAACCACTCAAGTTGCACGTTCATACGGTTTTCACGGGCAAAATAATCGTGTAATAATTGATACACACCACCATACACATTGCGCGACACAATCAGCACGTCACCATAACTCAAAATATTAGATAGCAGCGCATCAATAGCAGCCATACCTGAGTTAAAATTCCATGCCAAATAATCAGCAGCATACGGCCCTGCTTCCAAGTCAACGATGGCGTTGGCTAATGAGATGTTAGTGGGGTTCAGCAAGCGTGAGTATATTTGGTGAGTGGACTCTTTACCTTGAAAAGCATCATCTACCCATTCTGTACAGGCATACACATAGGTCGCTGTTCTCACCACTACTGGGGTGGCTGAAAACAATGCTGTGACGTTGTCAAATAAAGGATAATGACTTTTACTGACTTGAGAGCCAGATTGTTTACTTAAACTTTGGTAGGTAGCACGAAATGGATTTTGTAAGGTATCAAGGATTTTAGCTATTTGAAAAGATAAAAACTTTTTAGCATTAAAATAAGCGACTTTATTTTCTTTACTCAAACCTTCAAGAGTATCACTAGTGATCTGCCAAAGTTGCTGCATATTGGCTTGTGTGTAGTACAAATGTTGAGCCGTGTTGAACAAAGCCTGCCCATACTCGCTGTTTTTATCAATACCAAAGTGAGCCAATTGCTCGTCTGTTAGCTCGTCTATTGTGGTAGCTTGAGTAGTATTTCTTTTTGGTGATAAAATTTTTGCTGTTTCAGCTATGCTAGAGGCGGTTGCGTTAGAAGCCGTTATGTTAGAAGCCGTAGCGATATCAGTAGTACTCATGTTAATAACTCTATAAAAATGTAAGTTGACATGGTGCAGAATAAACCGAATTTAATTTTTAATTAACATAAAATAAACAAATATAATTCTTTATAATTACAATTTAGTAATTTAATCTTTACATGGTATCTATTTAACTTATGCATAACGTAGCCATTTTAAGTCGTAATTCTACGCTTTACCAAACGCTGATTGAGCAAGCACAGTTGCCACATCTACGACTGATATTGGTAGATGATAAAGTCCCCAACTCCTTTGATTATTCACAAATACACATATTATTTGGTGATCCCAATTTAACTGCGCAGGTTGTTAGCCAATGTACACAATTAAAATGGCTACAGTCGACTTGGGCTGGCAACACCGCACTTTTTGCTTTAGATAAAACTGACTATCAACTTTGTGGCGTTAAAGGCGTATTTCAGCAAGCCATGCAAGAATATGTATTTGCTTATCTGTTATATTTTTCACGTAATTTGAGTGGTTTTAATCAAGCGCAAACAACCAAAAAATGGGCAGCGCCGACTTATCAATCATTAGCCGGAAAAACTCTAGGAGTAATGGGGGTAGGTGATATAGGGCAAGCGGTTGCTAAGATGGCGAAACACTTTTCTATGAATACCCGCGGTTACACTAGAACCACTCATGACTGCGAATTTATTGATCAGTATTATACTGGTAATGACGAACAGCGTTTTGCCTCAGAATTAGACTATTTAGTGTGTTTATTACCTCAAAGTAAGGCCACTACTGGGTTAATCGACTGTACTTTTTTATCTTATTTGCCTAAACACTGTGTATTGATCAATGCAGGTAGAGGTACCGCCATAATCGATACTGATTTAATTGATGCGCTACAAAACAAAACACTACAAGCAGCGGTTTTGGATGTGTTTCAGCAAGAGCCATTGCCTGAACATCATCCATATTGGCAGCTAGACAACCTCTACGTGACCCAGCACACTGCAGCAGAATCGTTACCAGAAAATATTTTTCCCTTGTTTGATAATAATTACCGTAGATTTGTTGAAGGTAAAACACTTCACAACATTTTAGATTTTGCCAAGGGGTATTAGTAACAAAGCTGTATCTGTACACGACGGCTAACAAAGCCGCGCTCTGTGATCCACCAGCCGCGAACCGTACTCATTCAATCAAAACCTGTACGCTAGCATTTCGTTAGATGTATTTCGTTAGATGCTGTCGAGTATGAGTTTTATAATGTTAGCTTTGGACAATCAGAGCAAGCTGAAAAACTATAAGCATTGGCCGCTGTTTACGCGGCATTATGGCTGTATTATGGCTGCACTATGACCTAATTTAGCAGTGTTGCAGAAAAATCACTCATTTCTGGTGGCAGCATAGGATTAGTTAAGGTCATCATCTTTCTATTATGTAAATTAAGTCGCTGAGCAACGTCAGTATGATGGTGGCTAAACAGTGTTTCGTACTCGCCGTTGGCAATGAGCAGTTTCAGTCCGTTTTCAATACGCTCCATCAGGTCAGGTTTATTGGGGTTAACGTAAAACACCAATGGAAATGGATAATAAAGCATCAATGATGGTTCAATACTGATGCCACCTAAAGGCACAGCCCGCTGCTGAAAAATTTGCTCGATTTCGTTCACACCCAAAGCTACATAGTCAAAGGTGCCGTTTTTTAAAAGTAAAAATAAATTGTCCAAGGTTCCTTGTTCAATAACCTTATATCGGTTGTGCCTAAAGAGCGCAGCGTCTGCCCATGTTGCAGGTATACCGATAGATAACGCTTGAAGCTGTTGAGGCATATTAATCTGCGCAAACTTAGTTAAGCATTCGTCCCTAACCAACAATAATCGGTAACCTAATAATCCTTTGGTAAGGGGTTGCGGGATCACTAATTTTTGTTTGTGTTTAAATTTTATATTTCCGGCAACGGTCACCAGAATATCAGCACCATTGGCAAAAATATTAGCTTCATCTTCAGCATCAGGATAATCAGTGTTATCGACTCGGATCTGGGCTGCAGTGTATTCATGCTGTGTCACTTTTAAACATGCTTGAAGCAAAGCTGTTTCGTAATTTTGCCTTGCTGGAGACTTATTACCGTTCCAAAAAACTATATTTTGCATCCGCTTAATCCTAAAAATGGCCCTGTTGACCGATTTATACCTTGTTTATGTACACAATATTCAAGACCAAGAATACAATTTTTTTATTTGTAGCTACAATGCGGGATCTAGCTTTGTGACACCTAGCGTTTTTATGATCTCACGTTTACTCCATTCAATATAGTTAACATTAAGTAGCTTACTCATGCCTTGCACAAATTCAATTAAAACCCCGTCAGTGGTTAAAGTAATCAAACATAACAATCAATATTCACTCACCGTAAATGGCCAACCTTATAATGTTAGGGGTGTGGGCTTAGGCTACACCAATGATGCAGATATCGTGGCCTTAAAAGAAGCCGGCGGCAATACCTTTAGAACTTGGGAGTTAACCCATATCGAACAAGAATTAGCTATGGCAGAAAAGCTAGGGCTGATGATTGCAGTGGGGATACCAACAGGTAAAGAATTGTTAGGTTTTGATTACAACGACGAAGCAGCCGTGGCTGAGCAATTCGAAAATGTCATCGCTGTTATCGAACAATATAAATATCATCCCAATGTATTGTTGTGGGTGATTAACAATGAACCTAATTTATTATTTGACGAAAATGAGAAGTTAAAAGAGGTCAACCCCAAGGTTTATGCAGCTATGGGTGACATCATTGATTATATTCATATAAATGATCCCCACCATCCTGTCACTTTTAGTCTTGCAGGCGCTAACCCAAAAGATATTGCGCAGGTTTTAAAATACGCACCTAATATCGATATTTTGTCTGTACAAAGTTATGGGGGCTTAGTCACATTACCTGACAGCATTATCCAAAGTAATGTAGACAAACCTTATATGGTGACTGAATTTGGTCCTTTAGGGCATTGGGAATTACCTACCACCGAATGGGGCCGTGAAATTGAAGAGCCTAGCGCAGTCAAAGCCTCAGGCATGGCCAAACGCATGCAAGAAATTATTCTTGATGATAAGACAGGCAAAATTATTGGTTCATTTGCATTTTTCTGGGGTCAGAAACAAGAGCGTACACCCACTTGGTACGGCATGTTTAATGAAACTGGCGAACAAACAGCAAATATTGATGAACTGACCCGTATGTGGACAGGACAATATCCAGCCAATCGTGCCCCTTTGTCAAAAGCTATTTCTATCAACAATACGCAAGCAGTTGAAAACGTTAAATTAAAATCTGGTCAAGCTGCCGTGGTTAAGGTTCAAGTGACTGATCCAGAAGGTGACTTATTAACTCATGAGTGGGTTTTGATGAAAGAAGTGGAAACGCGTAGCCAAGGGGGTCATTTTGAAGCTAAGCCAGCTATATTGGGATTACAAGTGATAAAATCTGACTTTCGACCTGACTATGTTGAAATGACTTTTAACGCACCTAACGAAGCGGGTGAATATCGCTTATTTAATTACGCTCATGACAGAAATAACAAAGTAGGTAATGCAAATATTCCATTTATGGTTGAGAATTAATAATTGCTAATAACTGCTAATAACTAAAACAAATTATTACTTTAATTTTTTTCTTTCACATTACACATATTGGGATCATTTATGTCAGACACCCTAGATACCAACGCTCTAAACAAAATAGCGCAATTTACGCCAGAACAACGTCTTAGCTATCTAGTGAAGGAATGCATCTCAAATAAACAAGTATGGATACTGACTGACCAAGATGGCTGCGTGATGCTTAACACTGAGGACGAAGATTGCACTCCTGTATGGCCCAGTGAAGCCTTTGCACAAGCTTGGGCTACAGGTGATTGGGTTGAGTGCGAGCCTAAAGCAATTGACTTGAAAACGTGGCACAGCCGCTGGACACAAGGTTTAGAAGACGATGATGTAGCAGTAGCTGTTTTTCCTAGTGAAGATGAAGAGGGGCTGGTCATTTCAGCCCAAGAATTTGATTTTGAATTAAAAACTCAAGCTAAGAAATAAGTAGCTGCGTAATAAGTGCTTATCTGAATCAGTACGCTGTCACTCTTAATAGTTTAGGAGTGACAGCTTAAGCAATGACTTTACAGATTCTGCATAAAATATTGTGCTCTCATTGTACTTAAGTGCAATGACGTACCCTCACCCTCAACAATTCCATGGCGTCTATTGGGGTAAGCCATTAGGTCAAACTGTTTATTGTGTTTGACCAACTCGTTGATCAAACGCTCACTGCCTTGATAGTGCACATTGTCATCTCCGGTGCCGTGAACCAATAATAACTTACCTTCTAGTTTAGCTGCATGAGTAATAGCTGAAAACTCCGCATAATTATCGGCATTATCTCCTAAGAGACCCGAATAACGTTCTTGATAAATGGAATCATACAAACGTTTATCAGGTACGGGGGCTTGAGACACCCCGACTTTAAACAGCTCAGGATAGCGAAACATTAGGCTAAGTGTTAAAGAGCCTCCACCAGAGTGACCCCAAACACCTACACGGTTGCAATCTATATATTCCCACCGCGCGCACATGGCTTGGATTGCATCTGATTGATCTTGCGTTTCCAAACTACCATCGCTTGCATAAATAGAACGCCGCCAGTCATGTCCTCTAGGAGCCGAAGTACCACGATTATCGATAGAAGAAATAACAAAACCACGCTGCGACATCATCATATGCCACATACTCCGGTTACCCTGCCACGCATCCCGCACAGTTTGGCCTGCTGGCTCACCGTAAACATAATGGATCAGTGGGTGTTTTTTGCTTTTATCTAGTGTTGCAGGACGCAACATATAGCCGTCTAGGCGTAATCCGTCTTGGGCCTTTACACTGTAAAATTCCAGTTCTCCTAAATTTAACTCAGCTAACTTTGCAGTAAGGGCAGCATTATCTTCAAGCACATCGTGTACCTTGTGATCTGGTAATGAGATCAGGCTATAAACCGGCGCTGTCAAAAAAGACGAGTGAGTGTGTATGGCCCAGCTTGAGTCAGCGGAGATTTGATAGCTATTAGTACCGTTAAATTTGCTTGGAGTGACTTGCTCCATGTTACCCGTGCCGTCGAGGCGTGAGCGCTGCAGGTAGCGTTGCGATACATTGTCTGGGGAGGCAATAAAATACAGCCAGCCATTTTTTTCATCAACAGAAACGAGTTTAGTGACATCGAATTCCCCTGGCGTAAGATTTTGATAAGTATTACCGTCTCTTGATACGCGAAAGATATGCTTCCAACCGTCTCTCTCACTTTGCCAAATAAAGTCATCAGAACTTTTAAGCCACTTAGGCTCAATCATTAATTCAATAAAAGTATCTTCTTTTTCAGTTAAAAACGCCTGTATTTCCCCGCTACGTGCATCTGCGTAAAATAAGGTATTGCTGTCTTGTTTACGATTAAACTGCTGCACCAGTAACTGCTCACTGTTATTAGCCCAATCCATACGCGGCACGTACATATCTTTAGCAACACCTGGCAACGTTATCCACTGAGTGGCGTTACTTGCAAGCGCGACTACGCCAATGCGCGCTGCAGCATTTTCTTCGCCTACTTTTGGATAAGGAATGGCTGTCACTTCAGGGTACAAAGTATCAGTATTATTAATGATCAAAAAATCTTTAGCGGCACGGGTATCTAATTGCCAATAAGCAATACGCTGACTGTCAGGGCTCCAGCGAAATCCGTCACGAATAGAAAATTCTTCCTCGTAAGCCCAATCAAATAGACCATTAATAACGGTACTTGAAGCATCGGTAGTTAGAGCCTGCACTTCACGGGAATTAAGATCTTGTACATAAATATTATTTTTCCACACATAGCCAAATTTCAGACCGTCAGGTGAAAATTTGCCAAACATCATCTCTGCTGCTGCAGGTTGGTCACCACCTAACTGCCATAACTCATCAGTATTGAGATCACGGATCCAGTAGTCGCCGCGGTCTTTTTTACGCCAAACGTATTTAGCATTGGTGTAAATCAATATTTTCGATTTGTCGTCAGACCATTGATAATCATCTATGGCTAACGCTTTGTCAGAACCTTTGGGAATAAGTTGTTTTAGGGGTAATAAAACATGACGTTTTGATGTAGCAGGGTCGTACTCTACGATTTCTTCAAAAACTTTTATATCGTCGCCATATTGGTCCTTTTCAAGCTTGGCATTTTCGTAACCTGGCGCTGTTTCTAAGGCACTATAACTGGCACCTTTATTTAACCAGCGCACTGTGCCTGATTTTTTTGCATTATAATTCCAGTCCCCATATATGCTCTCATTAGTTAACTGAACCCCCTTTTTTACTGGCTTTGTGAGGTTCGATTTATTATTGCCTACACAAGCAGATAAAGTAAACAATGCGACCATCAGTGTCGTGACCCATCGGTACCAAGTAAAGCGCTTAATATACATTTTTATATATGTTTCCTATTTATTTTTATTAATTAAATCAAATATATAACTTTAATGCGAATTGATAGCATATAAAATTGTAAAAATTCATATATTGAAGTCAAAACGAATTAGAGGCTGAAAACGATGCTGCGTTGAGTACCATGCATAGAAGGGGTCAATAGGTTGTTGAAAGCGGTAGATAATACAATCAATAGATGCACTGAATTTTGAAAGCCTACACCACAACGTATTACCGATTGTCTTTTGACATAGCGGCGTTAAGTTTTTTCTTATCTGTAACCGGAACTGTTTAGTTTTTTACAATTTATTTCTGTTTAAAAGTCTCGAACTGGTTAGGTAAAAAGTCAACTAACCTACCAGACAATCCTACATAGGTTTTTAGCGTTTGTGGGAAGGATAAAAAGATTTTTGGCAGGATATTAAATAGCTGATCATTACCTCTATCTTCAGCCTGCTTAATCGCCAATGGGATGTCTGCGAAGGTAGAAAACATATGTAGGCAATGACTTAAGTCTTTTTGAAGTTGTTGTACTTGCATGTTTTCAGTCACTTGCATTTTGTTCCAAGCATGTTGCCAGATTGACTCAAGTTGACTGTGCCCAAACAACATACCTTGGCACCAGATTGCAACTGAGCTTTGCTTTTGGCCATCTTGATTAAACGTAATGCCAGTTGGCAGCTGTATTTTTTCTCGGCTCATACTTTTTAGCTGTACTTGTAATATTTTCATCAAAATATCGGTGAGGTTATCTGCTTGCTCGGTGCTAGTCAGCTGATTACTGGTCTTAATTGCCCAAGGTAACCATTCTTCGGGCATAGGTATTTCGGGCGCCGCTGCGACTGCAAAAACAACGCCTTGGATAAACGCATAGGGGTGTAACACATCAAGTAATTCCTCAGACTTACATAAAGAATAAAGTGACGTATGAGCAGGTGATTCAAGTTTTTGCATATTTTTGCATAATCAAAGATTGTTAGCCTTTTACCTTATTACATCTAAGGTTTATTTATCTATTTAACGTTGGACTAAGTCGGTTCTAGGTCAGTTCTAAGTCAATTATAAGTTAACAGCTGCGACAATTTTTTCAAAAAGTGATTGCACTGTCGCACAATTGTTATAATATAACATCACCTTATTAGTTACCTTTTAGTGTCCTATGCCTTTTAATTTATCGAAAATTACCTTAATAATGTTAGCTGTTATTGCTAGCCGGCCCGCTTTTTCAGAAGAAAAGCCAACGCAAAAAGATGAAAGTGATATTGAAAAATTGATCATCACAGCCTCACCACTTGGACGTTCTGTTTTACAATCTTCTACGCCAGTTTCTATTTTGAGTGGTGAGGAATTAGAAAAAAATCAAAGCGCTACATTAGGGGAAACACTTAAGTCAATGCCGGGAGTCAATAGTACTTATTTTGGCCCTGTAGCAAGTAGTCCCATTATTCGTGGCTTAGATGGGCCAAGGGTAAAAGTAGTACAAAACGGCATGGATAGTTCAGATGCATCGCGCGTAGGTCCCGATCACATCGCTACTACAGAAACGTCTACTGCGACTCAAATAGAAGTATTACGTGGCCCTTCGACATTACTGTACGGCAGTGGCGCAATTGGTGGTGTGGTTAACGTAGTAGATAATCGCTTGCCTAACACTCGTCAAGAAGGATTAAGTGGAAAAGTCAGCGCTTTACATGACACTGTGTCAAACGAACGCACTGTATCGACGGATCTTAACGGTGGACAAAACAATTTTGCATGGCACCTAGATGCTTTTAGCCGTAAAACAGATGATTATGATATCCCTGAGTTTATTCTTGAAGACGGTGACGTAATAGACACCTTAGAAAATTCAGACATAGACTCTCAAGGTTTCACTTTAGGCGCAGGTTGGATTGGTGATGATGTTTCTTTATCACTGGCCTATGGTAGATTAAATACGGTTTACGGGATCCCAGGACATGCTCATGATGAGCATGAGGAAGAAGATCATGACGAAGAAGAACATGACGAGGAGATGGAAGAAGAAGCCGCCGTATTTGCAAAAATGAAACAAGATCGTTTTCAATCGGTTATCGATTGGAAAAACCTATCTGGTTGGTTCACAGAAGCTCATTGGCATAACGCGTATACAGAATATCAACACAGCGAAATTGAAGGAGGTGCGGTAGGCACCACGTTCAAAAATGCTTCACTCGAATCGCGCTTATGGGCAAAACATGGGGCTGTAAACGGTTGGCAAGGTGTAGTAGGTTTACATCATACGGATTCTGACTTTTCTGCTGTGGGTGAAGAAGCTTTTACACCTTCAACTGAAAGCATTAGTAATGCTTTGTTTGTGCTTGAAGAAAAAACGATGGGTGACTTTTTATGGCAACTAGGTGCTAGGGTTGAACATGTGTCTCACGAGCCTGACAATGCTTTTTTTATCAATAGTGAAGTTGATGCTAATTTTGACGATGTCAGCTACACCGCAAATAGCCTCTCAGCAGGTTTTGTATATCAAGTAGATGATAGCCAATCTTTTGCGGTTAATTACGCCCATTCTGAGCGTGCTCCTTCGTCAGCCGAAATATTTTCAAACGGTATTCATATCAGTACCTCGACTTATGAAGTAGGCGCTGGTTTTGACTTAGTGATAGATGATACTGACCCAGATGATTTAGAATTTACACTTTTACAGTCCAATAAAGATATCAAGAAGGAAGTATCTAACAATTTGGATTTAACCTATCGGGTGCAAACTGAACATTTACACGCCAATTTTAGTATTTTTTATAACCAAATTGATAACTACTTATTTCAGCAAAATACTGGCTTGGAATTCCATGAGCACGAAGAAGAAGCAGGTGGGGAGTTAGAAGCCGACGGTCATGAGGAAGAAGAAGGCTTACCCATATATGTATTTAATCAGCAAGATGCCGAGCTTTATGGCTTTGAAGCAGACGTTGATTGGCATCTAAATGATAACTTACGTATCAGTGCCTTTACCGATTTTACTCGCGCAAAATTGACTCATAGTAGTGACGAAAATACTAATTTACCCAGAATACCGTCAATGCGTTTTGGAACTCAGTTTCATTGGGAACAAGGTAATTGGCATGCTGAACTTGGCGCTACACATTATTCAAAGCAGGATAAAATTGCTGATTTTGAAACACAAACCGCTGCTTACACCTTAGTGTCGGCCGCATTTAATTACTACCTAAGCTTGGATGATACTGACCTAACGTTTTATTTGAAAGCCAATAACCTCACCAACGAATTAGCAAAAGTGCACAGCTCATTTCTAAAAGATGATGCACCCTTGCCTGCTCGTTCGTTTGTACTTGGCGCTAAAGTTAGCTTTTAACAGTAACTTTCAGTGTCATTTTTTAGTGCTATTTTTAGTGCTATTTTTAGGTTTTTTTTAGCACTAGCCTTTAAGGTTAGTTTGGCATCCGATTTTAATTAACTCAACGGCGCGCTCTAGTTCAGAGCGCGGACAACCAAAGTTAATCCGCACACAGTTTTTATCACCAAAATCTACACCTGCAGAAGGACCCACACCCAAGTTCTCAAAATGTTTTTGAGGATTCTCAACGCCTAGGCCGCTGGCATCAATCCACGCTAAGAACGTCGCTTGAGGCGCAAGTAACTTTAGTCCACTAATTTTAGCTATTTCGGCAACTAGATAATCTCTATTACCGCGTAAGTAGACTAAGAAAGCCTGATGCCAATCATCACATTGCGTAAAAGCAGCTTGCGTAGCAGTTAAGCCTAAAACCGTTACCCATGGCACCATTCCCTTAGCTGCAACATTGAATTTATGCCTGACCATGGGATCTTCAATAATCGCAAAAGATGTACCTAAACCTGCCACATTAAAGGTTTTACTTGCTGCCATAAGCGTAATAGCTTGGCCTTTGAAACCTGCTAATTTTCCTGCTGGAATATGTTTAACGTTTTCATCTAAAATAATGTCGCAATGAATTTCGTCAGAGCACAACATCACGTTGTTACTGATACAAATATCAGCGATACGTTGTAATTCTTGTGACGTGAGTACCGTTCCAACAGGATTCATTGGGTTACACATGATGAACAGCTTACACGCGGGATCAGCGGCTTGTTTTTCAAGACAATCAAAATCCATAATCAGACGACCGTCGACTTCGACAGTGCCAATATCGACTTTAATTAAGTCGTTCAGTTTTGGGGCGGCGATAAGAGGTGGGTAATTAGGCGTTTGGATCAGCACTTTATCACCAGGTTGGCAAAGTGCCTTGCAAGCCACATTAAATGCAGGTACTACACCGGGTGTCCACACGATCCAGTCTGCTGAAATGTTCCAATCATATTGGCGCGCTAGCCAGTCTACAACGGCTTGATTCGCGGTTACATGGTCATTGGGTAGGGTATAACCCATCAAACCGTGTTCAGTGCGCTCTTTAAGGGCGTCTAAAATAGGCTCCGCACACCTAAACTCTGTATCTGCAATCCACATAGGTAAGATATCACGGCCTTTATATCTTTCCCATTTGAGGGCGTAGCTGGGTGTCCTATCGATAATTTTGTCAAACTGCATAAATGGTGTCACTTAAATTAAAAGGGTTGAAAAAAACGAGAAGCGACTTTATTCGCCATCTGCATCAAGGATAAGTCGCTCAACTTTGGTTATCAGGTCATGAGTATGCAAAGGCTTCACACTGAAATCAGTTGCCCCTAGGCGCATGGCATCTACCACCAATTGTTTAGTTGCATTGGCGGTTAACATCAAAAATGGACAATGTGATTTGGATTTGCGCAGCGCTGCAAGTATTTCTAACCCGCTAACGTCTGGCATTAGCCAATCACATATCACCAATGAAATATTGTCCATACTGTCGCTTTTTACATAATCTAGCGCTTTTCTGCTGTCAGAGAAGACATTAACTTTGCCTGATATTACATTTTCAAGAATGAGCTGGACCATTTCAAGAATGTTAATATCGTCATCAATTACCACAATGTTACAATCGTACATTGATTTTCCTTTGGTCATATAATTTCAATTTTAAAAATATCGGTAGCGCATTAATGAACATAGTACGCAATAACATGCCAATGCAAAATTATTTATGGCAGCCGTACTTTTGTTCTTAACAAGATGATGCAGCAGATGTTTATTGAATGCTTGTTAAATGCTGCTCTAAATACTCATCCAAACACTCATTTAGGTGCCCGTCTAGTTGCCTATCTAGGTACTTGTTTAGATGCCTATTTGGTTTTATTTTAATAAATTATTACGCTTTAATTATCAACACGCAACATTCACGGCTAATATATTTACTCCATAAATTTTTATACTTACCCAATAAATTTTGCCTTATCACCGAGGTTTTTCTACCAAATCATTGGTTGTGTCGCTACCTACTTATTTGTCTATTTACCTAGTAAACAGTAATGACAACAACTATCTGAATTGGCTTTATGAGAACGTTGCCTAATTATTTTGAAATTATGCATGCCGATCCGTAGCTGGTTGCTTGATGTTCAAGCCACTAAGCTCAAAATCAACTAAAATATTTTGATTTTATTAGGTTGGTAATTATTGAAATAAAAGTTGAAATAAGAATTGAAATAAGAATTGAAATAAAACTCATAAAAAAGGCCGGAAAACCGGCCTTAACACTTACCAAGTCATAACTAAGAAATGATATCGAGTAATTCAACGTCAAAGATAAGTGTACTGTGGGGGCCAATTGCACCGCCTGCACCTTGTTCACCATAGGCTAACTCGGCTGGAACATGCAATTTCAACTTAGTACCTGTCTTCATAAACTGCAGTGCTTCAGTCCAACCTTTGATCACGCCGCTTACTGGAAATTCAGCTGGCTGACCGCGGTCGTAAGAACTGTCAAATACGCTACCGTCTAACAAAGTACCGTGATAATGAACACGTACAGTTGAGTTAACAGTGGGCACTTCGCCTTCGCCTTGAGTGACCACTTCATATTGCAGGCCACTTTCAGTCACTGTAATTTCTTCACGCTCAGCATTTTGTGCTAAGTACTCTTCGCCTTGAGCAATCACTTCAGCAAATTCTACTGATTTAGCCGCTTGCATAATTTCATGAATTTCATTGAATGCAGCACGCAAAGTATCGTTATCGACTTGAGCAGGTTGATTGTTAAATGCATCGGCAAGACCTTCTTGCACCGCTTCAATGTCTAAACCTTCGAAAGGGTTAGCGCGTAGCTGTTCGCCCATTTGTAGACCAATACCGTAACTTGCTTGTGTTTCTATGCTGGTAAATTTTTCTGACACTTTGGCTCCTGACATGCCCGTCACTTTCTTGTTTAAGAAAGATTTAGACACTATTGCTTTAAAAGCACGCAAGTATATAGATAAAACACAGTAATAAACACTTTAGGAATGATTAATAGCCCTATTTACTTAGACAAATAGTTTACATCTAAGTATCTTATAATCAGAATTTCATCAATTTTAGAGGTATAAATGTCACAGGTTTTAGATTCCCAATTAATAGGTACGGTACGTAATTTAGGGGCTGTATTAGGTGACACCATCCGTGATCAGCTTGGTGAGCAGTGGTTACAGAGAATTGAGGCGGTTAGAAAAGACGGTAGAAAAGCGCATCAAGGTGACGAAGAATGCGCTAAACGTGTCAAGCAACTTTTTACTGAATTGAAAAGTGACGAACTGCTGACAGTAGGTAGAGCTTTTTCGCAATTTTTAAATTTGGCCAATATTGCCGAGCAAGAATTTAACAGTAATACCGATCAAGTTGATCCTATCGACACTTTGTTCAATCATTTAGATCAAGCAGGCATAAAATCCGATACATTCGAAAAAGCTTTAGAACATCTCAATATTGAGTTGATTTTAACTGCTCACCCAACAGAAGTGACGCGTCGAACACTGATCCACAAACACAGCGAACTTGCAAAATGTCTGAGTAAAGTGCACGCCTCGGACATTAATGAAACACAACGTGACAAGGTTGAAACCCGTATTGCTGAACTTATCAGTCAAGCTTGGCATACCGAAGAAATCCGTACTATTAGACCCACGCCTGTTGACGAGGCACGCTGGGGATTTTCAGTCATTGAAAACTCACTATGGGAAGCTGTACCCGATTTTATTCGTGAATTAGATAAACGCTTTGTTGACAAGTTTGGTTTAGCTATTCCCTTGGATGTATCACCTGTGAAATTTGGTTCATGGATGGGCGGTGATAGAGACGGTAATCCCTTTGTCACATCCAAGGTGACAGAGCAGGTACTACTGTTAGCGCGTAAACGTGCTGCCAAGCTTTTTGCCAAAGATATTGATATTTTGCAAACAGAACTATCAATGAGCGATTGTGACGAAACGCTTAGAGCCCAAGTAGGTGATGAGCTAGAGCCGTATCGTGCGGTGTTAAGGCCACTGTTAGGGCAATTAGTCAGGACACAAGTGGGTATAGTCGACAAACTCAAAGGCATGCCTGTTGATATGACTCACTGGATTGACAATAAAGAACAGCTACTCGTTCCTTTAATGACCTGTTATCACTCGTTACAAGCCTGTGGTATGTCTGTGATTGCACAGGGACACCTACAAAACACCATTCGTAGGATCCATTGCTTTGGCGTGCACTTACTTAAGTTAGACGTACGACAAGATTCAGAAAGACACGCAGATGTATTTTCTGAACTGACTCGTCATTTAGGTTTAGGTGACTACGGCCAGTGGAGTGAAGATGACAAACAAGCATTTTTACTTAGAGAGCTGGGGTCGAAGCGTCCATTGTTCCCGCCAGCATGGCAACCCAGTGCAGATGTACAAGAAGTATTAGATACTTGTAAGGTGATTGCACAAAATAAAAGAGACGGTTTTGGCATTTACATTATCTCTATGGCTAGCTTGCCCTCAGATGTATTGAGTGTGAATTTATTACTTAAAGAACTCGGAGTCACGTGGCCAATGCCAGTGGCGCCTTTGTTTGAAACACTAGACGACTTAAACGCAGCAGCTAGCGTTACCAAAAAACTGTTTTCCATTGATTGGTATCGCGGTTATATCCAAGGTCATCAACATGTGATGATTGGGTATTCAGACTCAGCTAAAGATGCGGGTGCAATGGCAGCTGGCTGGGCGCAGTATGAATCCCAAGAAGCCTTGGTTGCCCTAGCCAAAGAAAATAATATTGGACTGACATTATTTCATGGACGAGGCGGCACTATCGGTCGTGGTGGCTTACCAGCTCATGCAGCGATACTTTCGCAGCCTCCTGGCTCCTTAACTGGCGGCTTTAGAGTCACCGAACAAGGTGAAACAATACGTTATAAATTTGGGATGCCTATTTTAGCGCAGCGCAGCTTAGCGATGTATGCCAGCGCAATATTAGAAGCGTTGATTTTACCACCACCGGCACCCAAACAAGCATGGCGCGAAGCAATGATAAAAATGGCGGCAGACGGACGTGACAACTACCGTCAAATTGTCAGACATGATGAAAACTTTGTTCCTTACTTTCGCGTCGCTACACCAGAACAAGAACTAGGTAAATTACCGCTCGGCAGTCGTCCTGCTAAACGTAAACCCACTGGTGGCATTGAAAGTTTACGTGCCATCCCATGGATATTTGCATGGGCACAAACACGTATGGTACTGCCATCTTGGTTAGGTGTGATGAAGGCAGTACAAAATTCTTTAGATGCTGGCAAAGAAGACACAATCCAAGACATGTTAGCTAATTGGCCATTTTTCTACTCGCGCCTCTCCATGTTAGACATGGTTTTTGCTAAGGCCGACCCAAAAATAAGTCAAGAGTACGACCAGAGCTTGGTACCTGAAGAGCTCAGACATTTTGGTGATGCATTACGCACAGAGCTACAGCAAAGTATTGAGTTATTACTTAAACTACTGGATCAGAAAACGGTAATGGAAAGTGACCCAAAAGGTTCAATATCCATGAATATCCGTGCTAGTTATTTACAACCTTTGCACTATTTGCAGATCGAACTTCTCAAGAGAATACGACTGCTAGACGATAAAGAACATGACGCGACTTTGGAACGCGCCATGATGGTAACCATAGCTGGAATAGCGGTGGGTATGAGGAATACAGGTTAGATAAACTCAAACTGCCAAGGAAGGCAGATCGATTGAGTGATGAATATTATTACATGCTTATGTATCTTACTCAGGGGGGCTTTACTGCCTCAACTTTGTACTATCTGAGCCAGCTTCATAGGCATGTATTATTTAGGCGGAGCTATTGAAGGTTCTGCTGCAACCACGTCAATACAAGTTCGATTTCTGCCTTCTCGCTTTGCGTTGTAAAGGGCCCTATCCGCATTTTTTAATGTAGTAGTGTAATCTTCTTGCTCGTTACTTTGTTCCGCGACACCTAAACTTGCGGTGAGCTGTAATTTAATGGCGCCCGATTCAAAATAATGTTCAGCAATAGTTTTTCTTAAACGTTCTGCTATTTATTTCTTGTGCGCTGTAAAGCCCAGTGTTGCGCAGTATAAGACAAAATTCTTCTCCGCCCACGCGACCTGCCCTATCAATTTTTCTCACTGCATCAGAGATCAGTGTGCCTATTTGCTTTAACACTGAATCGCCAACGTCATGCCCATATGTATCGTTTATCCGTTTAAAATGGTCGATATCCAGTTCAATGATAGAGAATCCACGAGTCTCCTTAGGGGTACGACGACTGCGTTGCATCTCTAGTGCGCCTTCAGCATGAAAAGCGCGATGGTTTAATAACCCAGTCAACCCATCTATTTTTGATAACGTTTCTAGACGATCATTTGAGATTTTTTGCTCAGTAACGTCGCGTTCAATGGCAGCAAAATGTGTTGTAACACCGCTTTCATCTAGAAGCGGAATAATGCTGATGTCCAACCAATACTCATCACCATGTTTTGAATAATTACATATTGTGGTTCTGACTGCCTGTCGATTTTCAAGCGCAAGGCGAATGCGTGCTTTTGTTTCAGTTAAAGTATTAGGGCCTTGAAGAATACGAGGGCTTCTTCCGATAACTTCTTCCTTACTGAACTGTGGTGGTCAAGTAAGGCCGCAACAGCAAACGCCTTAAGGATCATTAAAGGATAAATAATAGCAAAGGTACCCCCATCACGAGCCTGCGCAAAAGGAAGTAATATGGCTACCTGCATCATATTATTCATACTTTGAACATATAGGTTAACTACTACAGTTGAAATGCTAACGCCAAAATATGCCATCATTACTATTAAGCTGGCGACCACGAAAAAATAGACACTGCTTAAAACCGTATGGAAAGTCGAACTTGTCATTTCTTTAAAAGAGAGGCCAACGTAATTAAGCGCCCCAGCTGTTAACGTGCACCGAATGAAAACAACAATTTAGATAACAATTATTAAATAATGGTATTAAATGATGCTATTAAATAGTGCTATTAAGATTAGACACATAACTTATCCTGCCTTGACAAGCGAGGTTGGAGCTGGGGATGGAGCTGAAGCTGGAGATAGGTACAAAAATAAAGGTAAATCAATATCTGCCTTTCACTAAACTATCAAGCTTATTATATTACTCGTTAGTTTGTGATGCTTTCCAAAGACTACTAATTCTATTTAATTCGCCATTATCGGTTAAGGTGGAAATCGCTCGATTAATCTTATTCAGAACGCCAACTTGAGATGATTTTTTACTCAGCATAATAAAAATATCCGCGTTATAGATGTCTAGAGGGTATTGTTCAAATTCATTTTCCATTTGATATTTCTTAACGAAGGACTGCATAGTGTTAGGGTCAACTAAGAAACCATCTAAATGCCCTTGCATCAATAAAGTAACATTTTGTTCTAAATCAATGACTTCAGTTAGGTTTGCCCGAAACCCTGCGCTCTTAACTAGTTCTTGATACTGCTTACCATAATAGTAGCCACTTTCTACGCCTACCATGTAGGGACTACTCGCTAAGTCTGACAGCGTTTTTAATTGGATATTTTTAGCATTACCCTGTTTAACAAACAGTTTTACAACTTCCTTGCGATAAGGAAGAGAAAAGTATGCGTATTTTTCACGTTCTTTTGACCAAGAAGCGCCCATTGCTAGATCCATTTTACCCGTATTAATGAAATGTAAGTGCGTTTTCCAAGGTATCTCTGCGATAGTAAAACTTAGTTTTGCTTCAGCCATGATAGCGTTGAAGGAATCGGTATCTAAACCAACTAGTTGTTGGTTTTTATTATGATATTGATACGGGTACCACAGTTCCCAGCCGACTGATAAATCAGCGCTTTTGACATGAGCGGCGAACGGCATAGTAATTAACAATAATAAAAAATATAGCTTCATTTTGTTACTTCTAAGTTTTACTTTTACAAAGGTTATCAACTAACTGAGGTCAAATACTAGAAGTAATCGTTGTTCTATTGCACTAGGCATACACTTCCCGCTGTTTTTTATGATAATTTAGACGATTTATTAGACTTTCCGCGCTTTTTATACTTTTCATGCTTTCCATGCTTTTTGGAATGATAAATAAAATAAACGAAGTGAACAACACGTAAACAGTGACCAGCTATCGATGGGGTTCAATCTGAGTATCAGGTTTGTAGGTGATGGATAGGTAAGTAATAAATTGCTGACGATACCGCGTTTTCTAATAGGCAATAAAAAAGGCCACCTAAGTGACCTTTTATGTCGTTAACTTTAGCGACTTATATAATTTTAGATACTACGCCAGCACCTACAGTACGGCCACCTTCACGGATTGCGAAGCGTAAGCCTTCGTCCATCGCGATAGGGTGTATCAATTCAACTACGAATTTCAAGTTGTCACCAGGCATAACCATCTCTACGCCTTCAGGAAGCTCTACAGCGCCTGTTACGTCAGTTGTACGGAAGTAGAACTGTGGACGATAGCCTTTAAAGAATGGCGTATGACGACC
>Ga0222645_100059_pt1 | contig 69392 bp, 108 predicted proteins | sample AntAcemetagen292_FD_179881 | JGI IMG/M metagenome (GOLD analysis project Ga0222645, IMG submission 179881) | Saline water microbial communities from Ace Lake, Antarctica - #292 | ecosystem: Environmental > Aquatic > Non-marine Saline and Alkaline > Saline | place: Antarctica: Ace Lake...
AAGCCCTTGTTACATCAACTCAATTGACTGATGATAACGCTTGGATTGGTTCTGCTATCAGTGGATCTCAGGCTCTTGCTTGGCCTCGTTCTTATGCAACTTACTATGATACCCGTTTAGGTATGACCGTAACGTTTCTTGAGAACGAGGTTCCGGCCCGTGTGAAGGTAGCAGTCTACGAACAAGCATTACATCTAGTTGCTAATGAAGACTTACTTGCAGGTACTACTCAAACTTTTGAGAGTATTTCTGTAGGATCAATTAGTCTTTCTGATAGTAATAACGATGTTGGAAAAACACCAATTACTGCGCCAACAACTTATAAGCTACTTAAACCTCTTTTGGTAAAAGGCTCAATGGGTGTAGGTAGGACTTGGTGGAGGGCAAACTAATGTCTCTTAGATCAAAAATAATTGCTGGTGTAGACAAGGCTTTTGCAGCTATTGGAGACCTAGCGCAACCTGCTACTATTTCAAATCGTGACGTTACAGAGTATGACTTCTCTACTGGAAAAACCGTAGGTAGTACTAACAATTACAGTGTTACTGTATTCCTAGAAACAGCTAAAAAACCTTCTGATAGTGCTTTCAATCAAAGCGCAATTATGAAGTCTGGTATAACAATTGACGGTTACGATACTTTGACAGTTGGAGAAAATGTCTATAACATTACTGACTTTACTGACGATAGTTTTGTAATTACAATGCAGTTGACTAAGGAGAAGTCTTAATGTTCGTAGATATCTTGTCAGACATTGAAAAAGCTTTTGCTTCCAGTGCTTGGTCTAGTAACAAAATAAAAACATTTCCTTCTAACTATCAAGGTTCGAAAGATAGCTCTAACGAATATGTAGTTGTTACTGTAATGCCTTCTAAGAGTGATAATATTGCACACGGTGCTATTAAACAATTAGATGGTTTGTTAGCAGTCAAAATATTTGTAAAGTCCGGAGAAGGGCAAGGTAGAACTATGTTTATTGCTAATTTGCTAGACATCCTTTTACAAAACAAAACACTAAGTTTGGGTACGCAGTTAAAAACTTCGTATGTAAATATCGAGGGCGTCGACCCTCTAAACAAGTCGCTATACAGCGCATCTTACTTAATTCCTTTTACAAAATACGGAGAATAAACTAATGGCACACATTTCATCTTTGGGCGCTGGTATTTTTACATACCTTGATATCTTTACAGGTACAGTCCCAGCCAATACCGACACCGCTGCCGAAGTCGCAGCTTTGTTCGTCGGCGACACCCCCGGAACTCCAAACGCTTCGCATATTCGTATGCCTTCCGTGCGCGAATTCCCTTCGGTTGGTACACCTGCAAACATTGTAAACGTTCCTGTTTATGGCCAAAAGACTTCTTCGCAGGTCCAAGGTCAAGCTGATGCTCCTTCTTTGGAAGTTACAGTAAACTACGTTGCAGAAGACATGACAGCAATTCACAATCTTGTTGGACAAAACGTTGCATTCCGCTTTATGATGACTGCTTCCGCTTGTACACCTGCTGAAGGTTCTGATTCTACTCTTGCAAAAGAAAATACAGAATTCTACTTCTTGGGCAAAATTGAAGCAATCTTGGTTAACCCAGCGTTGACAGACACTACAACTGCTACAGTTACTATGTCTACACAAACAGAATTCTTTGGTCCAGCAACTATTGCTGCTGCTTAAGTTTTTAACGGAGGCTCCTTTGATTAGGGGTCTCCACAAACCATAAAAGAGATATACAATGGAACATAGCCCATTTAGTAAAGCTTTTGTTATGCGGACCACATTCCGACATATGCGCAGAAGCGTAGATATTAGTATTCGTAAGACGTTTGAAAGGTTTCAAGATTTTGACAACGAGTCAAACATGGGCCGAGAAATTATGGAAACTTTATCTGTTTTACACACTACACGAAAGCTTCTTGATGACTTTCAAGAACAAAACCAAGAATTATTTTCAGAACAAAACAAATCAAATTAATAAAATTAATCAAGGAATATAAAATATGAAACATCTCGTAGGTAAAGCCATTACTAAGTCCGTAGAATTTATGGGCGACAACGTAGAAGTGCGAAAGCTGTCCGTTGCAGAAGTAATGGCAATCCAACGTCTAGTAAAAGCAGCTGGCAAATCTAAAGACGAAGATGGAGGTCTTAACCTCTTGAAAGATATTTTGCGAATGTCAGTAGTAGGAGCTAAAGAAATTTCTGATGAAGAGTTTTCTACTTTTCCGCTTTCCGAACTCAATAGTCTTTCTGAAAAAGTACTGTCGTTCTCCGGTATTGGGGCGACCCCAGAGGGAAACTAAACGAGGAAGATGAAGTTCTTTTTGAAATAGCATATCACTTAAAAATGCCTGTTTATGTTTTAAGAGAAAAAATGCCATACACAGAACTTTTAAACTGGATAGAATTCTTCCGCCGTAGACCACCGGGATACCAAGAAGACATGAGGACTTACATGCTTCTAAGTGCTCAAGGTTTTAAAGGTAAGCCTGAAGACATTTTCCCAACTATTCATGCTGTAAAAGCTCATTCGGAAAACAAGTATACAGAAGACCAAGCTATACCAAAAGGTATTATGCTTGCTAAAATGTTAACTGCTTCTGATGGAGACGGTGCTAGTTTAAACTGGTTAACAGGAGATAAACATGAAATTAAACTTGAAAGTAGTTAACTACGATGCAGAGCTTAGGCGAATTGAGAGAGAAGTTCTCCGTCAAGGCAAGCTGGAAGTTAACGACTTGATTGATTACGCTACTGATCAACTTAGGATTGTAACACCTGTAGACACAGGAGAAGCTAGAGAAGGTTGGTACAATACTAAAACTTCTTTGAGTCTTCGGACTGCAGGTAGTATTAACAACGAAGTTGAGCATATTGTTCATCTAAACCAAGGCCACAGTCAACAGGCACCTTCTTATTTTATTGAGCAGGTTTTGTCTACTGTCGGTGTAATATCACCCGACTAACAATACTAATACCCTAGATGGTTCCTAATAATATTTAGGTCTGTTTAGGGTATTTTTTCAAAAATAATAGGAGCTAACATGAGTGGTGTAAATATCAAAGTAACCGCTGATGCGGGGAGTGCAAGACGAGAACTTAAACGCTTAGAAAGTTCTATGGATTCTCTCGCAAATACTGCGAAGAACATTAATAAGACTATACTAGGTATTGGGGCCGCAATCAGTCTTGCGTTTGGTACTGACAAAATTACAAAAGCCTCAGATGCTTTTACAACATTAGAAAACAAAATTGCTCTTGTAACTGGTAGAACCAAAGAGCTATCTAAAACACTAGATGAACTTTATTCTGTGTCTATTCGTTCAAGAGGTAGTATCCAAGGGTCTGTAGAAACTTTTAACAGGTTTGGCAGAGCAATGGACCAATCTGCTATAAGTACACAGAGACTTTTAAACGTTACTGAGTCTGTACAGAAAGCAATTGCAGTAAGTGGTGGTAACGCTGCCAGCGCTGAAGCCGCCATTTTACAACTTGGACAAGGTTTAGCAGCAGGTCAACTTCGTGGTCAAGAATTAAACTCTGTAATGGAGCAAACACCACGTATTGCAAGGGCTATTGCCGATGAACTTGGGGTAGGAATTGGCGCTCTAAGGGCTATGGCAGAACAAGGTCAGCTGACTACTGAGCTAGTATTTGGTGCAATGGAGAATCAAGCTTCCAAGATTGCTAAAGAGTTTCAGCTAGCTAATGCAACAATTGCACAAGGTTTCAGGCTGGTAGTAGATCAAATTACCAGAGTAATTGGTATGTTTGACATGTCTACCTATGCTTTAAAAAGTCTAGGTGTTATGTTTGAAGGCGTTGCCGACTACATGAACAAGAATGCCCGATCAATCGCTATTGGTGCGGCTTACTATTTCAATATTCTAGAACATTCTATTTCGGGCATTATTGAAGTTGCCAAAGGTCTTGGTGCGGTTTTAGGTTCTGTATTCGGCAGACTAATTGATGCTTTACCTAGAGTTATTATACCTATGAGAACTTTGAGTGATGATATCTTTTTGGGCTTGTTGTACGGTAGTGCAAAAGTTACAACTAATATCTTTAAGTTGGTTGGTGCAATTGACTCTTTAATTGGTACAACTTTAGGTACTAGATTTGAAGGTGTTATTTTTAAACTCTTCACTTCTAAATCACTTATAGAATTTGGTAACAACTTAGATGCTCTTGCGGATGCAATTAGTACTTACGGGCGTAGATGGTTTAACGTAGGTAACTTTGCAGAAACCGCCTTTCGTCAAACTAACTTTACACTACTTAAAACAGGCATATATCTAGGTTTAATTGATCAGAAGTTATTTGCATTACGCTTTACTTCTTTTGAAAGACTGTATAAAGTAGTTGAACCTCTTCAAAAGCTTTTTCAAAGTTTGCTAATTGGGTTTCTTAGCTTAGATGCAATTGCGCCAATTGTTGCAGTAATTGTTGGTTCTTTTCAGCTATTGTCACAGGTTATAAACTCCGTTTTAAACTTATTTGGTTTAGAGCTTAAAGGTGCTTTTAGAGCTTTGTTGTTTGTAGAAGATTTGTTGCAAAACATATTTGAAAAACTTGGTTCTAATATTGCTAAAAGGTTTGGTTTAAGAACTTTTGAGCCTATCCGAAGCGCGTTAGAAAACGTTACAGATTCTTGGACGTTAGCACTAGGTCTTTTTGATATCCGGTCTAGAGGCCCACTTGAAAGCATATTGAACAAGTTTAGCAAGTTCGGTATTTCAGCGGGTAAAGCTATTGTATTTGGTGTTAAAGCCATCTTCAATTCTGCAGTAAATAAAATAGTAGAAAACAGCGACAGAATAAATCGTGCTATTATCAACAGCTTAATTGTAATTAAAAACTTTTCAGTAGAAGTCTCTAAGGCTATAAAAGGCGGTGTATCCTCTTTCTTGTCTTTTTGGAAAGATCTTTTTGATGGTGCTGGTTCTATTGCGAGCAGCCAGCTAGCTAAAACTTTAAATGTTGTAAAAAACTTTGCCAAGAAAGTTGTAGATTGGTTTTTCTGGATTTATGACGAAGTGATTGCTAACTCTTGGTGGACGGATCTTATGGAAGGGGTCTACGAAAAGACTATCCAATGGCTTCCAAAAGCATTGTCAAAAGTACAAGACTTTATTAGTAAAGTAGGCAAAATATTTGCTTCTTTGAAATCGAAAAGCTTTAAGCTTCCAGAATTTAAAGCAAAAGGCGCAGAAATGCTGTCTGGGTTGACTAAAGGATTCTCTAAGTTTCTAACAGGGGTGTTCAAATCTCTTCGCGAGAGCTTCCCTGATTTCACTAAAGCGTTTACTACTGTCGTTTCCGCTTCTATTCTTGCCTTGGCGTCTCCCGCTTTATTTAAGAAAGTTGGTTTCATATTCGGTCTAGGTTTTGCAGCAACAATCGGCGCGGCAATATTAGACACACTAGGTGGTGCATTATCAAACTCTCGTATTTCTTCTGACTTAGGCGCAAGTCTAGGTGCTGGCGCTGGTAAATTTGTAAATACTCTTATCTCAAACATACCATTACTTCTTGAGTTGTTCCTAAAGTTTGCAAAAGCTTTTGGAAAGGCTTTTTTAGATGAAATAAAAGGAGTATTTGGTGCTATTCCTAGTTTACTTTCTTCTGCTACTTTTGGAGTATTTGATACTTTGATTGGTACGCTACTAAGCATATTTGGTGGATCTATACTTTTGAGAGGTTTCTCAAAGACTACTAAAAGCATGAATTCTATGCTTGGAGCAGTAGGTCTTGCAGGTTCTAAAGGTGGCGGTAGTATAATTTCCGATATGCTTTACGGGAAAGGCGGTGTTAATGCAGGTCGCGGTAAAATCCTAGCGGGGGTTGCTGGTCTTATGATTGGTGTCAACGGCTTGCTAGGTGGGTTTACTAGTGGCGGTAGTATAGTAACAAGTGCCTTGTCTGGCGGATTACTCGCTTACTCTCTGTTTGGTGTAGAAGGTGTTCAAACCATCTTGTCAAAAGTAAAGAGTTTATTTTCTGGTATTGGGGGCGTAATTAAAACGGAGTCAGCTTCTTTTGCTAAGAATCAAAACTTAACAACAGGGCTAGCCTCAATTGCTGGACAAGTAAAAGGTGGCAATTTAAAAGGCGCTCTCTCTGAAGCACAGTCAACTATAAGTAAATTTAAAACTTCGGTTGCAAGTGGTAAGTTTGATACACCATTTTTAAAGTCAGTAGACCGTATGGCTGGAAAGATCACTTCTTCTTTCGGCCCTCAGTTTGCATCTTCACTAGGTCCGCAATTTACCGGACTAGGTAACAGTTTAGGTAATAATGTTCAGAAAGGCTTCTCAAAATCCAAGTTTGCATTGATTGCGGCAGGTATTGCGGCTATTACAGTCGGATTTGCTTCACAAGCTAGTGCTGCAAGTGCTTCAACTGAAGCCAACCTTGATCGTACATTAGAGACTTTGAAAGATAATGCAGCAGGTATTGCTACTGGCGGCATAATGGCGTTAGCACTTTTTGGTGCAGAGGGTATCAAAAGTTTCTCTAAGAACAGTGTTAAGGCTGTTGCAGATGTAGCGAGATCCTTAGTGGGCATAACTACTTTAATGAATGCTCAAAAAGGGGGTTTAATACTCAACTTCTTGTTCGGTAAGATGGGTACAATAAGTATTATTAGTAAGGCTAAGTTTGCAGGTAAGCTTGTTGGCAAGGTTCTAACTTCTAGTTTACTAAAATCTATGTTAGGTATTGGTGCTAGAATCGCAGCAGCCTTATTAAGCTTTGTTTCAATTCCGGGCGTTCTTGCTGCAGGGGCTATCGGTTTTATCGGTATCATGCTGTTTGGCGAAGGTGATGGTATTATTGAGAAGCTAGATTTGTTTGCTAGTAAAATCAGAAACATCTTTACTGACTCTACTAGAGAATCTAGAAAGTTAAGGAGAGAAATCAAAGGAATTTCTTCTGAACTTCCCGAAGCTGTTGGTGAAATCGAGCTTGACATTCAAACGTCTTTAGACAAGATTGATTTTACTAGAGTAAGTGATCAAGGTTTCAAAAACTTAGAGCGTTCTTTAGGCAGCTTAATAAGAGTTTCAGAAAGTTCTAACTCTAGCTTTGACGAGTTAGGTAGGCTAAGTGCTTTAGAAGAAGCAAAAACCAGAGCAGCCATTAGAGACGTTGAGTTAGCTGTTGCAAGATTGCCTCAAGGCGGTAGTGGAGAAGTTGACGGTTCAAACCTTTCTAAAGACATACTTACAATGTCTGGTCTAATTAGTTTGGCTGAACAAGGTATGTTTACGGCCTCTGTTATTAACCTTAGAGATAACCCTGAGCTTTTTGCTTTGCAAAACAAAGTATTCTCTAAACCTGTTGGGCCTGATCGTTCACAGAAAATTACTATAAACGATCAAGCACCTAGCGAAGATATAGCGGAGTACTTAATTGGTGTAACAGCTTTCTTGCGTAGATCCGAAGAATTAAGCGCAAAACAAACTCAAATGTTAAATGTATTGGAGACATTTGGAGATCCACTTATCGCGCTAGCTAACGGCACTATTAGTGGAATAGATCCAGCGCTTTCCAATTTGTTCCTTAAGTTATCTGAGGAGCTTTCTTTAATAGGTCCAGAACCAGTGGACTCTAACGCTTTTGTTAAAATCTTTAAGGGTATTACAGGCCAAGAAGAAGAACCTCGTTCCTTAATAGCTAATACTGTTATTGACAGTCTACTTAAAGATATGGCATCTTTGGTACAGGTTACTCAGGTGAGTATAGACTCAGCTAAGAAAGCCGAACGTGCAGTTCAGGATGGATTAACTGTTAGTGATATGCTTGAAAGTACACAGGCTATTACTGGTGGAGAAGTTGAGTTTGATTCAGAAGCTTTCTTACAACTTGGAGAAAGTGTTCGTGGAGGACTAGTGTCGGCAGCTAAAGAAGCTGGTGCTATCCTTAATGAAATAAAATTCAAGGCTTTTGTAGACGCTGTTTCATCTAGCGATATTGCTAACAACAGCCCTATCAAACTTGCTGTTAAAGACCAAGGTATATCTCTATCTGATCTGATCAATACAGACCCCGATAAATTATCTAATACTGTACTCGACGGTCTTCGTTTAGCGTTTAATGCTATAGAGTTTTCACCTGACGATTACCCAGATATCTTTAGTGAGTTGTACGGTCAAGAGTTAGTCGAATTGAATAATTTTACTAATTCTGTTGAAGAAACATTTAGTCTCTTTTCCAGTAGACTTGAACGACAAGGTATGAGTCTCCGAGAGCAGCTAGATAGCTTAAATCTTTCTGAAATTATACCGGAAGGTTCGATTAAGGCTATTGACCTTAATATTATCAATCAGGAAGATATTGATATTCTTGCTGCTCAAGTTGCTACTTACAATAGCCACTTAGACACTTTGTCGGGTAAAGCTCTTGAGGTAAACTTGGCAGAAACTGCTACCTCAATTGCTGAACTAGTTAATGGTGTAATTACTTCAAACTCTGCACTACTTGCTTCTTCTGAGTTAGTCACCGGTAATCCTATTACTGAAGCTGAACTTTACGCAATAGAGCCTAGTTTGCTTGTTAAGATTGGTAATGCTACAAAGGCTCTACTTGGGCTTGCAGCAGCTAAAGCTATTCTGTTTTCAGGAGGTCTTAGTGTATCAGAAATACCAAAGCTAAACGAGTTAGTTGAAAGTATGGTAACTCCACAAGCTACTCTTGATGATAACTTGACTAAGCCTGATACTGATAAAAAAGGTGGCGGAAAACAAGAAACTCTGTTTGAAAAGTTTGTTGGCGGTTTAAATTCTTCTGGTTTTAAGTTTGATATCGAATCTGCTTCTAAATTAGGCTCTGCTGCAATTAATTCTTTGAAGTCACCTCTAGAGAGTATAAAAGCTCTTCAAGCGAGTATTGTAGATCTCGGTGTATCAGATGTAGCTGGTCGTCAAAAAGCATTAGCTAATTTGAAAGAACAAAAGAAAACTATTTCAGATATTTTAATGCTTGGCACTATGGATCAAAAAGCCGTTGCTTTTGAAGCACTAGGTGCAGACTCCTCTGTCCTTAAGTTCAATGATCTTAATGCAGAAGAAATTGCATTAAACTTAGCTAGTTTACAATCAGACTTAAATAATACTTTAAGTTCTGACTTAGAAAGTCGTAAGGCAATTACTTCGGAAATTCGCTCTCAACAGACTTTGTTAGAAGGTATTACAGCTGGGGCAGAAGCAAGTACAGCTGCAATAACAGACACCTTAAAAGAAAGTATTTCTGGTGTACTCAAAGGAACTATGTCTTTAAAAGAATCTGTACACAACTTATTAGATGGTATAAGTACAGAAATCATTGACACTGTAGTAAACTCTTTCACACAAGCCTTTATGGAATCTGCCGGACTAAAAGAAATGTTCGACGGTCTATTTAAGACTTTGTTTAGTGGAGGAGCAACTGTTGGAGAAAAGCTTGGAGATAGTATTTCGGGTAGCATTTCAGGTGCTATGGAAAGTGCAACAGGAAACGACGCAAGTTTCTGGGGTTCATTGTCCTCCGGTTTTGGAGACATTATTTCTTCGTTAGGTGAAAGCCTTTCTGGTGTGTTCTCTAGCGTAGGGAGCTTCTTTAGCGGATCAGGCGGAGGAGGGGGTATACTTACTTCTATACTCGGTTTGTTTGGTGGTGGTGGTGCCGTAGCTGCTGCTACTGGCGGTTACATTAAAGGTGCTGGAACAGGAACTTCAGACTCTATCCCTGCAATGTTATCTAACGGTGAATTTGTTATGAAGGCATCCTCAGTTAGTAAGTTTGGGTCTAGCTTTATGGCTGCAATAAATAACGGTAAAATTCCATCCGGTTTTGCAGAAGGTGGCCTTATTGGAGGGAACAACTCTATGCTCACTCCTACACAACTAGTTTCTGCTAAGAGTGCATTGAGTGGTGAAGACAACTCTAATAGCAAAGCACAACAGCAAGTTTACAACATTAATGTTACTGGTGACGTCAGTCGTCAAACTCGTAAAGAGATTGTCAAGATGATTCCCCAAATTACTGGTGGTGTAAACGCAACTAACCGTGAAAGAGGTGGTCGCTAATGCAAAAGTGGAAAAAGCTTTTTAAGCAGAAAGATGGAAAACTATACTGGAAGGAGGCTCGCGGTCGAAAGGCTGCGGGTTCCGAGGCTGGCACGAGTCATGGAGACGGGTATAAGACCGTTCGTGTAAATGGGAAGGCTCACTACGTACATAGAGTTGTTAAGGAAATGACAACTGGTAAAAAAGTTACGACTGAGTTAGATCACAAAAACAGAGACCGTTCTGATAACAAAGCTTCTAACTTGAAGCCTGCAACACGGTCTCAAAATAACTTGAATAGGAAGTCGTGGGCTAAGAAAAAACCCGCTGCAGCAAAAGCTAAACCTAAACCAAGAACTACTAAAAAATAAACTAATAGTCATCCCTTAATTGGGGTGACTTTTTTACCGATTTTGAGAGTAATTGTACGGGCTTTGTGTATAAAAAACTATCAGAACTGGGCTAAAAAGTGGGGAAAAACAGCCCTCTATAATGAAGAAACATCAAGTAACCCAAATGGAAGATAATAAAATGTTTAATCAAATCACAACTACAGTCGTAACTGCAGCTATTATGATAAATACTGCCTCAACAATTGTCAAGTTCATAAACTCGCGCAGATCAAATAACCAAGTCAAGGCTTTAGAAGTTAACGTTATGAAAGACATCACCCCAAAAGAAAATAAGGTTTGATGTAAAACAGAAAAGAGAGTTGCTGTGGAAGAAGAAAATATATTTAACAAACTACGTCGAACTTTAAATAGAAATAAATCTTCAGAGAGTGTTTTGATAAACGACATACTAGATATAGTAGAAGAAAAACTAGAAGAAAATAACAAAAGTAAAGAGGCAAATTTAAAAAACTTCTTTAAATTTATTGGAACAGCAGCAGTTGTGATTTGTACAGTTAGCTTGCTAAAAAAGGATTAATTAGAATAATGAAAGTTACTACTATATTTATGATTGTATCATTAGCGGCAGAAGTAATTGTTATGATAAATCAATACAACAAGAAATGGAAGCTGCAGTAATTGTACGGGCTTTGTAAACAAAACAGATAGGAAACACTATGCACAAACTCTTTAGAGGCACTACTCAACGTGAAGCTCAAGAGTTGAGCAAAGATATCCAAACTCGCCTTTTAACACACTGGACAGACTCTTACGAAAAGGCTTCAATGTACAGCAAGGGCGCTGTTATTGAACTATTGTTTGACGACTTACCACCTAACGTAGACCACTACTCCTCTTGTTGTGTAGGTGATGTAAAGCACGGCAGTTTTAAACAGTGGGTAATTCCTCGCGCTTACTTTGAAAAAACTATGTCTTGCTTTGTAGAGGAGCATAGCTTAAAAATCACTTAAAACATAAAGGACAACACCATGCAAGTACTAATATTATTCCCACAACCTCACTGGTGCGATGTTTTAAAGGAAACCGAAGAGTACTACGCAGCCTGTTGTATGATGGGTGTCAACACACTAATCTCAAAAGATGGTTCAGAAAAGACAAGGAAGAAAACATGAAATGGTACGTAAAAGAAACTTCCGTAGAAAACACTGTTTGTGATTTTGGACCTTTTGAAAAGATTACAGATGCAGCATTTTTTGTGCATACTCATCAGATGCCTTGGAGTGAAGACTTCTTAAGCAAAATTGAGATTATCAAAGTATCTGATAGTTTTAAGATTAACCCCAACATTTACACAGGAGTATAACTATGACTATCAACCTTAAAGAAAATACAACTTACGTAACTCGTAGTGGAGAAAAAGTATACATCGCTATCCAAAAGTATGATCGTTTTAGTAGCAATAGCGGTGTTGAGGTAGGAGGCGCTCGCGTTCCTCTGTGGAAGCAAGATGGAAGGTTCGACTCTTTTCTATCCGAGTCTCTAAACAAGACAGATCACGATATTGTAGCTGAGTTCAAAAATAATGAAAAAATAACCTTAGAACTTTCACAACAAGAATGTAAAATTTTACAAAGTATTTTTGGTAGTTTAAGCGGATCTTCAGAGGGACCACGAGGGGATATTGATAAAATCTATAATAAGATTGAGAATGCCACAGGTTACAATTTTGAAACAGCAACAGAAGAAAAAATTCTAGATGAAGATCAAGACCACTTAATCGGCTATGACTTGTGCTTAAAAGCTGGTAAAAATTACTCAAAAGGATAAATACTATGACACGTCAAGAAATGTTCTCAAAAGCCGTATCTGGTGTAATTGCTCAAGGTGGTCCTTCTAGGACTAAAGAAATTTGTCTTTATCGTGGACCTACTGGCCGTAAGTGTGGTATCGGTCACTTAATTGAAGACAAAGACTACTTAAAAGAAATGGATGACCATGAAGTAAACGGTGGTTCTGATGTCTCAAATCTTTATGGAAGAGATGTTTTACCCAGTTACTTAGGGAGTAATCTCCAGTTTCTAGTATCATTGCAATGCTTACATGATGGAATGGAGCTAGACTCAGACCTACCTCTTTTTATAGAACGTTGTGAAAGGTACGCTAAAAATAACGACTTAAAAATGCCAACATAAAACAGGAGTATAACTTATGATTACCGCAGCAGCAGCACTATGTCTTTCTTTAAATGTTTTCTTTGAAGCAAGAAACGAACCTTTAATGGGCCAACTCGCAGTCATAGAAGTGACAATGAACCGAGTAATTTCTAACAAATATCCAGACAAAGTGTGTGCTGTTGTTTTCCAAGACTCTCAATTCTCTTGGACAAATGACGGTAAACATGACGACCCAACACGTATGTCTTATCTTGATCAGTTAGCTTGGGAACACTCTCAAGCTGTTGTTGAAAGCTACGTATCAGGAAACATTGACATGCCTTCTTCCGGTGCTATTATGTATCACGCAGACTACGTAAGCCCATACTGGACTTCTAGCTATGATATTGTAGCTATTGTCGGAACTCACATCTTTTACAAATAATCTAAGGATAACTAAATGACTAATTTCAAAGTAGGCGACAAGGTAAAGATCATTGGTAATAGCAATTATAGTGATAATAAAGTAGGAGACATCGGAGTAATTAAGAGTAACGAGAGTGTCTCAGGTTGTTGGCGTGTTTTTGTAAAAAATGGAACGGATTGTTCTATCTGGACACAGCCAAGTGACATGGAACTAATTGAAGCTTTCAAAGTAGGCGACAAAGTTAAAATCATTGGTAATGTAGCTCTTAGCTGTAACAAAATAGGGGACGTCGGTATTATTACGTATAATCACGGAGACCAGTTAGCAGTACAAGTATCAGGAGGTAAAGACTTTGGAAACTGGTCTTGCAATTTTGATCTAGAACTAGTTACAGAAGACGTTCCGACTGGTTACAGGGGTCTCCCAAAAAATATGAACTTGAAGACTGGAGATGTTGTCAAAGGTCTTACCAATTACTACACCATTAAAAATGAATCAGTCGGAGATTTTAAGATTGAACGCTGTGGTTGTGCTTACACACTAATATCACGTGCTAACACAGAAGATAACCCTTGGCTCATTTTAACAGATAGAGATGCTGTTTGTAGTTATACAAATGATATTGCTTGTTTCAATGGGATTGACGTTGCATATCGTAAGAAAGCTCCTGTTTATGAAGTTGTTGATTTACGTATTTACTCTGACGACCTTCCAATGCAACCCGCAACAGTAAGGACAAAAGACGGTAATCCAGATTGGGAAACCTTAAAAAAGTCTTAAAAATAACTGAGAAATTATCCCCCTCTATAATGAAATAAACAAAGGAATAAAAACTATGGAAACTCTTATTATTATTGCAGTCTTGGCATTCACATGTTGGGTTGTATACATTATGTCTGAAGCTCGCGGTCGTAACGCAGCAGGTTGGACTATCGCAGCTTTGTTAGTTAGCCCACTACTTGTAATGTTGATTCTTCTCGTAATCGGAAAAACTGAAGAAAAAGTAGACGAAGAATTTAAAGAACAGTTAAGTAAAATGAAGTCGCGATTGTAGAAAAAAAAACTAAACTTAGAAAGGTGTGTTATGACAATTGCTAAAAGAGGTACTCCTGAATACCTAGAAGAAATCAAGTTTTCTAATCTTGTGAAAGACATTGATAAACAGTGGTCTCATACTTACGTTGACAATAGTGTTGAAAAGTCAATTGAAGAGATTTTTGCAGAACTTAAAGCTATCGGCGATAACGCCAAAACAACCAATAAGGAAGACTTTTATGACTAATTTTGTACGCCGGAACTTCCCAACAGCAAAAGAACTTTCCAAGGGTGCTAACTATTCACTTCTTCAAAACCGCCCTTATGGAAAACGTATTCACTCAGATCGTCTTCAAGCAGTCGGTATGATTCTTGCTGGCAAATCTATTCAAGAAGTAGCAGTAGAGTTTAACTGCTGTAAACTATCGGTTCGTAATTGGGTTAAAACCTTCTCGGATAACACACCTCGACTAGACGGATAAACTAATTAAAACAACTTTTTGGCTTTTTAGTCAGGAGGTTGTTTTTTCAATACTATTTTTTTTTTTCAAAAACAAGAAAAAGATAAAAATTCTTGTAACAATAATAAATGTTACTGTCCAACAATTAAGTAGAGTACTAATTGGTACCCAGTCTACAATTATAAATGGAGTAACTATGAACGTAATGCAAGAACTTTGCAAAAACCTTGATTACCAAAAATCAAAACTTATGAAAACAAACAAACCAAGTGAGGTAGATACAAGAAACAAAGCTTGGATCCTTTATCAATTTGATCCAAAAGAACTCATCACTCTAACCTACGGGCATGTTCTTACGAACTTAGAACGACAAAGTGAGTTAGCTAACACCTTATCAAGTGTTGGTGGTGCTATGTTTAGGAACCTACGTAAAAGAGTAAAGGTGCTTGAACGAGAAAGTGTTAATGATGATAACACAGAACTCAAAGAGTTAAGGTTTTTTATTGGAACTCATAATAAACTAGGTCTACCTAACTGCAAGTTAAAACTAGAAGAAGAATCAAACAAAGTAGAAATCAAAGAAGTGCATCTTGCATGGTTTTTGTTTCAATCTTATCTTGATTTAGAAATACTATCGTTACGTCTAAAAGTAGGTAGTAACAAAGGAGGGCGAAAGAAAAAGCACACTTCCTATCATGTAAATGTAAAAAACATTGAAGCACTTCATTCTATTATGGAAACAATCGACATTGATAGTGTTGAGTTATTTCCAATGCGTAGTAAGCCAGATCACTGGGAAAGTGGAAAGTTCTTTCACAACACTGGTTTCCCGATTATCAAGAAAAAACCTCATCAAGACGCAATCAAGAAAGTAAAACAAGGTCAGATGGATTACGTCGTAAAAGCTTTAAATAAGCTAGGTGATGTGGGTTGGAGGATCAATCCTTTTATTTTTGATGTGTTTAAGAAGGCAAAGACACACCAAGGTAAAACACCTTTTAAAGCTATGAAAGAAGTTGATCCAGAAAAGAAAGCTTCTTTGTTAATTGAGCTTGCTGCTATTGAAAGGTTAGCAGAAAGAAATCAGTTTGATCCTTTCTACCACTTGTACAACTGCGACTTTCGCGGTAGAATTTACCCTAACACTGCTTTCTTGCACGAACAATCTTCTGACAACGCAAAAGGTTTACTCTTGTTAGATGAAAGTGTGCCGCTAGGTGAAGATGGTATGTTCTGGCTTACAGTTCACACCGCTAACATGCTAGGTAACGACAAGGTTACTCTAGCTGATCGTTCAGAGTTTGTAATAGAAAACTGGTCCACGTATTTAGGCTATGTAGAAGATCCTCTTGAGAATGATGGTTGGATGGACGCAGACAAACCTTTGTGCTTCTTGGCTTGCTGTTACGAACTTTCGCTAATAAATGTCTGGGTAAACGACAAAGGATTAAACATAGAGGACTTCCCTTCTAACCTGCCGATCTACATCGACGGTAGCAATAACGGCGTTCAGCACCTAGCCGCCATGTCTAAAGATGAAAATGTAGCTCCGCTTGTGAATTTAGTACCTCAAGGGCTTCCAGGCGATGTTTACATGTTTATTGCAGATAAGGTAATTGAAGTAGTTGCTGAAAAAGCAAAAGAGACACCAAAGAAAGTATCAGACCAGTTTGATAAGGTTTTTAAAACGTTAGTAAGTTTAAAACTAGAAATATCTAAAGTTAGCAGTAATAGTAAATCTGAACTTTACCGTAACGCAGTAGCTCGCCTAAGAGAATACAAAAACCAAACTTACGACCTAAAAAAACAAATGGGCGCTGTCTTCTGGCATAACGTAAAAGACCGTAAAATCTGGCGTAAAGGTGTAAAAAGACCCGTTATGACACTCGGTTATGGCGGCACTCAACACGGTATGGTAGATATGGTAGAAGACGACACCCGTGATCTTTCTGATTACTTGCGTGATAAGGACTACTCTTGGTCGGTTTTCTTGGGCCACTTAATCTACAGCACTTGTAAGAAAGAACTAAAAGGGCCATCAGACATGTTAGAAATGTTTGAAAAGCTCGGTGTATCTGAAAATCAGAAAGGTAAGCATGTATCTTATGATCAGGTTATAACAGGTTTCCCTATGGTACAACTCTATGTAGAGACTAAGACAAAACAGGTAGAGCTGTATCGCGGTGAAAGCATGTACCGCATTAGTGTAAGTTTAAGGAAAACAGAAGAATTAAACAAGGTTAAACAAAAGCAATCAACTGCTCCAAATGTTGTACACAGTGTCGATGCTGTTCACGTAACTATGGTTGTACACGATTCTGATTATCAAGTTACAGTTGTACACGACTCTTTCGGTTGCCATGCTGGTAACATGAACCACTTGTTTATGAATGTTAGATACAAGTTCGTTGAGCTTTACGAACAAGAACCCTTAGAGCATATCTTTAGTCAGATGGACGCTCTTCATTTAATCCCAGAGAAAGGAAACCTAGATGTTTCTAAAGTCATTGAATCAGATTTCGCCTTTGCTTGAAGAAGATATTGAGGTAAAAGTACACTATGAAGGTGAAGTTAACAAAGCTAAAGTGATAGGGGTACTTCTAGGAGACCAAGGTTTCGAAGGAGTGTGCGCTATGGTTTCAACAAATGAAACTGAATTTTATGCAGAGCTTTACGAAAAAGATTACGGAGACTATTTAGTAGAAATTACTGACGAGCAATACCAAAAGTACCTTGATTATAAGGACTAAAAATACCCGCAAATAATGATTATAAGTGTTCAATTCCGATCACATAATCCAAACACAAAACCTATTAGGAAGAAATAACATGGCTGATAACGCAACAATCGTACTTATGGACGTAGAAATTTACTTTGCTAAACTGGACCCTGAGCGCCCTAACTCTCGTTTTGACAAAGATCGCCCCACTTGGGAAATTCAAATCCGAACTAAAGACAAGGCAGTTGCTAAAGATTGGAAAGCAAAAGATCTTCGTGTAACTACAGACGATAACGATGACGGTGTATTTTATCGTGTTAACTTGAAAAAGCGATCTAAGAAGGCAGATGGTACTAATACTAAACCTGTTAATGTGGTTGCTGGTGATCTTTCGCCTATTGACCCAAAAACAATTGGTAATGGTTCTCGTGGCAATCTGTCAATTTTTCAGTATGATTACAAAGTAAATAATAAAGAAGGTCGGGCATCCATGTTAATGGGTATCCAAGTTACACTTCATAATGAATATACTCCAAAACCTATGGACGGTGGTTTTGCCCCTACTGAATATAAAGTCAATAAGATTGAAGATAATCACGATGCCGACGACGACATGGTATCGGGTAAGAACGACGACCTTGACGACGACATTAACTTTTAAACGTCTTGAACTGCAATTCTAAAATTACGGTCATCCTTTAGCTAGGGTGACCTTTTTACCAAATTGGAGAGTATTATGAATATCGAAGGTCTAATGAGAACTGCTTACAATCACAAAGAGCCTAGTAATCTTTACATTCTTTATTGGATAAGCGTACCTCAACACCATAACACACATCAAGGTTATGTTGGAGTCACTGGGCTAACTGAAGTAGGGTTAGGCATGAGGTATATGGTTGAGCTAGACGAAGTGAAAAGAGGAAAAAGAACCTCAAGAACAGTTCACAAAAATATGTTATACTATCAAAAAAGTGTTACAATCTCAATCATTGGTAAAAATCTTACTCGTGAGCAAGCTTATTTGTTAGAAAATGTTTTGCGACCTAATGATAATACAGGTACAGATTTCAATAGTTATAACTGGAACGAAGTAAAAGGCGGGAAAACCCTAAATGTATAAGAATGATGTAAAAGAAATTCAACAATATGTACAAAAAGAAGGTCCATCTGCTCTTGCTGAAGTGGCCTATTGTGTTATCGGTTCTATCAGAACTAAATTCTATCACTTAGACACAATTACAAAGAGTATTAAAGAAGAAGGGGCTGCTTCTAAGCACATCTGGGGGCATAAGAACGATGCTTATGATGCAATCCAAGCTAACAAATACCATTGGTATAACAGCCTAGTTTCAAACAAAATGGAAGTAAGCGATGCGATTACTCTTATAGCAAAAACTAAAGGTATTGGTCTTGCCAAATCAGGTTTTCTATTACAAATGTTAGGCTACAATTGTGCATGTTTAGACGTACACAATCTCAATCGTTTAGGCATTTCTAGCTCCTACTTTTCTAATTCTAAACGTACAGCAGAATATGTTGATCTTGTACAAAAAGAAGGTTCAGAGTATTGGTGGGATACTTGGTGTCAGTTCATCTTTGAAAAAGACAAAGGCAAACACTTTAACACTGTTGAAGAAGTTTCTAAGTTTCACGTAACAGCTATCAAAGGGAAGTAAACATGAAAACTACTAACACAAACGGTATTTACACAAAAGAACGTGAATGCAATCCTTTCAAGTACGATATTTATAACAAAGACACTGGGGAAGTGTATTTCTCTGGCCATACAGCTATCCTCAGTATCAAAGGTGTACGTGAAAACAAACACGATGAGATCTATCGCAGCTGCCACAAGACTCGCTACCCCTCTTCAAAACCGAATAAGAAGCTTGCTTTGTTGGGTGCAGCAGTAGAAGCTAAAGAAAACTTGTGGATTAGGAAGGTGTTGTAATGGCAGATCTACTTAACGGTGTTTACTTGGCTGGCCCTATGGCTGGCCTATCTTCAGCAGAAATGAAAGGCTGGAGAAATCGCGCAAGAATCGACCTTATTGCAGCAGATATTATGTCTTTAGACCCAGCGCGAAGAGTCACTTACCATCAACAAGTTTTAGACGATAAAGGTCACGAACTAAATATTTCTAAGAGAATTTTCAAACAAGACCTTCGAGATATTTCTGTCTGTGATGCTATGTTGGTTGATATGAGACATCACGAAAAAGCCAAGGGGCAAGGTACTGCAGCAGAAGTAATGTTTGCTCATACCGAAAATAAAATCATTATTATGTTTAAACGACCAAGTGATGATCTAAATCCTTTTATGGCCGCTATGGCTACTGAAGTACACAACTCACTAGATGATGCGATCTACGCAATTATGGAGTATACCACATGAACGAAACTACCTTTAAAGCTTGGCCTAAAATCAACCGTCCAAAAAACAACACCATCACTATCACAGAGAAAATTGATGGTACTAATGCTTGTGTTATCGTCGAAAATGGTGAGATTATTGGGGTACAGTCCCGAAACCGTATGATCAAGGTTGGTGATGATAATATGGGGTTTGCTAGTTTTGTCGATACTAATAAAAAAGATATTGTTAATCTTGGAGACGGCTACCACTACGGTGAATGGGCTGGCCCCGATATTCAAAAGAACCCACATAAGCTCGAAGTAAAAACTTTCTTTCTTTTTAATGTATTTCGACCTCAAGAATCACTACCCGATTGTGTAAAGGTGGTTCCTATGCTTTACCACGGACCTAGTAGTGAAAAAGAGATTAACGCTACGTATTGTGATTTGTGGGAAAGTGCAGCAGCAGAAAACTACACACCTGAAGGTTTAATTGTTTACTATCACGAAAGTAAGTCTTATCTCAAGTACACTTATGCAAATAAGGAAGGTAAGTGGAATTACGAGTAAGCTTGTTTTATAAATTAATTGTTGGAGAATATCTATGGGCCACTATGATGACGCAAGAGAGAGACATGATAAAAAGATAGATGATGAACACTTCAAGTTACACGGTATTACTTATAGTGAAGAATGTCGTAAAAGGCAAGTAATTAAAAACGCAAAAAAGTTTGAATACCTAAAAGAATGCTACAGAGAGTGCCTAGATAAAGGTTGGTTGTCTGTTTAACAAAAACAAAGGATTAGGGAATGAACACTAATTTAAATCAAGCTTCAGATAACGCCGGAGAGTATAAAATAGTAGAAAAAGAAAACGGTACTTTTCAGCTATTCTACTCAGAAGAATTAGCAAGTGGAATAAGTAATTATATAGTCTGGAAAGTAATTTCATCACATAAGTATGAGGATTTGGCAAAGGCTTCTATGATAGATCACTCTCTTAGTAAACTAGGAGAAATAACAAAAAACATTACTAAATTTAACATGCGAGGGGAGTATGTGCCTTATGACTTATAATGACTTAAACGAGGTTGCAATGGCAACTATAAGTAAAGAAATTAGTGCAGATAGAGCAAGTGAACTTTTGAAGTTTTATATTGCAGCTGAAAAACAAGCTGAACTTTTAGGCTACGTGGGAGTAGGAGTAATTTCTTTCTCTGAACAAAACCTAGTTATATTCCAAACTAATCCAGAAAAATATGAAGGTTGGGACAAAGTATGAACCGTGTATTAAAGCGAATTGCAACTGAATTTAACGCTCAAGAGGAAGACGGAATGAAAATATTTGACTCACAGAACCCTTACGCAAATATAGATACTTCAGATAAAGAATTCTTAGACTCGCTTGATAACCACAATAACAAAGAAGTTAAAAAAGAAACAGACTTTCATGGAGATTTCGGGTCTTTAGATGAAAAAGAGAAAAACCTAATTATCAACCCAACTCACTACAAAATTATTCCAAAAGAAGCTTATCTAAAGTACCCAAATGGCATGCAGTATATGGACATTATGAAATATGTCTTAGCACATCTAAAGCCACACGAAGCAGCTATTATGAGTCAAGTGTTTAAGTATTCTCTACGTATTGGTAAAAAAGATCACAAACTACAAGACGCAGAGAAAATTTGTTGGTATGCTAATTACATGGCTAAAACAGTTAAAGAAGAAAGCTAATTCGAGGTATGGTTTAAACAGAAAAGGAGAGTAATTAGATGACAACAACCTACGTATCAGATATCGAAGCCAACAACCTGCTACCGGGGATTACTAAAATCCATTGTACGGGCCTTGTAGATGTAGACACTGGAGAAGAATTCTTTTATCGGCCTCACGAACAACAAGCTTACCGAGATCGTATGGACACTGCAGACAAAGTTGTATTCCATAATGCCTTTGGTTATGACGTTGCTGCTATGTTTAAAGTCTGGGGCTACACACCAAAGTGTACTGTGATTTGTACAAAAGTTATGTCACAGGTTTTAAACTACCGACGATTTGGTTTTGGTCACTCTTTAAAACTATTTGGTGAAGTCTTTGAAAGTGAACGTCTACGATTAGAAAGTATAGCTTTGAGCAGCAAAGAGCCAGCTGTAGTAAAAGCTGCACTTCTTGAAAAAGAAAATATCCTTTTGAAGGGAGACTATAAAGGAGGGTTTGAAGACTTTAATGAAGACATGTTTGAGTATATGAAACAAGATATTCGCCTTGGTGTCAAAGTATACAAGTTTCTTTTACAAGAACTACGTAACTATATTAAAGCTAGCGGCTCAAAAACCATCCTAAAAGCATTACGTTCTGAAATGGAAATGGATGCTATCATGGCAAAACAGAGCCTTAATGGTTGGAAGTTTGACCTTAACGGCGCTAAGATGCTTGTAAAAGTTGTTGAAGACCAAATGGTAGAAATGCAAGATTTTATCAATCCAATGCTTTCTGGTAATACTATTGTAGTAGACCCCGATACTCAAAGAAAGCATGAAGAAGTTACAGGGAAACGTTATGCAGTACCGAAAAAACCAACTTACACAAAAGCAGGAAAACTTGTCAAGACAACTATCAATTGGTTTAAGCTTCCTCTGGACACCGATGTTAATTCTAGCCCCATTTGGGGTCGCTACTGTCGTGTTGATTTTACTGTTGGTGATATTGGTAATACTGATACGGTTAAAGGTCTTATCACTAGCTTGGGTTGGGAACCGGACGAGTGGAACTGGAAGAAAATCGACGGTAAGCTCACGAAAACATCAGCTAAACTCTCTGACAGTTCCTTGGAACCACTAGGAGAAGTTGGCGCTGCTTTAATGAAATACTACACTTTGCGCTCTAGACACTCTATCATTAAAGGTTGGTTTGAACACGTAGATAAAGAGTCAAGGCTTCACGGTGATGTCTTTAACATTGGCACTCCAACATTCCGACAAACTCACAAAATCATCGCTAACTTGCCTAGCGGTGGCGCAACACTAGGTAAAGAAATTCGAGAGTTGTTTGTTGCAAAGAAAGGCTACAAGATTGTATCAGCCGACTCTGCTGCCTGTCAGTTGCGATTACTTGCTCACTACATGAAAGATGCAGATTATCTAGATCTAATTCTAAACGGTGATGTTCATCAACGAAATGCTGATATTCTAGGTTGTACTCGCTCTCAAGCAAAACGATTTATCTTTGCTTTCCTTTACGGCGCTGGCCCTCAAAAGCTTAGTAGTTACATCGGTAAGTCTTTAGCTGAGACTAAAAAGTCAATTAAAGCTTTTAAGAAAGCACTTCCAAAACTTACTGCTCTAATTGAGCGTATTACATCAATTGTTGAAGAAGGTAGCGCTATTACTGGTCTTGATGATCGCCCTATTATGCTACCTATTAAAGAGTGTTATAAAGCACTAAACTACTTGATCCAAGGTGCTGAAGCAGTAGTGATGAAAGCTACTGTTGTTATGATCGATAAAAGGCTAACTGAATCGAAGATTGATTTCTCGCACTTGTTGTTCTATCACGATGAACACTCTGTAGAAGTACGTGAAGATCAAGCTGAAGAAGCTCGTGACATCATTATGCAATGTTTTATTGATGCCCCTAAAGAGTATGGTGTTGATATTATGACATGCGGCGATTGTAAAATCGGTGACAACTACTTCGAAGTACACTAATAAGGAATTGGAGTTATAAATGATACAAAGCTCAGAAAACTCAAAAATAAAAGTAGAAATCAATATTATGGACATTGTAGAGTTCAAAGACTTAACTAGTTCCCTTTATGACTGGGCTGTAGAAGTCGATAAAAAAGATGTGCAATCTCCGTCGGAAATTTCTTTAGTGAACTCTATCCTCAACCTGTCTGTTTCAAAACCAGAAAAAGACACTCTTTATACACACCCAGTTGTAACAAGAGTAGAAGTTATTGATAACTTTGGACGAAGCTACGCTAACTATACTTCTGAAAACGTTAAAACAGTCTTCCAAGATAGTGGTAAAACACTAAAAATATTCATTGATTAAACGGGAGAACTAACTAAATGGGACACTTAACTTCAAGAGGTGACTTTTGCAGCGAAAAAGAAGAACTGAGAGCAAGAGAGTGGTTTATGGAGAGTCGGGGTTATCGTTTCTGTGATATACCCGCTTGCAATTGTAACTCTTGGCACCAAGGTCACTGTGAAGCTCGTCTAAGAGATATTCGAGACTTACTTCAAGACTATGATGTACCTACGAATGGTATAATTTTGCTAGACGTGATTGAAGCAGCTGTTATCAAAGCTGGATACACAACAGATTAAGGGATGTTAAATGAGCTATGTTAGAAACGCTAAATTTGCTGCTATGTCCTTTATGAAAGGATCTTACCCTGACCGTGATTGGTTTATTGTTGGTGGTCTTATACGAGACACTGACATGGGTCTTCCTGTTAAAGACATCGATATTTTTATCTCTGGATACAGTACAGATCCTTTGCCAGAAATGTCCACTGATGATGGTTCCCGTAACGCCTATTTAATGCGAGCGCAAGTAATCCCTTGGATGGGGTTTGAGCTTAACTTAGTATTCTTACGTGGTGAGTGGAACCTAGAGCGCACTGCAGATCGTTGTGACTACGGTATTTGTCAAGCAGGTTGGTGTCCTCGAACCGATCGAACTTACCGCTCTGATCAGTATAGCCAAGATATGCAGTTTAAACAGTTAACTCTTTGTCGAGATACAGTACCAGAACGTCAAGTTCGTATGCAGGATAAATTTCCACATTTTATCCATCGAAACCCTAAAGAGTACGCTATCTCAAATAAAGTTACCTCTTGGTGTTATAATAGTGAAACTAAATCAATTGACAAACTCAGCTAAGAATTTAAACTCAAAAGTAGGAAACTAAAATGACAAAATGGAACTATAACCTAGAAGAAGCGCCTAAGAGTTACTACACCGAAGTAAAAACAGGTCGATTTAACAAAGAAGGGGAACCTATCACTAAACCCGGATTTATTGTAGAGCGTATCTTTGCAGTAATCCCAGATAGTTCTACTGTAACAATTTCTTACTGGTTGCCACGGGAAAACCGTTGGTGTATGTTTACTAAAGAACACGGCCCTCTCTGCTGGAAAGCTTGGCCGACGTTTTCTAAAGAAGATTAAATTATAAATCAAAGGATACAGAATGACTAACATGGTTAAAGCTATTACTGAAGCACTTCGTCGTCGTCGTAACATTAACAATACAATCAAAGAGCTACATAGTTTGTCAGATTTAGAGCTAAACGATATTGGAATTGCACGGGCCAACATTGAGGTAGTAGCTCGTGGTCTTATTGATATTCACCGAGTTGTACGTGACAATAGTAACGGAAAGGTTATTAAATGACTGAACTTGAGAAAGCACTACATAACTTCATGTGTGTAGATACTGATACAGGAGATTGTACAGTACAAGAAGGTATCTACGATGGAGACTATACTAAGCCACGAGATATCAAAAAACTAGCTGAAATAGCTTTTGAGTCTGGTTGGGATGCCCACAAAGCCGCCTTGCCCGATATGATTGCGCCGTTGGTGTGGACTGATTTCTCAAGCGAGCAAGTATATCAACAGGCTGCACCTGTAATTTATGGTAATACATATAACGTCCGAGGAACGAACAATACAGGCTGGAACGCATATTATGGTGAACAAATGATAAGCCCCTCGTTGTCGTGTCACCTGCAGGCGCAGGCAGCAGCCAACGCCCACCACGCAGCGGCAGCGTTTACAGGGGCAAACAAATGATAGACACCAAGGTTAAGCCTGTTAAGTGGGTAGAGTCTGGTAAGCATTTTTATTCAGGAGAATACACTTTAGTATGTTTTGATGATGGCTTCTTGGTAGACTTTAATGATCTATGTCTAATGAGTGAATTGAACTTAGCTGAAGCTAAAAAATGCGCACTAGACCATTACACAACAACAGGAGAAAACAAATAATGATTAAAGTAGTCTATAACGCAGGGTTTGGAGGTTATCAGTTATCTAGCGCTGCTATTGATTTGTACGAAAAGTATTCAAATCTAGAGTACTCTGAAGATGTTGATCGACACGATAAAATATTAGTCATGGTAGTTGAAAAACTAGGTGAGTTATCAGAAGTAAGTTATTCAACATTAAGGATTAAAGAGATACCAAAAGGTTCAGAATACGTAATAACTGACTACGATGGTTATGAGGCAGTAAGAACCAAGGATAGCTACAACTGGAAAACTGCACAGTAGGAGAGTAAAAATACATGCCAAATATTGAACAAAAACCTGTTAGAGGTATTGTTGCAGCTGCTTGCCAACTTGGAGGCTTAACTTTTTCAATGCCAGCTCCAGCAAGGCACCATGATATTCTGCAATCTATGCACGTAGCAGGTGTAAAAAATGGTTATGAAGATCAAGGTTTTCTTGATCACCGTGGAGTTTATGTCGGAAGGAAAGCTGCAATGATTGTTGCCATGCAGTGGGGCCAGCTAGAACAAGGTGAATTCTTAGACGGTGGCGAGTTGTTTAGTGAACACCTTTGGTAGAAGTTGTATCAACAGAAATCCGTAATAGGATTCGGTTATCCGTAGCAGCTTACACTTACGAATACAGAAACATGTCTATTATGACAGACCATGAGTTTGATGCGCTGTCTCTTAAAGTAGACCTTTCTGTAGTCACAGGTAACAGGAAACTAGATAACTTTTTCAAGAAGCACTTCCAACCCAGTACTGGAATGTGGATACGGAAACACCCCGACAAAGCTGGGTTAGAGAACATATACTACAGATATTGGAAAGAAAAGGAGTAAAAATGTTTAAAGAAAAAATCATATTCTCAATTGACAACGGACATGATCTTCACACTATGGCCAAGTTCTTGCGTCACATTGACACCGTTAAAGCAATGGGTAAACTAGAGGGAGGGTTTATACAGTGTATTAGCTATTATGGGGGTAAACTTAAAAGCTCTTTCATTATGGATGAAAAAGACTACGTCCGTTTTGTAGCTAAACTAGGGTTCACAGTAAAACAAGAAAGTGTACTACAGGTTCCCGGAGATACGCGGCAACCTTGTATGTTGATATACCAAAATATACCATCAGATGTTTTAAGCCCTATGCGAAAGATAAAACCGGAAACTGCAATCAAAAGTAAAGCTTGGACTTATGTGATTGAAGAAAACACTTACTGGACTGCAGATTAGAAATAGGAAACTCTATGCAAGTTAAACAATACTTTAGATCTATTGCAATTTCAATCTCAATTCTAATAAACGCTATCTTTGGAGGTGTTGCAGGTCAAACTTTCTCTGCTAGACAGTATCAAAGAGAAATTAAAAACAAAATCAACCTATGTAAAATCATAGATAAAATCTTAGGAAAGGATCACTGCCAAGACTCTTGGTTGAAGTGGGTTCTTAGAAAGAGCTATTAAAATGTTTACAATCGAAATGGATACTGAAAACGGCCACGGCACTACAATCACAGTACTAGATGAAACAGGTCAGCAAGACGACTTGGAAGTTATTTTATTTGATGATATTGTATTTTTCCGACAAGTTGACGACTTTGAAGGGGTAAACTTAATTTGTCTAACTAACAATCAACTTAAAGATATGTTGTGCGCTATAGATCTTCCTTCTGGTACTTATCGAGCAAAAGCTAAATAATTTTATAAATAAAACAAGGATAGTATTACTATGACAAATGAGATGTGGGAAAAGTCTCAGGCTCAATTTAAGAAATTTGAAGCAAGCAGGGTTGAAAATAACATGTCTATCAAAACCAAAGTATATGAAACACAAGCCGCCGCTTTCGAAGTAAAAGATACCTGCATAGACACTTTGTTTATGGGATTAAGTTCTGAAGTCGGAGAACTTCTTAGTGAAAGACTAGAAGAAAAACGTACAGATCGTGACGATATTAATCGTACTGAAGAAAGCCTAACTGAACTATCAGATATCCTGTGGTATGTTGCTCGAATTTCTGATCGTCTTGGTTCTAACCTAGAAGAACTTATGCGCCGGAATTTAATCAAGTTAGAAGACCGAGCTTTGAACGGTAAAAAGAGCTATAAAAATAAGGACTAAAAATACCCGCAAATAATGATCAAAGGTTGACTTAATTATAATTTAAGGAAGTATAAATGAACCTAGCAATTATCGATGGTGATGTTCTTCTGTATATGAGTATATGGAAAGTAGAGACATTACCTAAAGCTAAAAAGAAATTTAAAGAACACTTTAATACAGTGTTGAATAGCCTGTTTATTGAAGACTATGTAATGGCCATGGGAGGACCGGATAACTTTAGAGTAGATCTTTATGAAGGTTATAAACGTTCAAAGAGTCGTTTAAATTCTAGTTCAACTAAACCAGAGTGGTTTAACGACCTGAAGTTGTGGACTACAAAGTATTACGATGGTTGTATTATGACTGATAACTGTGAAGCTGATGACATGTTACGAGTATGGGCATTAGAAGCAAAAGAAGCAGGTATTAATTCTGTTGTAGTTTCAATCGACAAAGACTTGCATTGTATTCCTGGAACCCATTTTAACCCTAAAACAAAAGCTATTGAACAAATTAGTGAGGAGTGGGCTAACTACTTTTATTGGAAACAACTTCTTATGGGTGACAGTGTTGACAATATCCCGGGAATTAAGGGTATTGGTCCTAAAAAAGCTGAAAAAGTTTTAGAAGGGTCTGTCGGTAATGATGAACACAAGAAACGTATCTCTATTGAGTACTCCAAAGTTTATGGTGAAGCAGGTTTTGATCACATGTTGTTAAATGGAAAACTCTTGCACATCTGGAGAAAATTAGATGACCACTTCACCCTCGACAAAGAAGTATACGACAAAACTATTGAAGAACGAAATCGGACATTGGAAGTCAAAAGTTAGCTTCAACCCTAGCGACCACTTTGGTTTCTTGTATTGCATTCAAAACAAGATTACAAGACAGATCTACTGGGGTAAAAAACAATTCTGGCGAGGAGGTCTCAAAAAGTCTTCCACTTACGGTAAAGAAATGCCTTGGCGAGTTTATGTTGGATCCTCTGAACACCTAAAATTAGACCTCAAAAACCAAAAGAAATCTGATTTTGTATTTGAAATTGTCGATGTTTATAATACAAAAGGGGGTTTATATTACGCTGAGGCTTACTGTCAGATGGTTTCAGAATCTATGACCGAAAAGTTAGAAGATAATAAAACACCTCGCTTTTATAATAGACAGATTGCAGCTATCAGGTTTGTACCTAAAGAATCAATTAGTGTTCGTACAAGATCTTATTTAAAAACTATAAAAGGAAAATACTAATGTTGAAAGACGTAGCTATTGCACTATATTTAGTAAAAGTAATAATCTTGTTTACAGGATTTCTTGCAGCTTTTAATATTTTTGATTTTAATATCATGGGTTGCTTATTTGCTTATTTAGCGTGTCATAATTTCTCAGAACTTTTCATGGCTTCACACCTAAATAACGTTATAGATAGTAACAAGAATGGGTAGAATTGTTACCAAAAATCAACCTTGCGAAGATTGCGGCGGTTCAGACCCTTTGCAAATATATGAAGACGGTTCAACTTTTTGTTTTTCTTGCAGAAAGTCACACGGTAATAAAGAGGGTAATAATAAAAGTATGAGCAACAATGACAACGAAGACTTTGATGCAGTAGATAATGATTGGGGTCCAACTGTTAAAGAAGTGTCTGAAGGCTACCCAACACGAGGTTTCCGAGAAAGGAACATTAACAAAAATGTGGCAGAATACTATGGTGTTAAAGTATCTTATGATCTTGATGGTTCTATTGATACTCACTACTACCCCTACCATAAAGGAGAAGCCCTCACTGGATATAAAGTACGTGAGCTACCAAAGACCTTCAAAGCGAATGTAGGTAAAGTTAAAGGCGGTTTGTTCGGCCAACATCTGTTTAGTGGAGGTAAACGACTAGTAATCACTGAAGGTGAACTCGACACTCTAGCGGTTGCTTGCGCTTTGTATAAACGCTGGGGTACATTTTACCCTGTTGTGTCGATTAGATCCTCAACTACTTTGAAAGACTTAGTTGAAGAACGAGAGTGGATCCGTAACTTTGAAGAAGTAATTATCTGGTTTGATAACGATGACTCCGGTAAGACCGCTACTAAAGAAGCCGCTAAGATTATCGGTTATGATAAAATCAAAATCGCTAAAACACCAGAAAAAGACGCTAGCGATACTTGGATCAAAGACCCTGATAAGGTTCTAAAAGCAATTTACGATGCTGTAGAATACACACCTGCTGGTATTCTTAACAAAGATGAGTTGTGGAACCAGCTAGTATCTTATAACGAGCTAGAGTCTGTACCTTACCCTCCTTTCATGGGGGGCTTGAACGAAAAGTTAAAGGGTATGCGCTTTGGCGAAATCACTCTTTGGACTTCTGGGACAGGTTCCGGTAAGTCTACGCTACTACGAGAAATTGCCTTTCATCTTCTTGATATAACAAAAGATAAAATTGGTATTATTTCTCTAGAAGAAAGCCCTGCAGAAACAGCCAGAAAAATGTCTGGAATGGCTCTGAACCGTAACACAGCAGCAGAGGAGATTCCTGTTGAAGAACTCAAAGAAGGATATGACCGAGTATTTGGAAGTGACCGAGTCCTTGTGCTTGATCATCAAGGAAGTATTTCTGACGGTTCTATTATGGATTTTCTTGAGTACATGTGCCTCAGTGGTGCTAAATATCTTTTTGTAGATCACATTACTATTCTTGCCTCAGAAGGTGCTGAAGGTCTTACTGGCAACGAAGCTATTGATTTAATTATGAATCAGCTTCTACGTATGGCTAAAAAGCATAACGTGTGGATTGGCCTAATTAGCCACCTTCGTAAGACAGACAATAAAGGCAAATCCTTTGAAGAGGGTAAGCTTCCTTCTATGGACGACATTCGCGGCTCCGGCTCAATTAAACAAATTAGCAATGATATTATTGCTTTTGCAAGAGACGTAGGCAATGCTAATGAATCTAAAAGAAACACGATTAACACAAAAGTCCTCAAATGTCGTTATACTGGTCTTACAGGCCCATCAGGAGCATTGCTTTATAACTTTTCTACTGGAAGACTCGATAAGGGAACTGAATACCCCGACGACGGAGATCAAGAAAGTTCAGGACAGTTCCAAAGAATCTAATCATTAAGGAATACTTATGACAGAAAATGAATGTATTTACGTATCAGTTATCCTTCAACTTATTTTTGATGGAGAAGCTAAACTTGGAGAGTTATCACCCGCAGTAAAAAGCTTTGTAGAAGGAATTGTAGATGAATTTAACCTAAATCCAGACGACCCTGATGTCAAAGAGCTTTACTACGCAGCTAACACTATGTTGGAATTTGATAAGGAAAAAATGAATTGATTAATAAAGTCTTTAAAGATGCAGCTGGTTGTAATCTCAAGGTAGGAGATATCGTCGTAAATGCTAGTCAATATTTTAGAGGTAGTCATAAGATTTTAAAACTTAACTCCAAAACTATTAGAGTCAGAGGTTTAAATGAAAGTTATGAATACAACACTTACTCTAGTAACCTAGTAAAAACCTTCAATCAAACAAAGGAAAACTAAAATGAACAAATTTGCTATTAGCGGTATCAAACCAGAGTTTCACAAAGCTTGGCACTACGCTAATGACTTTATGTACGTTGCAATCAAAAGTGAAAAACATTGTAGTCAATTTTTAAAACAGAGTGTTAAATGGTCTGACGAAGAAAAAGAATTTCTTAGTTGGGCTTGGGTTTTAATTAAAACAGGAGTTGACATCGACCCTGTGTATTCTTTTAATGAAGTCTATTCCGAACCTTCTTTTGAAGTAGAAAAAACAAAAGTGAAAGAACCAAAGGCAAAACCACGACCTCGTCCTAATTTTAAGAAACATAATCAAGAAGACTAATAAAATTAAAACCCGCATACATAATAAGAAGTTATAGTTCAGGTATTCTACCCGCTGATCTTCTAATACTTGTAGAGCAAGAAAGCACAAAACAAAATGAACAATTACGAATCCTTTATCCACATGAGCCGTTACTCCCGCTTTTTGGAAAATCTAAACCGACGCGAAAGCTGGGATGAAACAGTAGATCGTCTCGTTGGCTTCTGGCGAGAAGAAGTAGACTCGAACGTCATTACAGACGATGAGCTACAATTACTACGTGACGCTATCTATAAGCGTGAAGTCATGCCCTCTATGCGTGCGCTTTGGGCAGCTGGTGATGCACTTCGTAAAAACCCCTTCCGTGGCTACAACTGTAGTTACATTGACGTTGATCACATTCGTGTGTTTGATGAAATTCTTTATATTTTGATGTCTGGTACAGGCGCTGGCTTTGGTTGTGAAAAGATTTCAACTTCAGGTCTTCCAATTGTAAATGATACCTTTAATCTTTCTGACCGTGTTATTACAGTTGAAGACTCTGCTGAAGGTTGGGCCAAGGCACTGCGTAAGCTTATCGCAGAACTTTACCTCGGTAACATGCACCAATGGGATTATACAAAAGTCCGACCTGAAGGCGCTCGTCTTAAAACAATGGGTGGTCGCGCTTCCGGACCCGGGCCTCTCAAAGACTTGATGGGCTTTGTAACAAACGTATTCCGCGCTGCTGAAGGTCGTAAGTTGACCTCTCAAGAAGTACACGATATTGTATGTAAGATTGCCGAAGTTGTAGTTGTAGGTGGTGTTCGCCGCTCCGCACTTATTTCTTTGTCAGATCTTGGCGATCCAGAACTTCGGGATTGTAAGTCTGGCCAATGGTGGAAAACCGCTGGTCATCGAGCCTTGGCAAATAACTCTGCTGCTTATGATAGTAAACCACCTATGTCAGTGTTTATGGATGAGTGGATTGCCCTTATGAAATCAGGTACAGGCGAACGAGGTATCTTTAATCGCTCCGGCGCTAAAGCTCTCGCACCAAATCGACGTGATTCTACTCAACTGCGAGGAACCAACCCTTGTGCTGAGATTCAACTGCGTTCCGGTCAACTCTGTAACTTGTCAGAAGTAGTCTGCCGTGTAGATGATACAGAAGAAGATATCGCTCGTAAACTCAAGTTAGCAACCATTCTAGGAACACTACAGTCTTCTTTGACTAACTTTAAGTATGTACGTAAAATCTGGCAAAAGAACTGTGAAGAAGAACGTTTGTTGGGTGTTTCCTTAACAGGTATTCAAGATTGTAAAATTCTTCGTAAACCTGACCCCAAGATGCTTGAACGTCTTCGTGATATTTCAATTGCAGTTAATATTGATTACGCAGAACGTCTTGGTATCAACCCTGCAACAGCAGTTACAACAATCAAACCAAGTGGTACAGTTAGCCAACTCGTAGATTCTTCTTCGGGTATTCATGGTCGTTTCTCGGCTTACTATATTCGTGCTGTGCGTCAAGCAAACAACGATCCAATTACTACTTTCTTGAAAGACATGGGTGTGCCAAACGAGGCAGACGTTACGAACCCACAGAAAACCACTATCTTCTACTTTCCCATTAAGTCGCCAGAAGGTGCAACACTCGCTAACGAACAAAGTGCTATTGAACAACTTGAAAACTGGAAACTCTTTCAGTTGCACTGGTCAGAACATTCTGTTTCCGTAACAGTTTACGTTAAAGATGAAGAATGGATGAAGGTTGGAGCTTGGGTCTATGAAAACTTTAACTTCATTACAGGTGTGTCTTTCTTGCCTTACTCTGAACACACTTACCAACAAGCGCCCTACACACCTTGTACTAAAGAAGAATTTGATGCTGCAGAACTAGCAATGCCAGATATTGACTTCTCTCGTCTTCAAGAGTATGAGTCAGAAGACAACACAAGTGGATCTCAGACTTTGGCCTGTAGTGCTGGAGGTTGCGATATCCTTTAACTTATATAGGAGATAATATGTCAGTTTTAACAGAAGTCTGTTTTTGTAACAAATGTCAAGGTCGTGGATACACTACGAATGACGTAACAAGAGAAACTTCCGGTGCAAATGTCGTTTGTGATAAATGCAAAGGAGAAAGAGTAATGCTAAAGACTACTACTGTTATTGTTACCTACGAAAAATTAAAAACATCGTGGTCTAGTGGTATCTAAAAGGAATAATGTAATGAAAAAATGGTATAACTGGCCAGCAAACTATTATGAGAAGTCTTGGAAACCTTGGTATGGTATTCTAAGAACTCTCTTGTTCGCTCCTGTCGTAATCCTTGGATTTAGTATTCTATACATTGGAATGTTTCTTGTAGAGGGTTTTGAAGAGGCCGAGAGTTTACGAAAAGATATCTTCTAATAACAACACCTGAGTAAGTGTATAAACTGCTTATTTTATCAAATATAAAAGGTAAATGAAAATGTCAGTAGAAATAACAAACTATGAAGACCACAATGAAGACAATATTTTAATTGAAATCTCAGTAATAGGTATGGATAAGACACTGTACCCTTTAAATATAATTATCCCAAAACCAGATAGTACTCTGGGTAAGCAAGCCTACTACGCAAATCACTCTCTAGGATTGAACCTTTCAACAACAGGGCATTATGAATAATGACTAAGAAATCTAAAAAGATTAAATCAAAAGCAGAAGCACCTGTTCTCCAAAAGTCAGGAGAGTATTTGTTTAAAAGCGGTATTCTGATGATTGCTCAACCTTTTAAACCTGAAACTATTTTTCCAGTAATCCAAGACATTCTTGAGTATAACTTAATGGAAAAGGAACTTCAACCAGAACGAATCACTCTTATTATTAACAGCCCCGGTGGTCGTGTAGACTCTTGCCTTAGCCTTGTAGACACAATGTTAATGTCTAGTATTCCTGTAGATACCTTTTGTACGGGCCTTGCAGCTTCCTGCGCTACTGTTGTCCTAATGGCTGGTAAAAACCGATCAGCGTCTATTACCGCTAAGATCATGTCTCACCAATACTCAGGTGGAGTGATCGGTAAAGAACATGAAATCTACGGTTCTATGCGAAGCTTTGAGCATACTTCTTCTTGGATGGAAGAACACTATCGTATCTTTACAGGAATGTCTGTAAAAAAGATTCGTAAAAATCTACTATGTCCTACTGATGTTTGGCTTAATGCTGAAGAAGCCTTAAAGTTTAACATCATCGATGAAATCGTAAACCCTTATCAAAACGTTCTTGTGGAGAATAAAACAAATGTATAAATCAAATAAAACTACTTTCGCTTCTGCTGCTGGCATGGTTTTTAGCGCAATTGCTCTATTTGCAATAGTTGGCGCTTTTGTATCTTGGATTTTCATGTTGCTTTGGAATTCAGTTGCTGTAACTATGTTTGAGCTTCCTGAAATTACCTTTTGGAAGGCTTGGGGCTTACTGCTCCTTATTAACCTCGTTACTTCTAGCTTTAAATCAGTAACAAGTAATTCTAAATGATGACTTTATTAATCCTATTTGAAGTAATCGTAGGGTTGCTTTCTAATCTATACGTACTGTAGTAACTTAAATTAATAAATGGATAGCTTATGAGAACTTCAAATTGTGGCAACTACGTGGCAGTACCCTCTTATCGTAGCTTTGATATTGATAACGAAAGTCCAGAAGATCTGATTTTGAATTTAGAAAAATTGCTAGAGAAGTACCCTTACAATTACGAACCCACTTACGGGAAATCATACCAAGTTACTCACTGTACTTTGTCCCTTTTACCTGATGATTGTGAAGATTACTACTCTATCGTAGTTCAAGAGTGGCGTTCAATTACAGAAGATGAGCGCGTTGATGAAATCAATAGAAAGAATAATCTTTTAAACAGTAATAAAGTACGAGAGCTTGAAAAACTTAAAACCCTAATGAAAAAATATAAAGGTGAGTTTTAATTACATAGGAAAGGACTGATAGATGACTAACTTAGAGAAACTGAAAGACGCCTATAAGGTTGCTGGTGCTGAAGTTGAAGCTGCCCATGATTCTTATGTTGTTGCTCGTAATGCTCATAATTCTACTCGTAATGCTCATAATGCTTTTAATGATGCCTATGATGCTTATGCTGTTGCGTATCGTACCTACATTGAAGCTAAGGAAGGGTGTGCTAATGACTGAACTTGAGAAACTAAAGGCTGCTCGTGATACTTATGCTGCTGCTCGTGATGCTTATGTGGTTGCTGAAGCTGCTTATAATGCTGCATATGATGCTTATGCTGATTCTCGTGCCTACATTGAAGCTCAGAAGGAAACTGAACAATGATACAGGCATGGAAAAGCTATAAGGTATGGTGGGATAGTTATGGCAGCTCTTGTGGGGATTACGAGAAAACCTTTGAAGATCATATTAACGAAATGACTCTCTATGAACTTATGGAAAAACTAGAATTTTGGGAGACTAACTAATGACTAAGAAAATAAATAAAGCAGCTAAGAATTTAGCTAATGAGCTAATCAATGACTGTACGGTTGGTCTCTTAGTTGTAGCATCACTAGAAGAAACTATTAATCTTGCTATTAAAGATTGTTTAAGGGTTATCTCTTATGAAGAACCCGCCCCACACAGGTCAAAAGACTTCTGGGAAAATATACAAGTAGCTAAGGCGGCTATTATTCTTGCTAGATACTACAGTATAAATAAATATAAAAATAAAGAAAAACGTATTATTTTGCTGGAAGACTCTTTCAATAAATTACATGGAGGGCTTGACAAATGATGTGTTACAAAGACAAATCTTTCTGTTCAGCTGAGTGTCTTAATAAAGTCTGTCATAGACAGTTCACAACGGAAATGGAAAAAGGCTCACGTAAGTGGTGGTCACATGACCCAGATAATGCACCCGTAGCCTTTACGGACTTCTCAGGTAGTTGCGAGGCGTACATACCTCCTACTAACTTCAATTGATTTTGTAAAGGACACTGACCAATGACTAAATATGTACCAGATAACTGGGTAGTTATCAAAATATATCCGGAGAAGTCAAAACCTCTTTACAAAGTGTTAGGTGGTTGGTTAGGAGGCTACCCCTATGGGGACTCTTGGCGTATGAATAGTGGTATAATTAGTGTAATTGAAACCGATAATTACTTCCACTTTGAAGGTTCAAGTGGTTCTGACTACCGAGTTAACAAAAAGAGCTATGAACTATCAATAAATACTTCAGGTGTATGGTCAGCTCTTAAAGCCCATCTGGGAGACAAAGTAGAGATAATGCCGGAAGATACTAATTGGATTAAAATGGATTGGAATACGGATGACTAACACACCGGATTATAACAACGGGCTATGGCACGGGTGGAACGGCGGGGAGTGTCCTGTGCATCCTGAGAGCATTATTGAAATTGTCAGCAGCAGCGGTAATCTTATTAAAATGGTAGCTAGATGCGGCGCTTGGGATCATACAATAATGCAGTTGATTGCCTTCAGAGTAACCAAGGAACACAATGAACCAAAGGAGTTTTGGTTGTGCTATCGGCTGCTGGCAGATGTTGCAGAAGTGCGCTATTCGCTACCACACGACAATGAGGACTACCTCACAGTAATCCACGTAAGAGAGGTAACATAAAATGACTGAGCTTGAAAAACTAAAGTCGACCACTGCTGCTGCTTATAAAGATGCTTGTAAGGCTCTTGATGAGGCAAAGGATACTTATAATATTGCCTTTGAAGCAGCGGCTAATACTGCTTATGCTGCCTTTGATGCTGCTTATGAGTCGGATGCTTACGCTGTTTTTGATGCTGCTTATGAGTCGGATGCTTACGCTGTTTTTGAATCTACCCTTAAAGATAAAAACCTGTAACAAAGGAAACTGAACAATGAATGAGACCTTCGCAGACCTGGGTTACAACGTAGGCGACACGGTGCGCTGTGTTGATAATAAAAGCTGTCGGTTTTACACGACTGGCAAAAAATATGTGCTTGAAGGTAGTGTCGATTCGAGACCAACAATAAAAGGTGATAAAAACGGACTCAGCGCAACATGGGAACTGGTATCACGCGCGGTATCACCAGCCGCTGCAAAAAACGTAAACTTACTTTGGAGTGACCTGACACCGGAAGATAAGTGTACGTTACTACTAGCTGAAAGTAGTGGGGAAACTATTCAACTTTTTAGCATATTAGCTAGTAAGTGGACTGACATTGAAAACAGACCAATGTGGCTTGATAGTTTCAAATACCGCGTAAAGCCTGCGGACCCTGTTGTCGTGGCGCATGAGCTATTTGGACGCCATGGGAGTATTTGGGCCTTCTTCACAGACGACTTTGACACACACAAGATGACCTATAACACGATTGACGGTGTAATTGATTGCGCGTCATATAAAATGATGGAGATTGGTAAATGAATAAGACATTTGCAGACCTAGGTTACAACGCTGGCGACACGGTGCGATGCGTTGATGACAGGAATCGTGTTGATGACGGAGGTTGTTTGATTTATGTAACGGGTTATGAATACTTGCTTAGACACACTACCATAGAACCTAGAACCAACTGCGGTCATAACGGCTACAGCGCAACATGGGAACTAGTATCACGCGCCGGATCAACGGACGACGCAGATGACGAATATCTGAACTGGCGTAACATGACACCAGAGGCGCAAGGGGCGCTGATGTTATCGCTTCACAACGGAGCAACCATTCAAGTTTTTAGCGTATCAAGTGATAAGTGGGTTGATACGAGAAAACCAATGTGGGTAGATTACATAAAATATCGCGTAAGGACTGCGGACCCTGTCGTTTTAACACATGAGGTTTCTGGTTATGTTGGTGGGCCATGGAGTGAACAAAAAATTAAGATTGATACACAAAAGATTACTTACAACACAATCGATGGTTTAGTTGACTACGATTCGGTTAAAATGATGGAAATTTAACAATGACTCGTAAGAAATCCCAACTGCTTTAATTGAAATGGAGACATCAAATGAATAAGATTATCAAATTTTACAACTGGGGGCGTAGTCAAGACAATGGAACTGGGTTTGTATTCTATATTATAACAGTTTTGTTTTGGACGTTTGTAATCCTTAGTATTGTATTTTCAACAGTAGCATTATTTGCCACGGGAAATGCAATACCACTCTTTATTTCCTTAACTCCTGTAATAGTTTTATTATGGTCTTTGTGGAGGTCTTTTGAGAAAGAACAAAACGAATAACTCACTTATAACTTCTAATATGTTGTGTTTAATTAAACTGGAGAATACCTATGAATAAAGAACGCTTGAGTATCATTGCTGACTGGCTTGAAGCTGGGGGTGACAACAAAGACGGATACGGGTTTAACATGGAACATTGGCTTACTGAGGGTGTAACAGATTACACAGGGAGCAAATGTGGTACTGCAATGTGCATTGGTGGTGCAGCAGATACTTTCTTTGGTGGATATCAGGCCGAGTCACTGGGGTTAGGTAGCGCATACAAAGAGGGAACAAGGGCTGACCGATTGTGCCACCCTCGTGACATTGATATACTCTGGGATAGTATCACACCACAAGCAGCAGCTACGGTTGTACGTCACCTGATTACATTTGGTGTAGTAGACTGGCGTTTAGCAGAAGATCACATAGGAGAAGCCAAATGAATACTGAACTAAAACATAAGGTAGGTGATACAGTTGTTATTACTGGTAATTTATCTGGCCACGGGTATAATATTGGTGATACAACAATCATTACCGAAATCGAATACGAATACAGTGAGTATATTGGTGCAGCAGACTGCGACAATCAGCGCTGGTACCTTGAAGAAGGAGACTTTGTTTTATACGATGATAATAACTGTAAGGGGAGAAGCCAAATGAATACTGAACTAAAACATAGGGTAGGTGATACAGTTGTTATTACAGGTAATACGATTGGCCACGGGTATACCCTCGGTAAAGCCTTAGTTATTGCTAGTATTGACAAAAATGATTCACTTTACTATGGCCCTGCCGACTTTAAACATGGTCTCTCTTATTGTTTTGGTGACGACGACTGTGTTCTAAAGGTTGATAGCCAAGAAGGTGAGACTGTTAATTATAATGATGGTAAATGGCATGAGTGGCATGGCGGTAGCAATCCCGTCCACCCTGAGTCTGAAGTACACTTCACATTAAGAGGAGGTAGTACGAATGGGCAAGGGGCTTTATCTGACGACTTAAGCTGGGATAAAAGTGGCAAGACAGCTATCGTCTTCTTCCGAGTATCTGAAGTTTACAAACGTCCTGAACCAAAAGAGTACTGGTTTGTTAAAGACTCAAATGAGTGTGAATACACAAAACTACCCGCTTATCCTGCAGGAAGTTGGGATGAAGTTATTCACGTAAAAGAAGTGGTAAAATGAAACTATTTATCGTTTACAATCCAGAAGACCACACCTACCTGACGCGTAGAAAAGTAAACAAAGATGAACAAGAAGGTTGGACTAAAGACTTTTCTAAATGCAAAGTTTTCAATTCTAAATCTGCAGCGTCTAACTCTGCTAGGTCAAACAGTAAGAAAGGGTCTATTGTAATTGAAGGCTCTTTTTATACAAAGTAAGAAGCCAACAACAAAACAAACTTAAAAACAAGGATACTAAACTATGACTGATCAAGTTGAAAACCAAAACGTAACTGACATGGATGAACTGCTAGAAGCAGCTTTTGATGAATTTATCTTGGAATACGAAATGGATATCGAAATGCCTATGCGAGACATTCTTTTTGAGTTCTTTGTAGGAGGTGTTGAGACTATGTTGGATGATGATGATGATGATAGTGAAATAACTATTGACACTGAATAATACTTAACTCGCTATAAAATAAACAAACGCTAAAAGGATTAATTGAATGACATACTTAGTGATAGGTAAAGCTAATTGTACATTTTGTACTAAAGCAGTGATTAAGCTAGAAAAAGAAAATCTCGAATATCTCTACGTTGATCTAGACTCAGTTGATGCTCTTAGTAACGCCCTATGGAAGTCTATTCTTGTAAAAAAACTTAACGTAAAAACAGTACCACAAATCTTTAAATTAATCGGCGGGTTTACAGACCTAGAAAGTGAACTAAACAATGACTCTTAAACCAGTAGACGAAGCACCTAAACAAAACCGTGGTCGCCCTAAAGGTAGTACTGACGTTAAGACAACCAAAATTAAACTTAAGCCTACACCCAAGAACGCCAAAGAAGACTTCAAGAAGAAGTACCCTAACCTAGATACAATTGCTATCTACGGTGTAGATGAGTTCTCCGAAGAACTTATCCGATACTTCTGGTCAGATATGACTAAAAACTTTGTATTAGCAGATCCAGTAGAACAACGTGCGGCAACTATGAACCGTAAAATCGGAGGACTTCCTTACTCTCTCTATCGCTTTGAAATCATCAACCACATTAACTGGGTTGAGGGTGGAATGTTTGAAGTTATTGTTGTTGCAGAACAGTACTGGGAAGAGCTTAGTAAGCTACCTAACCCCTATAACACTGAACTCGTATGTCTCAGTGCTTGGAAGAAAAAATAATGATTGATTATTTAATTTCACTTTCTATATGGGTTTCTCTTGGTCTTCTCCACATGCCTTTCTTCAAATATTGGGTGCTTCAAGATTCAAACTACACAGCCCAAGATAGAACCTTTGCTATTTTCTTCGGGAGCGTGTTTGGACCTTTTGCGTTATTAACTTCTATTTGGTGTATAGCATTAAGTAAACTCTTTAAAATAAAAGCTGCTAACCCTAAGAGTAAAATCATTATTAAAAGAAAAGGATAAGTTATGAAAACTAGCAAAACATCAACTACTAAACCTGTAGAAGATACTCGGGTTAAACGTAAAGAAGGTGATTTACTACGTTGTACTTTCCCTATGTCTCGTAACTATACTAAACATAAGCTTTATCGTGTACACCTCAACTCTGAAGGTTGGCGCTGTGTAATGGATGATCGAGGTTATGAAGACCTAATTAGTTTAATGTTAACAGAGTTTGTACTTCAAGATAAAGACTCTTTGTATTTGGTCTAACTATGCTATCACTACTATCACTACAGTCACCCTTCAATCATTTCTTTTGACCACCCTTCGGGGTAGTTGAAGGGAGTGGTTGAAGGGTGACTGTAGTAATCTTTTTTTTTTGAAATTATAACTACAACAAAACTCCTTAGTTTTATCAAATAATAAATACCCGCAAATAATGATAGGATGTGATGAGAAGGTACCTGTGGGGGTAGTGTCTTTAAATATTTCAGTATAAATAACCTTCCAGTATTCTTATCCAGATAGAAGCTATAGTCTAGTTTTGTTAGAGTAGGAAATTCTAGTTAATAAAATAAAAGCTTTAACTACGTCTTTCTTTCTAAATGTCATTAAATGTAATTAAAGTATACCACAAGAGTAGCAACTTCTCAACCGAAGTTTATAACAGTATTAAACTAGCTTTCTAAACTTAACAATAACAAGAACATACAAAAGGTGTCACCCCAATGCAAGATAATGGAAACTTTGCTTTAACACAGTTATACAAAGAGCAAGAAGATCTCAAACAAGATATTGACAAACTAAGAGAACAACTACAAACTATTAAGCTAGAAGTAGCTAGTCTGACTACTCACTTAGGTATTGTCAAAGCTAAACTACAGTCCTTTGATAGTCTCATTGGCTGGGTTGTTAAGCTTTCTGCCGCTGCCGTTATTGGTGCGGCTATGACCTTTATCTTAAAGGGTGGTTTGTTGTCATGAACGAAGAACATAAACAGTTAGCAAAGCAAAACATTACTTCTGGAATAAAATGGGGACTTGCTATTTCTACTATCCCTTTTGTGTTACACTATGTGCTACAGTTTTTATTCTGAGTTATACCTCTAATAGTACACTAACCATGACGTAAGAATTATACGCAGACTATCCCTGAAACGAACTATTTGAACTTTACTGTTTACTATAAACCTTTACTTTTCTTTGGGTTATATTTTTATTGTTATATCTTGATGATAAGTAAGGAAATATTTTTGATATTTAAAGTGTACAGTTGTAAACTATTTCACAGAAGTCCAAAAACAACACAAGGAATTAATTATGCAAGAAGATACTTGGGGGTTCAATGTGACCTCTGAAAAAGAAGGTCTTGATACAATAGCTTCATCTTATGGCACGGATGCAGACGTAGACTATGAGTATGGTCAAAGATTTACAATCGGTGGTGATGGTACTATTTACGCTCTTGTAGCAGGTGATATGGGTTACGAAGCTACTCACATTGCAATACCAAGAGATCACATTCTCGCTATGGTCGAAGACTGGCCGGAGTTTTCTAAAACAAACTAAAAAGAATATAGGAGGTTACAATGAGTAATCGAGGAAAGAATCTAGTAGGCGGTCGCAAACCCGGATCAGGTCGTCCAAAAGGATCTAAGAACATTAACGCTATGGCTTCTGTTAAGAAACTTGAAGCTCTTGGTTTTGATCCAATTGAAGAAATGACGCGACTATACTTCGAGATCAGTACTAAGATCGAATCAGGGGAAGTTCGTAAAGGCTCTGGTGCTTATGCACAGTTGATCGCTACTCAAGGTACACTTATTAACAACCTTATGGCTTATGGTTACAAGAAAGTTCCTGAGAAGATTGAACAGGAGATTACTACTAAGAAGCCCATTGCTATTAAGTTAACAATGCCTGTCAAGAAAGACAATAAAGATGACAACCCCTAAAGACGCTCGTCTAACAAAAGCTGGTGTTAGTGGCTATAACAAGCCTAAGAGAACACCCAGTCATGCTACCAAGTCACATGTTGTTGTTGCTAAAGTCGGTAGTAAAGTTAAGACTATTCGCTTTGGTGCGCAAGGTGCTGTTGGTAGCCCTAAGACTGCTAATGAAACAACCTCTAACAAGAAGCGCCGTTTAGCGTTTAAAGCCCGACATGCAACTAACATTGCTAAGGGTAAAATGAGTGCTGCTTACTGGGCTAATAAAGCTAAGTGGTAGCCTAAAGTAGTATTGAGAATAGTATGACAGATCAAGAAGAATATATCGATAACGAAGTAGTACTACATGAAGGACAGTCAGCGGTTATCTCTGATATGTTTGTTGACAATGTTGTACGCTATATGGTTGTCAACGCTTCCCGTGGTTTCGGTAAGTCAGTCTTAGGGGCCACTGCTGCTATGTTAGCAGTACAAGAACTTATTGACCTTCCAGCAGAAGTACCTAACAAGAATGTAGCTATCATTGCGCCTACTTATGCACAGGCTGTAGACATCTACTACCCTATTGTAGCCTACATGCTAGGTGGGGAAGAAGCCGCTATCAAGTCCAGCAGGGTAGCGGGTATGTTTTGGTTCCCTAACAATGTAACCCTTAAGATTTGGTCCTATGAGGCCATTGAGCGTATGCGTGGTAGTGGTCAGTACTTTGTTGTAGCCGATGAGGTCTGTTCTTGGAAGGGTGCAGGTTCTAACTTAAAGGAATCTTGGGAGTCTGTTATTCAGCCCTGTATCTCTACACGTTGGTCTAAGAAGAACGCAGACCGTTGGGGTGCAAAACCCGGACGTGCTTTAATCATTAGCACTCCAATGGGCTATAACTACTTCCATGAAATGTATAACCGTCAAGATAGTGATGATCAGTGGAAGTCTTATACTTATACTTACACAGACTCTCCTTACTTAGACCCAGAAGAAATTGAGAGAGTAAAGCTAACACTTGATCCTCTTAAGTTTGCTAGAGAGTATTCAGCGTCCTTTGAAGACTCCGGTAACACTGTATTCTACACCTTTAATCGTGCAGAGCATATTGATAAAGACCTGCCTTACTTTGATGCTAAAGAAGATATCCATGTAGCTATTGACTTCAACGTCGGTATTATGGCTTCTGTTGCCTTTGCTCTCCGTGGTAATCAGATGCACATCTTAGACGAGTTTCAAGGACACCCTGATACAGAAACTCTAGCTAAACGTCTTGCTGAGAAGTACAAAGGACACCGGATTATCTCTTATCCTGACCCTAGTGGTCGTGCTAGGAAGTCTTCTGCTGCTGTTGGTAGTACTGACTTCTCGATCCTTACTGCTAATAAGATCATTACTAAAGCACACCAGAAAGCACCTCCTATCATTGATAGTGTAGCTGCTGTAAATAAGAAATTTAAGAACGCCAATGGTGATATCGACATGTATATTCACCCCCGATGTGTTAATACTATCAAATCTATTGAACGAACTACTTGGGTAGAGAGCAATCCCGACACAGCTACTATTTGCAAAAAAGAAGGTGTTGAACACTGGAGCGATGGTTTACGCTATGCTGTAGAATACTTGTTCCCTGTTCGTGGTGGTTCTAAACTCGTAACAAGAGGCTTCGGCTTCTAACTTAAGGAATACTACTATGCCAAGCGGAAAAGGTACTTACGGGAAAAAGGTAGGTCGCCCTACTAAAAAGAAACCCGTTAAGAAATAACAAACAAAGAAGGGAGTCGTTATGGCTTTAATTGAATACAAACTCGATAACGACTCTCTATCTTTTAATCTTGAACTATCCAGAGTAGGGCCGCAGGGTATTAAGGGTGATATTGGTTCTACTCTTAAAGGCTATGCGTTCTTGGACTTTGGCACTCAAAGTAAGACAGCAGAGGTTGTTGTAACTAATGTCTCTACAGTCGCAGAAAACTCTGTAATCTTACCTACTATGATAATAGAAAACACAGCTTATCACTCAGCTGATGAGTTACTTGTAGATCCCATTAGGCTAGCTGTTAAAGATATCGTAGCTGGTGAAGGTTTTACTATCTATGGTGAAATGGATAATGCAGAGGCTAACGGCATATACAAGATAAATTGGTCTTTATTATGAGGAGCATAAATAATGACACCCGAAGAAATTAAAATATCTGAAGAACTAAGGGTTGTTCGTGCAGTTAAGACTGCTGCTATCCTTGTTCAAAATCAAAGAATTCTAGCTAACATGCACATGAGGATAGAATAATGAGCTTAGAAGATGACGTAACTAATCTAACACAACAAACAACAAACTTGCTCAACGTATTCCTTACTCAAAAAGAGAACGTTGGAAACCAAATTAAAGTTGCTGTAGCTGAATCAGAAAATGCAGCCCAAGAGCCATTGATTTCCATGGCAGTAAATTTGATCGACACGCAGGTAATGCTTGTACAATTATTAAGTAGGCAATCAACATGACAATTGAAACACAAGTCGCAGCTTTGACTGCCTCTACTACCGCCCTAATTACTGCCGTTGGCGCACAACAAGTTACTGTTGATGACGCCATCTTGGCCTTTAACGCAGCTATTTTGACTGTTAACAACGACCTTAATAACGTTAACAACACAAGTGACGAGAATAAGCCAGTAAGTATAGCTCAACAAATTAAGTTTGACGAACTACAACCTACACTTGTATCTGGCGGAAACATCAGTACTATTAATGGTGTATCCGTACTAGAAGGCGGTGATCTAGTCATTGCCCGTAGCCCTACCTCTCTATCATCCTTGCCTTACGAATCCCGTGGCACTCTAGGCTACGACCCTGTAAGCCCTAACTTACCTAACGTAGTTGATGACTCTGTAGTAGTAGAGGGTATTGGGTTATTCATGTGGGTTGATACTACTGATGAACCTGAAGACGATGAGACTTGCTTCACAACACCTTCGGGTCAGTGGCTGTTAGCTCAACCCGCCTTTGACTTTATAGAAGCTTACGCTTTGATAGAAAAATCTATTATTGACGAAGTAGTTGAAGACTTTTTGCTTTCTCGCCTTGTACACCCCCATTAAAATTCTAAGGAAATAACACATGTCTACACTACGCTCATTACGTCTACTTGGATCCGTTGAATCCGGCATAACACTCGGTCCTGCTTTCAACACTTTTCTACAAGATCCCGGTCGGCTGTCTGAATTTCACGTTCTAATGTCTATGCGCGGTCAAGCACGTCGTATGGCTGCTAGTACAACTTCAATGACAGCTATTATGGCTTCTTCGATTGCGACTAACGCAGTGTTTGCTGATACAGACATTAATAACCCCATGGTAGCTAAAGCTATTGTTGCTAATCAAACAGCTATCACAACTGTTTCTAACGACCCCGTGACACTTAACATTATCGGCACAAACCCTATTTCTTGGAGTCTGTTTAAGAATTCTCCTTGGTACGAGTCCCGTATTAAAGAAGTTGTAGCTAACCTTGCTGATCTAGAACCAACTGCTTATACAACTGCAAACGATATTGTAACTAACCCTAGTGCAGCTGCAAGTGTTGTTTCTTATCCACGCGCCATGTCCGCAGTTATTGCTAGTCCTCCTACCTTTACCGCAATGGCGGGAAATGCTGTTGCAATGGGTATCGTAGCTTCTGACGCAGTTGCTACAGGTATCGTGGCTAATGATTACTCGGCTATTAGCATTGCTAGTTCTTCAACAGAAGCTATGGATGAATTTGCAGGCTCTAATGTTGCCATGCCAGTTCTTTCTGGTGCTGCTGGTGCTGTTCAAGCTATTGCCGCTAACCCTGCTGCTTGGCCTGTTTTCTTGGCATCACCTTACTTTGGTGCAAGTGATAAGACTATCATGCTTAACCTTGTTGGTCTTGATCCGAGCGACTATAACTCCTTTAATGCTGTTATTGCTGATGCAAATGCTTTAGCTCTTGTAGCTGCGAACACAGAAGCGGTACAAACTTTTGCAGGTAATTCTGGTGCAATGACTGCACTTACTGCAAGCGTTAACATTAGTGTTATCCTTGGTAGTGACGTTGCAATGGGTGTTATTGGCACTGACACAGCAGCCATGACTAGCTTTATTAACACAACTTCAGCTATGGTACCTTTGCTTAATAGTTCTGCTGCTAAAGGCTTTATTGTTTCTTCTACACCTCTTGTAGATGCCGTTGCAGCTAATGCCGCTATGGTTTCTTACATGATTGCTAACGGTGTAAAGACAATCCCCGCATCATTACGCGCTAGTACTACAATAACTTCACAGCCCTTTGATGGTATCCCTAACAAAGTTATGCTGCTTAAGCTGCGTGCAAACAACATTGGCGCTATCCCCGGAACCTATACTTTTGCTGGTAGCCCTGCTGCTGGTACTGGTGCAAGTGATGCTATTGCGCTTAAAGGTACTGTTATTGAAACTCGTGTTTCCGGTTATACAGACTTGTATTGGGGTGTTAGTGGTATTACCGTAACACCCGCAGTTTCTCCTGAAGTAACTTACTTTGACATGACTTAATATAATTAGAAAGGAACTATAGCATGGCTGTAGAAATTAAATCAGGTGCAGGTTCAGACTTAGCTACAGTTGACCCTCAGAGTAAGGCTATCCGAGTCACTCACTATTCTAGCGATGGGTTAGAAGTTTCCCAAGAGCTTCCTGTAAAACTAACTACCAACACTGCTTCTGCAATTAACGAAGACATTTTAATATCAACCATTGTAGAGCCTTATAAATTCGTATCACTACAAGTGAAAGGTACATGGTCTGGTGCTGTAACAGTTCAAGGATCAAACGACGGTATTCAGTTTTTTGATGTTGTGTTTCAAGATGTAAGTGACACAACTTCCCCCTATAGCACAAGCTTGACATCTAACGTCTTGATTAAAATTCCTGTATTGTTTCGAAGATTAAGAGTTAGGGTTTCAACATACAACTCTGGTAATGTCGAAGCAGAGGCTTATGGTTATCACGAAGCAAACTCTTTCAATTCAGTAAGTCAAGTTGGCTCTGTTACGCTTAGTCCTGAAACTGACAAGGTAATTGGTACTGTTAATGTAGCTGATCAAACCACTAGCTTGACTAGTATTATCTCCGCATCTGACACACAAGTATCTGCACCTGCGGGTGACGGTGTCATGGTCACTGGTACAGCTAGTGTCGATTCTTATGTAGGAGTTCCTACTTTTGCAAACGACTCCTCTTGGGTTGTTGAAATTGATGGTGACTTAGGAACAGGCACTACTTTTCATTTTGAAGGGTCTGTGAGTTCTACTAACGGCATAGATGGAAACTGGACCACTATTAACGGCAGACAAACAGGCGTAGTCAATACTTCCTTAGATTCTAAAACTACTACTGCGGGTTTCTTCCGTGGTACTCTTGCGGGGATTAAATTCTTCAGAGTACGTGCTACTGGCGGTACTGGTATTAATGCTGATGTGACTATTCATGTCGGTTATGGTTCAGGCGCAGTCTTCTTGAACGCTTCTATCCCAGAAGGCTCAAACAACATCGGCTCTGTAGCTCTAGCCACGGACAGTACAGTATCTCTAGAATCAGGAACTAACGTCATAGGTGATGTAGGTTTAACAGCAGGTAACAAGATCGGCTTAGACTCTGGTAGTGAGCTTATCGGTACAGTTAAGGTCATCCCTTCTATTACAGACTCTCCTGACTACCTAAAGTTTATTTCGGCAACAGGTGTCAACTCTACTGTTGTAAAGGCTTCGGCAGCTAACTTGGGAATTCTTCACATTGTTAACGGTGCTGCTACCTTGCGGTATTTTAAGTTATACAATAAAGCAACAGCACCTATCGTTGGAACAGACATTCCTTTGATTACTATTACACTATCTCCTAACTCTGCTAGTAACTTCACTCTACCTGCTCTTGTAGGTATTGATTTTTCAATTGGTCTTTCTTTTGCAGTACTACTCGGTGTACAAGATAGTTCAACCACTCCTTTTACTGTTTCAGGAGAAGTTACAGCAATGCTTGCTTACACTTAATAACAATAACAACTCTCCAACTGAGGTTCGAGAAAGGAAAATAAAATGGCAAGACTTAATAACCCAACGACTTCACAGCCAATGGGCCGTAGTCGTTTATCGTCTCCATCTAAGGATACAGTTAATGATAACGGTACAGTACTGGTTTCTGTTGTTGACGGTGAACAAATTCAAATGCAACTAACAGTAGGTTGGATGACTAACCTTTCAAGTGCAAACATCGTGGCTAAGATTGTTGAAGGTAGTAACTTAGGTGATGGTGAGTTGCCCGAAGGTACCGCTACAAACCCTATTGTAAAAACTTTGGTGATTTTAGATCAAGATGCAACAGACAACGTATTCAAGATTGTTATCCCAGAAGATTTGACTTCAACTTGGTCTCAAAAGGCAACACCTAATAAACCTGTTTACGGATTTATTGGGCTTGAGATTGATGACGGTGGGATTGGTTCTGCAAAACAAATCTGGAAGCCCTTGCGTGGGCTTGTAGAAGTCTTGTATAGCCCTTCGGAGGCTTAATAACATGACTACTAAGTACAGTTTAATCCTCTCTCCAAACGAGTACAGTTTAGAAATTAATGAAAATCAGGTATCTCTCTCTCTTAGTAGAGTAGGTGGACAAGGCTCTCAAGGGCCGCTAGGTTCTTCTATCGACAATGCTTATGTAAACTCAAGTAATGAACTTCTTCTTGTAATCAAAGATCACTTAGGAGGAGAGACTTTATTCAACGCAGGTGATGTTTCTACTAACTCGACCTCTTTAACCAACATTCAGATTACTTCTGTGCAAGATGGTGACATGCTGTATTATAACGCAGCTACAACCAACTGGGAAAATAAAGCTCATACTCTTACTACTGCTAGCGTCTCTGATATTGACAGTACTAACAAAGCGGACGGGGCTGTTCTCTTGTATGATGGTTCTTCTTCTAAGTACAAGGCCACTACACAAATAAATAATTCAAACTTATACTTAATCGGAGGGTCATACTAATGGCTACTAAAATTATTCTAAAAAAATCCGTCACTAGTGGCTCTGCTCCTGTAGCTGGTGACATTGATGTCGGCGAACTCGCTATTAACCTTGCAGACCGAAAGATTTATGCTAAAGATAATAGCGGTGCTATTGTACTCTTAGGCGGTGCTTATGTAGACTCTAGCGCCCCTGCTAACCCCGCCGAAGGTGACTTGTGGTACGACACTACAAACAACCTTTTAAAGGCTCACAACGGCTCTGGCTTTATTGCTGCTGGTTACTCAACACTAGCTGCCTTAGAAGATGTAACTATTACCTCTGTTTCTAATGGCGATTTCTTGCGTCATAACGGTACAGCTTGGGTAGACTCTACTATTCAAAACAGTGATGTTTCTGAAGCTATGATTACACAGCATGAAGACGCTATTACAATTGTAGCTTCTCAAGTAAGTGACTTCGATACTGAAGTTGCAAACAACTCTGCTGTAACAGCTAACACTGCCAAGAATACTAACGTATCGACTAACCTCGGTTACAACTCTGCTTCTAATAATGGTGTCGTTACTTCTTCTGATGGTACTAACGCCACTATTCCAGCTGCAACTACTTCTGCAGCAGGTCTTCAGACAGCAGCTGACAAGACTAAGCTAAATAATATTGAGACTGCTGCCGATGTAACAGATACAGTAAATGTTACTGCTGCTGGCGCTCTTATGGATAGTGAACTTACAAGTATTGGCTCTGTAAAAGAAATTGATCAAGGTCTAACAACGACCTCTAACGTCAATTTTAATAACATGATCCTTGCTGGCAACTTGACTGTAAATGGTACTACTACTTCTGTCAACTCTAACGAAGTAAACATTGGTGACTCTATCATCGTGCTTAATTCTGATGAAACTGGAACACCTTCTGAGAATAGTGGTTTTGAAGTTGAACGTGGCACTTCCACTAACGTATCTTTTGTTTGGAACGAGACAGACGATGCTTGGGATCTCTCTGATGAGACCTTGCAAAACGTAATCCTTGATGGTGGTACTTACTAACTCTACAAGGCCCGTACAATAAAACTCTAGGGGGTGGCTCTATAGTCACCTCCTTCCTCACAAACAAAGGAAAACAGCCCAATGGCAACTAGTTTAATTCATAAAAAATCTTCTACTGCAGGGTCTGCTCCAACAGCGACAGACTTACAGCCCGGAGAATTGGCCCTAAACCTCTCTGATAAGAAGATTTATTCAAAAGACACTTCTGGAAACATTATTGAATTTTCAGGAGAAGCCGCTGGGGTTCTACTCTATGCAGAGAAACCAGTAGCGCAAACAACACCTAGCGCTACAGGAAACAACTCCCTAGCGTTTGGTAGTTCTTCAGTATCTTCAGGAGTTAGCTCTGTTTCTTTCGGAGAAGCTTTGGCCCAAGGTGACTATTCTATCGCTATTAACATACAAGACAACACAAACACCTACGGCGCACTTGGCTTTGGTTCCATTGCAATGGGTGAAAACTCAAAAGCTGATAATATAGGCGCTTTGTCTATTGGTGAAAGCTGCACAGCTTCAGGCGAAAAAGCTCTAGCTATTGGTGAAAGCTCAATTGCTGCTGGTTTTGAAGGTTTTGCACTTGGCAGTCAATCCGAGGCTTCTGGTTATAGAGCTTTTGCCGCAGGTTTTAAGTCAATTTCTTCTGGCAGTTGGTCTTTTTCAATAGGTCCAAGAGAAGCCCTTGCTAGTGGTCATGGATCTATGGCTATTGGTCGGTTTGCAGAAGCTACTGGTCGCCACGCTGTTTGCATTAGCAGCACAGAGTTTGGAGAAAGTGTCGCCTCTGGTGAACACTCTTTTGCTATAGGTAATAAAGCAGAAGCAAGTATTATCGGAAAGATGGTTTACTCAGGTCCAAACTTTGGATCTCTCGGAGACGCTCAAACAGGAACCCAAGTTCTATTTGCAACAACTCTTGACGGTAGTTCTACTATTAGTTATTTGACTTCAAATGGTCAAAATAAAAGTGATGATAATCAAATCTGTTTAGCTCCTGATTCTGCTCTGACTTTTTCAGGAACAGTCATTGCAAGAGAAGATTCTTCAGATGGTAGTGAATACGCTAGCTGGGAAATCAAAGGTGTTGCCTTACGTGACACTGGACTAAACACTATTGTTTTAGGTTATTCTACAAGCACCAAGACGTTTTCTACAACTAACGCGAGTAGTTGGGCTATATCGATATTAGCAGACACTTCTCACGGTGCCATAACTATTAGGGCAGACGGAGAGTCTTCTACAAACATACGCTGGGTTGCCAGTATACAAACAAGTGAGGTAAAGTACTAATGGCTATTGAAATCGATTTTAACAGTGATAAATTTGGAATTACCTTTGAAAAGGCTTACTTTATTATTGTAAACACTTCTGTAAAACGTCAACAACCCGAAGAAGGTGAGAAGTTTGTTGCGGTTATTGACATTGCAGGTTATACTGACAAGTCTTTAGTATCTGTAAAAACCCCGTTAGAATTCAAACGCTACCGTGTTAATCTGTCTACAGTCGATAATTTTTCAGGTTCTAATTTCGTTGAACGTTGTTACAGCTGGGTTATGACACAACCTGAACTAGCTGGCGGCAAAAAAGTATAAAACATTAAAGCCTAGCCAAAAAAAAAAAAGAATGAGAATGGCAATTCAAGTAGCAGGTACAGAGGTTCTTAGTAACGCTCGAAGCCTAAACAACATTACAGCAGTAGACTCTACTACCGTAATTGACGCTGGGTTCGGCGGCGGCCCTGTTGTTGCTGGTCACACCTATGAGGTTCAAGGAATTTCTCAAATTTAAGTTTCAAATACTGGACATGGTGTTCAAAATAACCTTGCCGATGAAGTTTACACTGGAGTTATTGGCTACTTGGCTTAATGTCTTTAAACTACACTAACTTATCATAAAACTTAAACCTTTTCTAAGGAAAACTTAACCTATGTCTAAGCAAAAACTTCGCAAGTCACGTCAAAAGCCTATTTATGAGCGTGATCAGCAGAATAATAATATGTATCAAGATACTAAGGTTAGCAACTTTAACGTGCTACCAAAGAACGAAAAACAAGACTTTCTTATCCACTCAATTGAAAGCTCAGTTATTACTGTTGCTATTGGTTGCGCGGGTACAGGAAAGACTTACTGTTCTGTAGGTACTGCCGCTAAGTTGTTTTTAAAAGGCGGTTACAAGAAAATTGTAATCACTCGTGCTAACGTCCCAACAGGTAAGTCTCTCGGAAGTTTCCCCGGAAATGTAGGTGAGAAGATGACACCGTGGCTTATGCCAATGCTAGATGTCTTGAAAAAGGCTTTTGGTAGCGGGAAGTACGAGTACATGCTAAACAAAGAGCAAATTGAGATTCAACCTATTGAAACAATCCGTGGACGTTCTTACGAGAATGCCTTAGTGCTTGTAGATGAGTCTCAAAACCTCGACATGGACGAGTTGAAAGCAGTTAGTACCCGTATCGGAGAAAACTCTAAACTTGTGTTCATGGGCGATCCTGCTCAATCCGATGTGCGTAATGGTCGAGACCTTCTTCAATTCGCACGTCTGTGTAACAAGCACAACTTAAAAGTCCCTGTTATTGAGTTTGAAGTAGAAGACATTGTTCGTTCAGATATTGTCGCAGATCTAGTTCGGATGTTTATTAAAGAAAATATTTAGAGAGATCACAACAAAGAGTAACAACTTTAATTTTTAATAGGTTATTCTATTAGCTATTAAGGTTGTTACTTTAAGTTCGTAGATATAGAGGTTATTATGAAGTATTACACGTATGATGAGATGTTCTTTGCTATACAACAAGCTAAAGACAAAATTAATGATCTTACTAATAGTTGTAAAGAATACACAAGAGGTACAAACGATTGTTTCGCTTTAATTGCCGAGTACGATTTAAATCTTAGAGGTAAAACTAAAGCTAGAGACATTGTAAAGCTACCTTACAAAAATTTTAAAGACTGGTATGTTAAACTTATCAGACTAAACTACACCCCAGAATCCTATGCTGAATACTGTGGTTACGAGATTGTTAAAAACAAAAAAGCCAAACTAGGAGACATTGCTTTTGATAGCGGTGTTGCTATACACGCTGGAGATTTTTGGTTAACAACAAACGAACAAAACAAAGGTACCGAAAACAAACGGCAAACCTTTTTCTTAGAAACAAAAATACCACTTATAGCTAGACCAGTTAGGAATTAAAATGTCTGTTTATTATTTTGATGGTGCTCAAATACTAGCACCCTTTACTATCAATTCTAACGAGCCTATGTTTGAAGCTGAAACCGTTTCTCTTAAAATACAAAGGGCTTCTCAGAATGTTCAACGTTGGGAACTTTCTTTTGAAGTTTCAGGGGTAGATACTACTCAAGTAGACTTGCTGGTTAACTCTGTTATTAACTTAGATCAGGTTTCTAACATGATTATGCCTCAACTACCAACAGTAGATAAAAACTACACTGTTAGTTCAGGTGACACTTTAGTAGGGGCTTCTGCTGACGCAGGCTCTAATTCTGTATTTGGAAACACTTCTAATAAGTCAGGTGTTCTCCCAAAAGGTAGTTTTATAAAATTTTCTAACCATGACAAAATTTATTTAGTAACTTCCGAAGTTAATTTTAATACAATTTCAAACCCCGCTATAAGTATTTTTCCTAGTTTAAGAGTTGCAGTTACTACAAGCAACTTAATAAAAACAGGTCAAGAAGTTCTTATCACTTATAAACGTAGCATTGATAACAGTTCTGGTATTACTTTTGTAGACGGTGTTTTATCTAGTTTAGGAACTATTAACATTATTGAGGACGTATAATGAGATCCTTTTCAGAAAAATTTCAAGAAATTATTGATAGTAACACTATTAAGTATATATTTTTAATCAGGTTGGGATTTAACTCAACCTATTATCTTTCATCTTACCATAGCAATGTTATTTATGACGGTAACACTTATGTAGCAGACGGGGGTTTGTTCGAATTTGATTCTCCTAAGTTTTCTTCTGTTGTAGACAGAGAGTCCTACAAAATTGTTATTGCCGACTTAACAAATCAAATGGCTTCTGAATTTAGATATAACGTAGTAGGTAAATCTATTGAAGTAAAGGTTGCCCTAATTGATGCTAACGGTAGTCCTTTGTTAAACAATGAAGACGTACTGAGCGTTTATAAAGGCTTTGTTGACAAACCTTCTGTTGAAACAGATTTCGAAGGTAAATTTGCTACTCTGGAAGGGACTTCGCCTATGTCTGATTTAGATATGGTAAGATCGTTTATTACGTCTAAAGCCGGTATGGATCAGAAAAGTAGCACAGACACTTCTTTTGATGAAATATTTAAAAACAATGAAATTTCAATTAAGTGGGGTAAAATATAATGCCGGACCAGTTACTATTACAATTATTTATTTTTGCAGCTTCTACTGCATACCAAATATCTCAACAAAACAAAATGAAAAGACAAGCCGATAAGCGTAAAGGTTTTAACATAACTGTTTCTGGAACAGCGGAACACTTACCTATTGTTTATGGTAAAAACATGTTAGGTGGGATAGAAGTAAAACATAGCGTAACAGATAGTTTTTCTTCCGCTACAAGTACTTCCTCTAAAGATTTTTTAAAAGGCTTTACAAACACAAACAAGAGCGGTTCTAAAAATGAATTCTTGCACGTACAGTACGCACTGTGCCAGCAAGGTATTGAAGGTGTTCAGTGGGTTAAGGTTAACGGACAACACTACAACTCAAATCAAGAAAAGTTTAAACACTTCATTAGAACTTTCAACAATGGAGGTAGTGCAGATCCCGTTGCTACAACTAACGGCATCCCGTCAACTAACACTTTTACTAAAACTGCCTTTGCTTCTTCAACTTTCAGTCTTGATCGTGATGAGTACAACTACAACGGAATTCCTCAACTAGAGTTCCTTGTGAAAGGCCGCAAAGTTCGGTGGGTTAAAAAGATTTCAGGCGTTTATAGCTTAAGCGCCGAGTATGTGTATTCTAATAACCCTGCACTGTGTCTTTTAGACTATCTAACAAGCGATGACTTTGGGAGAGGTCTCGATACAAATCAAGTTGACCTAGAATCTTTTTATAATGCCGCAGACGTTTGTGACACTATCGTCGCAACTTCTCGCACTATTGGGGGCAAGGTCAACGGACAAAAAACAGTAACCACGGTAGCCAACAATAACTCTCGACCCACAAATCTTGAAAAACACACCTATGAGAATGAGGTTTGGTTTACAACAGATAGCGGAAAATACTGGTACTGGAATAAAACAGTCTGGGTTGAGACTACTTTAACATCAACTCGTCCAATACCTTTGTATGAATGTAACATAACACTTGACACAGAAGATAACATTCGCAACAACATTGAACGTATCTTGTCTACAATGGGTATGGCAGAAATGACGTGGTCTTCTGAAGGTAAGTATAAGCTACTCGTTGAGTACCCGACTACCCTAGAACAACAGAATAGCCTTGTAGATGCTAGTAACTATTTTACAGATGATGATGTTATCCGCGATGCTATTAGTATCTCTTGGCCTTCCGCTTCAGACCGACTAAACCAAGCAACAGTTAGCTTCTTGAACGAGCATGAAGACTTTAAAGAAGACTCTATGACTTGGCCTACGTCCTTCTCTACAGTTCATAACACATACCTCACAGAAGACAACAACCAACCTTTCCAAGCGGACTTTTCTGCAGATGGAGTGACAGACCCTTACCACGCACTAGCAATGGCAGAGCAAGCTGTTCGTATGGCCAGAACTATGTTTACTATTTCCTTGACAGTATCTAAGAAAGGCTTAAATCTAGAACCTGGTGATTTTATTAACCTCACTTCAAATTCGTTAGCAATCACTGAAGAAGTGTTTCGTGTACAGTCTATTGAAGTTATGACGGACTTCACAGTAAAGTTAACTTGCTACAAGTTTGAATACCAGAATCTTGCATGGAATGTGGATGACGATATTGCTTACATTGAAGCTCCTGTGTTTGACTTCACGGTAGAACCCCCGACTGCTTTTAATTACACACAAGGGGCAACAACAACAATTGGCACTTCTTCTGGTAAGCTTTCTTGGGTTCTTGCTAATGATATCGTTGCAACTGAATATCTTTTAGAGATCTCAGGAGACAACGGTAATACATGGGAAAACCTCGGAGTAACCCGTGCAAATGTCTTTGATGTTGGTGGGTTAGTTACTGGTGTTTATGATTTTAGTATAAGATCTCGATCCCCTGCAGGTACTCTTTCTACAAGAGTAACGGTAGAGAATGTTACAATCCAGTTGCTAACTTTAGGCAAAGTTGCGGTTATCTATGCAAACACTGAAAATGCCGTAACAAACAACCAGAGCTACAACCTTGGTTCTAACACATATGTTGCCTATTACTCTTATACAGGCGACTTACCTACGCTACCGATTCGTTCTAGTATTGAGTTTGCGTTGTTTGTCGGAGAAAACGGCGAGGCTGGTGAAGACGGTGAAGACGGTGAAGACGGCTCCGCAGGTCCGCGTGGTGCAGGTTGGTGGCGTTATGAAACAGGAACCTCGGATACAACTGTAGGTCTTTCTAACTCAACACTAGATTCTTTCTTTTCTACGGCAACGGGTCTATCGATTGTTTCAGGCGACAGGCTCATTGTTGTTAACACTGCTGACCTCGCTACAGGTTACTTGCGAAACAACGCCAACACATCTTGGGTTGAGCAAGCTGAGTTTATCGATGGAAATTTGCTCGTATCAGGAACAGTTACAACAAGCGCTTTAGATGCAGGGGCTGTTACAGCAGATAAAATTAATGTTACTAGTCTCAGCGCAGTTTCTGCCACACTTGGTACATTTCAAAGTGCAGTTTCAGGAGAAAGACTTGTAATTGAAGATGGTGTCATATCTGTGTATGACTCTTCAAATGTAATTAGAGTAAAGATAGGGAATTTGTCATAATGGGTTATGGTTTTGAAAGTTATAAAACAGACGGTTCATCTCTAATTAGCTCGACGGATGGGGTGGCAAGATTGATATACGCCAGTGATCGTGCAGAATCTTTCAATGGTAATATCAGTGTTCCAGACTTTGACATTAATTTAGGTTACTTTGCTGCCAAAGTTTATCCGCACTTAAATTCATATTTTATGGGCAGATTTACGAGCCAGCCAAAATCAGAAGCATCTTCATGGAGTAGTGTTTCATACATGAAAGCTTATCAGCAACAAAACAGATCTCCCTCGTTGTCGTGGAATAACTCTACAAAAGTGTTGAGCGTAACATCAAATAACAGTTCCGAAAACAACAACAACAGAGTTAATTATAGATACAGGTATAGAATAATAATGGTGCATTACAAATGAGTTTTGGGTTAGAAGTTAAAAACGCTTTTGGCGAAAACATTATAGATACAACGGAAGGATACACCTATTATCATAAGTCTTCTGGCAGCACAAAAAAGCGAAGCAGCGCACCGACCTACATTTCTTCGGGCGGCAGTGCTGGGTATTTAAGCGTAATAAATGGTGAACATCTTTTGCCGTTTGGTACGGGTGTAAAACCATTTCACCTTCAAAAAAGCTATTACTCAACCTATACTACGAATCCTGTGTTTTGTTGGGCAACGCCTTCTTGGGGATACATAATTGGTAAATCGGGATCGTCTCAAGAAAACCATAGTTTTCCGAAGCCCGTATCTACAAATAAGAACGATATAATATTTTTTAAAGTACCAACAGAAGGTCTTCTTTCGATGGACTCTGTATGGTTCAATTTTACGGGAAGTGATCGTAGAGGTGAAAAAGTAGATGTCGGGTTACACGGAACTTGTTGCCCACACCCAAGTTTCAATGGAACAGTAGAATATAAAGTTGTGTCAACAGACTTACCTGCACCGTTTACAGACCACGGTCTTCGTGTTTTTGGAAGCAACGGTTCTGACATAAAATTCGATACTTCGCGGGAAATAGCTTCATTCTCAGACCATGTTTTCTTAACCGCTGCTCAACAGGAAAGTGTTATAAAAAACGGTGCAACGATCAACATTACGTTGAGGAAACCCATTTCTAATCTATGGATGGCAAATGCGTCAGGAGTTAATTCCTCAAAAAGAACGTATTATAACTCTAGCGGAATGACAACTTGGTTAGCACGCTACAGACTTACAAGTCCTACAAATCTACAAGTTAGTCGTGTAACACTACGAGCCACAGGGGTAAATTGGGCAACTACAACTCTTGAAATGTACGACGATGTTTTGTTTATTCTAGGTGACTATTAATACATCGAATGAGATTACACTATACTCCTTCTTAGGTGTATATAAAAACAAAATAAGGAATGACGTATGTCAGTATCAATTATTACTCTTTTAGCACCTATTATTGGAGATTTAGTTAAAAAGCTAATCCCTGACGCAGACAAAGCTAAAGACATTGAAAAAGAAGTAAAGTTGGCTTTACTAGATCACACAGACTCTCTCGAATCTATCCGAGGGAGTATTGTACTTAGCGAAACAAAATCAGACAGTTGGTTGACCGCCACATGGCGACCCTTACTTATGATGGTCATTGTCTCTATTGTGGCAATGAACTACCTCATATTTCCACTAATAGGTTTAATGTTTGGTGTTGAACTTATGATCGACCTTCCTGAAGAACTTTGGGGTCTTCTCCAAATCGGCGTAGGTGGTTATGTTGTAGGTCGATCTGGTGAGAAAATGATAGAAAAATGGAGTGACTCAAAATGAAGACGACTAAAATGTTTAAAGATAAACCTCAAGCAAAAGATAAAAAGGAACCTAAATTGAAAACTTATGATTGGCATTTCGGAAATCGTTCTGAAATGAAGATGGTAGACGTAGATGCTCGACTTATTGAAGTTGTACGTCTTGCCCTGCCACTTAGCCCTATTGATTTTGGTATTACTTGTGGGCTACGTTCTCAACACGAACAAAACCAATTACTTGCACAAGGTAAGACACAAGCCCGTTACTCTCGTCATCAGGACGGAATGGCAATTGATGTTGTTGCGTATGAGAATGGTAAGGTGTCTTGGGAACTTGAACACTACATTACTATTGCGGACGCTTTCGCTAAGGCTTGTAAGCAGACAAAGCTAGGTGTTCGTTGGGGGGGTGGTTGGCCGTTCTACCTTGATGAACATACAGGCAAAGAGTCTCATGACGCCTATCTTGAAATGAAAAGACTACAGGGCAGACGAGCATTTATTGACGGGCCTCACTACGAAATCCCCAAATAATAAATACCCGCAAATAATGATACAGTGGAGCAGGCTCTCAAGTCTGACAGCTCCTCTGTCTTCAAGATGACCGGAATACATCTAGTTAGGGTGGGTTAATTCTCACCCTGACGACCTTATTTCTATCAAGAATAAATACCCGCAAATAATGATAGTAGGTGTCCCTAATTAAAGGGATAATTTAAGTATATCTAAAGGTATAATAGTGATTATGTTTGTCTTTAAATATACTTAACAAAACAAAACAACTAGAAGGGCTTTATTGCCTGTTAACCAGATAATGAGGTAAATAATGGCTCTAATTAAAACAGCAGCTAATACAACTAAACGTGGAGTAGAAACACCTTCTGCAGCTTACTTGTCTATGAAACCACTTTGGAAGAAAGCTCGGGCAATTCTTCAAGGTGAAGCTAATGCTAAGGCACATGATGACTTGCTGAAGTACGACTATAGCAACTTACTACTACCTTTCTCTCCAAGTATGACTGCTGCACAGTATGACTTTTATAAAGCTGAGGCTGAACTTCCGGGTTTAACTACCCAGTATGCAAGAGTATTGATTAGTGCATTGTTGCGTAAACCATCTTCTTTAGAACTACCTGACGCTCTTGACGATAGTGTAAAAGAGTGGTTAACAAAAGATATTACCTTAGACGGTGCTTCTCTGTTTAACTTCTTAGATGCTGCTATCTGGGAAGAACTCCAAACTTCTCGTGCTTGGGTTTATGTTGATCGTCCAACTATTTCTGATGAAGAGCTAGAAGATATGGACCCTGAAGTCAGAGATATGATTTCACCGTATCCTGTTTTGATCAGAGCAGAAAATGTAATTAACGTACAATTGAGCACACACCCTGTTACAAGGGTAAAGACACTCAGCCGTTGGGTTACTAGATACATTTCTGAAGAATTTACTCTTGACAACCCTTGGCATCCAAGTTATGTTGATACTGTTTGTGATCACTACCTTGATGAACAAGGTTTCTTAGTTCTTGATTATTACAAAAAATCAGGAGGAGGCCAGCAAGTAGAAGCTCTCAATGGAGAAATTTCTCAAGAATACGCCGACTCTGCTGCTGGTGGTTTTACTAAGTATGATACTAAATTCCCAATGAAGTTTGGTAAACGCCTAAGTCGTATTCCTGCTTGGCCTCTTAATGGGCAGCTAGACGCGGTAGAACCTGTACTTATGCCCTTGATCGATAGAGAAGTTGCACTGTATAATAAAGTTTCTCGTCGTAACCACCTTTTAATGGGTGCTGCTACTTATACTCCAATTGTTCAATCTGATATGACAGATGAAGAGTTTGACAAGCTTTGTGATGCGGGTTTAGGTTCTTGGCTACGAGTTCGTAAAGATGAATCTATTACTGTTTTAGAAACACCTACTAGTGCGCTTGCAGACATGGATCGAGCTATCGAAGCTACAGTTGGTGAAATGGCTAAGATGGGTATTCGAATGTTATCTCCGGAACAAGCCGCTTCAGGTATTGCTTTAGAGATTCGTAACGCTTCTCAAACTGCACAGCTAGGGACTCTTAACGCTAAGATTTCCGGTACTATGCAAGAAATTATTTCTTTTATGATCAACTGGAAGTACGATACTGACTTGACAGGTAATGATGTTGAATTTCAGCTTTCTTCTGACTTTGCTGCTACTGTTGGCGGTGAAGGTGCAATGCGCTTGGTAGCTGAGTGGTATCAGTCCGGTGTTATTGATCGTAATACTTTCGTCACAATTGCCAAGTTTAATGATTTTCTTCCAGCTGACTATAATGATGAAGAAGCCACAAAGTCAATTCAAACTGACCCTTTAGTGGCAAATCCTAACTCACAGGAATCACAAGTCACAATGGAAGATATGTAAGTTAGAGCAGGTCGCGGTCTCAAACGATGTCACAGGCGTCACATCAATGAGAAGCTTGGTTCGATTCCATAACTAACACCAAAATAAAAGGCATCCTTGATATAATTTTACAAGGGTGTCTTGCGCTGCAATAACTCAGTTGGTAGAGTGCTTCACTTGTAATGAAGATGTCCGGAGTTCGAACCTTCGTTGCAGCACCAATAACCGTGCATAGCTCAAATGGATAGAGCAAGATTTTTCTACAGTCTAGGTTGTGGGTTCAAGTCCTACTGCGCGGTCCAAGTATTACACTAATAAAATATTCTCTGTAGCGCACAAGGTGTGCGGTCTGACTGTTAATCAGCTGTAGCTTGGTTCGATTCCAAGACAGAGAGCCAATATTTAACCTAGCTGGATAGGTAAAGCCTGTAAAACGACCCTGCTGGGGTTTGGCGTCCAGACTTATAAATCAATCTCACGAATGAAGTAATGGGGAAAACTTATGTCTATTAACGAAAAGATCTTTGACCGTATTGTTGACCATAGCGGTGATGTACGTTTATACGAAAACGGAGTCCAAGCGAAGAATAATACAATTCTTAAAAAACACAGGTTTAACCTTAGAGACCTTCTAAAAGGAAACTTGAGGTCTAATGTCAAACCCGAGGTAACTCGTTTTGCTAAAGAATTAAATGATCACAACGTTAAGAGTATGCTAGACTTTAGCAACTCCCAGACTGTTTTCCACACAAATAACTTAAACGCAGAAGTGAAAAACTTCTATAGACTTCAAAAACCAAAGACTAAAGACCTTCTCCTTGAGATTACTGGCCCTCAGATTAAAGGTGTTAAGTCTCTTTCTGGCAACGTTAAAAACATTGCTTCTGGTGAACTAGTCCGTATTCAAACTAAAGTAAAAGGTGGCCTTGCTAGAGGTCTAACCCCTGATGAAATTATCGATGATGTTTTAAAAACAACTAAGATTACAGAACATCAGGCGCGTACTTTAACAAGAACTTCTATTACAGCTACACAAACGAACGCCTTGAATAGTGTTATGTCTGCAAACTCTGACTTGATCAGTGGTTTTATGTTTACTGCAATCTTAGACGGTAGAACAAGCGCTGTATGCTCTTATCACAACGGCAAAGTTTATGACATTGGTGATAATAGGTTTAAACCCCCTCTGCACTGGCAGTGCCGATCAACAATGGTTCCTGTAATCAAGAGTCAAGAGGAACTATTAAGTCTTCCTTTAGCTAACGTAAAACCCAGGAACTTGGCAAAAGTACACCCTTCAGAACTAACGGGTATAATGCCAGCTATTCGAACTTACTCCGCTTGGCTGCGTACACAAGGTTCTAACGTACAAATTAAGATGCTAGGCGGTGAGCGTCAAGCTAAACTATTCCAAGACGGTAAGTTAGAAGCTTCAGAGTTTGTTTCCCCAGAAGGTAAAGCACTTTCTATTATGGGTTTAATGCGTAGAGCAAATCAAACTATTAAGCGACCTACTTCGACTAACGATAGTAATACAACTTTAAGATTTTCTAACCCTAAAGAACTAATGGAGTCTAAAGCAAATAGAGCCGCCTTGCTAGATCACTTTAAGAATGACGCAGCAGAAAATGCTCAAGCTTTAGCTTTGACTGATTTTAAAGGCAACTCTCTTTCACAAAAGCAAGGTAGCAGACGTTCTTTTAAGAACAGTCGAGAAGGCTCAGTTATGTCTGCTAGTGGTACAGACTACACAAGTAATGCAGGTCGTCACCTTCAAGTACAAGAGCCAGACATTCTTACTGAAAGACTCGCAAGGGTTCAAGATAGCGAAGGTTTAGAACTTGCTCAAAAGAAGTTTATTAAAGACTTTGTTTCAGATCTAGGCAGAGACGTTTCTATTAATCAGCGATCGGTTATTACTGACGTTCTCCGACAGACATTTACTCGTTCTAACGTTAGTGGTGAGCCTTGGGGTAAACCAACTTCTGTAATGAGAAAGTTCACTATCAATGCTGTACAAGATTTAGGTACTTTAATGTTTAACCGATCAACAGATCGTGGTAAGCTATTTGGGAACTTGACTGCAAAACTAGCAGATGACCCCGAAGTATTTTTGTTTGGTAAAAAGTATACTATTTCTGAACTTGTAGATAGTCAAATTGCAGATAATCGATATATTGAAACTTGGAGAGGTAAGTACGGGGCTAAGTTAGCAAAGAAGTCTTACTTTAATGGTAAAGCCCCTTTAGCAGCCTACACTCAACCAATTATCAAGCTGTACCCAAACCGTTCAGATCTTGTTAAAAAGCTTCTAGACTTGTTCGTGAGTGAGTCAAAACGCAAAAACATAAAAGAATTGTTTAAAACAAAACCTCCAACAGACAGCTGGATTACTTCGCAGATTTCAAATGTTAGAGGCAAAGCTAGAGAATTTCTAGACTTAGAGTTTTTGTACAATAGAGACCGTAAACTTGCTTTAGACAACTTAAAAGAAAAAACTATTAAGGCTACTGCAAAAGCAATGGAAGCTATTGCTACAGCAGATGGTGCCGATTATGATCTTCTTGCTATTAAGATTGGACAAATGTTTGATAAAGAGTTAGGTTCTTTGAACCCTTTACGATCTAAATCTCTTAAAGACTTCCACAAGGACGGGAGCCGAGTTATAAACTCTCTTGAGAAGCAAGGGATGATACGGACAACAACTCTTAGAGATATTGGTACTTCTTCGCCTATTGACTTAGAAACAGGTAGACCAGTTAGTGATAAAGCATTACGCGGTATTAGTGTATCTCGGCAGCTTACTATTGTAAACGGACCAATGCGCCAGTTACAGATTGCTGCTGAAAAGGCACGGACAGCTAGGCGTTTTGGCATTTATCATCCTAGAGATAAGATTTATGCTAGGGCTGGAAGTAAAGAGTACTTTGATGCCAGAGGCCGTAAGACCACTATGCCTGTTGTTTCTGAAAAGGTTTATGCCGATTACGATGTAAATCAAATTGACAGAGATATTTCTACAATGCTAAACCACGCTACTTCAGTTAAGTATGAAGTTGATAACGAGTACTTTGACTTCGCAGAAAGAGTTATTTACTTCAACGACAAACGTGGTGAAGCTAAAAAATGGGATGATATGAACGAGTGGAAGAAACTCTTTATGTCGCGCGGTAATGATGGTCGTGGTGTTTTAGCAACAGCTAAATATCATCGTAAACGTAATCAAGCCTTCTCTGTAGACGCCTCTATTGACTTTCGTGGTCGAGTGTATCACCGTGGTCTACTAACGCCTACAAAGGGTGAAGCTGTACGTCCTTTCTTGAACACTGCCAAAGCTTACAATATTGATGCGGACGCCTTAGAAGAACTTCAAGTTCAGATTGGTGCCTTGGTAGGTAGTCCTTTGGACACTTTGACACTAAAAGGAAGACTTACTGCTTTTAAAGAGCAAGAAGACAATCTGTTAAAAATCGGAGATTATATGTTGAGTCCAACTCAACCTGATCGAAGAGTTAAAGAATTCCTTTCTAACCCACTAGTAGCAGCTACTGAAGAAAAAGAAGTAGGTAAACTCGCTCGACTAGCATTGGAATACACTCGTATACATAGGCATATGGGCGGTAAAATGTTAATTGACAAGTCTAAGTGGACACCTGATGATTTAAAGCTAATCTCTGAATACAAAACAAAGATGATGATTGAAAATGACGCTAGTTCTTCTGGCGCTCAAATTATTTCCTTGTCTACAGGAGATCGTGCTGCAGGTGAACTCTCTAACGTACTTCAGACTTCTAAGAAACAAAGACTTTATGATGAAATTGCAAAACGTACAGTTGACGATCCTGAGTTTCTAGCTATCCCTGAGTTAGCTGATCTCGATCTTAACTGGACAGACCTTATGAAAGCCGCCAAGAATCAAAACATGGTTGCCTTTTATGGTGCTGGAGACGCAACTAAAGCTGCAAACGTAGCTAATAAGTTTGCCGATGTTCTAGCAAAGAAAGGTAAGATTGCAATTTCAACAAAAGAAGTTGATAAGTTTAAAGCCGCTATTGATGCTAAGATTAGCTTCGAAATGGACAGAAAAAACTGGACTCGTATTGATGAATTACGAGACATTAAGAAACAAGTAGTAGCTGCCTCGAAAGAAGGTAACTCTATAACCGACTCTCTTTATGAAACCGCAAGGTCAGAGTTTAGAGAAGGTATGAAGAACTCCGAAGACATGCACACATTTTTAATGAAGTTAACCGATGAAACAGGAGACCTTGTAGGTACTCGTTTATTCGCTAAGATTTCAGCAATTATGTCACGTCAGTTGGAAAAGGAAGTTCCTGTCACTGGTAAGTTTATTAACTTCTGGAAAGATATTGCGAAAGACTTTGTAAAAGAGTCGGGATCGGTAGACATTCCTTGGGTTACGTTTGATGGTAAAACCATGTTACAACGTTACCGTGTAAAGGAACAAGTAAGAATAGACTTTAAAGATCCAATTACAGATCAAAAAGTCTTCAACATATACGAAGCACCGAGTAAGGATGACAAGTTTGCATCCCAACAGTCCATTCAAGAAGCTTCCATTGGGCTAGGTGTTAACGGTAATCACAGTAACGATGCTGTAATTGTCCGACAATTTCACTTATGGGGCGCGAAGAATAACGTGGAAACTGGAACTATCCACGATGCTTTCTTCACAAACTTAGGTAAGGCGGTTCCCGCTAAATTTGCCTTGAGACAGATCTATGCAAATGCTCTAGAACAAGGTACTATTAAACAAACCCTCGCAGCAATGCGCAAGGCTGGTCTTTCAAACAAGACTTATAAACTATACTTACAACGCGCAAAAGATGACGGACTTATTGACCCTGTTAATAAGATTACTCCTTCTGAAATTGTTGAAGCTATCCGTCCCGGAAATGACTGGTACGGCATCGGCCCCTGAATATTTGTAATAGGCAAGGCCCGTACAATTACTAAAAACAAAAGAGTCTGTGACTCGAAACATAACAAATTATTAATCCAAGCTGTGCTTGAGAAGGAAATACTATGACACCTGAAGAAATTGCTGCTAACGACAAACTCGCTGCTGAAAAAGAAGTCGAACGACTCGCTGCAGAAGTTGAAGCGCAACGAATTAAAGATGAGGAAGACGAAAGCGACAAGACACCAAAAACACCTGAAGAAGAACTCGAAGCAATCGTTGAAGAACGTCTTGCTAAGATGAAAGCTAACATGGATAAAATGGCTACTGAACGCGATGGTCTTTTGAAAGATAAGGTGACTGCTGAGAAAGCAGCCAAAGAAGCGACTATTGCCCGTATGAAAGAAGAAGGTAAAGTACAAGAAGCACTCGAACTTGAGCTATCTGAAGCTCGTACCCGTCTTGCAGAATACGCTACTGAAACTACACAACTCAAACGGGACGGTGTCCTCAACGATGCACTCTCAGGAATGGATTTCCGAAACGATAAGTCAAGAGATATGGCTCGACGTGAGATTGTAGACCAACTCGTTCAAAACGAAGATGGGTCTTGGTCACACACTGGCGGTACTAGTATTCGTGACTACACTGCCGCCTATGCAAAAGAAGAAGGCAACTCTTTCTTGTTCCGTACTAAGTCCAATACTGGCGGCGGGACAAATAACAATGACGGTAAAATTAACACCGATGTAAGCAAGTCCATTATGGAAATGTCTACGCAAGAAATTCTAGCTCAAGCCGCAAAAGGCCAGCTAGGTAACTTTAGTGTCTAATCATTAGACTAAAAAACTCCAAGGAATAAAAACTATGCCTATTACAAATACAGACTTCCAGAACATTGCACTTGCAATTTCTGCTTACGCCGATGAAGCTTATACCTCCGCTAAAAAGCTGAATGGTACAGGCATTGTCACTTCCGACCAAAAGATCGACGTTTCCGGTGAATCGTTTATCGGTCAATTCCGCTGGTACAAGCCACTGAACGCAACAGTAAACGTTGCATCTTTGTCTTCGGCCACTGATGGTACCTATACAAGCGTTGCAACAGACGTTGCTAACTTCGTTAAGACTGTTCGTACCTTCGGTGCAGAGCAAGTCAACATGCAAGAAGTTGTTTCAAAGCAAGACGGTCTGGCCAAGATTGCCCGTGATTTTGCTGAAGTCCGCGCCCAAGATGAGCATGATGCTCTGTTGTCAGTTCTCAAGGGTGTCGCACTTAGCGAAGTTACTCTCGGTGACAAAGGTGGCTCCGGCAACGGCGGCATGATCGCTTTTGATACAGACGCAGACGTAGCTGCAACTGGCTTCTTTGTTGACGTAAACGCAGAAGGTCTTCACGGCGCTGCTGCAACTGGTGCTAACGACGCACGTAAACTCTTCGACGCATCCGGTATTGCCGCTGCTCGTGGTGAGCGTTTGTTCCGTTCGATCGGCGCAGCTTTCAAAGACTACGAACCAGATTTCATGTACTTGGCAACAAGCCCAGAAATCATGGCTGAAATGCGTGCGGCAAACTTGGTTGACCAAGACCGTATCAAAGATGGGAACCTTGAGTTCTCGACAATCTTTGGTGGTAAGTTCCGCCTCGTTATGACACGTGCAAATCAAATGGCATCGGGCTTCGCGTCCGGCGACCTGAACGCGCAATCAACACAGTGTTCTTTTGTTATTAAACCCGGTTCGGTTGCTGCAACAGCACTCGTAATGCCTACACCTGTTGAAGTTGACCGCAATGCGGCTTCCTACACTGGTGGTGGTTCGACTAACGTTTGGTATCGTTGGGGCTATGTAAACCACCCAATGGGTTACGACTGGGCAGGTTCGACCTCCGCTTTCGCAACCAACGCAACAATGGGCGCAGCTGCTTCTTACGACCGTAAGATGGACGCACTGAACCTCGGCATCCTGCCAATCTTCCACACATAATAGAAAGAGAGCGCACTAATGACATTAGTTCTAAATGAAAACAGCTATGTCACTATTGCAGAAGCTGATAGTTACTTTGAGACTCGTATTGATAGTGCCGAATGGT
>Ga0222645_100061_pt1 | contig 67925 bp, 51 predicted proteins | sample AntAcemetagen292_FD_179881 | JGI IMG/M metagenome (GOLD analysis project Ga0222645, IMG submission 179881) | Saline water microbial communities from Ace Lake, Antarctica - #292 | ecosystem: Environmental > Aquatic > Non-marine Saline and Alkaline > Saline | place: Antarctica: Ace Lake | collected...
CTTCTCAACGTGGTATTTCCCAAGACTTCAGTCATATTTTCATCTGTCCAACAGTAAACCCAAATGATAAACTCTTCTAACGGCATGATCGTAATAGCTTTTTTTGTTTTTTTAGCGAGAACTAAATGAGGCTAGATCATGCCTTTTTCAATATATCACTGACTTTAAAAGTCGCGCACGGCGTTAGTGATAACCTTTTACTATCAATGGTGTTTTATTTTTATGTTCTGTATGTTTCATATACCAATAGCGAAATATGTGCTGACCATCTAATGGCCATGGATTAGACTAGAAATATGAGTTCAAACATCACCGCCTTTTGTTCTTCTAGTGAGAAATTTTAACTAAGCTATGCCAAAAACCTTCGAAGCTAAAAGCAGTAACAGTCAACTTCATATCATTAATGAAGCTTTAGTTAGCGGGCAAACTGCTCTGGCTAAAACAATGTTACAACAGCTAAAACCTTGTGACGTTGCCTTACTTTTAGAATCGAGCCGCAGTCGTAATCGTTTAAATATTTGGCAACTGATCCAACCTGAGCTTTATAGTGACGTGCTCGAAGAATTACCTGATGATGTACGTAATGGCATTATCAGAAAAATGTTACCAGAAAAAGTCGCTGATGCCTTAGAAGAGATGGACACCGATAACCTAGTCGATACATTGCGAGGCTTACCTCAAGAAGTAGCACAAGATCTGTTGGCTGCCATGGATGAACAAGATCGGTCGCGGGCAGAACTTGGGTTATCTTACGGCGAAGAGACTGCCGGTTTCATCATGAATACCGATGCGATTACACTTCGCCCTGGCATCAATGTGGATGTAATCTTGCGATATTTGCGCCTCAAGGGTGATATACCAGAACATACTGATACCCTATACGTAATAGACCGCAATGATAAGTTAATGGGAGGTGTGGCGCTCACACGTCTCATAACAGCGGCGGCCGATACACCGATAGAATCATTGCTTAAAAACTCTGAAGCTATTCCCGCTGATATGATGGATAACGAGGTAGCTAGTTTATTTGAGCGTTACAACTGGTTGTCTGCTCCCGTGGTAGATCAAAATAATCAATTGTTAGGCCGTATTACTATTGATGATGTAGTGGATATTATTCGTGAAGACGCAGAACACTCGATGATGAGCATGGCTGGCTTGGATGATGAAGAAGACACTTTTGCCCCTGTTGTAAAAAGTACCCAACGACGCTCCATTTGGTTAGGCGTTAACTTGTTTACTGCCTTAATGGCAGCAGCAGTAAGTGATTTTTTTGAAGCGACTTTGAGCCAATTAGCTGTGTTGGCAATACTCAATACCATAGTACCCAGCATGGGGGGAGTCGCTGGAAACCAAACCCTTACTCTCGTTATTCGAGGAATGGCATTAGGTCATGTTAACTCAGCTAACGCTAGGTGGCTCATTAGCAAAGAATTAGGCATTGGTTTTTTAAATGGCGTGATATGGTCAGTGTTGATTGCATCGGTTATCGCCATTTGGAAACAAGACCTAATGCTAGGTGCAGTGATTGCTTTTGCTATGCTGATTAATATGGTTGCTGCTGGGCTGGCAGGAGCCAGTTTACCCATCATCATGAAAAAATTAAAAATAGATCCTGCCTTGGCAGGTAGTGTGATTTTAACCACTATTACTGATGTAGTGGGCATTTTCGCGTTTTTAGGATCCGCTACTTGGTTATTAATATAGATTTGAGTTTTCCACGCACCATTGCCCTCACATTTTTTGCCTTGTTTGCCTTTGCCGCAAATTCTGTTTTATGCCGACTCGCATTAAGTACAGAGCAGGTTAACCCGGCAGACTTTACGTCAATCCGCTTGCTTTGCGCAGCACTTATTTTGACTTTCATTGTTGCCATTAAAGACAAATCTGTCATCAGCAACATTAACCACTACGGGAGTCACGCCGGAGCTTTATCTTTGTTTATTTATGCTGCTGGCTTTTCTTATGCCTACATCACCCTAAACACTGCAACAGGGGCGTTAATATTATTCGCGGCTGTACAATTTACCATGCTCTTTAGGGGGTGGTTAGCGGGTAATAAAATGGCTTATCAAGAATACGCGGGAGTTTTACTGTCTCTATTGGGATTTATTTATTTTGTTTTTCCAGAACTAGAAAAGCCTAGCTTAGTCGGCTGTTTACTGATGGTTGTAGCAGGCATAGCTTGGGGGATCTATAGTTTACTTGGTGCTAAATCAAGCTACCCACTTTACGATACAGCCAGTAACTTTATTCGGTTAACACCCATTGCCATATTAAGCTTGGTCATCATGTATTTTAGTCTTGGCATAGATATTAGCTTTAAAGGTTTTCTTTACACGTTAAGTTCAGGTGCATTAGCTTCTGGTGTAGGCTACACCGTCTGGTATCAGGTATTACCTAGATTAAAGCCCAGTATTGCTGCAGTGTGTCAGTTATCAGTGCCGATTTGGGCAGCTTTGGGTGGAGTATTATTGGTTAATGAGTCCATCAACTTACATCTTGTGATATCCGCTTCAGTGATACTGGGTGGAATATTGTTGGTTATACTGGTCAAAAAAAAAGGCTAAGCGTACGTATTAAAGTTAATTATGGTTAACATGGAAAAGACTTACGAGAAGTTCAAAGCGCGGCGACCTGTATTAACCGCACTTTGAATATTGCACTTTGAATATTGAATATTTTAAACCTTATATTTCCCCTGCTCCATCACTAGCACTGCAGATATAAATTGTCTCTTTGTAACCTGTTGCAACTTCATAGGACTCAGTCAGCAATGACTTTGCACCCTCTACCATATCATGGGGCATTAGAGCGACCATACAGCCACCAAAGCCTCCACCAGTCATACGTACCCCACCCTTTTCACCTAGATACTCACTGAGTATTTTCACAGCAAAATCAATGGCCGGTACCGTAATTTCAAAATCGTCACGCATTGAGATATGTGACTCAGCCATTAGTTTGGATAACTGAACCACGTCGTTCGCTCTCAAAGCTTGCGCGGCTAAAACAGTGCGTTCGCTATCAGAGACAACATGGTGGGCACGTCGAAATACTACTTCCGGCAGTTTATCTTTATTGTTTTGTAGCTCCGCTAGACTAATATCACGTAATGCTTTTAGTCCTAAAGTGCTGGCAGCTTCTTCACATTGTAAGCGGCGAGTATTGTATTCACTGTCTACCAAACCACGTTTCACGTTAGAGTTGATGATCATCACTGCCAAATTTTCTGGCATAGAAATCAGCTCTGCATCTAACGAACGACAATCTAGTAGCAAAGCATTGAACTTAGAGCCACAGGCACTGACCATTTGATCCATGATCCCACATTGGCAGCCTACAAATTGGTTTTCAGCTTCTTGGCCGTTAAGCGCTACTTCTGCTTTTGTGAGTGGCAGCTGATATAAACTTCGGAACGTTTCACCGATTACCACTTCTAAAGAAGCAGACGAGCTTAATCCTGCTCCTTGTGGTACGTTGCCAGCTATCGCTAAGTTAGCACCTTTAAATACATGGCCTCGCAGTTGAAGGTGTTTAATAACACCACGTACATAGTTACTCCACAATTGTGTAGAGTGCGCTTCAATTTCACAATCCAGAGAAAATTCATCTTGCTCATTATTATAATCAACAGCCACCACTGAAACGGTCATATCATCTCTAGGCGTCACGGCAACTAACGTTTGATAATCAATGGCACAGGGTAAAACAAAACCATCGTTGTAATCTGTATGCTCACCTATTAAATTAACCCTGCCTGGCGCTTGAAAATGGCGAGTGGGTTTAGTTCCAAATGTCTGTAGAAAAACAGTGTTGAGCTCAGCTAACATATCTTTACAGATGTTGGGTGTAGACTTTAGGTTACTATTGGATATAGACATTAACCTAAGCTCCGGCCAATTCATTATAATGAACATCACTAAGCGCTTGTAGACGCTGTGCTGCCTGTTCTGGGGTTAAATCTCTTTGTGGCTCTGCCATCATTTCATACCCCACCATAAATTTGCGTACTGTGGCTGAGCGCAATAAAGGTGGATAAAAATGTGCATGGACTTGCCAATGCGGAGTCGACTCTAGATTGTTAGGTGCGCCATGCCAACCCATTGAATAAGGAAAAGAGCACTGGAACAAATTATCATATCGACTGGTTAGCTTTTTAATAGCGATGGCCAGATCGACTTTTTGTATGGCGTTAACATCAGTGAGTCTGGCACAAGTAAACTTAGGCATCAGTATAGTTTCAAATGGCCAGGCAGCCCAATATGGTACAACGGCTATCCAATGTTCTGTTTCCACCACTGTACGCGAACCGTCTACCGATTCTTTTTGGGCATAATCAAGCAACATTGAACTAGCATGTTTATCAAAGTAAGCTTTCTGACTCGCCTCGGCCTTAGCGACTTCGTTAGGAATAAAGTCATTCGCCCAGACCTGCCCGTGGGGGTGGGGGTTAGAACAACCCATGGCTGCTCCTTTGTTTTCAAATACTTGTACCCACACATACTCTTTTGATAAATCAGCGACTTGTTCTTGCCAAGTATCAATCACCCCTTCTAAAGCAGGTAACGATAATTCAGGTAGTGTTTTGTTGTGCTCATGGGAAAAGCAAATAACTCGGCTTGTACCTTTGGCTGCTTGCAAAGTAAAAAGATCATCGTTTGGCTGCTCTGATGCAGGGGTATCTTTCATCAATGCAGCAAAGTCATTAGTAAACACAAACGTACCACTGTACTCAGGGTTGATTTCACCATTAATACGCGTATTACCGGGGCACAAGTAACACTGTGGATCATAGGCTGCAGTGTCAGCAAGGTGCGGTTTTTCTACTTGGCCTTGCCAAGGACGTTTCGCTCTATGGGGTGAAACTAATACCCAGTCACCCGTTAGGGGGTTGCGACGACGATGAGAATGATCAAGCGGATCAAATTTAGACATAACTTCAATAACCTATTTGTTTTACCATTTATTGTAACGGTTTAGATGTAATGTAATTTATATAATTAACACGACAATAAATTTACCAATAAAATTTCATCGTCAATATTGATTAATGTAGCGGTAGCTAAGTCGAAAATAGCTCTAAAATAAATTTTTCTAGATTTTTCTAGTCATCTATATCTTGCTGGCTCAACCAGTTAATTAATTTTTGCATATCTTGGGTAGCGGCTTCGTTTAATTGTTCGACCCAATCGTGCACATTTTGCCACCATGCTGGGTGATCGCCTTGCTGGATTTCGTTAGCAATTTTTTGCACTCTAGATAAGCCTACCGAACCCGCAGCCCCCTTAATTTTATGTGCTTGTGAGCAGACTTCATCTTTCTCATCAGCGCTTAGACTAAGCTGCAAAATTTCTAAATATTCAGGCATCTTTTCCTGAAATACCTTGACGCTGGTACGCACCATTTCGTGACCTATAGTGTCTACCAACATTTGTAACAACTCCAAATCGAGGAAAATGTTTAGTTGGTCATTTTTAGGCGTAAGTACAGGTTGATGAGGTACGCTAGGTTGTTCACAAAACAAACTGTTGAATACTTCAATGATTCGACTCTTTTTGACTGGCTTTGAGATGATATCGTCCATACCGTTATCGAGGTATTCTTGCCGGGTCTTAATTACATTTGCCGTTAAAGCTACAATACTAGTCTGCTCCACCAAAGATTCTTCATGCAGCACGTTCGCAACTTCAAAACCGTTCATGTCAGGTAACTGGATATCCAGTAAGATCAAATCATATTGTTTTTCGCGCGCCTTGGTAATCGCCTCATTGCCCGTCATAGCGACGTCAACATGTTGTCCAAGTTTTTCCAACAAGGCTTTAGCGACCATCACATTGAGCTCAATATCCTCCACTAGCAATATCTGTAAACCTGTGACTTTGAGTGTTTCAACTTGAATAGGCTTTTTACTGATAGCAAGCGGCAAGTCAACAGTAAAGCAGGTGCCATTGCCCATTTCACTACTAACGTTAATGGTACCATTCATCAAGGACACCATTTTTTGGCAGATAGCTAAGCCAATACCAGTACCGGTGGCACTTTGATGTTCGGGTGAGTCAACTTGATAATACATAGCAAAAATTTTCTCTATGTCTTGCTGTGGAATACCCACCCCCGTGTCACACACTTTGAATGTAACCATGGATGTCTCAGAATCCACTTTTTTAGCTTTGACTTCTAAAGAAACAGTCCCCCTTTGTGTGAACTTAACCGCATTAAACAGCAAATTCCATAGAATTTGCCTTAAGCGTGTACCGTCTACTTCAACTAATGCAGGCAAAGGCTGTTCGACATGTGAAGTAAAAGTTAGCTCTTTGTCATTAGCTAACAGCTCGATAATACTGCCAAGTTCTTGAGTGAAATCTTTGATAGAGACGGTTTTTAATGATAATTCAAGTCTGTCTCTACCCAAGCGATCTAAATCAATAATGTCGTTAAATATATTACCTAAGGTGATACCACTGGCATAAATTGTACTGACCCAAGCAAACTGTTCACTTGTCAAAGCGGTGTCGCGTAACATTCTACTTAAGCCAACAATACCATTAAGCGGTGTTCGTAACTCATGGCTAATAGTGGCAATAAATGCAGTCTTGTCTCTGTTGGCTTTTGCTACCGCATTTTCTGCCTGCTTACGCTCAGTTATATCACGGCCAAAGGCCAGCAAGCCAAGACGAGTATTGTCTGCACTAAAAAATGGCACCTTACGCATTTCAAAGTAGCGACGGCGGCCGTCAGCAAAGCGCAGCCAGAGTTCTTCTGTAATGCTGATGTCGTTTTCAAGGACATCTTGATCACTGGCAACCACTTGGCTAGCCAACTCTTCGTCGTATACTTGATGAGGTGTTAACCCCATCAGTTCTTGTTCTGTTTTACCGGTCATTTGTTCCGCAACGCGATTGCAACCAGCAAATTGGCCTTCTTGATTGCGGTAGTAAATCAGATCTGGTGAGGCATCAATAATGGATCGCAACAAAATAGATAAGCGTAACGCTTGTTGCTCTTTTTCAGATTTATCAGCGATTTCTCGCTCTAGATCAGTGAATACATTTTCTCGCTCTAATTGAGCATTTTTTCGCTGCTCAATTTCATGATTAAGCTGCTTAATATTATTTTGTAACGTGCGGTTGAGTAACTCATCTTCTTTGAGTAATTTTTCTAACTGAGTTACCGCCTCTGCTAGACTTTCTCTCGAACGTTCCAACTGTTTCACCAATTCACTAAAAAACCATAACACCCAAGGTGCGCTGAGTAATGTTAGTAAAATTGCGATTAAAAAATCTTCCGTGTGAGCCTTGTCACTAATAAGAGGCCTAAGAAAATAGGTACCCACGAAGGTAAATACCAAAGTCAAAATAACGAATAAAATACTGACTTTAACTGCACCGAAACGATTAATAAACTGAGCAATGCGGATTGCCCATGGGTCAACTGAGGTCTTTTTCGTCATAACACACAGGTCTCAAAAATATGGCTTTTATGAATTTCAGATATGCTAACAAGAATATTCCGAGGATCAAAATTTAGCATCGTATTAAAATTCTTAAATTAGTTCAAAAAGGACTAACCATTCATTTATATTGCATATTAATTCAGCTTCAAATAAGTCACTTTATTAAATAAAGTGCTGTTTTTAACGTTTTAATAACAATAAACAGTGCTTTTTTACTTTTTTTTATAGCTTATAACTAAGCAAAAAAAATACGCTATCTGTTTGAAAACAATTAATATTTAATATTAACAAGAGGTCAGAATATGAAAAATATAAAATACCTTATACAAGGTAATTGATTTATAAAATAATCCTCGGTATTTTGTACGACCTGCTTAATATAAATATCCGATACTCTACTGGGGTCTTCGATAGTAATTACGACCAAAATAAGTTCTAGGGCATGAGGCCATTTCACGCTCATACACATGTTAGATGTATGATTAGTAATAACGACATACAACCCCTGCCCAGTCAATGGTTGAAGGAGTCTTCAAAATGAGTTTATATCATCCTAACGATTCAAAGGATAATTGTGGTTTTGGCTTAATTGCCCATACTAAAGGCGAACCAAGTCACCACTTGGTGAGTACCGCAATTGAAGGTCTTGACCGTATGCAACATCGTGGCGGTATCGCCGCAGATGGTAAAACTGGTGATGGTTGCGGTTTACTTTTGCAAAAGCCTGATGCATTTTTTCGTGGCATAGCCGAACAGCAAAATTGGAAATTAAGTAAAAACTATGGTGTAGGTGTAGTTTTCCTCAACCAAGACCAAGTTTTAGCTGACTTAGCCAAGCAAGTCATCACTGAAGAGCTAGAAAAAGAAACCTTAGGTGTAGTTGGCTGGAGAGTTGTACCAACAGACAATTCAGTCTTGGGCGATCTTGCGTCTTCATGTGTGCCACAAATTGAGCAAGTATTTATTAATGGACCATCAGGATGGCGCTCTCAGGATTTAGAACGTCGCTTATTTATGGCTCGCAGACGCGCAGAAAAGCGCCTTTCAGATGATGAAGATTTTTATATCGCCAGTTTGTCTAGTCTAGTCACAATATATAAAGGCCTAGTTATGGCCGGTGACTTACCTAAGTTTTATTTAGACTTAGCTGATGAAAATATGAAATCTGCGATTTGTGTATTTCACCAACGATTTTCAACCAATACATTGCCACGCTGGTCATTAGCTCAACCCTTTAGATACTTGGCACATAATGGTGAAATTAATACCATTCGAGGTAACCGCGATTGGGCTCAAGCTCGAAGCGGTAAATTCAAAACTCCTTTATTGCCTGATTTAGCTGATGCTGCACCTTTTGTTAATGAAGTGGGCTCTGACTCTTCGTCATTAGATAATATGTTAGAGCTGTTTTTAGCCGGTGGTATGGATCTATTCCGTGCCATGCGTTTGTTAGTGCCACCCGCTTATCAAAATAACAAAACCATGGATGAAGATTTAAAAGCGTTTTATGAGTTCAACTCCATGCACATGGAACCTTGGGATGGCCCAGCAGGTATTGTATTAACCAATGGTCGCCATGCAGCGTGTAACCTTGACCGTAACGGGCTTCGTCCCGCGCGCTATGTTATAACCAAAGATGGCCTAATCACTCTGGCTTCAGAAGTGGGCATTTGGGATTATAAGCAAGAAGATGTGATTGAAAAAGGCCGTGTTGGGCCAGGCGAGATGTTAGCCATAGACACTGAGACAGGTAAATTATGGCGTTCAAATGAAATAGACGATGATTTAAAAAGTCGTCACCCCTACAAAGAATGGCTAGATAAAAGTATTCGTCGCTTAACACCTCTTGAGAAGTGTGACGCGCCTGAAATCGGTAAACGCATGTTTGACGACGATATGATGAATACTTATTTAAAACAGTTTAATTACAGCTATGAAGAACTTGAACAAGTAGTCAAGGTATTAGCCAAAGATGGCCAAGAGGCAACAGGTTCGATGGGTGATGACACGCCCATGGCTGTTCTTTCTGGGAGAAGTCGCACAGTTTATGATTATTTTCGACAGCAGTTTGCTCAGGTAACCAACCCACCTATTGATTCTTTACGTGAAAATCACGTGATGTCTTTAGCGACTTGTATTGGCCGTGAAAAGTCGGTGTTCACAGAAACATCGGGGTATGCTGATCGCGTGTTGTTTGACTCACCCATCATGGTGTACACCGATCTTAAGCAATTACGTAACTACGATCCTGAACATTATTATTCTGAAGTAGTCGATCTTAACTTTCGACCAGAAGAAGGGCTCAAAGCAGCCATTAATAGAATATGTAATGAAGTGGAGCATTTGGTCTCACACAAACGCGCCGCGTTCGTTATTTTATCAGACCGTGCTATCAAAACTTCGCGTATACCTATACCTGCTGCGATGGCGGTGGGTGCGGTGCAAAAGCGATTAGTAGAAAAAGGCTTACGCTGTGATGCAAACATAGTGGTAGAAACAGCCTCGGTCAGAGACTCACATCACTATGCTGTATTAATTGGTTTGGGTGCTACCGCAATATATCCATTTTTAGCATATGAAATTATTGAACAAATGTGTGAGTCTGGACATTTGGACATGACTCCAATGCAAGCTACTGTTAATTATCGTAAGGCGATAAACAAAGGCTTGTACAAAATCATGTCAAAAATGGGGATCTCTACTGTTGCTAGTTACCGTAGTTCAAAATTATTTGAAGCGATTGGTATCAACAGGTCAGTAATGGATATGTGCTTTAAGGGAGTACCAAGTCGCATTCAAGGTGCTGATTTTGAAGATTTCCAGCAAGACCAAGTAAACTTAAATCGTGTTGCTTGGTTAAAGCGTAAAAGTATAGATCACGGCGGTTTATTTAAATACGTACACGGCGGTGAATATCATTCTTATAACCCCGACGTAGTCACAACGCTACAAAAAGCCGTCATAAGTGGTGATTATAAAGACTACCAGAAATTTAGCGCTTTAGTAAATGAGCGACCCGTAACTTGCTTACGTGATCTATTGGCTTTATCACCTGATTCAGAAGCTATTTCTATCGACGAAGTTGAGCCAGCAGAAAAATTATATCCCCGTTTTGACACCGCAGCTATGTCAATTGGTTCGTTAAGCCCTGAAGCCCACGAATCCTTAGCTATCGCTATGAATCGTTTAGGTGGCAACTCTAACTCTGGCGAGGGTGGTGAAGATCCTAAACGTTTTGGCACTGAACGTAACTCAAATATCAAGCAGATTGCATCTGGGCGTTTTGGAGTCACACCTCATTATTTGGTTAATGCTAAAATATTACAGATAAAAGTTGCCCAGGGTGCTAAACCTGGAGAGGGTGGCCAATTACCTGGTGATAAAGTGACTAAATATATTGCTGAGTTACGCCACTCGGTGCCTGGAGTCACATTAATATCTCCACCACCGCATCATGACATTTATTCTATTGAGGATTTGGCTCAGCTAATTTTTGACTTAAAACAAGTCAATCCTGATGCATTAATTTCAGTGAAATTAGTATCAGAACCCGGAGTAGGTACTATTGCTTGTGGTGTTGCTAAAGCCTATGCCGATTTAATTACTATTTCGGGTTATGACGGCGGTACGGGTGCTAGTCCATTATCATCAATCAAGTATGCAGGCAGTCCATGGGAGTTAGGGCTTGCAGAAACTCAGCAAGCCCTAGTCAGTAATGGTTTACGTCATAAAGTACGGGTACAGACCGATGGCGGCCTAAAAACCGGTTTAGACGTCGTCAAGGGGGCTATTTTAGGAGCCGAGAGCTTTGGCTTTGGTACTGGCCCAATGGTCGCTTTGGGCTGTAAGTATTTACGTATTTGTCACTTAAATAACTGTGCAACAGGTATCGCCACACAAGATAAAAATCTGCGTGATAATTACTTTGCAGGTTTACCCAATATAGTGATGAACTACTTTAAATTTGTAGCTCAAGAAGTACGCGAAATTATGGCTTCAATGGGTGTGCGTAAATTAGATGATTTGGTTGGGCGTACTGATCTACTGAACGCGTTAAACGGCGTGACGGCAAAACAGAACAAGTTAGACCTTAGTCCTATTTTAGCAAAACCATTAGCGGGCGATCACACCAAGCTATTTTGTAGTGAAGGTGCTAATGCACCCGCTGATAAGGGTGACTTAAACCAGTTACTTTTAGCAGATTTAACGGCTGCCGTGAAAAATAAAAGTGGTGGTGTATTTAACTATCCTATCCGTAATACTGACCGCTCAGTTGGCGCTATCATATCTGGCTTGATTGCTAAACATCACGGCAACAAGGGTATGAGTGAAGATCCGATTAAATTGAACTTTACCGGTACTGCTGGGCAAAGTTTTGGGGTCTGGAACGCTGGTGGATTAGAAATGACCTTAGTAGGTGACGCTAACGACTACGTGGGTAAAGGAATGGCTGACGGTAAGCTCGTTATTCACCCACCTAAAGGCGTAAGCTTCAAATCAAACGAAAGTGTAATAGCAGGTAATACCTGTTTATACGGTGCAACAGGGGGCAAATTATTTGCTGCTGGGCTTGCAGGTGAGCGCTTCGCCGTACGTAACTCCGGTGCTATAGCGGTAGTTGAAGGTATAGGTGACAACGGCTGCGAGTATATGACAGGTGGCATTGTAGCGGTACTGGGTCGTACTGGAGTTAACTTTGGTGCAGGTATGACCGGTGGTTTTGCTTATATCCTAGATGAACAAAATGATATTGAGCAACGCGTAAATAGTGAATTAGTGGAGCTGATGTCTATCCAAGATAAAGTAATTTTAATGGAACACTTACGAGGCCTTATTCATCAGCATTACGAAGCCACAGGCAGTGAACATGCACACAATATACTAAGCAACTTTGCAGTATATTTGCCGAAATTCAAACTGGTTAAGCCTAAGACCAGTGACGTTAAAAATTTACTTGGTCACATAAGTCGGTCTACTGCCGAATTACGTGTTCAAGTACAGTAAGGAGGCATCATGTCTAAAAATGTATATCAGTTTGTTGATGTAGGACGCATAGATCCTCCTAAAAAGCCCTCTATTCTCAGACGTGAAGAGTTTGCTGAAATATATCAGCCAATGAGCGATACCCAAGTAGCAGGACAAGCTGACCGTTGTCTTGATTGTGGTAATCCTTATTGTGAATGGAAATGTCCTGTGCATAACTTCATTCCACAGTGGCTAAGCTTAGCCAATGAAGGGCGTATTTTTGAAGCGGCTGAATTATCTAGCAAAACCAATACACTGCCCGAAGTGTGTGGACGTGTTTGTCCCCAAGATCGATTGTGTGAAGGCGCTTGTACCTTAAATGATGACTTCGGTGCCGTTACTATCGGTAGCATTGAAAAATACATCACTGATACTGCTTTTAAACAAGGTTGGCGTCCCGATATGTCCAATGTTGTTAAAACGAATAAGAAAGTAGCCATTATTGGTGCCGGCCCTGCTGGTTTAGGTTGTGCGGATATCTTAGTACGTAACGGTGTAAAGCCCGTTGTGTTTGATAAGTATGAAAAAATTGGTGGTTTGTTAACATTTGGCATTCCATCTTTTAAATTAGAAAAAGAAGTCATCGCACTACGCCATGAAATCTTTGCTGAAATGGGAATGGAGTTTGTTCTAAATACAGAGGTGGGTAAGGACCTTCCTTTTCAAGACTTGTTAGATGGTTACGACGCTGTTTTTCTGGGTATGGGAACTTACAAAGCTATGAAAGGTGAGTTTGACCACGAAAAAGCGCCAGGTGTGATTGAAGCCCTGCCTTACCTTATTGCCAACGTTAATCGTCAGTTAGGCTTAGAGAAATCACCTGCTGACTTCGTCGACATGAAAAGCAAAAAAGTAGTAGTACTAGGTGGCGGTGACACCACGATGGATTGCGTCAGAACCGCTATCCGCCAAGGCGCATCCGATGTTACTTGTGCCTATCGTCGTGACGAAGCAAGTATGCCAGGTTCACGCCGTGAAGTAGTTAACGCCCGTGAAGAAGGTGCTAACTTCAAGTTCAACCTGATGCCGTTAGATATAGCGGTAAATGAAGATGGTAAAGCGATAGGCGTCAAAATGGTTAAGACTGAGATGGGTCAACCTGATGCAGAAGGTCGCCGCCGTCCGGTAATGGTAGAAGGCTCTGAGCACGTGATTGAAGCTGACGCAGTAATCATCGCTTTTGGCTTCCAGCCAAGTCCTGCAAGCTGGTTTGGTGACTATGGTATTATTTTGGACGAAAAAGGCCGAGTACGTGCTCCTAAGCGTGGAAAATTTGCCTTCCAAACCTCCAACCCTAAAATATTCTCCGGTGGAGACATGGTGCGAGGCTCTGACTTAGTGGTAACAGCGATTGATGAAGGTCGTAGTGCTGCTGAGGGTATACTGGATTATCTAGGCGTGTAAACGATTAGGTATATAATCTAAACAAAATAAGGGGCTTATGCCCCTTTTTTGATCTTACAAAAAAGGCTACAGATTGTTCGAACTAGAGGAAGGTAAGCCTTTATTGCGATAGCAGAATATCTAACCACACTAACCGATGGTCTGAAGAGCTGTTTCGATTTTTGATTAAGCGGTATAAAGGATCATCTAATTGAGGCCAAAATACACCACTTCTTTTCACTGTAAGTGAAGTTGAAGGCAATACATAGTCAGCTCGCATCCCCCACTGAGCCGTATGCTGAGATGAGTATTGACTATCAGGTGTATGTAACCTTGCAGCTACACTTTGAGGCACCACAGCGTCGCTGACTAACGGATGCCCAAGTAACTGTTGGATACCAGTTTTTATTCCGTCACCTTCATCTGGTGAGGCATTCAAGTCACCAACGACCACAAAGTGCTCATCTTCTAAACCACCTTGTTTACCACCATCATCATAGATATAAGATGCCTGCTTTTTATCTGATAAGTAGTCAGTCCAAAAACGTATTTCATCATGATTACGTTTACCGTTACGATTTTCAGGGCCATCAAATACGGGTGGAGTTGGGTGACTGGCCAATAAATGAATAGTTTGACTACCGATTGTAATTGGAACGTCCCAATGAGACTTAGAGGACAAACGGAGTATTTGCTGTGCTTGTTGGCTGTAATAAGACTTGCCACTTTCGTCCTTGATAGTTGCCAGTAGGTTATTTGGCATATCTTTCCAAAGAAAGTGTTGAAATGTGCGAACGTGTTTAAGTTGAATAGGGTATTTGCTAAGCACCACCATGCCGTAATGGCCGGGGAATAAACCAAAACCAAAGGCGTCACCTTTAGTGCCGGATGCGATGCCGTCTTTATCTAAATCCAAACCAGAATCAACGCCTGTATTGACAGGAGCAGAATAAAAATAAGGGTAATCAATAGGTTTTTGATTGTTCTGTGAGACGTTTAGATAATGCTTTATAAAATTTTGAATGTCTGTTGTTGACTGTTTAGAATAATCAAATTCATTTAATAAAATAATGTCAGGCCTTAAACGCTGAATAATCTCCGAAGTGTTTTTAATCTGCTGATGTTCACCATTGCTTAAGTTGCTCTGCAACTCTGCACCTGTAGGCACTTGTCCTTTTTCAATATAATTTGTAGCGTCCATACTGACGTTAAAAGTAGCAATTCGAATACTTTTATTAATGCTTTTATCAACACTTTGACTAGTAACAGACATACTGAACACCGTTAAAAAAATAAGTAATATTTTATCCATTGTTTAACCGTTTTTGGATGACCAATAAAAAAGCCGACTCAAGAGAGTCGGCTTATAAGATCCTAAATTAAATATTTAGAACTTGTAATTAACACCTATGCGAACTGACCACAATGATGCATCACCTACTCGAGTCTGACCAGCAGGCTCTAGAAATTCTGCATATTCATACTGCCCAGCATCATTTATAGAAGCTTTGATTGCAGGCTGTGCACGAGGGAAGCTTGTTTCATACAAAACACCCCAGTCGTCATTTAGCATGTTGCCAAAGTTCTCAATCACCATAAACGCTTCACCTTTATGCTCCTTCATGAAACCAGGGAATTCCTGAGAAATACGAAGGTCCACTTTGGTCCACCAATCGCCATTAATGCTGTTACGCTCCATGATCCCACCACGTTTCAGACCTTCTGAATCAATGAATGCGTTAAATGCTTCTACATCGAAATCATCTGCATAAACAACTTTGCTATCGCTCAGCTCAGGAACATACAACAAGTGACGGTCGATGAAACCAACTGAATCACCAAATGCAAAACCTGTATCTTCACCAAATGTATAACTATATGGGCGACCTTCGTTAACTGTAGCGAACATGTTAAAACGTGTTCTATAACCATCAAAGAGTTCGGTTGTATAAGCTAGAGTAAATGTAAAACGTTGAGGGATTTCGTAATTTGACGCAGCTAAGCCTGGATTTTCAGGATCAGAAGTGTTGTTCAAGTAGTTAGAAAACGCAACAGAGCTTGTCATTGGGCTAACTTCATCAGTTGAAACGTTTGCGTATGAAGCACTCCAGTCAATACCGTTATCAAGAGACTGACTTAAGGCAATTGAAATAGTAGTTGCATCGCCTGAGTCGCCATTAACATTTGTCAACACAAAGTCTTGACTACGACCATTTACACTTGTGTAAATAGGGCGTCCATCGGGGGCTGTATCACCGCTCAAACCACGGCTGAAATCACTAATAATTGCAGAGTTTTTCTTATCTGAGTAAAGAAAGTCAAGCATCACTAACAAATCATTTTCGAATGTGTAAGTTGCACCTAGAGCGTACTTCCACTCAGATGGAATTTCGAAGTCAGGATCTTGAATATTCAGACCACCGTTACGACCTTCACCATTTGCAACAGCATCAAAAAGATCTTGTGGGATATCGAAAATTGGATTACCTCCACCATTGAAGTCCATGTCAAATACTGAAGTGCCAGAACGGTCTTGGTTCTCAAGCTGAATGACACCATTGTTTGAATAGTTGTTAGAAAGCCATACATTTGGGTTACCGCCAGAGTACAAACCAAAGCCACCGCGCACTTCTAATTGATCACTAGCGTTCCAGTTTATGCCTAAACGGGGTTGTAATAAATCAAGACCATCTAAATTTTGCTGGTTACTAAATCCATATGTGGCTTCGACTAACGGGTTTTCTGGTGGAAGATCATCACTGCTGTACCAATCATAGCGTAAACCGTAAGTAACGGTGACGTCTTCGTCTAACCAGTAATACTCGTCCTGAACGTAAAGAGTATTAATTTCGTAGGCAAAGGTAGCTGCCGCATCTGATGGATTGTTAGTCACTCCCGCATTCTCATATGTAATACGATTAGGTGTTCCAGCTTCGAAGTCATCAATCGAGCTAAAACGATATTCGCCTTCAGCTTCTTGGATAAACAAGTTAAATACATCTAACTTTTCGTACTCATATCCAGCAGTAATCACGTGATCACCAACCGTATAAGTACCGGCTAATTTCAACGTGTCTGTGTCGTAAGTTAACTTATTCGCGTGACGTGAGTCATCTGCACCTAGATAAACTGTAGCGCGAGAATTGGAACCATCACCGTCATGGTCAAACTCGGTACGTATCTGCACTTCACCAAAATCAGTACCACCGAGAGGCGTAACTGATGCTTCAAAATCTGACGTACCAATTCTTAATTCGGTAGAAAAATTATCTGTCCAGTCGGAGTAGACAGAAGCGACATAAGACGTAAACTCACCACGTTGATCGTAATAATGGTCAGAAAACTCAAACTCGTTTGAATCACCATCTGATTCGCGGATGGTGTTTCCATCGTTGAAGTTATAAACAAATGATGCACGATGCTCGTCACTAATTTGCCAATCTAATTTAAGAAGAACTTTTTCATCTTCTACTGGGATGCTGGAAACAAGTCCGCCAGGAGTGTAGCCGTAACTATCTATGGCTATTTGTTGAATACGGTCAAGCTGAGCTTGTGAGACACCTTGAACTGGTGTTGCTGCATTTGAGTCACCTGCGCCTCGATCAAACAAAGTAGCGCCTTCTAGCTTTTCGTAAGCACCATAAAAAAACAATTTGTCTTCTATTAATGCCCCACCAAAGTTAACACCATAACGTTTCTCAGTAAAATCGCCGGTATTCAGCTTGTCGCCTTCTAATTCATCACCGCGAAGGGAGTCACTAGTGTAGTCAAAGAAAGAACCACCGTGCCATTCGTTACCACCAGACTTTGTTACAGCGTTAATGTTACATGCAGTGAAACCACCGTACTGAACATCAAATGGTGCTAATTCAACAGCTACTTGAGCAATTGAGTCGTAAGAAAATGGAATACGAACTGTTGGATAACCATTTTGATTAAGACCAAAGTTATCGTTCATGCGCACACCGTCAAGCGTTAAGCTGTTGAAACGTGAACTTGCACCAGCACACTGAATGCTGTCTTCGTTAGCTTCATTAATATAGATACGCGGGTCAATTTTAATAAGGTCTTTAATATCACGGTTGACAGCAGGCGCAGTTTCTAAGTCATTTAAACCAAAGTTTGCAACAGGACCTGACGAACCATATGATGAATTAACTATTGAACCAGTAACAGCAATACGCTCGATATTTTCTTGACTTCTTAGATCGATGTTTTGGTTTAAAGTCTCGCCCAATGTTAAATATACATCGGTCATGGTGCTTATTCCAGCAGCGTCTTGCACTGCAATTATGTAAGGTCCACCTACACGCAAGCCACGTAAGTTGTAACGGCCAGTTTCATTAGTCGTAATAACTTTAACAGAACCGGTACGAGAGTCCGTAATGGTCACTGTTGCTCCTGACACTGACTGCCCGTTTGCAGACAATACCGTTCCATTAATGGCTGAAGAAGTTTCTTGCGCCATCGCTGCAGATGATATGCCTACCGACATAGCGACTGCAATCGCGATGCGACTAAGTTTTGTGTTTTTAAACATTTGTGTGTTTCCTAAGTTTATATGTTCTGAACGTTTAGTCCGAACTGTTGCCCGTACAGAGTACCAACTGGCATTTCCGAATGGTTTGGTTGGTCGATTCAAATCGACTTCTCGTTCGGTTAAACGTAATTCCAACATTAGTTTAACAGAATAATTATGACACTTTTATTACAGGCATAGTAGTAATGGTGTAAATTCATCAAACTGTCTTATTTCTGAAGCTAAATCATACAACTTATCGACATATTTTAACAAAAAAAAACAAACTTGACCAACGGGTCAAGTACAAAAATCTACATTGTGAACTGACTTTTAGCAAGTTCGCTGGTATCTTTCGTACCAATTAATTTCTTGATAAAACGGTTTGGTATGTCTACTCCTTTAGTTATTGCCATTTCAGGCGCATCTGGTTCTGGTAAGTCTTTGTTTACTGAGAATTTATTAAAAGAATTCTCTGAAGAAGGTAAACCTGTTCAGATTTTACGAGAAGATCATTATTATCGCTCTCAAGACCATTTACCCATGGTTGAACGAGAAAAAAATAATTATGACCACCCAAAAGCATTTGAGCATGAATTGTTGGTTGAACATTTAAAAGCATTAAAAAGTTGGAAGTCCATTGAGTACCCGCAGTATTGCTATAAAACGCATACTCGCCTCGAAAAAACCGAAACGTTAATTTCAGCTCCAGTCATCATTATTGAAGGCATCATGTTACTGGCTAATGATGCCCTACAACCCTTGTTTGATATAAAAATATTTGTTGATACCCCCTTAGATATCTGTCTACTAAGACGTATGAAAAGAGATATTGCTGAAAGAGGTCGTACCTTAGAATCTGTGGCTAAACAATATGAGTCGACTGTTAAACCTATGTATCATCAGTTCATTTCACCTAGCCGCTTTACTGCTGATGTAATCGTCACGCAAGGTGGTAAAAACCGAATTGCACTGGATGTGATTAAATCTCATATTCAGCAGAGCCTGCTTTAAAACTACAGAATGTTATAGATAGCTAATAAAAATAAAAAAGGAAATCATATGGTTAGTCTAATAGGTGTCGCGTTAATGTTAGTTATTGCATTCACGTTCTCGTCTCACAAAAAATCGATTAACTGGCGTACTGTAGGTGGTGCGTTTGCTATTCAGGCTTCAGTAGGTGCACTAGTACTGTATTTCCCACCAGGGATACAGTTCCTATTGGCGTTAACCAGTTATGTTGAAAATATTATTAGCTACAGCCAAGATGGAATTACTTTTATCTTTGGCCCGTTGGGTAACAAGTCGATGGGTTTTATTTTCGCTTTTAACGTGTTGCCCGTCATTGTATTTTTCTCTTCACTGATTACAGTTTTATATCACTTAAAAATAATGAATCTGATAATTCGCGTGATAGGCGGCTTTTTGCAGTTTTTCTTAAAAACTAGTCGACCGGAGTCTATGTCTGCTGCTGCCAATATTTTTGTCGGCCAGACTGAAGCGCCATTAGTTATTAAACCCTATATTCCCAACCTCACTCGTTCTGAACTTTTTGCTGTAATGGTGGGTGGTTTAGCCTCCATAGCAGGCTCAGTAATGGCTGGCTATGCAAGTATGGGGGTTAAAATAGAATATTTGCTAGCGGCAAGTTTTATGGCGGCACCGGGTGGTTTATTGATGGCTAAAATCATTATTCCTGAAACAGAAGAAGCCAAAAATGAACTATCTGATCAGGAACAACTGGACAATCAGTACGCTAATATTTTTGATGCCGCAGCAACTGGTGCAGCTAATGGTTTACATCTAGCGTTAAATGTTGGTGCAATGTTACTCGCCTTTATCGGTTTAATCGCTTTGTTGAATGGACTTATTGGTTGGGGTGGCGGCTTATTCGGTGCAGAGGATTTACGTTTTGAAGTAATACTAGGTTATGTATTTCAACCGATTGCTTGGACATTAGGAGTACCATGGAGTGAAGCCAATGTTGCTGGTAGTTTTCTAGGTCAAAAAATAGTTGTTAATGAGTTTGTGGCGTATTTAGACTTTTTAAGATATCAAAGTGAATTATCACCGCAAACCCAAGCAATCGTTATATTTGCTCTTTGTGGATTCGCAAACTTTTCATCCATTGCCATATTGATGGGTGGCATAGGTGCCATGGCGCCAACTAGGCGCAAAGAAATAGCCCAATTAGGTTTAAAAACAGTATTAGCCGCGACTCTGGCCAATTTAATGAGTGCGGCTTTGGCAGGGTTTTACCTCAGCCTTTAAACAGAAAAATAAGTAGGGGAAATAATGATGGAACTAGTAGCAGTAGATTATATGGCACCTGATGCAGATAAACTTTTTGTAGAATCTTTGCATAAAACCGGCTTTGGTGTTTTGAAAAATCATCCTATTAATCAAGACCGAGTCAGCAGTATCTACGAGCGCTGGCAGGCTTTTTTCAATAGTGAAGAAAAAAATCAATTTGCCTTCAACAAAGACACACATGATGGATTTTTTTCTACTGAGATATCAGAAACAGCGAAAGGTTTTAAGAAGAGAGATATTAAAGAATACTTCCACTTCTATCCTTGGGGACGATGCCCGGAGGCATTAAAACAAGAAGTAGCAGATTATTATAGAGACACCAATGTATTGGCGGCAGAGTTACTTGCATGGGTTGAGAAGCATTCACCTGCAGAGGTATCAGCAAAGTACACTCAGTCTTTGTCAAGCATGGTGACTGATAGTGAGCAGACCCTGTTACGTATTTTGCATTATCCACCTCTAGACGGCTCTGAAGAGCCAGATGCAATTCGTGCCGCTGCGCATGAGGATATTAACTTACTGACCTTGTTACCGTCAGCTAGGGAGCCAGGTTTACAGGTAAAAGGTACAGGTGATTCGTGGATAGATGTGCCCTGTGATTTTGGTAACTTGATTGTGAACATTGGTGACATGCTGCAAGAAGCTTCAGGTGGGTATTTTCCATCAACTAGTCATAGAGTCGTTAATCCACAAGGTAGCGATCAGACAAAAGCACGGGTTTCTTTACCTTTGTTTTTACACCCTAATCCAGAAGTTGTGCTGTCTGAACGATATACGGCTAAAAGTTACCTAAAAGAACGTCTTAAAGAATTGGGCGTTGCTTAATCTAAAGTCTTTGTAGAATTTTTTATAAAATTCGTCGCAAAGTTTTTCGTAAGAAAGCCTTTATAAAAAACGTCTATAAAAAAGCCGCCTGCAACAGCAATCAGGCGGTTTCAATGAGTGCAACATTAAGTCTTTAATTGTTATTCTTACTGCCATTTCTTGTTACATTGAAATACCAATGGATGACGTCATCAAAAATAACTTACGAACAAACTACAAATAAATTACAAGTTATTTAGAAGTTCCAGTTTGTTTTGATACTTAGCCTTGTCATGTTTATTAGTCGCTTTATTTTTAGCCTGTTTAAAATAACGTTTACTTTGTTGCAACTCACCCATTTCATAATAAGCCCGAGCAAGCCCAAAGTAGACTTCGTGCTTGTCTTTATCTAGTGCCAAAGCCCTACGAAAATGATTAAGGGCTTGAACCCAACGTCGTTGCTCCAGTTCTTGCTCGCCTAAATTAACGTGGTAATAAGGATTGTTAATTCGTTGAGCTTTCACTTTTGTCAAAATCTTTTCAGCAGCTTCATTACGTCCAGTAAACGTATATAAGTAAGCTAAATTTTCGAGCGCAATCAAGCTGTCAGGAGCGATAGCAAGTGCATGCTGGTAAGCTTTCTCAGCTTGTGGAAAATACTGACTTAATCGGTAAAGAATACCAAGGTTGACCCATGCAGAGTCAAAATTAGGGTTAACGGTTAACGCTTCTCGAAAGTAAGCATAAGCTGTCACATAATCTTGTCGTAAAAAAGCATCAATGCCTTTGTTGTTATAAAACATTGATAAAACAGCTCGTTTACTCACTACTTTTTTTGGAGATTGATATCTTAAAAGCTGTGGAGCGAAATCAACTTGATAACTACGGTTATCAAGTACAAGGATACCTGCTTGTTTTGGAGCCAGAATTTTAATATTAATATGCCGATTGAGTAGACTGAAACCCGCTCTTCTAGTCCAATATTCTGGAATTATTATTTCTTGAAAATAGGTATTAAACCCTGCCTCACTTGCTAACGCGTAAGCCATAATAGATAGTGACAAACAGTTCGCAGTTTGAGAATGAAACGTATCGTTCGCATTGGTATTTGCGTCGCCTTGGTAAAGTAAATTTAATTCCGAGCGGTCAAATATAGCTCTTACCAATGCTTCTATTTGAGCATTTTTATGCTCTATTTTATCAAGAGTAGCGGCTACAAAAGCATTCGCGGTGGCGTCTAAATAAAAAACATGCTGTTCTGACTGGATGCTGACTTCTGAAAAGCCTAAAAAACCTTGGTCATATAACAAATCTTTAGAGAAGGGAATTTTGACTACTGTAGACTGACACGCTGAAAAAAACATGACAAAAATGAATAACGTAATAACATTCTGAGTCAATGAAAGTTGCTGCATAATAAACACCCCCAGCATAATAAACGTACTATCGATGTACTATCAATGTACTGCTAACGTATTGTTACCATAGTTGTCATTGGATATAACTGCTAATTAGCTCACTGTAAAAAATTGCTTTACCCTAAGTTGGAAAATTAGAAAAACTGAAAAACATCTAAATTTTATCTAATGTTGAAATTGACTAATATCTTGTCATCACCTGACCCTGCTAAAAAAATCTAACAACTAAAAAAAGTTCATTGACTAGCTCGATACCCGCGCTTCTCACATAACATCTGGGGCTGATAAAAACATCTATATTTGACACAAAACCTCACAAACTTCGAGTACCACGCTTGTACTTTTTTGATTAACTCAGCGTCTAAAATTTTGAAGTGTTTTATAACATCGGCATACGTAATAGACTTAGTCTATCTAAGACCTTTTCCTTAATTAATTGTGAGTAAAAAAGACGATATGAAAATAGCTATTTTAGGTGCCATGGATGAAGAAATAAGCCTTATCCGTGCATCTTTAGAAAATTGTCAAGAGCAAAATTTTAATCATCTCACAGTATATATTGGCAAACTGGGTGAAGTAGAGGTGGCTTTAGTTAAATGCGGGATCGGTAAAGTGGCAGCAGCGGTATCAAGCAGTGTGGTGATCCATCATTTTGCCCCCGACTTTGTCATAAATACTGGCTCAGCTGGTGGCTTTTCAAGTCATCTTAATATTGGTGATATTGTTATAGCAACTGAGTTACGCCACCACGACGCAGACCTAACTCACTTTGGTTACGAGTTTGGTCAAACTGCAGCTATGCCTGCATATTTTGAATCTGACAAAAATTTACTTGAGCACGCCTCTCAAGCAGCAGCTAAGCTACACCACGTACAAGTAGAGCAAGGCCTTATTTGTACTGGAGATTCCTTTATCGGAAGCGATGAAGCCGCAGCAGTCATTAAACAACACTTTCCTTCAGTTTGCGCAGTTGAAATGGAAGGTGTCGCTATTGCTCAAAGCTGCTATTTATTAGGTGTACCTTTTTTAGTGATCCGCTCTTTATCTGATATTGCTGGCAAAACCTCGACCGTTTCTTTTGAAACATACCTCGAACAAGCAGCCAAAAATTCAGCTACTCTCGTTATGCAAACTATTGCAAGACTAGCCTAGTGTATGGCCTTATCAATACCCTATTAAGTGAGTATTTTTTATCATTTTGGGTATTGCTATTGGTCATATTGATTGAGCGTTACTTGCCTTGGCCTGACAAATTCCATCCCATTAGTTTTATAAAAGTATTAGCAACGGGTATGCAAACAAAAGTACTTTTTACTAAGCGAAATTCTATCAAACAACAAAAAGTATCAGGTGCGTTAGCTTGTATTGTTTTGCTACTCCCTTTTTGTAGTGTGTTGGTGGTATTTAAATACTTGTCTGAATACCCTATTTTTTTTGAAGCCTTAATGCTGCTTGTTGCTTTACGCTTCAAAGATATTGCGAAACAAACACGAAAAGTCACGGCAGCATTATCCAGACAGCAAAAAATGTTGGCGCGACACGCACTGTCGCAAATAGTCTTAAGGGAAACTCAGAAAATGTCATCCTTAGGTATGGTTAAAGCTAATATCGAGTCAGTATTATTACGCTATAGCTACCAGTACTGCGCAGTGATTTTTTGGTACTTGATAACGGGAGGAGTTGGCGCCTTGACCTACCGTTTAATCTACGAATTATCTTTGTGTTGGAATAGTAAATTACTCAGATTTAGGCACTTTGGCCAGCCTGTGAGATACGTTGTTAGTATATTACAGTGGTTACCCAGCAAATTAGCCTGCTTGAGTATTGTATTAGCTGTCAATATTAACCGAGGCTCAGCAGCGTTATTTCAACGTATCAGTTATAAATGTAACCATTTATTTGTTCTCAATTTGTGTGGAGCTAGTTTAGGTATAGAACTCGGCGGACCAGCTTATTACGAACAGCAAAAATTTCGTACCAGCAAGTGTGGTGGAAACAGGCCAGTCGTATTAGCTGATAATACTAGGGCTATAGCGGCAACAGATCGAGCCACATGGGTGTGGTTAACCCTTGCTTTTATGGGCTGCGCGTTATCATTTTTAGTGACTAGATAATAAACGCTTTAATTATTAATCCCCTTTACACTGTGCAGCGTAATATTTAATATCTACAATTATCAGCTTACTTACTTACTTAAATAGAGAATATTTATGTTTAATCGCGTTACCTTCTGGGTGTTGAGCTTACTAAGCTTTGCAGCTTACTCTGCCAACGTTAGTAACATTACCCAACAAGAATTACTCAAAACGGATACAAACAATATAGTCATAGTAGATGTCCGTACACCTGAGGAATTCCAACAAGGGCATGTACCTAATGCGATCAATATTCCCTTAAGTAAAATAATTAAAGACCCTACTGTTTTAATGTCTTCAAAACAAAGGGCTATAGTACTTTACTGCCGCTCTGGCTATCGGACAGGTAAAGCCGTCGAAGCTCTACAAAAAGAGGGTTACCAAAACCTTCAACACCTTGAAGGCGACATGCAAGGTTGGTTAAAAGCAGGCCTAACTGTTGAAAAGTGAGCTTGAGACGTGCTGCTTGATGATTTGATGATTTGATGATTTGAGTATCTAAAAGTTTGGTACTTCAAGGAACTAGTAATTTTAAGAGACTGATAATTGGAGAAATAGGTAAAACTTATTTATGAATATCACCCTAACCACGCCAGCCATGTTGTTTCCGGCCATATCCTTATTATTGCTAGCCTATACTAACCGTTTCTTGGCTCTTGCAAGCATTATAAGAAATTTTGACTTGAGTGATAATAACGAAAATGATCAGCGACAAATCGAAAATCTACGCTCGCGCATCCAGTTAATCAAGAATATGCAAAGGGCTGGGATGGGCAGCTTCTTCTTATGTGTACTGTCTATGTTAGCCATCTACGCTAGATATCAAACCATAGGAGGCTCGATATTTGCCTCTAGCTTAGTGTTATTGTTGTATTCCTTGTGGTTATCAGTCAGAGAAATCCATATTTCTGTCGAAGCGCTAGATATGTATTTAAGTAACTTAAATTTATCTCCTAAAAAGCGCCCCTAATGTAAAATCAGCTCCGACTAATAAAGCTGAAATAAGATTAGTGGGATAGGCCAATGTTTTACAAGTTGGCCTATCCCATGTCTTATTTAAAGGTTATACGCGCAAACTTTCGCTTACCCACTTGCATCACAACCTGTAAAGACTGAGCAAACTGATGTTTAGTGTTGTCCACCCTTGCGCCGTCAATTTTCACCGCACCTTGCTTGATCATGCGCATCGCATCAGAGGTTGAATTAACTAAGTTGGTATCTTTCAACACGTTCGCAATCATCAAACCTTCGCTTGGTAGTGAAAACTCAAATTCTGGCATTTCATCTGGAATAGCATTTTTCTGAAAACGTTGAATAAAGTCTTGATGAGCCGACTCAGCGTCTTGCTCATTGTGAAAGCGCGCAATCAGTTCTTTTGCCAAATCAATTTTTGTGTCCCGCGGGTTAGCCCCTGCTTCCACCTTTTGTTTAATGGCTTCAATTTCATTTTTGGGAGTGAAACTCAATAAATCATAATACCGCCACATTAAATCATCTGATATCGACATGATTTTGCCAAACATGTCGTTGGGTGCATCGGTAATTCCAATATAGTTGCCCAAAGACTTAGACATCTTTTGCACACCATCTAATCCTTCAAGTAAGGGCATCATTAATACAGTTTGTTGTCTTTGACCCTCAGACTTTTGCAATTCCCTACCCATTAGCAAGTTAAATCGCTGATCTGTACCACCCAGCTCAACGTCTGCTTGTAACGCAACTGAATCCCAACCTTGTACCAAAGGATAAAGAAATTCATGGATCGCTATAGGCTGGCCGGTGGTGTAACGTTTTTTAAAATCGTCTCTTTCCAACATGCGCGCTACCGTTTGGTTGGAAGCTAGTTTTATCATGCCTGCAGCCCCCAATTTGTCCATCCACTGGGAGTTGAATCGAATCGTCGTTTTTGCTGGGTCAAGGATTTTAAATACTTGCTCTTTATACGTTTCAGCGTTGGCCAGCACGTCTTCTTTTGTTAATGGCTTACGGGTGATGTTTTTACCTGTAGGATCACCGATCATGCCGGTAAAATCACCAATCAGAAATATGACTTCATGACCTAATTGTTGGAAGGTACGCAGTTTGTTGATTAAAACAGTGTGACCTAAATGCAAGTCTGGCGCGGTGGGATCAAAACCCGCTTTAATTTTTAGAGGTTTACCTTCTTTTAGTTTGGCAATCAGTTCATCTTCTAATAATATTTCTTCTGCTCCACGCTGAATTTCAGCCATGGCACTTTGCCAATCTATCATTTTTATAACCCTGTTAAAAATATACTATTTACCCTATTAATTATATTTTACTTGCCAAGCTCCAGCAATGAAAGGGCTATGACATCCTTTACCATAACTAAAAAAGATTATTTACATAGAATAAAATGCTCAAAAAACCAGCAGCAGCTGGAAAGTTATCTGTAATCAATATATTCTCCGCTTATGTTTTCTATTGCGTGTTGTATTTGTGATTAAAAAGTCCTTCAAAAACCTGCCTAAACCACACAGATGGCTTATATCTGCGGTTGCTGGTTTCTTATTTATTCTGTTTCTTTTTCCATCTGAACCGGTCAGCGCGTATAAAAACTCAGTTCCTGCATTAGAGATAGGGAAACGTTATGATTTAGACATTAACTTCAATAACTTTTCTGTTGAAAACTATTATAGTCCTCGGGAAAAAAACGAAGTTAAAACAGTCGTTGTCAAAAAAGGTGACAACTTAGCAATGATATTTAAACGTAATGGTTTGTCACCTCAGCAAACTTACCATGTCAGCAAAGCAGGTGAACTGGCTAAAAAGTTGCTAAAAATAATGCCTGGCGAAGTATTAGAATTACAAATAGACCCACAAGGTCTGATAGTTTCACTCGCATACCCATTTTCAAGTACAGACACACTGATTGTTAGTAAAGCTGAAGATGATGCGTTTATCAGTAAAATTGAAACCATCGAAGTCGATACCCGTTTAAATTATACTCAAGGTGATGTAACCAATAGTTTTTGGAATGCGGGCCTGAAAGCAAATTTAACTGATAATCAAATCATGCAAGTAGCAGGTATTTTTGGTTGGGATATTGATTTTGCTTTAGGACTTAGGGCTGGCGATAGCTTTTATGTGATGTTTGAAGAGCACTACATCAAAGGCGAATTTATCGAAAACGGAGATATAGTCGCCGCGCAGTTTGTTAATCAAGGTGAGGCGTATACAGCCATACGTTATGATGATGGTAATTTTTACACACCTGAGGGTCGCAGTATGCGTAAAAGTTTTTTACGCGCCCCAGTCAACTTTAGGTACATTAGTTCAAGCTTCAAGAAAAATCGTTTTCACCCCGTTCAAAAACGTTGGAAAGCACACAGAGGCGTAGACTACGCAGCTGATCGCGGCACACCAGTAATTGCTGCAGGTGATGGTAAAGTCATTAAATCAGCCTATGACAAATACAATGGTCATCATGTATTTATTCAACACGGTGAAAAGTATGTGACCAAATACCTACATTTTACCAAACGCAAAGTGAAAAGAGGCCAAACAGTTAAGCAAGGTCAACTGATAGGCACAGTGGGAGCCACAGGTTTAGCTTCAGGGCCACACCTGCATTATGAATTTTTAGTGGATGGAGTACACCGTAACCCACGTACTGTCAATCTGCCAAAAGCTGAACCTATTGCCAAAAAAGAGAAAGTTAAATTTATTGATATTGCTACGATCAGACTGCAGCAGTTAAATAATAATAAACGCATTATGTTGGCAATGAATTAGGAGTTTTTATGCCACAACTGTATTTAGGGTTAATGTCCGGAACTAGCATCGATGGCGTTGACGTAGCATTGGTAGACTTTTCAGGCTCTCATCCTCGGCTGCTAGACTGCCAAACGTTTCCTTTTTCACTTACCCTAACTGACGAATTACACCAGTTATGTGCACCAAGCGAAAATGAAATAGAACTAATGGGTCGTGCAGATAGGGCTGTAGCCGAGGTGTTCGCCAAGGCTTCACTGCGGTTACTCAAAGATAATTATATTAACCCTGAACAAATCATAGCAATCGGCTCACACGGTCAAACTATCCGGCATATGCCCCTCGGAAAGCACGGCTTTAGTTTACAAATAGGTGACCCCCATACCTTAGCAATATCGACAGGCATTGATGTCATTGCTGACTTTAGACGCAAAGACATCGCCTTAGGTGGTCAAGGCGCCCCCTTGGTACCCGCTTTTCACAAAGCGGTGTTTGCCGACCCGACAAAATCAAGAGTTGTCGTTAATATTGGCGGTATTGCAAATATAACTTATCTACCAAAATGTGATTCTGATGATATTATTGGATTCGATACCGGCCCTGGCAACACTTTGTTAGACGCTTGGTGTAAAAGGCATACAGGGCAGAACTACGATGACAAAGGGCAATGGGCGGCACAACGTTCAGCAGATCCTGAATTATTACAATTATTGTGCAAACATCCGTATTTTTTATTACCGGCGCCTAAAAGTACCGGACGCGAGCAATTTAATTTACCATGGTTAGACCACAACCTCAGCAGCATAGCTCGACATATCGATCCGCAAGTTGTGCAGGCAACATTAGTGATGTTGACTACCGACACCATTGTTAAACAAGTTCTACAATTTAAAGACGTTGAACAGGTATATATCTGCGGTGGTGGTGCTCAAAATGAGTTTTTAGTAGAAGAACTAGAAACTTCACTGCATACGTGTGAGCTATTCATCACAGATGAACTAGGCGTAGAAGCGAATGCCGTAGAAGCGATGGCGTTTGCTTGGCTAGCCTATGCGCATGTTAATCATATACAAGGCAGTGTTGCCAGTGTGACAGGTGCGATAAGAGGGGCAGTGTTAGGTACTTTTTGCTCGGGTAGAGGATAGACTTGGATCCAAGAGATAATAAAAATGACAAAACGCCAGTTAGATAAAACAGATATCGCTATTCTGACCGCTTTATACCAAGATGCCAGAATGAATAATAAAGATATCGCTGAGTTAGTTGGGCTAGCTCCCTCTTCGTGTCTTGAAAGAATTAAAAAACTGCAAAGCGAACAGGTAATTAAGGGCGCACAGTTACATGTCGATTTTCAAGCCTTAGGTGGCAATATTCAAGTGATGATTTCCATTCGCTTATCCGACCATAGTCGACCCACCATCGATACGTTTCAAAAACAGCTAGCTTTATTGCCTGAAGTAATCAGCCTTTATCATATGGGTGGCGAAAACGACTTTTTACTGCACGCAAGTTTGGGCGACACAGAACATTTACGGGATTTTGTGTTCAATGCTATTACTGCAAGAAAAGAGGTCAATCATGTCGAAACGGCTCTAATCTACGACCAAGTAAATGGAACAGTGTTACCTAAAGTATAATCCTATCATGCTCCCATAAATGCCTATTACAATTCGAAATACTCAGTAAAACACTTATACAACTGAGTGCCACTTAAGACAGAAGCAGAAGGAAAATGCAAAATAGCGACTAAATCGCAAGGTGCCAATATGTCCGTTGTCGCTCTGTCTGAGTCTAAGTTATCCACATTAAGTACTCTGGCTAATACTCCTCCTTTTTTAATAATATCACCGGGTTTAGCGATGTACTCCACTATGCCGCCTTGCTGAGTAAAAAGCGTCTTATAGTGATTTAGCGTGACGGCTTTACGGGTCATTTTTTCGGGCAAAGTTGAACTACCGGGTAAACATCCCTTGGCAGTTAAATAAGTCAGAATACTTTTAGCATCATATTCACCTTCTTGAAAATTGATCACCTCTTGGCTACCCATCTCCAATGTAAAAGCTTCCACTGCAAAATCAACTGGCTGCTGGCGTTTGTCACTAACTAGATCTGTTAACAGCCACCATGGGCAAAATGTAGCCTCATCTAAGGCACCTGAAAATACATTAGGCATAAATATCACATGGGGAATATTAAATAGGCTAGCGGAAGCTTTAGCATATTCGGGAACGTAAATATGTCGGGTGGAAACAGGACCATTATGTAAATCCAGTACATAATCTGCATCAAAGGCTAATTGCTGTAATTTTAAATTAAGATGCTGGGCTAGACCAATACCCCACGTTTCATCTAATCTAATTTGTAATTGTTGTTTCATCTTTTGTCGAAAACGGGATTTTATAGACTCAACAGATTCTACGTCATCGATGCTATACGCAAACTCATGAATAAAAGCATCGTCATAATAGTAACCACGATTCCAGTTTGTGCCATTAACAGGATCAAAACGACCCAAGGTGTATTCACCTGCTTTGATATTGGTGCCAACTGGATTACAATTTGGTACCAATAATACTTCTCCACATATTGGAAGGTTTTTAAGCCATTGAATAAGTTGATAAATAACTACATTACCTTGCACTTCAGCCCCATGAATTGAGCTCTGAATGTATACCTTTGGCCCAGGCTGCTTTCCAACAAACCGATACAACGGCACATTCATGTTTCGGCCAGATGCGTTCTGAGCCACTACTATATGTTCTTTAAACAACTTATTCATGCAACTCGCGCGTCCTATTGAAATACTAAATGATAGATACTAGATGTTGGAAAGTGGGGGCATATAAACCGATGGAAGTTGTTGTCCCAAACAATAGTTTCATTAAATACACTATGTAGTAACTTTTATTCCATTTCCAAAATTTAAAAAGCTTTACTCACTTTTAACCGCTCCCCACTTTTAAAAGCTTTGAGTAACTTTAAATACCAAAATAAAGTGTTTTAATCAGCACACAGAGCTTATTTCACTCAATAAATGCTCAGTGATTTCTCAAGCAACAGCTTCATTTTTTAATCAAGCAGGGTATCTAATATTGAAAATAATCCTGCTAAAAAAGCAGTATGAGAGTTATTGACAGATTGCAGCAACGTATAAGATAGGTCGACGTCATGCTCGACCACACTATTAATGCCTCCATACCGAACAGCTAACTAAAACTAGTACCTATTAATTCGACTAAGATAAGTTTAGAAGTAAGTAAATTTTATTTGATTCTGATTCTGATTCTGATTCTGATTCTGGACTAGCAAAACATTCCTGAAAATAATCAAGCCTCATATTTTTTTAAATACTGAAATTATTTTGTGTATCGACTTTTTCTACATTCGATTGCGCTCTTACATCGATAAGGCAATTGACATCGTTTTACCAGCTACGAGCCCTTTTTGACACCTTGTCTCGGTCAGAAAAAGCATGCAGACTCTTGTTAGGTGTCTCAGATTGAGAGTTAATGACTCACTGTTTGCTTCATTATGATGCCCCACTTCAAGGATTCATTATAAAAGGCTTGAGTCATTTTCAAATCAAGTGATAACTGTTTAGAGATATTAGCAATATTTTTCCAATGACCATTTTCAAAAGCCCTGATCAAGTCTAAGAATTGTTTAAGTTCATTTTCGCGGCCACACAACGCCGCCTTAATATCTTTACCAATAGGTAACTTTTCAACGATATCTTGCATGGGTCGGTCAAGTAATGCGTCAAGAAGTGAAAATAACCCTACCAAAAACCCCGTAGGAGGGTTGTTACTGAATGACTTTGCCTGCCCGAGCAAATCACAAAATTTGGCTCTGACCAGTGATAAATGAATGAGCTCAACTGGCTTATTATCACCCAAATTAGCCAACGCTAATAGTGCAACAAATTTTTTAACTTCGATCTGGCCCATATAGTTCAACGCATGACGTAAATCGCTGATTACATTGTATTTATTAATTAGTGGGTTATTAATGAATCGTAGCAATTTATATGACAAAGATACGTCACGTTGGATAATAGTATTAATTTTTTCTAAATCAAAATCTGTTGAAGTGCTCGCAGTTATTAGTTCAATTAATGATAATTTTGAAGTAGGTAGCTTTTTCTGTTTTATAATTTCTGGCTTAGCAAAAAAGTATCCTTGAAAATAATCAAACCCTATATCCCGATACGTTTCAAATTCTTGTATTGTCTCAATTTTTTCAGCAACAAGTTTAATTTTTGACTCTACATACTTGTCAATATTGTCCATAAGAGCCTGTTCGTCACATTCAACAATATCTACCTTAATAATATCGATGTAAGGCAAAAGTACGTCCCACTTTGGGTCAAAGTCATGATCATCCAAAGCGATGGTATAACCCAGTTTTTTAATACTTTTACAGGCTTGAACTAGCTCAGCATTAGGTTCAACACTTTCTACCACTTCAATCACCACTTTTTTGGGGTCAAGTGAAGTAGGAAAGTGGTGTAACAATGTATCTTGATGAAAATTAATAAAAACAGGTTTACCTGCAGAAATATCTTCTAGCCCCAGATCTAGGTGGCTATCAGTTAAAATTTTCGATGTCGCTTCATCTGGTGGAATGTTTGGGAAACAATTATCATCACCATCTCTAAAGAGTAGTTCGTAGGCATGTAATTCTTTATTCTTATTTAATATTGCCTGACGCGCTATATATGTAAACATCTGTTTTATTTTTCCAAAGTTATTATTAAAAATGCAGTGTTGATCTAATATACACCAGATCATCGTATTTATAGGTAATCTAAGGCGTGGATATGCAGTGTTTTTACCCTCTTTTAGAGTTTTAAACATGTTTACCAACCTATTTTGGGTTATTGGTTTTGGATTGTTGGAATTTTTTCAGGAGTTAACGGTCTATTTAGTTAATATTAAATAACTCCAAAATTTACAGAATGAATTTAGGTCGCAGAGCCGTTTCTTTTTTGTTAGAATCGCGAGCTAAAATGTAATACGAGGTAACTATGGGTACAGATTTACGCGCATTGACATTAACCGTTCCACAGACGGGAAGTATCGAGACATATGTCCAAGCTGTAAGCAGTATTAAGATGCTAACAGCGCAAGACGAGCAAGGCTTAGCCGAGCGTTTGCAGCAAGACGGAGATTTACAAGCCGCTAGAAAGCTTATTATGTCTCATTTGCGCTTCGTGGTGCATATTGCAAAATCGTATTCAGGATATGGTTTGCCTCAAGCCGATTTAATTCAGGAAGGCAATATTGGCCTGATGAAAGCGGTCAAACGCTTCGATCCTACAGTTGGCGTTCGTTTAGTTTCTTTTGCCGTGCATTGGATAAAAGCTGAAATACATGAATTTGTGTTAAAAAACTGGCGTATTGTTAAAGTTGCCACTACTAAAGCCCAACGTAAGCTGTTCTTCAATCTGCGCAAAAATAAAAAGCGCCTTGGTTGGTTCACTCACGCAGAAGTACAAAAAGTCGCAGAAGATTTAGGAGTAAGCCCTAAAGAAGTGCTGCAAATGGAAGCACGAATGAGCAGCCATGACCAAGCCTTCGATTTGTCTGCCGATGATGACGAAAGTGGTAGTTTTGCACCGGTGCAGTTTCTTGAAGATAAAACTACAGATGTAGAAACCGATGTTATTAATGCTGATACCAACTCGAATGCATCAGGAAAATTGTACGCAGCGCTCAAAACGCTTGACGACCGAAGCCAACATATTATTCAAACTCGTTGGTTGTCTGATGATAAAACGACTTTACAAGATTTAGCTGATAAGTATTTAGTATCAGCAGAGCGCGTTCGTCAAATTGAGAAAAACGCAATGAAAAAATTGCAGAACGCGATGGTTGCCTAATTCACCATCACTCAATCACCAGCCATAAAAAAAGCGCGATATTCGCGCTTTTTTTATGGCTGGTGATTGGCTCAAGCTTCGCTTTTATTGATGGGTAACACCCAAAATACTCCAGAAAACTCAGCTACAGCATTATCTCCGTCTAAAATAGACACGTTCAACTTAACATTGCATTTTTTGTTTTTATTTAACAGTTCAAATTTACCATTTAGTGACTCGATATTGCACAGTGCCCTAGGTTGCATGGTGATCGGTTTGTGATAATGAATATTACCATCACCCAACACAATTTCCCCATCTAAGCCTTTTTCTTTAAGCTGTAAGAATATCATTCCCCAACCAGTTAATGTGGCCAAAGAGAAAATACTACCAGCGAACATAGTGCCATGTAGGTTAATGTTTTTGTTCAAGGATGCTCGGGTTTCAAGAGTACGCCCAGTATATTGATGCAATTTAATGCCCATCTGTTTACTAATAGGGATCGTCTCATGCCACGTACTTTGTAATAACTTGCACCACTTCGGATGTAACAAAATACTGCTTAGATCAGTGAGTTTTTTTACCATTTGCTGGCGCTGCTGCTCTCCTAGTTCTTTAGGTGCTCCACTTTGTGCTATGAACCCTAAGCTGGTGAACAGTGCAATAGACGCCTGAGTGCTATTAGTCACAATACGAACCGCGCCCTCTGCTCGTGCTACTGCCTCTAAGGAAGCAACTAACATTTTTGCTAAACCTTTACCCTGATAAATTTTTTCAACAGCAATATGACGAACCTGTGCTTCTTCTGAAGAATTCATATGCACTCGACCCACCGCGATGACTTCGCCATTAGGACTACGGATCATCCGATGCTGGCTGACTTGCTCATATTCGTCTTTTTCAGAGCCTAATGGGTATTTCCAAGGCTCACGTAACATTTTCCAACGACACATAAAATAATCGTTAAAGTCTTGTTCACTAGTAGGTATATCAATCTTATACATCTGACACGGAAATCCTATATTGCTCACACATCGAGAGCTAAGCAGTCTAAATGCGAAGCTGAGCTAACTATTAAAACGTATAATACTGACTGCAGCAAACTATACGTGAAGTTGAAAAGTGACGGGCCCGTCATTCGTCAGCGAAACTTGCATATCAGCGCCGAACTCACCACTTTGGCAAGGCATACCTTCAAGTTCACAACACTTAATAAAATAATCATATAATGCTTGTCCTAATTGAGGAGCAGCACCAGAAGAAAAGCTTGGACGGTTACCGCTTTGTGTGTCGGCGACTAAAGTAAATTGTGAAATAACTAACAACTCACCTTCGACTTGTCGAACATTAAGATTCATTTTTCCATCGTGGTCAGAAAAAACTCGGTAATTCATCACCTTATGACTTAGTTTCTTTGCCTTGAGTTCATCATCGTCTTTTTCAAATCCTAATAAAACCAAGATGCCGTGTTTGATTTCACCCACGATTTTACCGTCAACCTCTACCTTTGCATATTTGACTCGTTGAATTAACCCGATCAATTTTTTTCTTGCCAATATTTAGCCATTGCCTGACTAGCAGAACACAGCGCTTTGGTGATTAGTTTTTCGCCAGCACTATGACCTGATTCAGGTACGATAGTTAGCTGACTATTTAACCAATTTTGGCTTAAAGAATAAGCAGCTTCGATTTTACACACACAATCGTAACGTCCATGAATAATACTCACAGGCAGATGCTGGATCTTTTCTACGTTTTGTAAAATATAATTCTCGGGAATAAAACAATAATATTTAATGTAATGGCATTCTAAAATAGCCAAACTAATCGCTCGGTGTACGTCTGAAACTAATTGATTTTCGTCAAACGTACAGTGCAGTCGACTTATACGAGCTTCCCACAGACACCACGCTTTGACTGCTGCCATCTTTTGCACTTCGTTGTTGCTAGTGAATATTTGATAATATGCATTAACCACCGATACCTCTTTAGGCCTGCTTTCAATGGGCTCTAAAAAGTCCTGATAATATTCTGGGAAGAGTTGTGCAGCGCCGCCTGAAGACTCTAGGTACCAAGTGTAGTCCTGCTCTCGTGCTAAAAAAATACCACGTAAGATAAGCCCTATAACACTTTCAGGTTGCCGAATAGCAACCAGTAAAGCTAATGTTGAGCCCCAAGAACCACCAAATAATACCCACTTTTCAATATTGAGATGCTGTTGGATCAGCAACACATCATCAACTAAAGCATGACTATTGTTATTTTCAAGCTCACCAAAGGGTGTAGATTTACCACACCCCCTTTGGTCAAAGCCGATTATCCAGTATTTATCGGGATCGAAAAAGCGACGGTAATCTCTACCAATTCCTGCTCCTGGACCACCGTGCAAGTAAAGAACAGGGATACCTCTAGGGTTACCCGTTTGTTCCAAATATAGTGAATGTCCATTGGATACCGCTACCATTTGTGATGAGAATGTTTGAATGTTGGGGAAAAGTTGAGTCATACGAATTTACATATCCCATTTGTTTATTTTTCAGTAATGCTTTAATTTACTGCTTAATCACGTAAAAAAAGCACATAAATAGTTATTTTATTTTAATGGAGAGACAATATGTCAGGACAAGGTTCAGGTGGCAACGTATTAGCTGCCATATGTAGTTTTTTTATTCCCGGATTAGGACAGCTCGTTCAAGGCAGAATTTTAGCAGCTATCATTTTCTTCATTCTGGTCAGCATTAATTATTCGCTTGCAGCAACTGGAATTTTATTTTTCATGGCAATATTTGGCTTTATCTTCCATCTATGGGCGATCATCGATGCTGCTCGATATAGAGGATAAGGATAGAGGTAAGGGTAAACATGAAAAAGCTAGTCTTAGTAACATTAGTTGTTTTGTTGGCAGGATGTCAAAGTGCTTATTACGCTGCATGGGAAAAAGTGGGTGTTGAAAAACGTGATATCCTAGTCGACAGAGTACAAGATGCTAAAGAATCTCAAGAAGATGCACAGCAGCAATTTAGCTCAGCATTGGATCAGTTTAGTCAATTAATCAACTTTGACGGGGGTGAATTACAAGATATCTATGAGCAGCTTCAAGATCAATTTGAAGCCAGTGAAGACTCTGCAGCCTCAGTATCGGGTAGAATTGATAAGGTCAAAAGTGTTGCAACAGCACTGTTTGATGAATGGCAGCAAGAATTAGAAAAATATACTAATAAAACACTCAAACGAGATAGCCAACGCAAACTAAAAGATACCCAACGCCGATACCAGTCGTTGCTTAACGCAATGCGCAAAGCAGAGAGTAAAATGGACACAGTGTTATTAGCTTTAAGAGATAATGTGTTGTACTTAAAGCACAATCTTAATGCTAGTGCTATAGGTGCGTTGCAAGGCGAGTTCAACGGAATAAAAAAGGAGATAAAGCAGTTAGTATCAGAAATGAACCATGCTATTGCTGAATCCAGTAGTTTTGTTGCTAGTATGAAAAGCCAGTAATTATTACATCATGATGGCGAGCTTAGCTCGCTATCATTTTCTTCTTCAGTAAACGTATCTTCTGATTGCTCATTCAAAAATACTTCTAAAACATGTGTTACTTCAGCCCCCACTAAAACTACAACCCACGATAAATACACCCACACAAATAAGATAGGGATCACTGCTAATGCACCGTAAATGAGTTGATATGATGGAAAACTTGTCACATATACCGCGAATAACTTTTTGCTTGTCTCAAATAAAACCGCACCCACTATCGCACCACATGCAGCATGTTTAGGAGATATTTTTTTATTTGGTACCAACATATAAACGATAAAAAAAGCCGAAACTGAAGTCAAAAAAGGTAAGGTTTTGAGTAATACAGTCCTCAAACCTAAAGTATATTCTTCTGCATAATTAGCCAAACCAATTAGGTATGAGCTCATAATGACACTGGAGCCCATTAAAAGCGGTCCAAGCGTCAAAACCATCCAGTAAATTGCAAAGGTGAAAATCAGCGGACGCTCACTTTTTGACTGCCATATCGTATTCAATGTTTTATCAATGTTAGATATCAACATCAAAGCTACAAACATTAATGACAATATACCAATAGCTCCCATGCCTGATGCGTTACCCACAAATTCAGCCATGTAAACTTGTACTTGATCACCAGCAGTGGGCACAAAACTATCAAAAATCAACGTCTCTAAATCTTTCCTCGCCTCTGAAAAAGCAGGGAAAGCTGATAAAATCGTAAAAAATACCATTATAAATGGTACCAGCGACAGCAGTGACACATAGGCCAAGTGCCCAGCGGAAACCGTTATTTTATCTCGCTTGCAATGAGCCGCAAATAACAATAAAAAGTCTCTTGCGGTTGCTACACTTTGTTGAAAACTGGAGATTTGAATGGACTTAAACATCATTGTGATAAAACAGCCTCAGTAAACCAATAACCTTAGTCTGCTCTAACACCCAACATATGGCAAATAGCGTCACTCAATTCACTGCGATTAAGTGTATAAAAATGAAAATTCCTAATCGCTTCTTTTTAGCTAACACTTTAACCATGTCCATGTTGGCCCCCATCAAATTACGTATGGTCTGCTCGCCTTTATCTAGACCATTGTACATGTTGTGTAACCACTGTGGCACATGCACATTAGTAAAATTCGCAAAACGCTGCAAAGTTTAATAATTGGTCACTGGCAAGGTTTCCGGCATAAGTTCCGACATAATTTCCAAATCAATACCAGTAGCTGCGACACAATCCTTAAAACGTAAAAAGATTTCTACATCAAAGAAAAACTGACTTATCTTTTCACTAACACCAGCAAATCAGAAGTATAAGATTGTGGCTTTTCAATACCGTGTGGTAAATCACCACGCAAGGCAACAATTTTTCTGATCCCACTTTGCCAATAATTCTTGGCGATCTCGATGAGTTCTTCACGTGTTGCGTCTACGCAGGTCAAATGTGGCCCAGTTTGAATACATGTCTCAGCCTGCATCCGTTTTATCACATCATGAGTTCTGTCACGTTCACCATTATTAGCACCATAAGCACCATAAGCAACACACATATGAAGGTTTAAGGGGTGCTAAGCGTTTCAAAGATTTCTACAGCGTGAGTTCCATTAACTCTGTTCTAGGTGGGAAAAATCCAAACGATGCATTAATTTCCTTTGATTCTGGTAATGATTGATTTAATGCATTTACCCCTTATGCGTAAGACTCCATGGGTTACTCCAAAAGTATTTAGCCGTTTAGACGTTCTAAATGAAATTTGAACGTAAAGCCGTCAAGATGTTTAGCAGTCTATCATTGACCTTTTGCTGGTAATGGTTAGAATTTACATGGATAGGAAAGATTGAAGATATGAAAATGGTAAATTTAACAAAATGGAATGGTGAGTATATTCACCCATACGCAGAACACGGTAAAAAAAGTGAAATGGTCAAAAAAGTCACTGTGTCTATCCCTCTTAAAGTTCTCAAGGTGCTCACTGATGAACGCACTCGTCGACAGGTTAACAACTTGCGACATGCCACTAATTCTGAGTTGTTATGTGAAGCGTTTTTGCATGCTTTTACTGGGCAGCCTTTACCTGATGATGAAGACCTAGGCAAGGAAAACACCCAAATTATCCCTAAAGAAGCAAGAAAGATAATGCAAGATATGGGGTTATCTCAAGAAACGTCAGATGAAGAATAGACTTTAGAACTTATACGACTTGCTAACAAACACCGTATAGTTCTATGTGATAGTTCTATGTGATTTTACTTGTTAGCCATACGCGCTATACGTAGTCGTATTTTCCACCTTTTTCTAAGGCTGCTTGGTAAGCAGGCCTAGCATGGACTTTTTCGACGAATTGGGTAATATTTGGAAAGTGTTTACCATTGCCTCGTGCAACTGCCGCTTCAAGTGGGAAACTCATTTGTATATCTGCACCCGATAACTCATCACCTGCAAACCAAGTATTGTGAGCTAAATGACCTTCAATGTAGTCCATGTTCTTAGCGATAATTGGACCGTAATAAGCGGCCATCAACTTGTCGACAATTTTGTTAGCTATAACTTTAACAAAAAATGGCTTGGCATTAGTTCTTACTCTGTCCAACACCAATTTTGCTACTAAGGGTGGCATAAGTGTGCCTTCAGCAAAATGTAGCCAATAAGTATATTGCCTGTGAACCTCACTACCACGCTGCGGATCAATTAATTGTCCCGCAAATGGTCCCGAAAATTGTGCAGCAGTGACTGTTTTGTAGTAAGTGCTCATTAAATACTCGATTATGGCACCAGATTCGGCCACAGTAACCTCACCATCGGTAATAATAGGGGATTTACCTAAAGGATGTATTAACGTCAGTGTGTTAGGCGCTAGGTTAGTCACACTATCTCTTTGATAATGCTTAACTTCGTACTCAAGCTTAAGCTCTTCTAAGAGCCACAAAATACGTTGTGACCGGGAGTTATTCAAGTGGTGCAGTATAATCATTTGGGTTCCTTAATCGCTAATTTCTAGACGTTTTATACGTGTAGACATTGGCTTAGACCACTTTAGTTTGTGTATCCATATGTATGTGTCTACCTGTATGTATGCTGTATTAACGTCTCAAACCCACTCGCTCACCTGCATCTATTACTTGCTGTTTTACCCATTCCCATAATTGCGGATTAGCTTTTTTGATCGCTGCGTTTTTAAGTAATATTTGACTCACAGAAACATCATGGTCAACCCAACTTTGACAACCGTTATGTAAGTTTTGGATCAGCGGCATCAATCTGTCTATGGCTTTAGCGAATTGCGCCTCAGGTGTTTGTGCCTTTTCAAACTCAATCCATAATTTAAGGTATATCTGCGATTGTTCACTAGGCAAAATAGCAAAGATCCTTTGTGCTGCTAATAGCTCATTATCATAGTCGTCATGATTAGCGTCATAAGCAAACTTATCACCAGTATCAATTTCTACTATATCGTGTAATAACAGCATAGTGACCACAGTTAACGGATCTAGATTTTGCTCTGAATAGGGCAGAAGTGTTAAAGCTAATAAAGCAATCTGCCAGCTATGTTCAGCGCTATTTTCGTAACGTGATAGACCAACAGGCTTAATTCTACGCTGAACATTTTTTAATTTTTCAATTTCTACTATGAATTGAGTGATGGCTTGAAAATTTTCAATCATTTATTATTCTCTGAACTAGGGATAGTGACAATTTTGGAAAGACTTTATTATGCGAGTTCACTTATTTTTCAGCCGAGTCTAAGCTCGCATAATATGCAGATAGATTGATAATATCAGTATCAGTTAAACCTGTAGCCATAGCAGACATAACCATATTTTTGCGCTCTCCATCACGAAATGCCTTCATCTGTAAAACCAAATACTGCTCTTTCTGTCCAGCTAAGTTAGGGTACATGGGTATCATAGAGATACCTTTACTACCATGGCACGCTACGCAGGTTACTGACTTAGCTTTACCTGCGGCGATGTCTGCTGCAAATGCTGCTTGTGATACTAGCCCAGCTGCAGCAAAAATAATGCTTAATAAATTGATATAGTTCTTTTTCACGATTGCTCCTTTTTGTTGAACCCAAAAGTTTGAGTGAGTAAGTGCTTTATATTAGTAAAAACATTAATATAAATATTAATATAAACGCTAATAAAAAACGTTAGAACATACTGCTACTAAGGCAACTTACTTCACTCGGTAGTGAAGTCAAGCTAATCAAATGCTTAAATTTACGCTTAGTCATGTCTAATCATAAGCTTGTAATAGAGTTAAATCTTTTAACTAAATGGTAACATAAAGCATATTTATTCGAATCCTTGTATGCTGACGGCGGCGAATCAGCGGCAAATTGAAATCCTGAACTAGGTGATAACCGTAGGTTATTACTCGCAAAAACTATCGATGAGTAAAAAAATATTTAGCCCGTGAATCTTCGTGTTGTTTAAGTATTACGACTTTTTGAGTACTTTTTATAGAGGCTTTTTATAGAAGCTTTTTATAGAAGCTTTTTATAGAAGCTTTTTATAGAAGCTTTTTATAGAAGCTTTTTATAGAAGCTTTTTATAGAAGCTTTTTATAGAAGCTTTTTATAGAAGCTTTTTATAAACGCTTTCTATAAACGCTCCCATAAAGGCTCTTTACAGGAGACATACTTAATTGTTGGTGACAAGCTGGTATGCGCTAAAAGGTGAGAACAAAAGTGAGAACAAAAACGAAGACACTAGTACGACTCACACACTGTATTACGTGATGATTTAGCTCAGTAAGTTGTGGGTCGAACTCAAAAAAGTAATTTTAAGATATTCTAATAATTGATTGATGTATTCAAAAATCCTCTGTAAAAACCGATGTATCCCAAGGTTATTTTTTCCTCCCTTGTTGAGGAAAAGGTCAGAGGCGTCATAAATCAGTGTAGATTTTTTTATAAAAGTAGTAGCAATAATAGCCAATATACGCCAACGTACGTGACGCTTAACATCCATAGGGTAACCATGAAATCACTCTACTCAATTGGCTTAGTATTATGTTTCTTAAGTGCCTTTTGGCATTCAAACAGTATGGCATCAGAGCAGTTAGTGATATCTAAGCACAACTCGCATCTAGACTTATTGGATAAAATTGACTGGCTGATAACTGAAAAAAATGTGCAGTTGTCAGACATTCAGCAGTTACAAGGTTGGCAATCCAGTTATACACCCAGTCAAGTAACCCCAGATAAAAATTTATGGGGAAAGCTCAACATTGCGTTTGATGATCCTGATGAAGAACAGTATTTTTTGACAATCGGCAATCCTCACTTGGATTATGTTGACATTTTTTTGTTAGATGAAAAAGATCGTATCCTAGGCTCTTACCTGATGGGTGGTAATCGAAATTATGCACAACGACCTTTTGGACACAGATTATTTATTGCCCCGATAAGTTCTGATCAACCAATAGTAAGTGTTTTTTTAAGAGTAAACGACGATGGACCGTTAGTCTTTTCTGTAGATTTAGCTTCTCAATCATCACTTGTTAAAACGGAACAATTACTTTTAGCTATTATCGGCTTTATTAGTGGTGGGCTTGCTCTACTTGCCTGTTATTTTTTAATTACTTACATTTTTATGCGTAGTCCCGTTCGTTTCTGGTTTGCTGTTTCCAGTGCCTCGTTTTTATTACTATTTTTAAACGCCAAAGGGGTATTAGGTCAAATAACAGGTATCACTGCCTATATTTCCAACCTCAGTTGCGCATTATTTGGGCTGTTATTATTGATGTCAGCTAAAGTTACTTTTGTAATTTTAGAAGGCGTTCCTACTATTTGGCGCTACGCTTTATATAGCTTTGGATTTGTTACCCTGAGCATGGCTTTTTCTCCAAACAGTGAGCAACAAATTACATTTTCAGTACTGATAGCAGCCTTATATGTGTTGCTTGTTGGAGTATTAGGCGTTTTCTACCATAAACCTGATAAGAAAATTGCTAACTTAGTTTATCTGTCAGGACTGGTATGTATCGCTCTAAGTGGCTTTGGTCAGGTGCTACTATTTTTGTCTGGGATGGCATTAACACCAAAGATATCGCTGCTATTTACCATGATAGTCATACTAGGCATTATGCTGATTGCCTTGGCAATTGAAGCTCACGAACGGGCGCTAACATACCGCCACAACATACAACAACGGCTAACAATCAACAATCTACAGCACTTTTACGACTTATTCACAGATTCAGTAGAAGGCTTATATTCATCTCGTCTTGATGGCCAATTGATTAGGGTTAACCCAGCAATGTGTTCTTTATTTGGGTATGCCGATGAAGCTGAAATGTTGCATAAGGTAGATAATGCTGACAAATTTTATGCTGATCCTCAAGACCGCGCAATTATGCTTGGAGAAATACGTAAAAGTGGCAAGGTTGTTGGTAAGGAAATAAGAGGTGTTCGCCAAGATGGTAGTGAATTTTGGTTCGCAATCTCTGGGCAAATCAAACAACAAGATGCAAAGCAGTACCTTTTTGGTTCCATTTCAGATGTAACTGAGCGCAAGCAATCGAATATTAGCCTGGAGTATTTGGCAACTCACGATTCACTCACAGGGGTCTACAATAGACGCGAATTTGAACGTCGACTTCGAAGTAGTGTACTTTATGCTCAGAGTCAAAATAATGATTTAACATTGCTGTATATGGACTTAGACCAATTTAAAGTAGTGAATGATACTTGCGGACACAAGGCAGGCGATTTATTGCTCAAGCAGCTAGCCCAAAAACTTGATGCCGTAGTGATGGAAAAAGGTACTTTAGCAAGACTTGGCGGTGATGAATTTGGGGTGTTACTTGAAGGTGATAATGCGCAAACAGCTAACTTGTTAGCTAACGAACTCATCAATGTGGTGCAGGAGTTTCGTTTTATGTGGGAAAATAGAAACTTCACATTAGGTATCAGTATTGGCCAAGTGTCTTGGCAAGCTCACATTAATACCGCAGAGCAATTATTAAGTATGGCTGATTCCGCCTGTTATTTAGCTAAAAAAGGGGGCCGTAACCAAGTACGTAGTTATTCTGCTGAAGATGAACATACGCTGCGATATGAGTCTGAGGTATCTTGGGTTTCACATATTAACCACGCCATACAAAACGACCGCTTCGAATTTTATTATCAACATTATCAAGCGTTAACTCAACGCACCAAAGGGCATCATTATGAAATACTACTCAGAATGCGCGATCAACAAGGCAATACTGTACTTCCTGGTACCTTTTTGCCTGTTGCTGAACGTTATAACCTCACGGCTCAAATAGATCGTTGGGTCGTAGAAAATTATTTTAGTTGGTTATCTAATCACCCACAGCATGAAGCAGAATTGACAAGAGTTAGTATTAACTTAAGCGGTCACTCCTTGGCAGATAAGGAGCTCAAACTATTTATTTTGAATGCCTTTGAAAAATACAATATCCCTTATAAAAAAGTATGCTTTGAGATTACTGAAAGCATGGCTATTTTAAGATTAGATGAGACTTTAGAATTTATTAATACATTTCATAAATTAGGCTGCTTGTTTGCCTTGGATGACTTTGGCAGTGGGTTTTCATCGTATAACTATTTAAAGAATTTACCTGTAAATCAGATTAAAATAGACGGTAGTTTTGTAAAAGATATATTAGTCGACCCCGTTGATATGGCTATGGTAAATTCGATTAATGACGTGGCGAAAGCAATGGGAATAGAAACTGTAGCCGAGTTTGTTGAATCAGCTGAAATCATGGTCAAACTAGGGAAGATGGGGGTTGATTTTGCCCAAGGATATGGCGTAGCTAAGCCTCATGCACTGAGTGATTTTACTCAACACAGATAATCATACGCTATTGCAAAAGACTGAATCATGCCCATATTGTGAACTCTTTACCCAAAAGACATGTACTTAATCGTGATCTTTAGAGTAATCAAAGTAATCAATAAGTGGGCGATTTGCCTGCAACTTTCCCTTTAAATTAAGTACGTCTTACAAAATATGAAACCTAAATTAGATCAGTACCAATATATTAGTTCTGCCAAGTTACCCACACGTTGGGGCAAATTCCACATCCACGGTTTTATCGACAATGAATTAGGGCAAGAACACGTTGCCTTATCATATGGCCAATGGAATATTGAAGATATTGTACCTATCCGTATTCACTCTGAATGTTTAACAGGTGACGCGCTATTTAGCACTCGTTGTGATTGTGGTGCTCAATTAGAAAAAGCGCTAGAAAACATTGTTCAGCAAGGCAAAGGTGTGTTGTTATATCTACGTCAAGAAGGTAGAGGCATAGGTTTACTTAATAAAATCCGCGCCTATCAATTACAAGACGAAGGCATGGATACTGTCGAAGCTAATGAACACTTGGGTTTTGATGCCGATTTGAGAGATTATGGTATTTGTAAATTGATGTTGGATAAATTAGACGTCAAAAATGTCAACCTAATGACTAACAATCCGAAGAAAAGTTTAGCCCTATCTAATATGGGTATTAACGTGGCACAACGTACACCTATCGACCACGGAATAACAGATGATAATAGACGTTACATTCGCACTAAAACAGAAAAGTTAGGCCATCAGTTCGATAAAAATCTTCTCAAATAATTTCCTTAAGTAATGTTCAGCCATGGTTAAGGCTGACAAATGTATAACCTAGTCTACAGTCTCTAGTTCTGACCTTACTTTGAGATAGAGGTAGGGTTACTATTACGAAAGGAAAGGGTTATGCGAAACCAAACCAAACGCTTATTCGTCTATAAGTTATCTACCTATATGTGTGTTGTATATCTGTTAGTAGCTAATGTGGCACAACTCGCGCAAGCGCAGCAAGAAATAAGCTCAAAGACTCCTGAGGTTACAAAGTTTGAACAGGCTCACATCGAGCAAATATTAGCGCCCATCGCTCTTTACCCCGATACTTTACTTTCACATATTTTAGTCGCATCAACCTACCCTTTAGAAGTGATCCAAGCTGCTCGATGGCGTGCTATAAACAAAGATTTAACTGAACAACAAGCCCTCAATGCAGTTGCAAACAAAGACTGGGATCCTAGCGTTCAAGCCTTAGCTCCATTTAATGACCTATTACAAAGACTCAGTGAAGACTTAGATTGGTTACAGTCTTTGGGCAGTGCATTTTTGATAAATGAGCAACAGGTCCTAAGCAGTGTTCAAACTCTACGTAAGAAAGCTTATGAACAAGGAAATTTGGCTGATAATGACTATATAAATGTAGAGCAAGAGCAAGAAGCGATCATTATAGAAACGGTGCACAAAGAAATAGTCTATGTGCCCTACTACGATACACGCGTTGTTTATGGAAACTGGTGGTGGCAGAGCCATCAGCCATACTATTGGCACAGACCAGTACACAGTATTTTTAATGCAGGTTTGTATTGGAGCATAGGGTTTGATATTCGTCCCAGCTTTTATTTTGGTGGTTTTAATTGGCGTAACCGCCATGTTGTTGCTAACTATCACTATCGCAGTCATGCAGACAGATACTGGTCGAATGGCCACAATGAGCGTCAAATTGTAAGGGTTAAAGAGTATCCGCGCTGGAGCCATAACCAACAACATAGACGAGGTGTACAACATCGCGTTAATGGGCAGCGTATTGTGCGTAGTATTGATGGTAGTAGTAAAACTAAAGGCTACCGACAGATTGATAAACAAAGAGTTTTAAACGTTGGCAACTATGCTGATAATCGCGTTGCTAAACCTAACAAAAATAAAGTTATACGGGTCAAGCGAGCTTTAAACGAGCAGCAGGCCACCCTTCGGACTAAAACACTGAAGATAAATAAGTCAGTGACTAATAAACAGCGAGTTATTAATCGAGGTGAAAGCCAGCAGAGACTCAGAAGTGACTATCAGCCTAACAATACCGCTAAGTTTGACCCCAAAAAAAATACGAGTAAACAATCGCGACAATATACAACGTTAAAAACAAATGTTAACAAAGAAACACGTCATCCAGTAAACATTCAAAATAATACCCGTTCTTATAAATCTCATCATAAAAGTGATGATAGAAGTAAAAACAGAGGCGTTAACAAGAGCAGTCACAGAGGTAATGAACATCGTGTTAGTTCAAACAAGCATAATAAATCCAGACCAGAGAGTGTTTTACATCAAAATAGAAGTCAAAAAAACTATGGAACCCACAGAAACCGAAGTGAAATCCAGCAAAGGTAGGCAATGTACGGCGACTTAACTGTATGGTTATTCTTAACACAAAAGATAGTAGCGTATAGTTTATGAAACGCTTTATGAAGTGACTTGTTAAACACTTTTTGAAATAGCTCGTGAAGCACTTCGTGAAGCGCTTTGTAAAATACTTCGTCAAGCACTCCGTAAAAAAAGACGACATTGGTGATGCTAAAATAACTGCGCTGTTGTATGTAACTGCGTGTAACTGCGTGTAACAGCGTGTAACAGCGTGTAACTGCATACAGTTGAGCATAGTTAACCAGATGCGCACCTCTTCAGCAATTCACAATTGGCACACATTGGGTCTAAAAGTAGATGATTAAATCTTATTTCGAGCTGTGATTAAGCACTTCGAGGTTGAATGCAAGGCATTATAAATGCTCATCATACCGAGTTATTTTATACTCTTTAAAGGCTATAAAGTGACCTTAGTAACAAATTTATGATATTGCCATTAGGGAGTGCTGACTAATTTTGATAAAATCGTACAAATATAAAATTGCATGAGTTGAACAGCAGATGAATTTTAAGGGTAATAATATCTTGTCGGTTAATCAGTTTGACCGCGACGCCATAGAACGAGTATTCAATGTAGCTCATCAAATGTTGCCCTACGCGAAACGGCAAAAACGTACTACTGTATTAGATGGCGCAATTTTAGGTAACTTGTTCTTCGAGCCTAGTACCCGAACAAGAGTCAGTTTTGGTACTGCATTTAATTTGTTAGGTGGTGAAGTTCGCGAAACAACAGGACTCAGTAACTCAGCCTTAGCTAAAGGCGAGTCTTTGTATGATACGGCAAGGGTGTTAAGCGGTTACTCTGACATTATAGCGATGCGTCATCCTGATTCTGGCTCTGTGGCTGAGTTTGCACAGGGCAGCCGAATACCTGTTATTAACGGTGGCGACGGAGCCAATGAACATCCCACTCAAGCATTGTTAGACCTGTACACCATCGAAAAAGAATTACTCGACCATGGCAGCAGTATAGATGGCATGCATATCGCTATGATTGGTGATCTAAAATACGGTAGAACTGTGCATTCTTTATCTAAGTTGTTATGTTTATTTAACAATGTCCGCTTTACTTTAATATCTCCAAAAGAATTAGCTATGCCTACTGCTATTATCGATGCAATTGAAAACGCAGGTCATCAGTGCAAGATTACACACCAATTTGAAGGCAGTGTAGACGCAGATATTTGTTACCAAACTCGCATTCAAGAAGAGCGGTTTCCTTCGCAGCAAGAAGCGAATCAATACCGAGGGAAATTTCGTTTAAATCAACAAATTTATACCAAACATTTTCAGTCAAAAACCGTCATCATGCATCCTTTACCACGTGACTCACGTGCAGAAGCGAATGAGCTAGATAACGATTTAAATCTTAATCCTAATCTTGCTATATTTCGCCAAACTGATAACGGTGTACTGGTGCGAATGGCCCTATTTGCACTTACCCTTGGAGTAGAAAATATTGTTACTCAGTTTGATCGAGAAGTGCTTTGGCACGTAAATAGTTAGTGAGCACAAATTAGCAAGCTATCAGTAAACTATCAGTAAACTATCAGTAAACTACCAGTAAATTATCAGCAAACACATTTAACTAATAAAAGAAGTCACTATGCAAAAATCAGAAACTCTTTTCGCACGCGCTAAGTTACACATCCCCGGCGGCGTTAACTCCCCAGTTAGAGCTTTTAAAGCAGTGGGCGGCACACCCCCTTTTATCAGCAAGGCAGATGGCCCGTACATCTTTGATGTAGACGGTAAGCGTTACATCGACTATGTACAATCTTGGGGACCGATGGTGTTAGGCCATAATCACCCCGTCATTCGTCAAGCCGTCATCGATGCCGCTGCCAATGGTTTGAGCTTTGGCGCGCCGACGGAAGCAGAAGTGCTAATGGCTGAAAAAGTCAGCGAATTAGTTCCATCGATGGAAGTGTTACGGATGGTGAATTCAGGCACAGAAGCAACTATGAGCGCTATACGTTTAGCTCGTGGGTTCACTGGCCGCGATAAGATTTTAAAATTTGAAGGGTGTTACCACGGCCACGCCGATGCGTTGCTTGTTAAGGCAGGCTCAGGAGCATTGACCTTTGGAGTGCCTAGTTCACCAGGTATCCCAGCTGATTATGCCAAGCATACCCTTACGGCAGATTATAACGATTTAATTTCTGTGGCTAGTGCGTTTAAACAATACCCAGAAGATATTGCTTGTATCATAGTCGAACCTGTTGCAGGCAATATGAACTGTATTCCTCCAGTAGACGGTTTTTTACAAGGTCTCAGAGATATTTGTGACCAGTACGGAGCCTTACTTATTTTTGATGAGGTCATGACAGGCTTCCGTGTATCAAGAGGCGGCGCCCAAGAAAAGTACAAGATTAAACCTGATCTTACTTGTTTAGGTAAAGTAATCGGTGGTGGAATGCCAGTGGGCGCATTTGGTGGCAAAACTGAAATCATGAGACATATTTCTCCAGATGGACCTGTGTACCAAGCAGGGACATTATCGGGTAACCCGGTGGCTATGGCAGCAGGTCTAGCGTCTTTAGGAGAAATTGAAAAAGATGGTTTATATGAAAAGCTATCACGTTCTACCCAAAATTTAGCCGAAGGCATGAAGAAAGTAGCAAATAAACACGGTATCCCAATGTCTGTTAATTACGCTGGCAGCATGTTTGGAATATTCTTTACTGACGAAGAGCGTGTTACTAATTACAAGCAAGCCACTAGTTGTAACCTCGAACAATTTAATCTTTTTTATCATGGTATGTTAGAAAACGGCGTTTATTTTGCACCCGCTTCATACGAAGGTGGTTTTGTATCAGCAGCACATACGGACGAAATTGTGCAGCAAACGTTAGACATAGCCGACAAAGTGCTGGCTAATGTTGCCGCCAGTTGTGGCTAGGTAACAATGAGCATGATAAAAAGATAAAGTTCATCTAGTACTTGAGCAAATATTACAGCTATTACCGCTGTTTTTATTAAGAATTATTGCACTTTGCACACTGCTGCTAGCAATACTTCTTAGTAAAAACAGTGCATTTTGCGGCTAATACTGTAAAAGTGTCGAAAATACCCAGCAAATTTCTCAACGATGCGCTCGGCAAAAATCCTAAAAAAAACTGCAGTAAAAATTCTATCGATTACAAAGTGCAGCAGCGCAAGGATTGTGTAAAGATAAAATCTAAGAGATGAAGTTTTAAGTCAAAATTCTTGGGACTTCTTGCGTAAATAACTCGTTGCGTATCTTACTAAGCGTAGCTTAGATACAGTAGAACTAGCCAAGCAGACAAAGACAAGTTAACAGCCAGCATCTATTTCGAACAAGCTCTAGGAGTTAATCCATGAGGTGCTATAAGTAGGCTGCGTGATGTGTAGCTACAAAAAGATTAGGATAGATTCAGTGTCGCTATAAATTGTATTTAATGAATACTTACGACGAGCATTCACAACTGTCACTGAGCGCTATCAAGGCTTACTTTTTTAGTCGGCGACTATTTATTATTTTATAGTTCAAAATAATCGTAGTCACATTTTTCGACACACCACGACTCGTTTGTGACGGGTAAGGATTCGTAACGCTTGTTTCACAGTTTTGCTTCACACTTTATATCATGATTTGTCTCGCGAGCTGGTTTCAGAGCTATTTTATCGTAATTTTTTACCATAACGTTTTACTGCGGCGTTTTCCCAAATATGAATACAGAGCCTCAATATAACCTTACTGCTTAGCTTGTTTTTTGATAAAAGTAACAGAGGGCGCAAAAAATGCAGCACCGGTTTCAGCTGTGGTGTAATCAAGAAACCTGTCGTGGACACCCTCCTCATCTCCAAAAATCATACTATCGAGCATTTTAGTAAAAGGTTCAGGGCTACTAGCGCAAGAAACAAAATATAACCCCTGCACCGACATATCACCGTAAGGCATACCCTGCCTGAACATTTCCATGTTCTTACCTGCTTTATCTTTTATGTTAGTGCGTTGGGTGTGAGAAAAAGCGGCTTGTTTTTCACTACTGTATTCAACATTGTTAGTCTTAGTTCTACCTATCACGTCTTCTTGAATTGCTACGGGTAATAACTGCCACTTTGTCATATTATGTCGGTAACGTTGTACGTGAATGTAACTACCACCAGCAAAATGAGGGTCGTCATCACCCACGATCGCTACCTCAAATTTATGCATACCGCGTGGGTTTTCAGTACCGTCTACGAAACCTGTTAAATCTCTTCCATCTAAATACCGAAATCCCCTGACCTCTTCATACAAGTCAACGTGGACTTTCAACAGTTGCATAAGCTCTACGCCTATGGCGTGACAAATATCCATACGATCGGCTTTGATTTGAATGAATAAGTCACCGGGAGAATTAGGTGCACTGCGTTCATCACAGTTCATAGCAGGGAACGGAGCCAGCTCTTTAGGGATAATATCAGGATACAATTCATACCAATAATCAGTACCAACAGCTAAGATACCAGACACCATAGCTTCGTAATATTCTTCATCGAAATATGTAAACAAATCTAGGGCGCGAGCTAATTTCATACGCATGGCTTGAGTATCATCATCAATAACAGTGAAGATCAAAAAAAGTGCGTGAATATTAGGCTCTGCGCAAATACCTTTTTGAGCTTGTGTCATAGTGTTTTACTCGTATCCTGCGAAGTTAGTAACCGGCCGCTTGACCATCCTTTCGACTTTCAGAAGCTCCATAATACATACCCGTTTCAGGATCGCGCATAATCGCTTGGTAACCACCAAAAGCGCCTAATACATCTTGTATAACATGGCCTTTTTTTATAAGTTCTCGTTTAACTTTGGTATCAAAACCAGATTCTAAGCTGATGTAGCCGCCGTTAGTCATCACTTCGTCTGTAGGTTGGCTAGAGCCAGAATGTAATATTCTAGGTGCATCCCCTGCTTCTTGTAAATTCATCCCAAAATCAATGAGGTTAACCACAATCTGTGCATGCATTTGTGGTTGTGTCCCACCACCCATAACCCCAAAACTAACCCAAGGTTGACCATTACGAGTGATGAAGGCTGGAATAATAGTATGGAAGGGACGTTTATTTGGCGCATAGACGTTAAAATGTCCCTCTTTTAAACTAAACATTTCGCCTCTATCTTGCAACACAAAACCTAAACCAGTAGGTGTCATCCCAGAGCCCATACCACGATAGTTACTTTGAATGAGCGATACCATATTACCGTCTTTATCTGCTGTGGTGAGATACACAGTATCTCCTTGGTTTAACCCAGCATCAATTCGTTTGGCAGCTTTGTTATTATCAATCAGCTTTCGGCGCTGCTGGGCGTATTCTTTTGAGATTAACCAATCGACTGGAATTTTATTGAACGCAGGATCAGCATAATATTTTGCACGGTCTTCAAATGCCAGTTTTTTTGCTTCAACAAAAGTGTGTACGTATTGCTCTGATCCAAAACCCATACCCTCAATATCAAATTGTTCCAACACATTTAGAATTTGTAAAGCGGCAATACCCTGACCATTTGGTGGTAACTCCCAAACGTCATAACCTTTATAGTTAGTCGACACGGGCTCAACCCATTCAGAAGTATGGCTAGCTAGGTCTTCATAACTCAAAAAGCCACCTTGTTGTTCCATGTAAGCCGCTATAGAGTGGGCAATATCACCTTTATAAAAGGCATCACGTCCACCCGTGGCGATTTTTTCATAGGTAACGGCTAACCCTTTATTCTTAAATAACTGCCCTTTCACTGGTGCGCTACCGTTAGGCATATACGTTTCTTTAAAGCCTGCAAAACCACTCAATTTCAAGGCGCTGCGCTGCATGTAATAGGCGACTAACTCGCTAACAGGAAAACCATTTTTAGCGTATTCGATGCTGGGTGCCAAAACACTGGTCATCGGTAAACTACCAAACTTAGTATGTAACTCAAACCAACCATCTACCGTACCAGGAACAGACACGGGCAGAGGTCCATAAGAAGGAATACTGTCCAACCCCTGTAACTGGAAGTGCTCTAAGGTAAGTGATTTGGGTGAGCGACCCGATGCATTGAGTCCATATAGTTTTTGCGTCTTAGCGTCCCACACAATGGCAAATAAATCCCCACCTATGCCGCTGCCAGTCGGCTCAACAAGTCCCAACATGGCATTGGCAGCGATAGCAGCATCGATGGCGTTACCACCTTTTCTTAATATTTCTAAACCGACTTGAGTGGCTAAAGGCTGACTAGTTGCCACCATAGCACTTGGGGCTATCACTTCAGAACGAGAGGCAAAAGGCTCACCTGTTACTCGATCATAAGCAAAACATTTATAGCTACCTAGAACCAAGGTTAACAAACTCATTAATGTAGATATTTTCATTGGTTACAGATTAAAAATGGATAATGTGCTTAGGATACTCTGATTTTGCAATTCAATGCACTGAGTTGAGTGATTCTAAATTGATTATTTAATCACATTGGATTAAGAAACAAATTGAAAAGTTAAGTGAGAAGCTAAGTGAGTAAATAATTGAGGGGGCTAGTAATAAAACGCGCGCTATAGATAAACACATACGCTGTGAGGGTCTTTTTCATATGTTGTATTCCTAAGTAATGATTAACTCAGCAAAAAAGACTGATACTCAATGAAAACAGTTATTTCACATAATGCAGCTCCTAGCATCGCGAAAGCGAAACAAAATACTTAGTCTGTTAATAAAAAAAAGCCCCGCAAATGCGAGGCTAATAATCGTAGAGTCAATAAGTTATTTTTTTACTTTTTACTTTTGACAACTCATTTATTTGTAAAAGTAATTACTTACGTGAAATAGTAAAGTCAGGGTAAGCTTCTAAGCCACACTCACTCATATCTACGCCTTCGAATTCCTCTTCTTCGGTGACTCTAATGCCCATCACTGCTTTCAATATTGTCCACACTACAAAGCTAATACCAAACACCCATATAAAGATAGTAGCGGCGCCTAATAATTGACCACTGAAAGTAGCAGCTTCGGGGTTTGTGAAAGGGACTAATAGCAAACCTAACAAACCCACCACACCATGAACAGAAATAGCACCTACTGGATCGTCAATCTTTAACTTGTCAAATGCTAGTATACTGAACACAACTAATATGCCACCCAAAGCACCAAACAATGTAGCTTGTATTGGAGTCGGTGTAGATGGCTCAGCGGTAATAGCAACGAGACCTGCTAAAGCACCGTTTAGAGCCATGGTTAGGTCAGCTTTCTTAAACAAGATACGCGCTAAAATAAGGGCTGAGACTAATCCACCAGCTGCGGCGGCATTAGTATTTAAAAATACCACTGCAACAGCGTTAGCACTTTCTACGCTGGCTAGTGCTAACACTGAACCGCCGTTAAAACCAAACCAACCCATCCATAAAATAAAAGTACCCAAGGTTGCCATAGGCAAGTTAGCACCAGGAATAGCATTCACTCTTCCGTCTTCTGAATATTTACCTTTGCGTGAACCTAGTAGTAGTACGCCAGCAAGGGCGGCAGAGGCACCAGCCATATGCACAATACCAGAGCCAGCAAAATCAGAAAAACCCATATCGCCTAGGGTATATAGACCAAATACTGAGTCGCCACCCCAAGTCCAAGATCCTGACATAGGGTAGATAAAACCAGTTAGTACTACAGTAAATGCCAAAAATGCCCAAAGCTTCATACGCTCTGCAACTGCACCAGAAACAATAGACATGGCAGTAGCTACAAATACTACTTGGAAAAAGAAATCAGACGCAGGAGCATAAGTCGCTGCACCTTCAGCCACACCGGTTGCACCATCATTTAATATTCCGTCTAAAAATGGAGTAGCGGTACTTATTCCTCCGTCTCCTCCGTACATGATCCAATAACCACACACCATGTACATGATGCAAGCAATCGCATAAAGCGCAACGTTCTTGGTCAAAATCTCAGTGGTATTTTTGGCTCTAACTAAGCCCGCTTCAAGCATAGTAAAACCAGCAGCCATCCACATAACTAATGCGCCGCACATCAAAAAATAAAATGTATCTAGGGCGTAGCCCAATTCAAAAGTAATTTCCACGATTTTCTCCTAAAGTCTAAATAGCTTCGCCATCTGTTTCACCAGTACGAATACGAACAGCATGTTCTAAGTCATACACAAACACTTTACCGTCGCCAATTTTGCCAGTCTTCGCAGCGCCAACAATAGCTTCTACCAAGCGCTCGACGTGGTCGTCTTGTACGGCAACTTCAAGTTTCACTTTTGGTAAAAAGTCTACTTGATATTCAGCACCACGATATAATTCGGTATGACCTTTTTGACGTCCAAAGCCTTTGACTTCTGTAACAGTCAAGCCATCGATTCCAATTTCAGAGATTGCTTCTCGCACGTCATCTAGCTTAAAAGGCTTAATGATCGCAGTAACTAATTTCATGGTGTAGCTCCCAGTTTATTGTTATGTGTTGCAAGTATTTACCAGAGATAGTACAAAACTTATGCCATGTTTTTTTATCAATAAAATCATAATGTTAGTCAACAACAGCTATTAATTGTTATGCTTCGTTGTATTCATTTGGTGCAATAGGCAAAAATGGGATCAAGTTGGTGCATGTTGTTAAAATATGGACTAGCATTGGTGAAAGTACGCAGCTTGAAATAAAGATAGCAATACGCGATACAAAATTCTGGTTTATCCTTGGATACTCACTCAGATGAAGAAAAAATAATGCAATACGACATTTCGATTACTGAAAACATTGCGTGCATCACACTCGAGGGTAATCTTAACCCCTTAGATTTGATGTTTATGCTACAAAGTGAAGACTACAAGGCCGCGATTAACAAATATCAAAAAGTCCTTATTGACTACACTTATATTTCTGGCGTGACGCTAACAGCTGAAGACGTATTTGCCATTACTATGCTGGGAAAAATGGGTTTAGAAAACCTAGGGAAAATCACTATTGTGCTGGCGGTTAACGAAAACGAAGCGGACATGGTGCAAAGATTGACTAAAAATATGTTTGCTAGTAGCCAATCTGACATATTGATAACTGACTCCAGCAGCAACGCTTTAAAAATACTGCATTCGATATCTAACTAAATAGACTCGATCACTTTACGTATAAGTGTGATTATTATTTTGAACTAAACCCATTCAGGGTACTCCATTAAATCTTGAGCACTCATCAAAAAATACGCCAGCAGTAGTGTTTAAAAAAATTCATTCCTACTTATATCAAAGCTTAATGAAGACACCCAATCACCATAAAAGTACAAAAATAAAATTTCAAAAAAACCATAGTTTATATATGGCCACCCATAATAAAAACTAAACAAGTAAAATAAGTGTATCGTTAAATCTTACATTTAAAAAATTAGACTAGTGAATGTGACAACAAGACTGAGGACATATTAGTAGTACTGCGGGTGATAACAATAAAGTGTTGATCTATATAAATATTTCATATTTCTTAATAAAAAAATCCAAAATAGTAGAGGATTTTTTGCTGGATATACCTATGATAAAAGGCACTTGGCCTGTCCCATCCCACCCATTCGTTTTCTGTGGGTATGAGTTTTGAAATCTTGCATAATGTGTTCTGCGCCAGCTGCGTAGCAAAAGTGTTGCTCGAATTCAGTAGTCAAAATTATCCATTGCTCCTCGGATAGACCTAGCTGATTCAGGATAGAACTTTGTGCTGAATCAACAGCACCCACTTTATCTGAGCGAATAATACGGCCTGTGATATCGACTAATTCACAGTAATCTTTTAACGAAAAAGCAATTCCTTGGGAAGTATCAAGTTTAGGGTTGCCAACAAAGGGCAATAACTGACAGGGTTGGCATTTATGTTGTTGTAAGGCCTCAGTGCGTTTTTGAATACTGGTATGCTTTGATGTTTTGAGTGTTTTTGCCATTTTAGCTCTGATCGGATTTAAGTCAACATAGGCCATACAAGATAAGACTGCAGCAGCATCTAATAAAGCTTGAGATTTAAAACGTCCTTCCCAGAACCTTCCTGTACAACCGTCTTCTTTGTTGGCCTGCCTAGCGATAGGCTCGCTTAAACTTGCCATTAACCAACTGATATTATACAAACGCTCACGATATACAGCGATAGTCTCTTTGACACTTATCCATTCACTCTCATTCAATAACTCGTTACGCATAAATTTTTGGCTTAGTAATGTACCTTTATGTAACCGATGCCAGCGGCCTACCACCTGTTTATCTGACCAAGACATAGCCTTGTTTTTATCCACACACAACACTAAATGTACATGATTGCTCATCACTGCATAAGCACATACACCAATTGCAAATAACGAAGATAGCCACAGCACCCTATCTTCTACCCAAGCCCGTCTATGTTCGTAACTTGTACCTGAGTAGTCATCAACACCACATAAAAAGGCTTGTCTGACACACCGCGAGACACAATGGTAATAAGGAGTGTCAATGAGGCTAATCTGTGATGAACGAGGCGTGGGCATAAGTGACTCTTTTCAACTTGTGATATTGCAACCAGTTTTATTAAATCTTAGTGCAGACCAAAAAATAATCAAATTATTGTGGGTGGCTTATTTAGATACATTTAGATAGGTCTAACCAGTGGCTTGGGTAGTTAATTTATTATTGAATACTTATCTGCAATTTTATATCCGGTGGGAAAAGCAAGTATTTTTCTTATGATGTAGCTTAGATAAAATATATTTCTAAATTAAAATGATTAGTAGGAATAAAAAACTCCTAAAATGCATTTTTAAAATATAAAAAGCAAAGAAAAACTCTCTAAGACGTGAAAAGATCGTTATGTGTTTTAAGTTGCTAACTCTTTTGAGTTAGCAACAACAATTAACAAAATAATCTGCGAGAGTTTTATCATTAATTTACCTACAGACCCCAAGCAAGCACTTAGTTTAATCTACCTAGATGCTAACGCGACGACTCAAGTATTGCCACAAGCTGCGACAGCGGCTTTAGCAGCCATGGAAACACTTTTTGGTAATCCTAGTAGTAGTCATGTCACAGGGTTGCAGGCAAAACAGATAATAGATGAAACACGTCAGCAGGCAAAAAACATTATTGGTGCTGGTAACGGTAAAGTTATATTCACCAGTGGCGCTACTGAAGGTATTCAAACTGCGATTTTATCAGCACTACAGCATGCTAAAAAAACCCTTGATAGTAGTAAAAAATATTGTCTTTTGTATGGCGCAACGGAACATAAAGCAGTACCTGAGTCACTTAAACACTGGAACAACATTCTTGAAATAAACGCTGAAGTAAAGGCGATTCCCGTGAATAAAATGGGGCAACTTGATATGGATTTTATAGCAAAAGAAGTGCCCAACGCTTTGATAATTTGTACCATGGCAGTCAATAATGAAACCGGGGTGTATCAAGATATTACTTTACTGGATCAAACCATACGTGCCAGCAATAAAGATACCGCGTGGATGGTAGATTGTGTGCAAGCATTGGGCAAAACAGATTTAGATTTAGCAAAAACGAGTATTGATTATGCACCGTTTAGTGGCCATAAGCTGTATGCGCCCAAAGGTGTTGGTTTTATGTATATTAAACATAACTCACCATTTACCCCCTTTATTGCCGGTGGTGGCCAAGAAAGTGGCTTACGCTCAGGTACTGAAAACTTACCTGGTTTAGCTGCATTAAATGTTATCTTTAGTATGCTCAGCACAGCAACCGAAAATACTTTTACGCCTTTAAAAACTCTCCATTTATTTCGCCAGCAAATTGCCACAGCTTTGACTCAAGCCTTCCCAAAAGTTGTGTTTAATCATAGTTTCGACAATTCAGTACCAACAACTATTAACTTTGCTATTCCTGGGTTTAGCTCTAAAGAAATAATGGATTTATTTGATGCGGCCAATATACGTGTTAGCTCTGGCTCTGCTTGTAGTTCCAAAGTCACAGGCAGTTTTGTATTAGACGCCATGGGACTGCCTAAATGGCAAAGTGAGTCGGCGGTTAGGATGTCATTTGGGCCAGCGATAACACAACTGCAAGTTGACGAAGCTTGCACTCGAATAGTATTTGCCGCTCAAGCATTGAGACAAAGCTGTTTAACATTAAACGCCACGACCAACAAAACACAGTTAGAGGGCTTATTACAGTTTAAGGTAGGAAGTAGCTGCAGCTGGTTGTATATCGATAAAAAAACAAAGTCTGCCATACTTATCGACCCATTATCCGAGCTAACCGATCGTTTACAAACATTGCTAAGCTGTCAGGATCTCAATTTAGTTGCCGTAATCGATACTCATGGCCATGGCCATGGCGACCGTCAGTCTTGTCGAGTAAGTTTTGCTGATGGTTATGTAGAACAACAACAAACTGATGCACTTGGATGGCCAGCACATTCGAAGACAACAACCATTCATGGTAAACCTTATCCGTATATTACACTGGGTCATAAATGGTTGGTTAAAGTAGATACTCCTGGGCATACCGCTGATAGTTTTAGCTTATTACTTTGTGAGCCTGTTAAAGCTGCAGCAGACGAATTAATTGTTCATTATACGTTTTGTGGTGATCTGATCTTAATGAATAGTCTTGGTAGAACAAATTTTTCAAGCAGCAGTACAACTGCTATGTTTTCAAGTTTGCAGTTGTTAAAATCACTTATCGGTACCGAAAGCCTTATTTGCCCCAGTCATGATTATAATAATGAGTTTACGACTAGTATTAGCGCAGAAATGTCACGTAACTTGTTACTTGCACACGTTATGAATGACACGATAGACATAAAAGATTTCTTGATTCAAAAAACATTAATGGATACACGTATTGCCGAGCAATCAGGCAGTGAGGTTATGTGTGGCGCTTTAGTAGGCGATTGTCAGCAAGCATCAGTGCAAGAATATAATAGCCACAGTCTAGCCAAGGCTTTGGAACAACCTAATAATATTAAATTAATCGACCTTCGTGAATCTTACGAATACACACTACAACACGATACAAACTTCAAAAATAATGTGCCTCTAACTCAGTTAGTAGAGTTTGTACATCAACATAAGCAGCATAAACAACAGCAATTGGTCTTAGTTTGTCGAAGTGGTGGTCGTTCTCAATTAGTAGCGCAGACGCTGTTACGTTTAGGATTTGAACATGTCGGGCATTTAAAAGGTGGTTACGCATTACATCAATACTAGGGGGTGCTGTTGTGTGTAAAAGTAATATCTACTGCTACCATTTACAAGGGCTCGTTTTTAGAACTATTCCCAAAGGTTTTTAAAATGATTATCGTGTTAATTAGCGCCATCTTTATTGGTTTAAGTCTAGGTATTTTAGGATCAGGCGGTGCAATTTTAACAGTACCGTTACTTATTTATGGTTTGGGTTATCCTGAAAAGCTAGCTATAGCGAGTGCCTTAGCTATTGTTGGCTCTATCAGTGCAACAACAGCTTTAATCGGTATAAAACAAAAAAAGGTTAACTGGACACTTGTCTGGTACTTTGGTGGCCCGAGTATGCTCAGTGCCTATATGGGAGCTTGGGCCAGCAGTTATGTTTCAGGCCAAACACAAGTTATGTTGTTGGCGGTGGTTATGCTTGCAGCTGCATGGAAAATGTTTCGCTCTTTTGAGATCCAAACACCTCATAAAACAAATCGGTTGTTAACTATTATGCAAGGTACTGGCGTTGGTTTACTGACTGGTTTTGTGGGTGTTGGCGGCGGTTTTTTAATTGTGCCTGCTTTGGTGTTACTAGGCGGAATAACAATGCAGCAAGCAGTTTTTACTAGTTTAGTGGTGATATCAATTAACTCAGGCGCGGGGTTTATTAAATATCAGTCTATTTTGTACCAAAATAATCAGCTACTAGATTGGTCAACTATTGGCATAATATCTAGCATAGGTATTATGGGCAGTTTTGTAGGTCAATATTATTCTGTGGCGCTGCCCCAGAAAAAAATCAAGCAGGCGTTTGCAGTATTTATAACCATCATGGCAATATTCATATTGTGCCAAAAACTACTATTCACCATGTGATAAGCAACTTACAGTAGAAACTTAGAATAGTGACTTAGAGTAAGCGCCATTAACAAATGTATCGTCAATAGTGCTTATTCAGTTGGTAAAATGCATAAGTAAGTGGGTGAGGTTCAGCAAAGAGAGCAAAGCAAAAGCTTCAATAAAATCTCAAGCTCAGCATGTACCTAGCGACGACATTACCTACCCGCCCACTAACCAAATATTTTGTCCCACAAACTCCTAGACTTGTCTGGCACAGTAGATTTACCGACACATCGACTAGGCACGGGGGGTAATGCAGCGGTAATAGCAGGTACACTAAAAGTGCCTGCACAGCCTGCTTTACTTATATTACCTGTGGTGGTGTCAAAGTGAGCAATACTCAACCCATCAGGAAAGCGTCTAACCAGTGACTTCGGCTGCTGTTGCTGCTGATAGGCAATAAATAGCTGCATAGCCCCACTTGCACCACTTAGATTAACAGGCTGATTGTCATCTTTACCTATCCAGCTAGTGACTAAGATATTTTTGTCAAAACCACTAAACCAACTATCACGATAATCATCGGTAGTCCCTGTTTTGCCTGCCATATTAACGTTAGGAAACATGGCTCGAACAGCTTTAGCCGTACCTTCTAACGTCACTTTATGTAGTGCATAATTTAGTAAGTAAGTAGCTTGTTCATCAACTCGTTGTTCTGGAGCAACATCAAATTGCCACAACAAGTCATCGTCTGCAGACATGATGGCCGTAATTGAGTGTAGTGGTATATAGCGACCGTTGTTAGCAATAGTCTGATACATTTGATTTACTTGTAGCGGCGAAAAGTTCACCGCTCCTAGTGTTAAAGCGGGGTACAAGTCGAGTTTTTCTTTCACGCCTAAGCGCCTGACGGTATCTGCAATGTTCTCTAATCCTAAGCTCATACCTAACGAAACAGTAGGCACATTAAGTGACTGGCTCAACGCTAACACCAGTGGTACTTGCCCTCGGAATTTTTTATCAGAATTTTGAGGCTCCCACATTTTGCCATAAGTACTCTTAAGTTTTATGGGCTCGTCCGTTAAATGTGTGGCTAAGTTGTAGTCTTTAGGCTGTTCTAGCGCAGTAAGATATATAGCAGGTTTGATCAATGAACCGATAGAACGTTTAGCATCCAGTGCCCTATTAAAACCCGCGTAATCAACGTTACGCCCGCCGACAATCGAGCGAATCTCACCTGAATCAATCTCTGTGACGATCATCGCCGCCTCAAAACCACTTTTGCCCAAACGTTTTTCCTGCGTAACGACCCCATCAGAAACGGCGCGCTCAGCTTTCACTTGTGCATTGAAGTCCAATGTTGTGAATACTTTTAATCCCGACTGACGAATATTTGGGTTATTCAACACTAAACGCAGTTCACGTCGCACTTGATCCATAAAAGCTGGATGTTTGTCTTTTTGCAGGCTAGCGCCGGTTGCTAATTTAATTGGTAGCATAACCAAATTTTGGTACTCGCTGGGTGACAAGTAGTTACTTTCAAACATCGAACGCAAAACTATATTGCGTCTTTCTGTTACCCGCTGTACATACTTACGAGGGTTGTAATATGAAGGGCCTTTTATGATGCCTACCAAAGTAGCGATTTCATCAATGCTCAACTCGTTCAAAGGGCGGTCATAATAAAAGTAACTGGCTAAGCCAAATCCATAAACACCAGTATCTCCATTTTGACCTAAAAAAACTTCATTTAGGTAAGCTTCAATAATCACATCTTTGCTATACCTAAATTCTATAATCAACGCCATTATGGCTTCTTTGGCTTTTCGTAATAGCGATTTTTCACGGGTTAAAAAAAGATTTTTAACTAATTGCTGAGTCAAGGTACTACCGCCTTGAACGGTTCGCCCTGCAGCAATATTTGCCATTAAAGCTCTTAAAATGGAAAGTGGCGCCACGCCGACATGTTGATAAAAGTCTTTGTCTTCGACTGCCACTAATGCTTGGATCAAAATAGGGGGAACATCGTTAATTTGAACCAACATACGATCTTCACGTCCGCTGCTGACCAAGCGCGTGACTAACCATGGTTCGAGGTAAATATCATTAATACGTTGCAGACTGTCGAGATCTTGGATCTGAATGACACGCTGATTTCTAATGGTTATTTCAATGTAACGTAAATATTCTGCACCATGAGAAAAATCAAATTTACGACGCTGAATGCGGATACTATTAGTCAATACTTGATATTCGCCAGAACTATCTGCCTGGGTAACTTTTCTGTAGCCTAATAGCTGCAACTCTTCTTCAATCTCCTTAATACTAATTTCTTGCTTTAGATTCAAAAACATTGGGCGTGCATATATTTGTGCCGGCACTTGCCATTTATTACCGGCAAACTTTTGAGTGATTTGTGCATCCAAATAGATAAAGTAAGATACCGTTACTAGAATAAAAATAGATAATAATTTACCCCAATATTGCCAAAACCAGTTAAAAATATTAAACCGTTTCCATATCGACATATAAGGTAAATTGTTTGAGTTGTTCGAATTACTTGATACTTTGGCTGATACTTTGGCTTTTGTGGTAGCCGTTTTCGCTTGTGGTTTAGGTTTAGGTTTAGGTTTAGGGTCAAGTTTAGGTTTAGGTTTAGGTTTAGAGCTGGGTTTGGGTGTAGACTCAGATTTAGCGGGGATTTTACTCATGGTTTACTGCCCATTCTTTTTTTGGTGCGTGCTGTTGCTTGTGCATTAGCCGGATCGTCTGGCCAGAAATGCCGAGGATAACGACCTTTCATTTCTTTTTGTACTTCTTTGTAACTTCCTTGCCAAAATCTTGGTAAATCTTGAGTCGTTTGTATAGGCCGACCTGCAGGTGAGAGCAGCTCGACTGTAATAGGTACTTGTTGTTGTGCAACAGTTGGATGCAGCTGTAAACCATATAATTCTGTCATCCGCACCGATAACACCACACTACTACTTGAGGTGTTACTTGAGATGTTACTTGAAGTGTCACTTGAGGTATTACTTGAAGCCTTGTTTGAGGTATTACTTGGGTTATAAGTCAACTGAGCACTTCTACCACTAGGTAAAGCCAATCGTTTGGGTAATTGTTTACTTAAATATTGTTGCTGCGCGTAGTCTAATTCATTGAGCAATTGTTGTAGAAAATGACACTGTGTTAATTGCTGCCAAGTTAAGGTGTGCGTCAAGTAGGGCATCAGCCATCTATCCATTGAGTTGAGTAAACCGGACTCAGTAAAATCTGGAAATGCCTGAAGCGCCAAGAACGATGCAGCTCCAACAAGATTTGCCGCTAGTTGCACCCGATAAATAAGCTGCTGTACCTCTTCATCAAATGGCAGCCCAGCGATACCTTTATCGTGAATAACACGCTGCCAGATAGACAAAATATGCTGCTCAGAAGGTCGCTTGATAGGTTGCCTGTGGATCACAATTTTACCTAAAGTCTTGCGCATTTCTGAGACTATCTTTTGGTTTTCTTGGTCCCAAGCAACGTATTCTTTTTTCTGGATCAAATGTTGAAAATGCTGCTCAAGTTGTAACAGTGTTAAAGACTCCGCGTAACGAATTTGCGCGTTGTCTTGTTGCTTGTCACTGGTTTGCATGTCAGCTATGGCCAACCAGTTATGTGTGGTTAAAACGTCATCTTGAAACAGTACCGCTCCACTTCCGTTCACCAGTTGATAACGTTCATTTTTTCTTTGCTTTGCCAGCCATTGTGGGTAAGCATACCCAACTAAAACAGCCGTATCTTCGATAGGCCATGTTACAAGACGACATGCTAATTTCGAATGCCATTGGCGGATCATTTTCCAGATAACATGATTTTTTTGCTGTAAGACAAAATATAATCTAGCTGATAGACTCGCCCCATTAGTATGTCTGCCCATGGGATCTTTATTTTCAATTAGTGCTGCTAAAGCACACGCCATACTTAAATGTGATGAACTCATCTTGGCACTTTTTACTAACATCACCGCAATACTAGGATGGCAACCAAGACCGTGAGCTTTACGCCCTAAAGCGGTCAACTTTTTGTTAGTATCTAACAGTTCAAGCTGCCTCAGCAAATCAAAACCTTGGGAGAGCTGGGCATCACTGGGATAATCTTGTAACGCAAGCGCCGACACATCCGAACCCCACACCGCGCTTTCTAAAATAAAACTGCTCATGTCAGTATGCATAATCTCAGGCGTACTTTGTTTGGCTAACCGACTGTGTTGTTCTTTACTCCATAATCGGTAGCAAGTGCCGGCCATCAGGCGCCCCGCTCTGCCTGCGCGCTGCGTAGCTGAAGCTTGCGATATCTTTTGGCTTTGTAGGTGAGTAATGCCACGATTTAATTGAAAAATTGCGTTTTTCTCAATACCACTGTCAATAACAACTTCTATGCCCTCAATGGTTAAACTGGTTTCAGCAATATTGGTTGCTAGGATAATTTTTCGTTTTCCATCAGGATGCGGTAATAAAGCTTGTTGTTGCTCATTTTTCGATAACTCAGAAAACAACTTCAAAACTTCAACTTCAGCCGCAAGCTGCTGATTGGGAGCTTGACTAAAGTTCTGGCTAGAGAGCTGCTCAAAATGCTGGCTTAAATACCAGGCGGCTTGGTTGATATCAGCAGCGCCTGGCAAAAAAACTAGAAAATCATGCGTATGTTTGGCGAAGACTTGAATAACAAGTCGACTAATCTTTTCAAATAAATGTGAATTTGAATTATCTGCTTGATAAACGATAGCGACAGGATAGCTTTTGCCTTGAGATTCTAATAATTTAGCTTCAGACAATAACTTCCTCAACGCTGCAACATCAAGTGTGGCTGACATCACTAATAAACGTAAGTCATCTCGCAGAGCTTGCTGTACTTCGATACACAATGCTAACGAAAAGTCAGCATGGACACTGCGCTCATGAAATTCATCAAAAATTACTAAACCTACATCAGGTAATTCGGGCTGGTTTTGTAGCATACGCGTCAGAATGCCTTCTGTGACAATTTCTAAACGAGTGTTAGCCGTGACTTTTACTTCACCTCTAATTCGATAACCAACGGTTTGCCCAACAGGTTCTCCCAATTGGCTAGCCAAGTACGTGGCAATGTTTCTGACAGCAATACGCCTTGGCTGCAACAAGATAATTTTTTTATCTTTAAATACAGCTAATTTGAGTAAAGACAAAGGCAAACAAGTCGACTTTCCAGCGCCAGGAGGCGCCACCACGATAGCGTCACCGATAACGAGTTGTTGATGCAATGCAGGTAAAATATGTTCAACAGGTAACAAATGAAATCTCTTTGGGTTTAAATAAAAATTTGCGTAAAATGTGTTTTGAAGATTATAACAAATATAAGAGGCGACGGTATGCGGGCATTTTTTGGTTTATCACCCGATGTCAAAACTAAATTAGCTAACCTGAGATCGGCTTAAGCAATAATCATAGAATTGAGCTCTACATCAGTTAAATTAAGGCTTGGTTTGTCTTTTTTTAGACAATAAGCCACTAATCCGGCTATTAAATTCAACATAAACCCATTC